>Ga0126376_10002289_pt1 | contig 10802 bp, 8 predicted proteins | sample PanSoiMetPlot_15_FD_92760 | JGI IMG/M metagenome (GOLD analysis project Ga0126376, IMG submission 92760) | Tropical forest soil microbial communities from Panama - MetaG Plot_15 | ecosystem: Environmental > Terrestrial > Soil > Tropical forest > Bulk soil | place: Panama | collected 2016-02-17 | reverse complement strand
TTCAACTTCGGCGCGGCCTTCACCGCCGCGCAAGCGAAGCTCGCGACCGATATAAAGACCTACTGGGCCAATTTCGTGAAGACCGGCAATCCGAACGGGAGGTCTGACGGCGACGACGAGCGGACGCGCGCTCAGCCGTCGGTGCCGTTCTGGCCGCACTTCAACACCGGCGATGACGACGACGAGTCGGAGGCAGACTCGCGTCTCAATCAAGTCCAGGTGCTCACACCGCCAGGGCTGCTTACGCCGCAAGGGCCGCATCCGTTCGCCACCTTCACGACCGAGCATTTCTGCGCTACCTGGGAGCCGCTGCTCACCTTCGATAACGGCAACGAGCCGCAGCAACCCTGATCTAAACTCCAATCGGCGATCGACCACGCAAGCGACCGATCGCAGCAACCTCGGACGCCCTGCCTCACGGCAGGGCTCTTTTTTGGGGTGCGCCAGGCATTGGCGCGTTTGCGTTATGACGGCGCGATTTGGTTTTGGTGGTAGCCGACCGCCTATTGCTCACGGTCCTTGGCGGCCTCGCCGAGTTCGAACGCGAGTTGATCCGCGTCCGCAGCGGCGAAGGTCGGGTCATTCCGGGCCGCCACCGCAAGGTGGCGAACCCGGAATCCCTAACCCTCGACCGGCGATTATGGGTTCCGGCTCGCCGCTTTTGCGGCGCCCCGGGGCAACTGAGCGTAGAAATCCGGGCCACGCCCGGTGCGCGGCGATGTCGCTCCCGGGTTTCGTTGGCGCCCAACCCGGACTACAGTTCCCCACGATAGAATTGCGCCGAGAACAAACGGGGAGGTGCCTTCATGAACAACCCGCGCGCGTTGCTGCCTGCGGCCGCCGGCCTAGCCTTTGCGTTGCTGGCCCTCGCTAACCCCGCCGCTGCTCAGGATTATCCCATCCGGCCGGTACGACTGATCATTCCATTTCCGCCGGGCGGCAGCAACGATGTGGTGGGGCGCCTGATTGCCACCCATCTCGCGGAGCGCCTGGGCAAGCAGGTAGTGGTCGACAACCGCGGCGGCGCCGGCGGCGTGATCGGCACCGAGGTGGTGGCGAAGTCGCCGGCTGACGGCTACACGCTGCTGATTATATCCATGGCGCACGCCGTCAATCCGTGGCTGTACAAGCTCTCCTATGACCCGATCAAGGATTTCGTGCCGATTGGGCTGCTGGCCAAGGGCGCCAACGTGCTGGTGGTGCATCCGTCGCTGCCGGTGAATTCCGTCAAGGACCTGGTGGCGCTCGCGAAGCAGAAGCCGGGCGATCTGCAATATGCCTCCGCCGGGATCGGCAGCTTCCAACATCTCGGCGGCGAACTATTCAAGCTGATGGCGGGCGTCGATATCCTGCATGTGCCGTTCAAGGGCGGTGGCCCGGCGATGGTCGACATCGTCGGCGGTCACACCAAGGTGATGTTTTCCTCCATGGTGCAGACGGTGCCGCAAATCAAGGCCGGCAAGCTGCGGGCGCTTGGAACCGGCGGGCTCGAGCGCAGCCCGGTGCTGCCTGACGTGCCGACGATCGCGGAGGCGGGCGTACCAGGCTACGAGGCGGTCAACTGGTGGGGCATGGTGGCGCCGGCTGGCACGTCGCCGGCGATTATCGACCGGGTCAACCGCGAGGTCGAAGCGGTACAACAATCGCCCGAAGTGCAGAAGCAGTTCGCCAACGAAGGCGCAACGCCGGTATCCATGAAGCCGGCCGACTTCGGCAGCTTCATGGTGAGCGAGATGAACAAATGGGAGAAGGTCGTCAAACAGGGCGGCATCAAGGCGGAGTAGGCGAGTTGGCGATGTGCGATGACCAATCCGCGTCGTCATGGCCGGGCTTGCCCCGGCCATGACATCTTTGCGACGATGCCCGCGTGACGAAGTCGGTAGGGTGGGCAAGCGAAGCGTGCCCACCACCGCGCCAATGTGGCTTAAGACAAATCGGTAAAATTGATGCAGGGTGGGTACGCTTCGCTTTGCCCACCCCCTACGATTCTACGGCGGTCAATCCGTGAAACTCCCCGACTCTAAGGACTTCTGGTCCGGCGTGATGCTGATCGCGATCGGCGCGGGCGCGGTTTTCATCGCGCGTGACTATCCATTCGGCACGGCGTTGCACATGGGCGCCGGCTTTTTTCCGGTCGTGCTTGGCATCGTTCTGGTGCTGTTTGGGCTTTATTTTGCGGTACGCGGTCTGCACGATTCAGCCAAGATCGAGGCCAACTGGTCGCTTCGCGCCCTCATTGTGCTTCCGCTCGCCTTTGTGGCTTTCGGCATCCTTATGGAGCATGCGGGATTTGTCCCCGCCATGCTGGCGCTGACCGTCGGCTCAGCGGCGGCGGGGGCTGAATTCCGGATCGGCGAAGTGCTTGCGCTCTCGGTGGCGCTCACCGCCTTGTGCGTGGCGTTGTTCATCTGGGCGCTTGGCCTGCCTTATCCGCTGATCGTCGGCATGTGATATGGAACTGTTTCACAATCTCTTCTTCGGCTTCGACGTCGCGCTGTCGTGGCAAAACCTTCTCTATTGCCTGATCGGCGTATCGGTCGGTACGCTGATCGGTGTGCTGCCGGGCATTGGGCCGCTCGGCACCATTGCGATCCTCTTGCCAATCACCTTCAACGTCGCTCCTGTGGGCGCGCTGATTATGCTCGCCGGCATCTATTATGGTGCCCAGTATGGCGGCTCGACCACTGCCATTCTGGTCAATCTGCCCGGCGAGACCTCCTCGGTTGTCACTTGCATCGACGGCTATCAGATGGCCCGCCAGGGCCGCGCCGGCCCGGCGCTTGCCATCGCCGCGATCGGCTCGTTCTTTGCCGGCACCGTCGGCACCCTCATGATCGCGCTGTTCGGACCGCCGCTTGCCAATGTGGCGCTGGAATTCGCGGCGCCGGAATACTTCTCCCTGATGCTGATGAGCCTGGTGGCGGCCGCCGTGTTGGCCCAGGGCGACATGGCGAAATCCTTCGCCATGGTGGCGCTCGGGCTTCTGCTCGGCATCGTCGGCACCGACGTCAACACCGGAGTGCAGCGGTTCAGTTTCGGCATCACCGAACTTTCCGACGGCATCGGATTCATCGTCGTGGCGGTCGGCATGTTCGCCATGGGGGAGATCATCGCCAACCTCGGCGAACCGGAACACCGCAGCGTATTCGGGGCCAAGGTTACGCACCTGTTTCCGACCTGGGCCGACATGAAGCAATCGGTCGGCCCCATCCTGCGCGGCACCGCGATCGGGTCGTTTTTCGGCGTGCTGCCCGGTACTGGCCCGGCGATTGCGTCGTTCTCGTCCTACATCGTGGAAAAGAAGGTCGCCGCCGACCCGTCGCGCTTCGGCCGCGGCGCCATCGAGGGCGTCGCCGGTCCGGAATCCGCCAACAACGCCGATGCGCAATGCAAGTTCATCCCCATGCTCACACTCGGACTGCCGGCGTCCGGCGTGATGGCGTTGATGCTCGGCGCGCTTACCATTCAAGGCATCCAGCCGGGCCCCGAAGTGATGACCCAGCGCCCCGAGCTGTTCTGGGGCCTTGTCGCCAGCATGTGGATCGGCAACCTGATGCTGGTGGTGCTCAACCTGCCGCTGATCGGGGTGTGGGTGAAGCTCCTTACGGTGCCGTATCGTCTGCTGTTCCCTGCCATCATGGCGTTCTCCGCGATCGGCATCTACAGCGTCAACAACTCCTCTTTCGAGATCTATCTCACGGCGCTGTTCGGCGTGCTCGGTTTCGTATGGACGAAGCTCGGCTTCCCGGCTCCGCCGCTGCTGCTCGGCTTTGTGCTCGGCCCGATGATGGAGGAGCACCTGCGCCGCGCCATGCTGATGGCGAAGGGCGACCCCACGGTTTTCGTCACTCGTCCCATCAGTCTCGCCTTCATAATTATCACTGCGATCATTGTGATCGTGATGGTGGCGCCGGCGATGAAGAAGCGGCGCGGCGAGATTACGGGGTGAAAGGCCATGGCTGAGCTGAAAGACAAAGTCGCGTTGATCGTCGGCGCCGGATCGGGGCTCTCGGCTTCGATTGCGCGTACTTTCGCGGGCGCCGGCATGAAGATCGCGCTCGCGGCGCGCAGCGTGGGCGATATCGGCCCGCTCATGGCGGAAACCGGCGCCAAGGCCTTCACGGCCGATGCCGCCGATCGGGAAGCGGTGTCGAGACTCTTTGCCGATGTCGGCAATATCCTCGGCGACCCCTATGCAGTCGTCTACAACGCGAGCTATCGCACGCGGGGGCCGTTCGTCGACCTCGATCCCGCCGAGGTCGAGAAATCGCTGGCGGTGAGCGCGTTCGCGGGGTTCCTGGTGGCGCAGGAGGCGGCGCGCCGCATGTTGCCCAAGGCTGAGGGCGCGATCCTGTTCACCGGCGCCTCCGCGAGCGTGAAGGGCTACGCCCAATCGGCGCCCTTCGCCATGGGGAAGTTCGCGCTGCGGGGCCTTGCGCAGAGCATGGCGCGCGAACTCGCCCCGCAGGGCATCCACGTCGCTCACGTGGTGGTCGACGGCGCCATCCGCTCAGCGCGCCGGCCCGACGCAGCCGAGCGGCCCGACGCGACCCTCGATCCCGATGCGATCGCGACGAGCTATCTGCACCTCTTGCAGCAGGACCGCAGCGCCTGGACTTGGGAGATCGAACTGCGACCGTGGGTGGAGAAGTTTTGAGGTCGTAGCCCGGATGGAGCGAGCGCCTTCGCGTGTAATTCGGGCAGCGCTCCGGTTAGTATCAGGAGGTCCAAGTGGCGCGGCTAAACCAAATCATAGCCATAGAAAAAGGCATCAAGTCCGGTACTTATGCCAAAATCACCGAAATCCATAACCGCACCAAGCCCGAGATGTATAACGGCTTTGAAAAGCGGTATGAAAAGATTGATGAGGCAAGTGAAGACCTGCCGCCGGACCGCAAGCATATCGAAATTACCGCTCAGGACGTCTTAACTCAGGTCAGAAAGCTGACATCTGAACTGATGCAGGTTACCGCCCGCAAAGATTGGACGAATTGCGTGGCGAAAGCCAATATAGTGGTGGATGGTCAGGCTGTCCTTCATGACGTACCGGTCACCTATTTGCTCTTCCTTGAAAAGCAATTAACTGACTTGCAGACGCTGATCACCAAAATGCCAGTCCTTGACCCGGCCGAACGTTGGGAAAGTGACCCGGCTAGTGGCTTGTTCAGGTCCGCTGAACCAACGCGCACGCACCGCACCAAAAAAGTGCAAGAAGCCATTGTTAAGTACCCCGCGACGGTAGAACATCCAGCGCAAACTGAGCTCATTACCAAGGATGTGCTGGCTGGTCACTGGGTCACGACCAAGTTCAGTGGTGCCATGCAAAAGCCCCGCAAGGAAGCCATTGTTGAACGGGTTAATAAGCTGCTACAAGCGGTCAAACAAGCCCGCGAAGCTGCCAACGGTGCCGATGAGGTCGATGGTATACCCGGTGTCGGTGACGCGGTGTTCAACTACGTGTTGAGGGATTAGCCACGAAAACGAAAGGCAACTGAGCCTTTCAAGTGCTTCGTGTCAGAAAACCTTGCTGTGGCGTGAGGTGCACGTAAGCACGAACGGACTCATAATAAAAAACGGCGAAGGAGATCAAACGAATTCATCAAAACTCAACCTGAGTGTCAATCTGAAAGGTGCCATGTAGGTTCGAATCCTGCCCCGCCCACCAATTATGGGCGGGTGCTGAAACGGTAGACAGGCAGGGAACTTCTTTACCCTGACGGCACTTCGTAAACCCCTTCAGATTATTCACCTCAGATTGAGTATTGCTGTGCCAGACCAATCAAGGTGTGTAGCAACACTGCGACAGGCCATGGTTCGAGTCCATGCACCCGCGCCAAAACCCTATGCGGGTGTAGCTCAGTGGTAGAGCGGTCGCATTAAGAAATGACGCTACATATTAAACGCCGTGGTCTGGGCGAAGTCACAGCACACCGCCGGGTGGTGACTGGCTATGCACCACCCGGCACCTAATTCTGTGAGGTGCAATATTCTCTGAGGTTGACAATCAAATTAGCATTTGCGTCGAATTTATCATCGCGCTGATCCGCCATGTAGAGCCTCTGGTCCCGCCCGATGGCAGTCTCCGGCCGGAACCGCGGTGGCTCCATCCGCGCTGCAGCACTACAAGACGCCAAAATACCGAAGGGCCGCGCGAATCGCGATGAACCCAAGACCCGTACGGCGCAATAAGCAGAGCGCATTGCGCCATCACCGCGCGCGTGAGGGCGAGCCTCGAAACACCGCGCGGTTAGCTATGAGGCGGCACGATCTCGCTTGGCGGCGCAATGCGCTGCGCTTATTGTGCCCTGCGGACTACAGCAGGACCGCAGCGCCTGGACCTCGGAAATCGAGGTGCGGCCGCGGGTGGAGGAGTTCTGACGAGCGGACGCACATGAGCCGGTGCGGCGCGGAGTGCGGGCGGTAAGCATTGGGAGGCGCTTGTGGCCGTTTCGCACGAGCAATTGTATGAACTCCTGGACTGGTGCATGGATTTCGGCAAAATAATGCTTGAACACTCGGGTGAGTTTTATCCGTTCGGTGCAGTCATAGACGCTGACGGGAACCTTGGGACCCGTGGTGGGGATGACGGCAACGAATACCCTAACCCGCTGGATATCTACCAACTGCTTTCCGATGGCTTCACCAGAGACGTGCGAGCCGGTCACGTACTCGCAATCGCGCTTGCCGCGAACGTGAACATTCCCTCCGACTACCAGCCACCATCTCCCGACGGATTGCGAGTTCTATTGGAAACCGAGGGCTACTGTCGCTTCATATACGTGCCCTACATCCTGGTGAAGAGGGGATTCTTCACGTCCGCGGCCTCACGCATTTGCTTCGGATTAGCGCCTTCCTTCTTAGAGAAGAGAGGATTCTTCAAGAGGACGAGAATTGCGAAGTACGACGAACCGTTTGCGGTCGAGATACAGCCACAAATATTTATTAAACCAAGCGACTGAGTGTAGATCAAAAACCGCGATCCCAACGACTACAAGACACCAAAATACCGCAGGGCCGCTCGGATCGCCATGAACCACAGCGCAGCAGTGGAAATGGCATAGAGCCAGAATCGCAGCAAAACGCGATTGAACGTGCAATGCACGGCGCTATGGAGCACGCGAAACCCGGCAAATACCCAACCGGCGTACACGTACGCCGCATCGACTTGATTGGTGACGAAGAGATACAGCACGAGCGCATAAAACAGCACCGGCATCTCGAATAGATTTCTCAAATTGTCGGACGGACTCGAGACAGCTGGCGGCGACATCCGCGCCAGAGCGCCTGGGACCGCAAGGTCCTGCGGACGCACTTTGTTGCTGTTGATGAAATGAATGCGCCGCACATACATGTAGAGCCAAACGATGAGGGTCAGGAGCATCGTGGCAAAGAAGGGGCCGAATATTGCCTGCTGCGTCATGGTTGGCTCGCCGTCGGGTTGGTGGCGCTGAAATAGGACGCTGGCAACATAGCGCGTAGGGGCGGCAGTGATCGTCGCGCGGTGTCCCACTGCCCGCGCGCCATCGGCAGACGAACTTTGTCATTGGGCCGACCGAGAGCAGACTTCACCGGACTGTCACCGGTGCGACAACAACCTTTCATAGATTTCAGCGCGCTTGTCAACGCAGGCGTCAACTTCGACAGCTGGCGTCACCGGTCCAAATTTTGGGAGGCCTCAATGGTGTCAACGATACGACGTCGCTTATCACCATTCATCGGCTCGCTGCTTGGTGCATGCGGGCTGCTCGCGGCAGCGAGTCCCACCCTCGCCACCACCTTCCCGCAGTACGACCACGTGTTCCTCATCGTCGAGGAAAATGAAGGTTTCAGTCAGATTATCGGCAACAAGTTCGCACCCATTCTGAACGCGCTGGCGTCGAGCTACGGGCTCGCCACGAACTACACTGGCGTCGCCGACCCGAGCGAGCCCAACTACGTCGCCATGCTCGGCGGCGACTCCTTCGGGATCACGAGCGACGATCCGTACTGGTTTCCGGGGCAGAGCGTTAACGCTGAGAACCTGATGTCCCAGCTCGAAGCGGCCGGCAAGACCTGGAAGGGTTACTTCCAGGGAATGCCCTATCCGGGTTATCGCGGCTTCTGTTATCCGGACAAGTGTAACGGCATTCCGGATTCTGATACCCAATACGTCTCGAAGCACAACGGCATCGTGAACTTCACGAACATGCAGACGCCGGCCGAGTTTGCGCACATGGTCCCGTTCGCCCAGCTCGCGACGGACCTCGCCGCGGGCACTGTCCCCAACTTCAGTTACATTATACCCGACGAGTGCCACGATTCGCACGGCGCGCCGCCGTGGTGCGTGGACTCCAATGTAATAAATTCGGTCCAGCAGAGCTTCCTGATTGCGCAAATGGACGCCTTTGCCGGCGATATCGTCAACGCGATCACCTCGTCATCGACGTGGTCGACCGGGAACAATGCGATCGTCATCACGTTCGACGAAGGCGCCTTTGCGAAGTCCCAGATCGTGACGATCGTCATCACGAACCACGGGCCGCGCGGCGTGAAAGACAACACGAGCTTCAACCATTTCTCGCTGCTCGCGTCCCTGCAGCAGACCTTCGGCCTCGGGTGCCTGCTGAACAGCTGCACCGCCAGTCCGATGACAAATCTGTTCGCAATAACCGGCTCCACCAGCGTCCCGCCACTGCCTGCACCGTTCGACTTTCCGACCAGCGCCGATACGATTTCGCCGCAGGGTAAGGGTACCAAGGCCGCTGCGGTCTCACTCACCGGCACCGGATGGCAGGTGGTGCCAAGTGTCTCCTTCGGTTCGCAGGACAATGTTCTCGCCGGCGTCTCGGCTGCTTCAGCGACCGACGTCTGGGCGGTGGGCACCTACCTCCCATCCAAGACGAGCCCGCTGGCGACGCTCGGGCACCATTTCGATGGTACTGCGTGGACGGCCTTCCCGTTGCCGAACGTGGGTGTGCAAGAGAACGTCCTTTTAGGTGTTTCGATGCCCGCCCCTGGGAAGGCCTGGGCGGTGGGTTATTTTGTGAGCGGTAGTTTCACCCAGAGCACGCTGATCGAGCACTTGAGCGGCGGGACATGGTCAGTGGTTCCGAGTCCGAATCCGAACAGCGGGCAGATCCTCTACGGAGTTGCGGCGATCTCTGATTCGGATGTGTGGGCGGTCGGCGCCCAGCAGGACTCGAGCGGTACCTGGCACACGCTCACGGAGCATTGGGACGGGTCGTCCTGGTCGGTCGTCCCGGCCGTCGACGCCGGCTCCAGCGGCAATCACTTCTATGCTGTCAAGGCCAATGCGTCGAACGATGTCTTCGCGGTCGGCCAGCGGGCCGACGCGAGCTTCCCCAACACGGCGCTCATCGAGCACTGGGACGGAAAGCGATGGAGCGTAGTCGCGAGCCCTGCCGATGCCGCGACGGCATTGCCGCTCGGCGTCACGGCGACGGGTTCGTCGCTGACGGTCGTGGGCCAGCAGGAGACCGACACGGCGCCCTACACGACCTACGTGGCGGCAGGCACACTGGGCCCGTTGGCCATCCAGAACACCCCGAATGTCGCCGGCGCCGAGAACGATCTTTTCGGTGTGACGACAGCGGTTGACGGCTCGACCTGGGTGGTCGGCTGGGCCCTCGACATCGCCGCGGGCGTCCACGCCCCGCTCATCCTCCAGGGTATGCAGGGCACGTGGTCTTTGGTCGCCAGCCCGAGCTTCCCGAACCTGGATAGCGGCCTCGCCTCCATTGCCGCCGTGCCGGGCGGCGGCCTCTGGGCCGTCGGCCTAACGTCATCGGGCAATGGCTCTCACTTTACGACGCTCATCGAGTTTCATCCGTAACTTGTCCACATACAAACCGCGCGTTTGAGGTCGTATCTTGTAGAGAGGCCGGGGCTGGACGCCCTGACCTCTCGCGTTTTCGGCACGCAGCAGAGCCCGTTTACGCGACCCAGAGACCAAGCATCGAACACCGGCGGCCGTGGCGGGAGAAGAGTTTTGGGCCGGGGCTGCCGCCCACCCCTTTCGAGGCCACCGCGCAACCGCGTTGTGCCTCGCCTCATTTCGTGCTCTTGTAATCTATTACAATTCCAATTTGGGCGGCCGCCGCTCGTGGCGGCCGCTGACATCGGGAGAGGACGCTCATGTCAGATAGCGATCTACGTCCGTCTTGCGAACATCACCACGAAGAAGGCGGAGGCCATGACCATCATGGTCCTGACCGCGCCCAGCTGCGCGCCTCGCGGCGTGAATTCATCAAGGGCGTGATCGCCACGGGCGTGGCGGTGTCGTCGACCGGGTACCTGGTGCTTGGCCGCGGCACGGCACATGCTCAGGCCGCCGGCGCCGTCGGGCGCCTGATCACCCTCAACGTCAACGGCCGCGACCGGCCCGTCGACGTTCTGCCGAACGAGACCCTGGTTCACACCCTGCGCTACAAGCTGGGCCTCACCGGCACCAAGCTCGGCTGCGACCATTCTGAATGCGGCAACTGCACTGTCATGCTCGACGAGGTGACGACCTATTCGTGCTCGACGCTCACTCACGCGGTGCGCGGGCGCAAGATCACCACCATCGAAGGCATCGAAGGCCCGAACGGCGAATTGCACAAGGTGCAAAAGGCCATGATCGAGGAACTCGGACCTCAGTGTGGCTTCTGTACGCCCGGCCAGGTCGTGTCGGCGGTCGCCCTGCTGAAATCCAACCCCAAACCGACGGTCGAGGAGGCGCGGCGCGCCATGTCCGGCAACATCTGCCGGTGCGGAGCCTACGACCACTACCTGCGAGCCGTCATGCGCGCATCCAGGGAGGC
>Ga0126376_10002286_pt1 | contig 10809 bp, 9 predicted proteins | sample PanSoiMetPlot_15_FD_92760 | JGI IMG/M metagenome (GOLD analysis project Ga0126376, IMG submission 92760) | Tropical forest soil microbial communities from Panama - MetaG Plot_15 | ecosystem: Environmental > Terrestrial > Soil > Tropical forest > Bulk soil | place: Panama | collected 2016-02-17 | reverse complement strand
GCCGCAATGGACTTGATCATGGCGTCGAGCGGCTCGAACGGAATCGGCTGCTCGCCATCGACCGGTCGCCGAATAGTCCCGCCGCCCCGGCAAAAAACCAGCCGCAAGCCGAGGTCGCGTGCGACCTCGAAGATCACGTCTGCCGGATCGAACCGATAGGTATCGGAAAACACATAATGATGATCGGCTGCGGTGGTGGTGCCAGACAGCAGCAACTCGACGAGTCCGATCCGTGCGGCCGTGTAAAGCTCCTCCTCGTGCACCTTGTGCCAATAAGAATGCGGGACCGAACGCAACCAGCCCATCAGTGGCAGATTGATGCCGGCGCGCACGCCTTTGAGGACGCTCTGGAACAGATGGTGGTGCGTCGATATCTGGCCCGGATAGACGACGCATCCGGATGCGTCGATGACCTCTTCACCTGGCTCCGAGGCGAGATCGCCCATCGCCGCGATCCGCCCGTTGAGGATGCGGATCGCGCCCGTGGCACGCATCGCATCGCCCAGCAGGCCAGTGAAAATCCCATCCGAATTGCAGATCAGTATTGAGGTCATGTACTGGCTCCGAATTCACGGGTGCAGCATTTCCAAGGTGCGCGATGGCTTCCGGGTTCGCCACCTGCGATGGCGCCCGGAATGACGACTTCGGGCATATGATCAGTTGATCGATCGCTCAACTAGAGATGTCCGAGATACGCCAGGTCCGTACCCCTCCCCTTATCGCGCCACGACGGCGCTTGCTGGCAACAAGTTTGCCACGGAGCAGATCGAGCAACAGCACTGACTTGGGGCTAGAGCCTCCCCAGCTGCCATCGGTCGCTTGCGGGACAGGTTAGGGGTGATAGGACGCTTCGCGCGCCCGACGAGATCCTGCCGCGCGAATGGAGCCGCTGAAGCTGCCTCCAAGCATCACGGCAGGCTTTCGCGCCACGCATTTGACCGCGAGGGCGCCCGCCGTATAGTTCTCGCCGGTGTCGGCCCCGTGCTCATCTGCGCTCGCCCGATCCGGCCGGAACCGTCTCCATGCATTCATCCGTCCCAATGACAACCATCGAAACGCGAACATCCTGGGTCGCCGCCACCGCGGCGCTGCTCGCGCTGGCACTGTCGTTCGGCGCTCCATGGGTAGCGGTCGTCTCGCTCAAAGCCATTGCGGCCGACTTCGGCAGCGGCCGCGAGACTCCCGCATTGGCGGGTTCGCTCGGCTGGATCGGCGTCGGTGTTGGCGGCATCGTGATGGGACGCATCGCAGAGCGCGTCGGCGTGCGTTGGACCGTGATGTTTGGCGCCGCGATGGTGTGCGTCGGCCTCGCGATCTCTTCGCTAGGAAGGCCGTGGCACCTCTTTGTCGGCCACGGCCTCTTCATCGGGCTCATCGGCAACGGCGGCATCAATGCACCGCTCTACGTCTATGTGAGCAAGTGGTTCGACCGTCACCGCGGTTCGGCGTTGGCGCTGATCTCGAGCGGTGTCTATATCGCAGGCGCCGTATGGCCGCCGATCTTCGAACGCGCCATCGCAGCCGTGGGCTGGCAACAGACCATGTGGACCTACGGGCTGTTCGAGTTGGCCATGATCATCCCGCTCGCGGCAGTTTTTCTTGGCGACCCGCCCAAGACCTGGCCCGGACGCAGCGGCGCGTTCGACGACCCCATCCCGGGTAAGGTTCTCGGCTGGCCACCCGGCCTCGTGCACGGGTTGCTGTGCGCCGCCGCGTTCTTGTGCTGCATGCCGATGGCCTTGCCGCAGGCGCACCTGGTGGCGTTCTGCTCCGATCTCGGCATTGCGCCGTCCCATGGTGCTGCCATGCTGTCCGTCGTCCTCGGCGCCGGATTTCTGAGCCGCCAGCTTTGGGGCGCCTTCTCGGATCGCGCCGGCGGACCTTTGACTCTCGTAGTCTGTTCGGCCTGCCAGGTAACGGCACTCACGGGTTTTACGATGACCCAGGACGAGATCGGACTGTTCACCGTGGCGACATTCTTTGGGCTTGGCTTTGGTGGCCTGGTGCCCGCTTATGTGCTGACGTTGCGCGCCCTCTTCCCGGCCGGCGAGGCCGGTTGGCGGGTACCCACGCTGCTGATGTTCAGCGGCTCCGGCATGGCAGCCGGCGCCTGGATGGGAGGCGCGCTGTACGACTGGTTCGGATACTACGCACCGGCGTTCGTGGCCGCGATCGGGGCGAATCTGCTCAACCTGGCAATCGTGGCGGTCTTGCTGTTGCGACAGCACATCGGGCTGCGTCGCGTGTTGAGATTGGCCTAGTGTGCCGAACGGGACGGCCCCGCCCCGGCCGACGCCGGAAGACCAGCCTTTCCCCACACTACCCTGCTCCGGCAAGGGGCGAGTACAGGCTCGGGGATGCCGGCGAGGCGCCCACGGTCCTTCTTCGCACATCGCGACGTGACGTTGCGGCTTCATTCAGGCAGATTTCCGGCTCACGGCATGCCGCCGTGCCTTTACACGAGGAAGCCACCATGGACAAAGCCAGGTTTGATAAGGGTCTTGAGGTTCGCTCCGCTGTGCTCGGCAAGGATTACGTCGAGACGTCGATGAAGAATGCCGACGATTTCAATCGCCCCTTTCAGGAACTCGTCACCGAATATTGCTGGGGCGCCGCGTGGGGCAGCGACGGCCTTTCCCGCAAGACCCGCAGCATGCTTAACATCGCCATGATCAGCATCCTCAACCGGCCGCACGAACTGAAGCTGCATGTCAAAGGTGCGCTGCGCAACGGGGTCACCAGGGACGAAATCCGTGAAGTGCTGACTCAAGTCGCAATCTATGCCGGCGTTCCGTGCGGCGTCGACGCATTCCGCATCGCTCGCGAGGCTTTCAAGGAAGTGGAGGCGCCTTGAAATGCCGACAGCTAAGATCGCGCCTTATGGCTCCTGGAAATCGCCGATCACCTCGGATCTTATCGTCGCTCAGACCACAATACTGTCGGACGTTCGCATCGACGGCGACTATGTTTACTGGCTCGAAGGACGCCCAAAGGAGCAAGGCCGCAACGTGATCGTGCGCGCCGGTCCCGACGGTGTCGCCACGGACATTACGCCTCCCGGCTTCAATGTCCGCACGCGCGTTCATGAATATGGCGGCGCGTCGTGGCTGGTCGCGGGCGGGACCTGCATCTTTTCCAACTTTGCCGATCAGCGTCTGTACCGCCAGCATGCCGGCCAGGCTAACCCCGAGGCTCTGACGCCACAGCCTTGCGCCGCCCTTCCTCCCGCGAGCGGGGGAGGGAAGGGAGGGGAATGGCGCTACGGCGATGGTGTGCTCGACCGCCGTCGCGGGCGCTGGATCGGGGTCCGTGAAGACCATTCGGGAGGAGGCGAACCTGTCAATGCCATCGTGGCGATCGATCTCGACCGTCCAGGCACCTCATCGGGGCGCATGCTCGCACGCGGACACGATTTCTTCTGTTCGGCGCGCTTGTCGCCAGACGGAAACCGGGTGCTGTGGCTCGCATGGGACCATCCCAACATGCCGTGGAACGGAACCACTCTGTATCTCGCCGAGATCGATCGCAGCGGTGCGCCGGTGGGCGATCGTATCGTCGCCGGCGGCGTGGACGAATCGGTGTTCCAGCCAGAATGGTCGCCCGACGGCGATGAGATCGTCTTCGTTTCCGACCGTACCGGCTGGTGGAATCTCTACGCTCACAACGTTGCCGCAGCAGCGACTCGCCCGCTTTGCCCGATGGCGGCGGAATTCGGCATGCCGCAATGGAACCTCGACATGTCGACGTACGCCTTCGCCGATGCGCGGCGGATCGTGTGTGCCTATACGACGGCAGGGTTGGGGCAACTCGCCACACTGGATTTGGCGACCGGAACCTTGCGGGCGCTCGAGAGCGGGTTCACCGAATTTGGGTCGGTTCGGGCCGATGGCAACCGCGCGGTGTTTCGTGGTGGCGCTCCAAACCGGCCGACATCGATCGCCGTGCTCGACCTGCAATCCCGCCAATATCGTATCCTCAAACAAGCGACCGACCTGTTGAACCGCCCCGAACTGCACATCGCCAGCTACCTTACCAGGGTCGAGCCGGTGGAATTCCCGACCACCGGCGGCAAGACGGCGTTTGGGTTGTTTTATGCGCCGCGCAATCCCGATTACGCGGGCGACGCGGACGAGCGGCCACCCTTGCTCGTCAAATGTCACGGCGGCCCGACCTCCTCGGCATCGAGCACGCTCAACCTCGGCATCCAGTTCTGGACTAGCCGCGGCATCGCGGTGCTCGACGTCAATTACGGGGGCAGTACTGGATTTGGGCGCGAATACCGCGACCGGCTCAAGCTCAGCTGGGGTATCGTGGATGTGGACGACTGCGTGAACGGCGCCAAATTCCTGGCGCAGCGCGGGTTGGTGGACGCAAAGCGCGTCGTCATCAGCGGCGGCAGCGCCGGCGGCTACACGACTCTCGCGGCACTCGCGTTTCGCGACTTCTTCCAGGGTGGGGCGAGCTATTACGGCGTCAGCGATGCTGCGGCGCTGGCACATGACACCCATAAGTTCGAGTCGCGATATCTCGACTGGCTCATCGGACCGTTTCCCGAAATGGAGGAGCGCTATCGCGAGCGATCGCCGGTCTATCACGCCGATCGGCTGTCGAAGCCGGTGATTTTCTTCCAAGGCGCCGAGGACGCCGTAGTGCCGCCGAACCAGACCGAGATCATGGTCGAGGCGTTGCGGCGCAATGGCAATGCCGTCGGCTACTTCCTGTTCACGGGTGAGCAACACGGTTTCCGCTCGGCCGACAACATCAAGCGCTGCCTCGATGCAGAGCTTGCCTTCTATGCAGTGCAAGTGTTCCGGATCGCATTGACATTCTGATGGCATGTTGCCGGCCGACTCCGCGAGTTCCTCCCTATGAGACGGATAGCCCGCAGGGAACCACCGGGTCCGGCCGAAGCTTGTCATCGGTCCGGCCCTCGGCCAGCCCGATGATCAACTCCATGCGGAAAGGTCGCTTCCGCGACCCAGCGGACTCCAGGATTACGCTGTCGCTCCATCCGGGCTACCGGGTTCCTCGTGCGAAGGAAAAACAAATGCCTTTCACACCGGCGGAAGAATCCCTATCTTCGCAACGTCGTTGTTCGTCGCCCATGCCGCACCAGTGGGAGCTTATCTGTGCTCAATCGCTTTGACCCCCATTCATCTTCGTCCGGCGAAGCGGAGGTCAAGTATCTTGACGGAGATTTTCGGGTCATGCGCCCCGGCGCGTTCGTGCGTTGCGCGGTCACCGGAATCGCGATCCCGCTTGAGGAATTAAAATATTGGAGCGTGGAACGCCAGGAAGCTTATGCCAACCCCCGGGCAGTGCTTCAGCGGCTGTATCCCGCGCGCACCGATTAGATTTGTCCGCGAAATACTAGCTTCAATGAGCGGAGCGAGCTTCCCCTCCCAGGCTTGCGCCAGAGGGTCGGGTAGGGCTCTTGCTGCGCGTCTGCGCCGTGGATCAGGCCCCTTCGTCAGCCCCCGCAGGGCGGACTGCAAGTGGTGCGGCTATATTTCGCCGATTGCTGAGGCTGCGATCGTTCCGCGTCGGCCCCGCATCACGTCGCGCAGCATCGCTTCCACGGCCGGTACCTCCTTGAATCTCAAGGTCACCGGCAATATCGCCGATCGCTCGATCAGCTCAGCAGCCGCCGGTTCTCCGCTCAATCGCGCCAAATCCTTTTCGGTGGTGACGAGCGTGAGGCCATTTCGCTGTGCACAGGCCATGAGCGCCGATATTTCGTTCGCTGCGTACCGGTGATGATCCGGGAACGGCTTGCGGATCGCGGCCGGAATGCCATGCGCGTCCAGGGTGGCAAAAAACTTGTCCGGATCCGCGATCCCCGCGAAGGCCAGAACCGGTCTGCCAACAAGCGCCGCAGCCGCGTCAGCCACCGGATGCAAGTCGCCGCGGAGCACCGGCACGCCGCGCCTTTCTGCAGCGGCGATCGCGGCTTCCGCCGCACGACCTGGCGTACCCACCAGAAGGACCGCATCGACGTGATCGAGCTGCGCCTCAAGCGGCGCCCGCAACGGGCCAGCAGGAAATATGCGCCCGTTGCCAGTACCGCGGCGCCCATCAACGACCGCTATCGCGAGGTCCTTATCCACGGACGGATTCTGGAGTCCGTCGTCCATGATGATCGCATCGGCCCCCCCTTCCGCGGCAACCTTCACGCCCGCCGGGCGGTCGCGCGCCACGACCGTCGGCGCGACGCGAGCGAGCAGCAAAGGCTCGTCGCCGACGTCCGCCTGCTCTGCCCGCCCCCGCCCTTGCGGAAGCGAGGGGTGATGTACCCGGACCGGGCCCGCGACCCGCCCGCCATAGCCGCGCGACAGAAAGAATGGCCGATGGCCCGAATCCAAGAGCAGCCTCGCCAGGGCGATGGCGGTGGGGGTCTTGCCGGCGCCGCCCAATGTGAAATTGCCGACGCAGATGACCGGCACCGGTGCCTTGCGGCCCCGCCGCGCCATGCGTCGCGCCGCGATTGCCCCGTAACAGGCGCCCAAAGGGGAAAGCATGATTGCGGCGGTGCCCCGCTCGGCCCACCAGAAGGCAGGGTCACGCATGGGCGGTAGGATTTTGGGCGGTATGATTTTCACTGCGCAGCCGCATGAAATAAGGCTCAAGTGCTGACACGACGAGGTCGAGGGCGCCGCCGAGCCTGTCGATGCAACGCCCGGCCCGTTGCGCGATTTCTTGGCGCGTGGCGCCGTCGTCGATCCACGCAGCGATTTGCCTCGCCAACTCGCCGGCGTCGGTGACGAGTACTGCGGCGCCGGCGTCGTCAAGCTCCTCGTAGATGTCGCCAAAATTTGACACGTGCGGACCGTGCAGAATCGCGGCGCCAAATCTGATCGCCTCGATCGGATTCTGACCGCCATGGCGGACCAGCGAGCCGCCCATGAACACGATGGGAGCGAGCCGATAGATCAGCCCCAATTCGCCGAGCGTATCGAAAACATAAATATCGATTCCACCCGCCGGAGATGCGCCGCGCGAGCGCAGCGCCGCCCGCAGATGGGCCGTTGCGGCAACTCCAGCGATAGCCGGGCCGCGCTCAGGATGCCGGGGCGCAATGATGGTCAGGAGATTAGGAAATGTGACCCTGAGACGGTGATGAGCATCGACAACTACGCTCTCTTCACCGGGGTGGGTGGAAGCCGCGACCACAACTATTCGTCCTCTGGTCGCGTCCGTCAGGGCGGCGAGCTTGCGGACGTCGACTGGCAGAGCAGGGACATCGAATTTGAGATTGCCGGTTATGCTGATGCGGGGCGCACCGAGCGCGCCGAAGCGCTTTGCATCGTCGGGGGAACGCACCAAGCAAAGGTCAAACCGGCGCAGAAGGGTCTCAACCGTCTTGGGAAAGTAGTGCCAGCGGCGGTAGGAGCGCTCCGACATGCGTCCGTTGACGAGAATCATCGGGATCTGGCGCGCCGACGCGCTCAGGATGACATTGGGCCACAGGTCGGATTCAACGAACAGGGCGAGGTCGGGATGCCAATAGTCGAGAAACCGCGTGATGAAACGCGGCACGTCAAGGGGGATAAACTGATGGATGGCGCCGGGGGGTAACCGCCTTTCTGCCAGCTCCGCAGAGGTCACCGTGCCGGTGGTCATCAGCACCGTCAAACCGCGTGCGCGAATGCGCTCGACGAGGGGGGCTACGGCCAGGAATTCGCCGACGCTTGCCCCATGCACCCAGACGAGGGGGCCAAGTGGCCGCGCGGCGCCTGGTTCACCGCGGCGCTCGGCGATGCGGTCGGGGTTTTCCTTGCCGCGTGCAAGCCGCCGTTCGAGCCACCGCCCCGCCAGCGCGGCGCCAGCCGCAGCGACGATCCGGTAGGCGGAAAGCGTCATTGGCATCGGCTCAGCTGAGGCCGGCATGACGATCCTTGCGGTCGACGATCTCATAGGCGCGGTCCGTCACCTGGCTGAGCCGCTGCTGCACTGTCACTCTGCATTGTTCTATCGTGGCGTCATCGGCGTCCGGCGGCACCACGACAGCATCGGTTGACACAATGGCAACGCGCCCAAACGGCAGGTTGACGGTCGAACGGTCCCAGTTTCTCAGCACGATGCGCCTGCTCGTCGCAACTGCGACCGGAAAGATCGGCCGCCCGGACAGTTGCGCCAATTTGATGATACCGAGGCCGGCGACGCGCGCGACCTTCGGAATATCGGCCGTCAGCGCCATATTATATCCCTCGTCGAGAGCGTTCAGCATGGATTTGAAGGCTCCGACGCCACCTTTGACGTCAAAACGGCCGCCATGAGCTCCCGATCCTCGAACAGTGCCAACACCGAGCCGCTCCGCGGCATAGGCATTGATCTCGCCGTCGCGGTGGCGCGAGATCAGCACTTTGGCCCGATGCCCACGGCTGATGAACGGCACCATGAAGTGCTGGCCGTGCCACATGGCGACAATCACGGGCTGTTGGGGCTCCACGGCCTTGTAGAGATCCTCGGGCTCAATCGTGAGGCGGCTGGTAAACCATACCAGTCTAAGATATTCGGCGGCCAATAAGCCGATGAATTGCTGTGCCCCGGGCGACTGTGCAATGCGTCGTGACGAAAGCATGCGAAGCGGACCCAGGCCTTAATGCCCGTCCTGCGGGGCTGTTGCCGGATCGAGCAGACGATGCAGATGCACAATGAAATAGCGCATCTGCGCGTTGTCCACCGTCTGCTGCGCCTTCGCCCGCCACGCCGTGTAAGCCTTGGCGTAATTCGGATAGAGGCCGACAAGGTCGACCTGGTCGAGATCCTTGAATTCGACCCCTCCGATCCGCGTGAGCTCACCGCCAAGCACGAGGTGCAGCAACTGCTTTGATTCGGTTTCGCCGTTCATCAGGGGTTCCTTTGATCGCCGGCCGGCTCCGGGAGGTCAACGCAACAAGTCAGGGTGATTCCGCAGCAGAACGGTCAGAGTCTGGTGGCGTACAAGCCCCGCGGCAATGAGAACATCGTGAACCGTTGAGGTGCCGTTATAGGCGAGCGTAGTCCCACCGATCGTGGTCAGCGCGCCCCCGGCTTCGTGCACCAAAAGATCAGCAGCCGCAAGATCCCAATCGCGGCTCGTGCGGCTGGCGAGGACCACGTCAACCGTGCCGTCGGCGACGCGGGCAAGCCGCAAAGCCAGCGAATGGATCCGAGGCTGAATCGTGAACTGCGGGGCAACGGTGGCGAGCCGGTCGAGAAACCCTTTGGGACCCGCGATCCTGGCACCTTCGATGGTGCCGCCCGGAGTTGCCTTGAGAGGCGTCCCGTTGCGGGTTGCGCCCGCCCCGGCGACCGCAAGGAAAAGCTCCTCGCTCGCTGGCGCGTAGAGGGCGGCGACGACTGGACGGCGGGCTTCCACCAACGCGACCGAGATTGTCCAATCCGGGCGACCCGCAATGAAGGAACGTGTCCCGTCAATCGGGTCGACGATCCAGACCTTCGATGCCGCAAGCCGTGCCGGATCATCTTCGCTCTCCTCCGACAGCCAGCCCGCTTCGGGGACAATTGCGGTTAACCGTTTCTGCAGCAGGTGATTGACGGTAATGTCGACTTCCGACACTGGCGAATTGTATTCCTTTACCCAAGTCTTGATGGCATTGCCGGACGCGCTACGCGCGACGGCACCGGCCTCTCGCACGACGCAGCAGACCGCGTTCGCCAGTGGCAGCAGATCCTCTTTGTTCCACATGGCTCAGTCAGACAGCGCCGGTGTTCGTTAACGTTGAGGCCGAGCGGCCCTGCGGAGGCCAATCAGCAGTTGTATTGCTTTCCGTTTAGCGGGCCACCCGACATTCTGTCGGTTTGGTGAATGGGAAGGCGGTTTTTCGCCGCACCGGTAGCTATGGCAGGTCGCCGTTATTTCGACCGTTTTAGCCGATTACTGAAGGGTAGTGTGCAGTCAAGACCATAGCTTTCGCGTTCGACATTCGTTCCCTGACCATTTCTTCTACTTGTCTGGTCTTGGCGACGATCCCGTCTGTCCCAGAATTTTTTGGGGGCGATATTGGCGCGCCTAGCGGTCGTTTCCAATCGTGTGTCGGTTCCTTCCGGCGATGGCGCCAAGCGCGCCGGCGGGCTTGAGGTGGCGTTGCGGCCGGCGCTGCAGCACAATGGCGGCGTCTGGCTCGGATGGAGCGGAAAAATCGGGACGCGCGAGAAGTTGAGAACGCGATCCCTCAAAAACAAGAACGTCGAATACGTAATTACCGACCTCACCAAACACGACTATCAGGAATACTATAACGGTTTCGCCAATCGGGTGCTGTGGCCGATCCTGCATTACCGGCTGGATCTCGCCGAGTTTGCGCGCCGCGACCTTAGCGGATATTTCCGGGTCAACGATCATTTCGCGACCGAACTCGAAAAAGTCCTCGAAGCGGACGATCTGGTCTGGGTCCACGACTATCACCTGATCCCGATCGCGGACGCCTTGCGGCGGCGCGGACATTCCAACCGGATCGGGTTTTACCTGCACGTTCCGTTCCCGCCTCCCGAGGTGCTAACCTCGCTGCCGAACCACGAGCAACTGATCCCATTGCTCATGCAATATGACGTTGTGGGATTCCAGACTGAGGGCGATGCCGGCAATTTCGTTCGCTACCTCATCTCCGAGTGCAATCAGGCGCGGGAAATGCGGGTATTGGAGATCGGCGGCAATCAGACCGCTCTGAGTTTGAATGGGCGACAGACGCGGATCGGAAATTTTCCGGTCGGCATCGAGCCGCGCGTATTCCAGCGGCTGGCGCGCCGTAACATGCGGTCTCCTCTGGTGAAGGAGATGGTGGCGAGCCTTGGCGGCCGCCTGCT
>Ga0126376_10002285_pt1 | contig 10809 bp, 6 predicted proteins | sample PanSoiMetPlot_15_FD_92760 | JGI IMG/M metagenome (GOLD analysis project Ga0126376, IMG submission 92760) | Tropical forest soil microbial communities from Panama - MetaG Plot_15 | ecosystem: Environmental > Terrestrial > Soil > Tropical forest > Bulk soil | place: Panama | collected 2016-02-17 | reverse complement strand
TAGCCGCGCAATTTGCGGCGCTGATTCGCTGCCTCGGTGAGTATTTCCGTTTAGAGTATTTGGTCCCGTGGGAGTTTTCTCCTGCTCGCGTCGAACCGTTTCTCATTGGCGCGCTTGTGTCCGCGGTAGGCGGTTTTTTGGGCGTCCTTTTCTACTTTGGCGAGAATTACAAAACAACCGTGGCTATCGCTTTGTTGAACGTAGGAGTCTTGCTCATTCTTCGCTTTGCACTGCTTTGAACCGAAGTCCTCTCCCAAGCCTCAACTCGCCCAACAAAAGCCTACGCGTGGAGTTTGCAGAGACGCTCTTCGGCGGCGTAGAGAGTTTCGTCTTTTTTGCAAAAAGTGAATCGGACTTGCGAGGCGCCGTCGCGAGGATCGTTGTAAAAGCTGGAGCCGGGCACGACGGCGACGCCGACTTTTTCCACGAGATATTTCGCGAAGCGAACGTCTTTCGTCTCGGCAGGAAATTTGACCGGATCGGGATCGGCAAAACGCGAAATATCGGTCATGACGTAGTAAGCGCCGCGCGGCTTAAAGACGGTGAATCCTGCCGCGGTGAGGATTTTCAGGATGCGCTCGCGCTTGGCAGTATAAGTGGCCGCGAGTTTGTCGTAATAACTCTGCGAGAAGTGCAAGGCGATGGAGCCGGCCTGCTGCAGCGGGGCGGCGGCGCCAACAGTCAGAAAGTCGTGGACTTTGCGAATGGGCTGTGTAGGCCCCGGAGGGGCGAGAACCCAGCCCACGCGCCAGCCGGTCACGCTATAGGTTTTTGAAAGGCCGTTGATGACGATGGTGCGGTCACGCATGCCGTCGATGGCGGCCATGGAAATGTGCAGCGCGCCGTCGTAAAGAATGTGCTCGTAAATTTCATCGGTGATGCAATAGGCGTTCCAGCGGACACAGAGGTCGCGGATGAATTCGAGTTCGGAGCGGGTGAAAACCTTGCCGGTAGGATTGTTTGGGGTATTGAGAATGATGGCTTTGGTGTGCGGACCGAAGGCGACGGAGAGCTCTTTTTCGTCAAAAGTCCAATCGGGCGCGCGCAGTTTCACGAAGCGCGGGCTGGCGCCGCTGAGGATGGCGTCGGGGCCGTAGTTTTCATAGAACGGCTCGAAGACTACAATTTCGTCGCCGGGATTGATGATGGCCATCATGGCCGACATCATCGCTTCGGTGGACCCGCAGCAGACTGTGATCTCCCGTTCAGGATCGTAGCGGACACTCTGGGTGCGAGCAAATTTTTCAACGACGGCGTCGCGCAAAGGCTTCGCGCCCCAGGTAATCGCGTACTGATTGATGTCGTCTGCAATGGCCTGGCGCGCGGCTTCTTTAATCTCTTCGGGGGCCGCAAAATCAGGGAAACCCTGCGAGAGATTCACCGCGCCATGCTTCATTGCGAGGCGCGTCATTTCGCGGATGACGGATTCGGTGAACTGCTCGGCTTTTGCCGAAAGCATCCGGCGCGAAATTTTGGCCATTGTGGAATCGGGAGCCGTCATGGCACCTTTCCAATGCATACGCTGAAATCAAGCATCATCAAACCGAAAACGCAGATAACTCGCTCTGTAACATCGACCTGAGCGCAAAAACCGCGCTTCGCTCGGAATGAAAATTGGGGCGGCGCTTATCTTAGCAACTAAGCCCGGCCTGCGAAACTAGCGGGCGAGGCCGGTGGAAGCTTGCATGGCCACGCTGTGCTGCCCATAAATCATCCTGTAGAGTTGCGCGTTTCGCAACACGATCTGCACGTATTCGCGGGTTTCCGTGAAAGGGATGGATTCGACGAGTTCGGGAATCTCTTCGTAATTACGCTCGGCCTTCCACGCGGAAATCCTGTCTTCGCCGGCGTTGTAGGCAGCCGCGGCGGCTTCGGGTGAGCCGAATTGCTGCACCAGGTTGGCGATATAGACCATGCCGAGCTCGATGTTGTAGTCCGGCTCGAAGAGCTTGTTTTTGACGTAGCGGACTTTGATCTGCCGGGCAAGGAGACGGCCAGTCTTGGGAAGCACTTGCATGAGGCCAATGGCGTTCTTATGTGAGACGGCATCCGACTGGAACGTGGATTCCTGGCGAATCAGGCCCGCTGCAAACATGGGATCGAAATCGTTTTTGGCGGCTTCGCGGCGTAACGCTGCTTCATAGGGCAAGGGGAAAAGCGCCTTCCAAACTTCGACGGGAACGTCGCTGAATTTCCTAGCGTCCGCGTTGGGAACGATGGCGCGCGCGTAGGCCATACCCGCGCCAAAACGTCCTTGATCGAAAGCCGCCTGCGCCGCTTCCAAAAGAAACCGCGGTGAAGGAGTGGCCGAGTAGGCGTTCTTCAGCTCCTGTTCGGCGGATGAATCAAACGCAATCGCGCGGAGTGCCTCCGCCCGCTCCCAGCGTTCTTCGGCAGCGACGGGAATCGGCTCATCGAAGGGCCGAAGCGCCGGCGCGGGCGGAATCTTTTCGAGGAATTCCGCGGGATTTTCTTCACCAGGGCCAATCTTGGCAAGGCGGGCCGCTGCCGCAATCCCAAAGTAAGTCTCCGGGAAGCGTTCGACGGCCTTGATATAGAAGCTGCGTGCGTGCGCGACATTTCCTGCGTGTTCTGCGCCGCGGCCAAGCCAGTAGAGCGCATCCACGGCGTTCGAGGAAGTGGGATATTTCAATAAGAAATTCGTCAGGCGCTCATCGGCATCCGGCTTGCGATCGAGGTACGCGACCCAGGCGATCCGCCACTCACAGTTGAAGGCATGCCTTCCGTTGGGAAAAGAATCGAGCACACGCTGGTAGGCTTCTGTGGCTTTCTCGCGTTCCAGTTGAACCCAATGATAATTCCCTGCCGCCATCAAGCCGTCTTCGTTCCATTTGCTGACCGGATAGGTTTGCGCGAGCATATTCAGCGAATTGAACATCTCCGATTCTTTTTTGGCGCTGCGATACGCCTGCGACAGTGCATAGAGGCGCTCAGCATCGACGTCGAGGTCCGGAGTCTTTAGCGAGGCGATCACCGAAGGGGAACCTTTCGGTTGCACCCTGCATTCGGCTATGCGTAGCTGCGCGCGCTGACGCACCGGATTCGCCGGATCCTTGAGCATGGCGACCAGCTTTTCAAATTCAGCGCGAGCTTCCCGCCATTTGTGGGCGTCATAAAAAATCTGGGCGCGCTGCTGCTGCATCTCGACGCCCGGATAGGAATATTCCTTGCCTAGCTCACGCATGAGCTGGGTGAGCGCGGCCCCGGCGGGCTTGGCTTCATCAGCCATCGGGAATTTGTAGAAGATGGTTTGAAAGTCTTTCGCCGCGCGGGGCAATTGATGAGCAGCCTCGTAGGCGCGGGCTCGCTCGATGAGAAGGTCCGGCTTGGAGGAAGTCGCGGCGTAGGCGCTGAGCGCGTCAATCGCTTCCTGAGGGTGACCCAGCTGTACCGCAGTCGGAGCAAAAGACTGCAACATTTGTTCGCGAAGCGCCATATTGGGATAGTCGTGCTGGAGGGCCTGAAGGACTTTGTAGGCTTCGTCTTTGCGACCCAAGTTAAGTTGAGCTTGCGCGGTCCAATATAGGGCGTATTCGCGGAGAAGTGTGTCGTTTTGCGCTTTCAGCAGCCAGCCTAGCGCCTGGGGCACTCGCTTGTTGGAAAAATCCTCGTAGCCGAGAGCAAGGGCAGCGCGCGCCCCCCAAATGTTCGTGGTGTTCTTTGCAGCGAAACCCGAAAGCTTCTCGTAGGCACCGGTCGCGCGGTTCCGAAGCTCACGAGCGAGGCCAGTGAGCTCTTTTTGCGCAGCATCGTCGTCCGGAGTTTCGGCGGGAACTTGCGGCGCCGGAGTCTCCGGCTTGCAGCCATCGCGGCAGGGGGTGGCGGGAGGTTTCTTCCTTTTGTGCTTGTGCTGCGGCGGCTGCGCGAGAAGCGCAAAACAGCTGCCCAGCGACAGCGCTAAAGCAAGGATCAAAGCGGTCAGTGATCGAATCATGGGAACGAACAATGATACGGCATCCTTCCACAGGCCACAAAACCAACGATTGCTTTGGTGCCTAATTTAATTATGACGCGCGTGCGTAGCGTAAGGACATTCACCGAGGGCGTGAGGGTCGCCATCGGCGAGGATTTCGACCAGCCAGCGGTAAAAGTAATCCACGGGGTGGTCCATGATGGGTTTGAAGCGGCGATCGTATTCTCGATGAGCCTTTTCAATGTCGTCTTTCAATCGGATGCAGATATCTCGGTTTTCGCGGCCCTGCCGGACTTGTTCGGGCCGGAGCATCTTGATGTCCTGCATTGAAACTTTGGCAACGCGGTTGGCGCGGCGGTGCAATTCCTGTTCTTCTGGTGACAGGCGGTTGACGTCGAACTCGCCGTCAAACTCTCCAGTGGGGGCGGGCTCGACTAACTCCAGCTCAGCTTCTTCTTCAAAAGCGGGAGCCGGAGGCGGCTCCACGCGGGGAGCGGGAGCAGGCCTGTTGGCCATGGGCGTTGGTGAGGAAGGCGCGGGGCGGTGGCGCACGGGAGCAGGTTCCGGTACGGCGCGGCCCATCAAATCCGTAATCTCCGCTTCAAGCGGCGAACGAGGGCCGCTCTGAAGCGACAAGGCGACGAATCTCGACAAGACGTCGAGCGCGGCGGTAAGGGAAGCAGCCGAAGTCTGCGCGCGAAGGAGAGGCGGAAGCGCGTTGGTCGGTTTGTTGCTGGCGCAAGCGGAAACCACGTCGTTGACAGCGTGATGAAGGTCGTCCGACGTGTGCTTGATGCGCTCGAGGTTATCGCGAAGCGCTCGCGCAATGGCCTGCTCGACCGAGTTGAATTCTTGAGCCATACCAGCTTTCTGCGTTATTCACCTGCGATCCCCACCTTGACATTTTCGAAGCAAGTAGGATTTGAGTCAACGAGGAAGCGGGGGGGTGTGCTCAATTGTTGCTTATCCGGTAGGATTATCCCGGGAACAAGGGTTCCGAGTATTCAGTACTGTCCGGCAAATTGATTCTTACATTGGTAAAGCACACGAAAGGCCTCAAACAGAGGCTTTGCACTCTCGTCAATAGAAATGTCTCCGGCATACTTCACGTCAGGACCATCCAGGTAAACTTCGGCGCCGTGGTTATCGTCGGTGTTAAAGTGCAACGGCTGAGGGGCAGGAGTTGTTTTATCGGTGATAGAGAGGAGCCTTCCGCTTTGGCAGCTGTAAGACTTCTTAAACAGTGAGTCAAACAAGGCACCCGCGCTCGCCTGGGGGGGCATGTCACCCGAATAGAACAATCTGTCGGAGCTCCATTCCAGCTTTCCCTCGCGTCCATCCTTGCCATGAAACTTAATCGAACGAGGAGCGACACGAGGGGCCGTTCTTGTGGCTTCGCCAGCACCCTTTTCCGGATTAACCAGGGCTGCGGAAATAATTTCCGGGGGATAGGGAAGATCCACGGAACCGACCATTCCCGTCCGGCTATCGCAAACCAGCAGGCGAACACGCGTGGTCCCTGGCTTGGGAACCAAAGAAATCGTGTGCGTGACACCGTGGGATTTGATGGACTGAAACTCGGAATCTGGAACTTTTTGCGTAATGGTTTGGCGATTGAATTGAATGGGCAGCCCACGCTCGTTGAACATGCATGTTGCCAGCTCAATCTGCAGATTCCTTCCCCCCCCATCCGCAGGGCCAAAGGAAAGCGCATTCGGGTCAATCAGAAGAAAATACTTGGCTTGCTCCGGCTGATCCGGAGGTACTCCCGAAGCCTGGACCATAATCGAAGTGGAGGTCAAAAAATCGCTGCAGGCGGCTTGCGAGACATAAATGTCCATGTCTTTAGAATCTTTTGCATCTTTGACGGAGGCCGCAGAATCGAAGTCACGCGCGAAATATCCTTTGCGAAACCAGAGCTGCACCCCGGGCCGCGTCGTCTTTACTAAAATCCGACGAAACTCGCCGCGCCAATTCTTGTCGGTGGGGTAGTAGGACAATTCATAATAGGAGGAAGAATCGTCGATGGCCCTTTTCACGCATTCGGACAGATCATTGTTGTTAAAGCAGATTTGCCCCCCAGTCTGGTCGGCCAGATTCCGCATGGAATCCTGAGTGGAGAAGCGAATGTCGCTTTCGCGGCGCAATGTCGCCCCCTCCGAAAAAGGATTCAGTTTCCCCATCGATTCCGGGTCAAACAATGCCTGAGTTTGCATTCCGCGCGGATCGATGGGATAGACCGCAACCTGAGCATCCGTGAGGGCGCTCGCCACAGCCGCCATGTCACCCCCATAGTTACGAGTCCCGCTGAAGCGAGCCACCATCGTCAAGTTGGCATCGGGCATAATGTTCAATGGGAATGCTGACGATAGCCAGATCAGGTTCATCCTGCCAGGGTAGCCGCTCACATGCCGCGCAATAACACGTAATGCATCCAGAGTCATTCGAACTCGAACGTCGACAGATTCGGCGTATTGTTCTCTCTCGAAGCGCTGGAGTTGCAGCGCGCGCATGGCCAGTAAGGCGTCAGAGGCTCCGCCCGCGCCGCTGCTCCCCGGGCCTGGCAATTGACCCGCTGGCGTCCCGCCGGGTATATCGCTCTGTCCTTCCGCGCCAGCCATCTCCTCCAGGAGCGAAGAATGGCTCAAGGGGTCGTCACGAGCGTCCTTGGCCTGCAAGTTTGTGGCTTCCAAGGTCAACGCGCGTTGCGCTGCCGCGCTGAGCAGTTTTGTGTCAGTAGTGAAATTCTGTAGTACCCGCAATTGTCTCCCAAGCAGGAAGGCAGCCATGGGAGCGCTACTCTGAGAAGACGCAAGCAATTGCACCATTTTTCGCCGCACTTGCAACTGTGCGCTAGCTTCCGTGTTCAGGCCATCCACTAAGAGGATTGTGGGGGGTGCAGATAGACTCTTGGTCGTCACCAGGTTCGTGTAAACGCCGGCGGGAAGTCTCAGGGCTGCTTTCTGAGAATCCGGCGCCTCTGCCAATGCACGGTCCAGCAGCAGAAAAGTTGCGATGTGTTGTTGAGATTTGCCCGATCCGGATTGTTCGATGACTTGGAATTCATCGGCCTTGAGATCCCGCACAGCATTCCCCTTACGATCCTTTGCCACGACATCGACGGTGACCAGACGCGTGGTCGCTTTCAAAACCGCCGGAGGTTCCTGCCCGGAACGCGGGAGGGCCTGCTGGCTTTTCTCTTGTGACATTGCTGTCACACAGAAAAAAGAGAATAGCGTTGACAGGGAGAGCAAACCGAGGGGCTTGCGGAAGCTAAGAGCATAAGAGGCTGTCATTTGAAAGGGCCTCGAATAGGGTTTGTTACACCGAGGGCTATGGTTCTTAGTGATGATACTAGAATACCGATATGCTTGAGAGCGGAATCTCCCGCGCATCCTCATCATCCATTCTCATCTTGGCCGAAATTGCCGATCCATGGGGCCCAAGAAGTCAGCAAAACGTGATCCTATTTCCGGCTCGCTGGCCAACCCAGAATCGCAACAGATAACGCGATCGAATCCCCAGTCGGCCATGAACAAGGCTTGGCAAGGCACGAGTGCTATAATTGAAGAAGGGGGGCGACACGGTTTCGACGGAAGCTGTAGCGACCCGAAGGCATGCCGGGACCCACCTGCCCGTAACTTGGTGGAAAACCAGAACTGCCAACAACAACTTGGCACTTGCTGCCTAATTAATTAGGCGCACGTCTCCCCGGGCTTTGCTCACGGGCCCGGCAAGAGGCGTCGCACAGTGAGCTGGCCCGAACCTTTCGGTCCGGAAGGCTCGGGCGAGATTCATCGGACTAGCCGGCTGCGTTTCTTGCTCATTCTGACCGCGGCGGGCGAACCTAAGCGAATTGAGCTAAGCATGTAGGCTTCGGGCCGTAGCGCTTTTCGGACGGGGGTTCGACTCCCCCCGCCTCCACCATTCTTTCTCCTTGATTTGAAAGGAATTACACGCGCGTCCTTCTCCGTGTACCCGCCGTGTACCCTTCGTTTTGGTTCAGGAACCTCCCAAGTGCGCCGAACGTCGGCCTCCAACTGTTCCTGACGCGCTCTGACCCATGGTGCGTAATGCTTCTCTGTGATCCGCACGCTTTGATGGCCGAGAAGAATAGATACACGCTCGATCGGAACGCCCGCGAGAAGAAGGTCAACCGAAAACGTGTCGCGGAACCGATGCGCATGACCGTCGGGCACGCCGGCCAGGATAAGAAGCCTCTTTAGGCTGCGCTGCCAATCTCCGACTGCACTCTTCGGTTTCGACAATCCAGTCCAGAAGTAATACATGCTGGCAGGAATCGCGTTGAACGCCTCAACGACGAAGGGCGGCAACAAACAATAAACCGCCGTGCCCGTTTTGGCCATGTACAAGAATAACTTGTCGCATTGAATGCGATTCCGATTGAGCGTCACTGCGTCACGAATGCGCAGCCCGCTATAGCGGAGCAGCAAAACTAGGGCACGCAAGCGCACGGCGTTTTGCTGGTCCGGGTAGCTATTGCACGCATCCAGAATGGTCACAAACTCTTCGCGTGTGAATGGAGCAGTCGGCGGCTCAGTGATCCTTGGCGGCTTGAGATGACTCGCCGGATTGGTGGGAATCCAGCCGCTCTCATGCACAAAGCGAAAAAATGCCCGGAACGCTTCAAGCTTCTTCCTAGCTGCAATATTCTTGTTGGGCCAGGACGCGCGGAATCGGCGAGCCGCGTCGACATCGAAATCTGTGATGTATGAATAACCGTACAGACTCGCGAATTCTTGAAGCTGGCGAAACAATAGGCGGTACTTGTATAGGGTAGGCTCACGCAGGTTTCGAGCCTCCGCATCCACCAGAAATTTGTCGCAGGCTTCCTTGACAGTCAGGGGCCTCGGCTTTTCGATCTGCTGCCCTTCGGCTTCCCACCGCCGCACTAGCTCTTGCGCTCGTTGCCAATCGCGGAGTCGGAGGGATTTGCGCATCTCAACTCCGTTCAACGAGCCATCAACCCAAATCGGACAAAGACAACGCCGATAGTCGCGGCCTGCCCTTCTCTGCTTGCAGTTCTTTCGATGCCTGCGATAGATGGTCAGCATCCTGGCACTCTCCTACCGGAGCCGAACTTCGACGACAACCTGCGATGAACCCGTTCGAGCACCGAGTGAGGAATCCGCAGCGTAACATAGCGTCTCTTGTGGCGGGGACTGTGTTCTCCGAGCACAAGCACCCCAGGTTCATTCTCGAAAAGCTCGCGAACTTTATCTGCACTAAGATTCCACATTTCGGCGATTTCCGTAACGGCGTAGTGCCGCTCGGTGTGCGCCGAGGTTTCGAGTTGGAATGATGAAGCCATTTCCGTGCGGTAGGTTCCTCCAGGACAGAAAAACTTGGGATTATCGAAGTCCCCAGCCTCCGGCAAGCCCTAAAAAATTCCTCTTGCATTCGGCCAGGAAGTGGCATACGATAAGACCTACAAGAATAGCAATTGTAGGTTGGCTTGTCAACTATGAAATCGCCCTTCAAGCGCCAGCCACGGAACGAAGTGATCTCCGTTCGGCTTACGGAAGAAAGACTGAAGCTCCTGGAGCGCTACCGCAAGCTCTTGAGCGAGCAGGAAGGCCACGACGTGTCCTTGGCCGAAGCTGCTTTCCTTGTGATCGACGAGCGCGCCGCTGTTCTTGACCGGGAAACCGAACGCGAACTTCTGCTTCGCGATCCGCAAGCGTCTCTCCTCCGAATCCGCAAGAAGTGGGAATCGCAGCACGCCCTCTCGCTCGCCGAGTGGGACGTCGTCGCGCAGTACATGCAGACCGCCTCAGAAGAGGAAACCCAGGAGCCGCCTTTGCTCTGGCCTGCCATTCCGTCGAGGGAATCGTATCTCGCGTTGCTGGAAGCGTTCGAGGCGGTTTACTTGAGCCTGAAAAAAGTCGGCTCACGCCACGACTGGTATTACGTGCGGAACCTCGGTGGCGACCTCTCAGGGGCTAAACCATCCGACGAGAACCCCGAGCAGAGACAACAAGCGGTTCTGAAACAGATTGCAGCTAGGAAACAACTACTGAAATCGCCGGAGAAGTGGGAGCGTCCGGGCACGGTCGCTGGATGCCTTGTTGTGGCAATTCGGGATGAGGGAATCGAGAGCGAGAAACTCGATCAAGTTCTTGCACCGTTCTGGCCAGCCATTTGGGGCCTGGCCGCGCGGTCTCATTGGCTGCAGTTTGACCACAGGCCGCTTCGCGCCCAGGGCTCCACCGAAGACGATTTCCGGCGGCGGATTTTGCTGCCGGACCCGATCCACACCGAGGGTTTCTCCCTTTCTTTCACTGCTGTGGGCTGGCCCGAACTCGGCGTCTCGATTGACCTCGGGCGTGGCCGCCGTCTGAGCTTCCTGCTTGGTCGCTATCCCGACATTGCCGAGTTTCACGCCATGTTCGAAGGCTGGCCAATGAAGCGTTCCTGGAACGGGAGGCATTTCGTCGCGACGCACGCCAAGGAGAAGGGCGGTACAAGCATCAACCTCCTTCTCCGGGAACAGGGAGTGAACGCCGAGTTTACCGAGAAGGAGTGGGAAGCCTTGCGCGAGCTTTTCCGCAAAGCATGGCCCTCACCCGAGATTCAACGGTGGCTCGCCGAGCTTCGGATGGAGTATGGCGAGCACGGCTGACGGCTCGCCAATCGCTGCGCCCGCGAAGAGCGGTGCCTGCGGCACCGGGAGTGGCGACGGACACGCCACCCCAAAATGGGTGCTGCAGAGCGCCGCCGGTTAACGCGTTTGCGCGGTGCGAGTTAGCGCGGCTTCGGTGACCGCGACAAAATCTCGGCGCTGTTCGTTAACTGATTGATTTGGCTGGCGCGTCCTTGCGCCATCTGTTTTTGAAGAAAGTCCTTCTCGGAGG
>Ga0126376_10002284_pt1 | contig 10810 bp, 8 predicted proteins | sample PanSoiMetPlot_15_FD_92760 | JGI IMG/M metagenome (GOLD analysis project Ga0126376, IMG submission 92760) | Tropical forest soil microbial communities from Panama - MetaG Plot_15 | ecosystem: Environmental > Terrestrial > Soil > Tropical forest > Bulk soil | place: Panama | collected 2016-02-17 | reverse complement strand
TGACCGCGCCCCGGCGCGGCACCTCGCCGACCGCCACCGTAGCCACGTCGCGCACCGTCACCGGCGTGCCATGCCGCGAGGCGATCACGACGCGCCGCACGTCCTCGATGCCGCGCAGAGCACCGATCCCGCGCACGACGTACTCCTGGTCCCCGTGCTCGATGTAGTTGCCGCCCGCGTTGGCGTTCGACTTTGCCAGCGCCTCCTCGACCTGGACCAGCGTCAAGTCAAGCGCGCGCATGCGCGCAAGGTCGAGATCGACGTGGATCTCCTTCTGGTAGCCGCCGTAGGCCACCACGTCGACGACCCCCGGGACCTGGCGCAACTGGCGCTCGACCACCCATTCCTGCAGCGTGCGCAAATCCATGGGCGTAAAGCCGGCGCCTTCGAGCGTGTAGCGATAGATCTCGCCGATGGGCGTGTACAAGGGACCCAGCGTGGCTTCCACGCCCGCGGGCAGATCGACGTCGCGCAGACGTTCGCTGACCTGCTGGCGCGCGAAGTAGTCATCGGTGCCATCGTCGAAGGTGAGGGTGACGAACGAGAGGCCGAACAGGGACACCGATCGCAGCCGATACAGGCCCGGCAGCCCGTTCAGCTCTTTCTCGAGCGGCAGCGTGACCTGGCGCTCGACCTCCTCGGCGGCGCGGCCCTGATAGAGGGTGATGACCTGCACCATGGTGTCGGTGACGTCGGGGAAGGCTTCGATGGGCAGGCGCCGGAACGCGGCCGCGCCCCAGGCCGCGAAGGCCAGCGTGAGAAAAAGGACCACCCCGCGTTGATGCAGGGAAACTCGAATGAGCCGATCGATCATGGGGAAGATGCACCGCAGAGAACGCAGAGAGCGTAGAGGATCGAGAGGAAACTTCCGCTGCGTTCTCCGCGTTCTCTGCGGTTCCATTTCATGGCGCTAACTGCGATAGGGCAAGCGGGACTCACCGTTTGCGCGGCTGCGGAACGGCTCCAGCGTGCGGGGCGAGACCGCGAACCACTCGGCGTGGCCGCAGCCCGCGCACACCAGCATCTCGAGCTCGACCGGCCGGCTGGCCTCGTGCACAGCCAGCGGGCCCGACATCGGGGGCGGTGCGCCGGCCGAGGCCAGAACCAGACGCGGCACATGAACCAGCTCGCTGCCGCCGCAGCGCGCGCACCGCACCGGCCGCGAGGGTTCCAGGAAACCCTGGATTCGCGTCGGCTCGGGCAGCGCCTCGGGGGCCTTGGCGTGCCGGCGCAGAATGGGCGCCAGCGCGATGACCGTAACCACGATGCCGAGGCAGGTTCCGCCCAGGATCGCGGCCAGCGAGTATGCGCTCAGGAAGCTCATCACAGATCCTCGATCTCGTGCTTGAGGAAGAGCGCGCCATCGGTGACGATCTTCTCGCCCGGCCGCAGCTTGGCGAGCACGCGCACCACGCCGTCGACCTCGGGCCCCACCTCGATCTCGCGCACCTTAAACACGTTGCCCTCGGTTGCCACCACCACCTTGGTCTTCTGGCCGTCGCTGAGCACCGCGCGCGCCGGGATGACCACGAGCTTGCGGCCGCTCACATCCTTGAGCTCGACCTTGGCGAACATCTCGGGCTTGAGCTTGTGCTCCGGGTTGGGGGCCACGCAGCGCAGCTTGACCGTGCGCGTCTGCGCATCGACCACGTCGCCGATGTGCACGATCTTGCCCGCGAAGCTTTCACCGGGATAGGCCGGCACGTGCACGGTGACCTGCGCGCCCGGCTGCAAGAGCGCCAGGTCCTGCTCGTACACGTCGGCCTGCACCCACACGACGTCGAGGCTGGTGATGGTCATCAGAGCCTGCGCCTGGTCGGCCCGCACCTCCTGGCCCACAAGCGCGCTGCGCTCGACCACGGTGCCCGCGATCTGTGCATGCAGGGAGACCCGCACCGCCGGATCGGAGGCCGAGATGCCGAGCGCGCGCAGCTGGGCGGCCGTGCGCCCCACGTCGGCGCGCGACTTCTTGAACTCGGCCTCCGCTTGTGCGACCTCCTTGTCGGACACCGCGCCGTCGGACTGCAGCTTGTGCACGCGATCGATCGTCTTCTGCGCCACCTCGAAGTCGTGCTGCGCCTTGAGCGCATCGGCCTGCAACTGGCCCACCTGCGGCGAGCTGAGCTCCACCAGCGACTGGCCGGCCCGCACCTTGTCGCCCGGCGACACGAGCAGCCGCAGCACCCGGCCGTCGATGGGTGAAGCCACCCTTTGCGTGTGGTCCTCGTCGAAGGTGACGCGGCCGGTCAGGGACACCACGGAGGCGGCATCGGACTCGCGCACCGGTTCGATCTTGATGAAGTCCAGGCGGGGGCTGCCGGGCTCGAGCTTGATGAAATCCTTCTGGTGCTCGGAGGCCTGCGCCTCGCCAGCCGGGTTTTTCTCGTTGCAGGCCAGCGCAAGCACACCGAGCAAAAGCAGCTTCTGCATCAGTGAACCTGCGCTCCCACCGCGTGATCGATATCGATCCGGGCCTGCTCGTAGTCGTACACGGTGCGCAGATACTGCGCGCGGGTCTCGATGTAGGTCCGCTGCGCCTCCAGAAGCTCGAGCAGCGACACGGCCCCGGCCTTGTACGACTTTTCGGCCACGCGCAGGGCGGAATCGGAGCGCTCGAGCATGCCGCCACCCTCGAATACGTCGAGCAGGGAGCGGGCGCGCACGGCCCGCCGCACCGCCTCCGCCACCTCACGCTGGATCGCGAGCAGCAGCTTCTGCTCGTCGTTGCCGGCGCGGCGCAGGTCGACCTGCGCGCGTCCAATGCCGCCCTGGTTGCGGTCGAACAGCGGCAGCGGAAACGACAGGGTCAGCGCCAGCGAGTTGGGGTTGTCGCCCGACACTGTGAAGTCGTCGTGCGTATAGGCCACGCCCAGGGCGGGCTCGGGCAACGCCTCACGGCGCGCGGCGGACAGATCGGCCTGCGCCTTGCGCTGGCTCATCCGCACCGCCCGCAGGTCGGGGCGCTCGTTGAGCGCCCGCGCCGTGAGGTCGGAAAGAGAGAGCGGCGCTCGCTCGGGGGGCTTTTCCGCTGCGACTGAGGGGAGGGCCGCGGGAGAGCCAAATCCGAGGAGCGCCGCCAACTTGTGCCATGCCAGATCGAGCTCCATCTGGGCGTCGATCTCGCCGTTCTGGTACTTTAAGGATTCGAGCTCGATCTTCTTGAGCTCGGCTTCGGAGATGTCGCCGGCCTTGAAGCGCGCGCGCGACAGGCGCACGGTCTCGTCATAGCGAGAGCGGGTCTCGCGGGCCAGGTCGCGCTCGTGCTGCTCGCGCGCCACATCGGCGAAGGCCGCGCGAACCGCGTACACGACCTCGCGCAGCGCATCCTCGACGCGCAGGCGGGCCTGGTCCACGCCGCGGTCGGCCGCCTCCTTGCGTGCGCTTCGCTTGAGCCACACGTCCAGGACCTGGGTGACCGCGAGAGTCTGGACACCTTGGTCGAAGGAGCCGGGCCTTAACATCATGCCCTGGCTGTTGGCCTCGCCCAGCACGATGTTGCCGTAGCTGTAGGAGAAGTCGGGATTGGGGTAGATCCCGGCCGCGACCCGCTCGACCTGCGCAGCCTCCACGTCCAGCCGGGCCGCGATGAGGTCGCGGTTGCGCGCGAGCGCAATTGCGACGGCTTGATCCATGGTCAGCGGCGCTGCTTGAGTGAGCGCGAAGGCCACGATATAGACGGACAACGACACAGAGCCCCTCAGCGTCTGACGGTAAAGCAAGCTGCGGACCAGCCAGGAATTTCACCGCAGAGAACGCGGAGAACGCGGAGAGCGGAGAGGATCCAGAAAGAAACTTCTAGGCGCTGGTGAAAGAAACTTTCAGGTGCCCTTGAGGCCGTAGTCGGCGATCTTCTTCGCGATGGTCGGGTACGACACGCCGAGCAGGCGCGCCACCTGCGTGCGGTTGCCCTGTGCGAACTCGAGCAGGCGCGCGATGTAGTCGCGCTCGAGCTCCTCGAGCGTGGGCGGGCGGCCGCTCGCATCCAGATCGATCGCGAAGAACGGCGGCTGGCTGTCGCCGTCGCGCGTGGGGCCCGAGACCACGATGCACTCGGGGCCGATCTCTTCGCCCGGGGCCAGGATGACCGCGCGCTCGACCAGGTTCTTGAGCTCACGCACGTTGCCCGGGTAGTCGTAGCGGCGCAAAAGCAGCTCGGTCGAGGCGGCGAAGCGGGCGGCGCGCGCGCGCAGGCGACGCGAGAATTTTTCCAGGAACTGGCGCGCCAGCGGCAGGATGTCGTCGGCCCGCTCGCGCAGCGGGGGCAGCCGCAGGTGAAACACGTCGAGCCGATGGTACAGGTCGAGCCGGAAGCGGCCGGCTTTGACCTCGCCCGCCAGATCCTTGTTGGTGGCTGCAATGACCCGCACGTCGACCCGCAGATCGCGGGTGCCGCCGAGCCGCCGGAACGACATCTCCTCGAGCACCTTGAGCAGCTTGGCCTGCGTGCCCGGCTGCATCTCGCCGATCTCATCGAGAAACAGGGTGCCGCCGTCGGCGGCTTCGAACAGCCCCCGCTTCTGCGCCTTGGCGTCGGTAAAGGCACCGCGCTCGTAGCCGAACAGCTCGCTCTCGAGCAGGTTCTCGGGCAGCGACGCGCAGTTGATCTCGACCAGCGGCTGCTCGTTCCGGCGCGGCGTCCGCCGATGAATCAGGTTCGCGATCAGCTCCTTGCCGGTGCCCGACTCGCCCTGGATCAGGACCGTGGTTTCGGTCGCCTGCGCGACCTTGTCGACCATGTCCATGACCTGCCGCATGGCCGGCGACTCGCCGACCAGGAAGTCGCCCAGCGCGGCGTCGAAGCGCCCGGCCAGCTGGCGCACCTGGGAGCGCAGCCGCTTGGCCTCCAGCGCCTTGCGCACCGTCACCACCAGCTCGGGCAGCTGCAGGGGCTTGGACAAATAGTCGAACGCACCCACCTTGAGCGCCGCCACCGCGCTCTGCACGTCCGCGTAGGCGGTCGCGATCACGACCAGCGAGTCGATGCCGCGCTCGCGCGCCTCGCGCACGATTTCCTCGAGCACCTTGACGCCGTCGGTGTCGGGCAGGTTGCGGTCCAGGAGCACCAGGTCCTGCGGCTCCCCGCGCCAGGCGCGCAGGCCGGCCTCGCCGCTGGGCGCGGTCACGACCTCGAAGCCCTCGGCCGACAGCGCCTCCTCGGCCACCACCCGGAAGGTCTTCTCGTCGTCGATGACCAGGACGGTCGGCTTCATGCGCTCCGCACCTCCCGGGGCAATCGCACTCGGAACAGGGCGCCGCCGAGGTCGGAGGCGCGACCGACCTCGATCGATCCGCCGTGCGCTTCCACGAAGCGGTGCGAGGTCGGCAGGCCCAATCCGGTGCCGTTGGGCTTGGTGGTGAAGAAGGGCTCGAACAGGTGGGCCTGCGCGGGCTCGGACAGGCCCGGGCCGTCGTCGGCGATCTCGATCAGCGCAGCCCCGTCCTGCGCGGCCGCGCGCACGGTCACCTTGTGGCCGGCCTCGACCGCGTTCTTGACCAGATTCATGACCACGCTCTGCATTTTGTGGCCGTCGCACTCGACCGGCAGCGGCACGCTCGCGTCCACGGTCACCTCGGCGCCGCGGTCGGTGATCACGTCGCCCAGCATGCCGACCGCGCTGCGCACGATGGCAGCCAGATCCTGCTGCGATCGCTCGAGGCGCGGTGCGCGCGAAAACGAGAGCAGGGCGTCGGTCACGTCGCGCAGGCGGGCCACTTCCGCCAGCACCTGGGTGCGCAGCCTTTCGACGCGGGTCCGGTTCATCGGATCCTGCAGGATCAGCTCGACCGCCATGCCGAGCCCGCCCATCGAGTTCTTGAGCTCGTGCGCGATGGCGGCGGCGGTCTTGCCCATGGCCGCGAAGCGCTCGGCATCGACCAGCGCCGCCTGCGCAGCCCGCAGCTCGCGCGTGCGCTCCTCGACCCGCTGCTCGAGCTTGGCGGCCGCCTCCAGAAGCTCGTTGTCGCGCTGCCGGAGTGAATCGCCCATGCGATCGAATGCGCGCACCAGCGCGCCGATCTCGTCGGAGCGGTCGGCGCGGGGCCGATTGGATTTTTGCGGGTAGTCGCCCTGGCCGATGCGGCGCGCGGTCTGGGCCAGCGCCTCCAGGGGACGCGTGAGCGCAGCCGAAAGCACGAGGCCGGCGGCGGCGGCCAGGATGATGCCGAACGTGAGCACCAGGCCGAGCGCCCATACCTGCTTGCGCAGATCGCTGTTGAGCGACCACCACGGCCAGCGGAACACCAGCGCGTAATTGGTACCGGCCCCAACCGGTGCAAAGGCGAACAAGGAGTCCTCGCCATGGGCGCTTGCACGCAGCGTGCCCGCGGCGCCCTCGGCCGCGCTCGTGATCGCCTGCGCCCAGCCCGAGCTGGGGTCGGCCCGGTAGGCCTGTGGGTAGATGATGCGGCCCTCGTTATCGACCAGCACGCCATCGGTCAGGGGCGGCAGGCCTACCCGTAGGGACGGCGTAATCAGGTTGTCCTGACCCAGCGCAATCACGCCCACCAGGGCACCCGCGAAGCGGGCTCGCCGCACGACCGGCTGCACGATTTTGATGGTGCGGCCGACCCCGGGCTCATCGGTTGCGTAGATCTGGGGCCCGCGCAAATCGGCGCGTGCAGCCTGGAACCAGGGCCGGTCGAACAGGTTCTGGTTGCGATAGCCCGAGGTTTCGGGCACCGACCAGGCGCACTCGCCGGTTGGTGACACGGCCAGGACGGCGGTGGGGTAGAGCACCGAGTTCTTGTGCGCGCTGTCGAGCAGCTGCGCCTCCGGCAGGGGGTTGTTGTCCGACAGGTCGATCTGGGGCAGCCGCGACAGTCGCTCGAGCTCGTTCTCCAGGATGCCGAAGTTGTCGCGCAGCGCAAACGCTCGATTTTCGGCCAGCAGCTGGTGTTTGGCCAAAAGCTCGGTGCGGTTGTGTACGGCCGATTCGTAGATGAGGATGGCGCCGGTCGCTCCGATCGAGAGCGCCAGCAGGATCGAGAGCACCAGGGACAACTTGGTCCGCAGGTTCACGCACCGAAGGTTTTAGCATGCCCGCCGACGGGGAGGTAGGATGGGCACCATGCGCTTTCTCATCTTCGGCGCTACGGTGCTGGGGGCAGTCGCGATCGGGCTCCTGCTGCCACCCATCCACCAGGACCCGGCCTACCATCACTTCGCCGACGACCGGACGCTGCTCGGCATTCCCAATTGCTGGAACGTGCTCTCCAATGCGCCCTTTTTCGTGATTGGCGCGCTGGGGCTCGGGGCGACCCGGCGGGAGGCGGCGTTCGCCGAACGCTGGGAGCGGTGGCCCTTCGTGACCATGTTCGTGGGGATCCTCGCGATCGGGTTGGGCTCGGGCTACTACCACCTGGCCCCCGACTCAGCGCGCCTGGTCTGGGACCGGCTGCCCATGACGATCGTGTTCATGGCGGTTTTCGGCGTCATCGTGATCGAGCGCGTGGATGCGCGGCTGGGCGCGTGGCTGTGGGTTCCTCTGATTGCGCTCGGCGTCGCCAGCGTCTTCGCGTGGCGATCCACGGACGATCTTCGCTGGTACGTGATCGTTCAATTCTATCCGATGGTTGCCGTCCCGCTCCTGCTGCTCCTCCGGCCGCCCCGATACACGCACGCTCACGACCTCGTGCTGATGATCGTCTTTTATGCCATCGCCAAAGTGCTCGAGCTTTTCGACGCGCGCATCTTCGCGCTCGTCCACGTGGTGAGCGGGCACTCGCTCAAGCACCTTTCCTCGGCGCTCGCGGTGGCGTGGCTGGTGCAGATGGTGCGCCAGCGGATGGTGGTTGACGCGCCCGGCGGCATCGGCTAGATCCGTAGCCCGAACGCATGCATCTGGTTCTCCGGGGCGGGCGAGTCATCGACCCGCAATCGAAGCGCGACAAGTCGGCCGACGTACTCATTTCTGAAGATCGAATCGCACGCATCGAGCCCGGGCTGGCGGCCGCCGCGCCCAAGGGCGCGCGCATCATCGACTGCCGCGACCGCTACGTGGTGCCGGGCCTGGTCGACCTGCACGTCCACCTGCGCGAGCCCGGCCACGAGTACAAGGAGGACATCGCGTCGGGCACGCGGGCGGCCGCGGCGGGCGGCTTCTCCACCGTGTGCTGCATGCCCAACACCACCCCCCCCAACGACTGCCGCGCGGTCACCGACCTCATCTTGAACCGCGCGCGCGAGGTGGGGCAGGCCCGGGTGCGGCCGGTGGGCGCCATCTCCAAGGGCCTGGCTGGGGAGACGCTGGCCGAGATGGGCGAGATGAAAGACGCCGGCGTGGTCGCGGTCTCGGATGACGGGCGGCCGGTCGCAAATGGCGAGCTGATGCGGCGCGCCCTCGAGTACGCGAAGACGTTCGGCCTGCCGGTCGTGCAGCACGCCGAGGATCTCGAGCTTTCGGCCGGCGGCGTGATGAACGAGGGCGTTGCGTCCACGCGCGCGGGCCTGCGCGGGCAACCGGCGGCCGCGGAGGCGGCCATGGTGGCGCGCGACCTGGAGCTGGTGGCCTGGACCGGCACCCGCTATCACGTCGCACACGTTTCCAGCGCCGACACGGTGCGCCTGCTACGCGACGCCAAGCGGCGCGGGCTGCCGGTCACCTGCGAGGTCACCCCGCACCATCTGACGCTGACCGACCTGGCCTGCCTGTCCTACGACACCGCCACCAAGTGCGCGCCCCCGCTGCGCACGCAGGCCGACGTGGACGCGCTCAGGGCCGCGCTCGCCGACGGCACCATCGATTGCATCGCGACCGACCACGCGCCCCACACCTCGCTCGAGAAGGATCTCGAGTTCGACCTGGCCGCCTTCGGCATGATTGGGCTCGAGACCGCGCTGCCGCTCACGCTGCGGCTGGTCGCGGAGAAGGCGCTGCCGCTCGAGCGTGCCATCGAGGCCCTGACCAGCGCGCCCGCACGGGCGCTCGCGCTGGGGCCGGGCGTGGGCGCGCTCGAGCCGGGCGGGCCCGCCGACGTCACCGTGATCGATCCCGACCGGCGGGTGGTGATCGATCGCGCCCGCGGCCGCTCCAAGTCGCAGAACACGCCGTTTCACGGTTGGGAGCTGCGCGGCTGCGCGATTCTGACCGTGTGCGCGGGACGGGTCACCTACGAGGCTGAGGGTGGCTGAGCGGCCGGCCCTGCTGGCGCTCGAGGACGGCAGCGTCTACCGGGGCCACGCCTTCGGCGCGGCCGGCGAGACCTTCGGCGAGGTGGTGTTCAACACCGCGCTGACCGGCTACCAGGAGGTGCTGACCGACCCGTCCTACCGGGGCCAGATCGTGGCCATGACCGCGCCCCAGATCGGCAATGTGGGCACCAACCCCGAAGACTTCGAGAGCGAGCGGCCGCACTGCGCCGGCTTCGTGGTTCGCGAGCTGTCGCCGGTGGTGTCGAGCTGGCGCGCGCGCGAGAGCCTGGACAGCTTTCTCGAGCGCCACGGCATCATCGGCATCACCGGCATCGACACGCGCGCGCTCACGCGCCGGCTGCGGCAGGTCGGCTGCATGATGGGCGTGCTGGCGACCGGAAGCCACGACGGCGGGGCCCTGTCGGCACGGGCGCGGGCGGCGCCGCGCATCGAGGGCCGCGACCTGGTGCGCGAGGTGACGTGCAGCCAGCCCTACCAATGGAGCCAGCCCTCCTGGCGCAGCCCCGCTCGCCCGCTGCGCCACCACGTGGTGGCCTATGATTTCGGCATCAAGCGCAACATCCTGCGCAAGCTGTGCGACCAGGGCTGTCGGGTCACGGTGGTGCCGGCCGCGACGCCGGCGGCCGAGGCGCTCCGGCTCCAGCCCGACGGGATTTTCCTGTCGAACGGGCCCGGCGATCCGGCCGCAGTCGGCTACGCGGCCGCGGCCACGCGCGAGCTTCTGGCCGCGCGCAAGCCGCTGTTCGGGATCTGCCTGGGCCATCAGATCCTGGCGCTCGCGCTGGGTGGCACCACCTACAAGCTCAAGTTCGGCCATCACGGCGCCAACCAGCCGGTCATGGACCTGGCGACGGGCAAGGTCGAGATCACGTCGCAGAATCACAACTTCGCGGTCGACGTGGGCTCGCTGGCCGGGCGCGCCCAGCTCTCGCACGTGAACCTCAACGACCGTACCGTCGAGGGCATGCAGCTGGCCGGTGCGCCTGTGTACTCGGTGCAGTATCACCCGGAAGCGTCGCCGGGCCCGCACGACGCCTCGTATCTGTTTCAGCGTTTCGTCGGTATGATGGAACGATGAACGCTGTCCGCTGTCGGCTATCAGCCATCAGCCTCGCCGTGCTGAGGGCTGAGAGCTTTTCATGAGCCAGCTCGGCCTCGTGCTGGACCAGGTCATCGCGCGCTACGCGGCCGGTGAGCATCAGGCCGAGGCGGCGCGCGCGCGCGCCGAGTTCTTGGAAGCGACCGGCCAGGTATTCGACGACGATCCCTGGTTCGAAGAGCGCATCACGGCATTTCTCGAGTGGTATGCGCTCGAGCGGCCCCTGGACGGCCGCGGCTCGCGCCCCATCGATCAGTATCTCTGCGATGCGACTCTGGCTTCGGAGGCGCGCGCGGCCGCCCGGGCGCTGGCGAGCTCGCACTGGAGCCTGTTCCGAGTGCTCGAGCTCGCGCCCGGGCGCGCCCACCTCGAGGATCTGCTGGCGGGCGGGCGTTTCGTGGTGCACGAGCGGCGCAAGCTGACCGGAATCGAGGCCGGGGACGTGTTCGAAGCCCGGCTCTTGTCCGACAGCGGCAAGACCCTGTTCGGGCGCACCTTCTGCTTCCATCCCCGCGACGCGGTGGAGGCGATTCTGGAAGTGATCGCGGAGGCGAGCGAGC
>Ga0126376_10002283_pt1 | contig 10822 bp, 9 predicted proteins | sample PanSoiMetPlot_15_FD_92760 | JGI IMG/M metagenome (GOLD analysis project Ga0126376, IMG submission 92760) | Tropical forest soil microbial communities from Panama - MetaG Plot_15 | ecosystem: Environmental > Terrestrial > Soil > Tropical forest > Bulk soil | place: Panama | collected 2016-02-17 | reverse complement strand
GTCCGCGTGCGCGCGCAGAAGCTGCGCCGTCACCTCGAGCTGCTGGTGCACTTTTGCGATTTTCTCCTCGAGCTCGCGCAGGCCCAGCTCGAGCGCCCGCCGGCGCAGCCCCAGCGACTGCCTGACGAAGGCGCTCGTGCGCAGCCCGTCTGCAATCGCGTGGTCGAGCAGATAGCGCGCCCGATCCTCGTGCAGAAGCTTGCCCAGGTGCTGGGTCAGCGCCTCCATGCCGTAGCCGGTCTTGGCCGAGATCGGATACACCTGCGGCTCGGCCACGATGCGCGACAGGTGGCCAATCGCGTAGGCCACCGCCTGCCGCAGCTCGTCGGGCTCGAGCAGGTCGGACTTGGCGACCGCAAACACCAGCTTGTCGCGCGAGCGCGCCAGCACGCGCTGCTGCAAAAACGTGCGCTCGCTTTCCTTGAGGATCTGGGTGGCGTCGAGCAGGAACACCACCGCGTCGGCGCGCGGCACGTAGCCGTAGGTGATCTCGGCCCGCTGCTCGCTGATGTCGTTGACCCCGGGCGTATCGACGAGCGTGACCCGGTCGCGCACGATCTCGGCCGGCCACGCCAGCTCGACAAACTGCACGCGCGCGGCATTGGCGCCGCCCGTGATCCAGCTGGCCAGCTGCGCCGGATCGACCCGCTCCTCGCCATCGCCCTGCAGGAGCACCCGTGCCGCAGGATTCTCGCCCCACACCACATGGGTGAGCGCAGCCGTGGTGGGCGTGATTCCAACCGGCAGCACCTCGGAGCCCAGGAGCCCATTCACGAAGGTGGTCTTGCCGTGGTTGAACTCGCCCAGCACCACCAGGTTGAAGCGCTCCTCTTTCACCTTGGGCACGCGGACTGCGCGCAGCTCCTGCGCCAGCGTCTCCAGGCCCACCTGGGCGGCCAGATCGGCCAGCCGCTCGAGCGCGCCGATGATCTCGTCCTTGATCACTTGACCACCGACAAGAGCTGGGCCACGCGCGCGTCCACCTCTTCCTGCGCCAGCCCGCCCCCGCCTTCGTTCATCAGGCCTCGATAATACGCGCCCTGCGCGAACACCCGCAGCGCCGCCACCCGCTTGGGCAGGTAGGGATGAGAGGCCTCGATTTCGGCAAACCGGCCCGGGCTCTGCTTCATCTCGTCGAGCTGCTTCAGGTACTCGTCGAGATCGATGGCGTCGTACAGTTTCTTCGAGCCCAGCGCCAGCTTGACCAGCGACCGGATCGAGACGTCCAGGTTGCGCGTGCAGATCAGGCCGGAGCGATCGCAGGTGATCTCGGCGCGGCGCATCCATGCGCGCAGCGCCAGGATCGCGGGCTGGACAATCCAGCGTACGAACAGCGAAGCCGCGTGCGTCAGATAGTAGAGCGTGGTCGTGTAGACCACGTGGTCGTTCTGAATGTGGCCGCACTCGTGGCCCACCACGTCGAGCAGCTCGGCCTCGGTCAAGTGGTCCACGAGCGCGCTGTTCAGCACGATGAGCGCGTCCTGGCTGGTGCCCAGCGTGTGCGCGTTGAGCGCGAACACGGGCGAGATATAGACCTGAGGCGGCGCCACGTGCAGCGTGTGCGAGCACCGCTCGACCAGCTCATGAATGCGCGGAAACTGTTTGGGCCCGACCTTGACTGCGGTCCCGAGCAGGCGCGACTTCTCGACCGAGCGCCAAAGCCGCACGGTCGCTTCGACGGCCAGCGTGATGGGCCGCGCATGCTGGACCGCCCGCAGGACCTTCAGATCGCCCGCGTAGGCGTAGGCCGCCCCCTCGCGCGCGCGCGCCTCCTCGGCGCCCCGCCGCGCCTCCACGTACTTCTGGAATGAAAAATCGACCTCGGGCATGTCTCCTACTTTATACGCTCGGCTTGCGACGAGCGATCCACTCGCGATGGACTTTGGCCGCAGTTTCGTAGGTTTCGCGCATGCTGTCGATCACGGCCTTCTCGGCCATGCCGGCGACCAGCGGGATCCGGATGGTGCACTCGCCCGCGAACTCGCGCCGGCAGCCGCGCGCGGCCAGGTCGGCGACCGAGTAGAACGCTGTCATGGCAAAGCGCGCGCCGGCCGCCGGCACCTTGATATCGACCTCGAGCGGACCCGCAGGCTGCTTCCACACGCCGTGCTCGACGTACTTGAGGGCACCCTGCGGGATCAGCTTGCGCAGGATGGCCGGCACGTCGCGCTGGGGCCGGATCTCCTGGTCGCGTACGCGCCGGTCGGCCTGGTCGTGCTGAGCCAGCACGGTGCGGCCGCAGCGCATGCGCGCGTACTGGTCGGCGTTGAAGGCCTCGTCCCAGAAGATGTCCCAATAGGTGGCCGGATCGCAGTCGAAGTCGTGCACGATCGAGAAGCGGGTACCCATCGCGCGGATCTTACGCTGGCGGCGTCTCGGCCGCCAGGTCGACCGCCACGTGGTGGCGGCGCTGGAAGATCGCGAGCGCCACCATTCCGACCGCGACCCCGAACCACAGGGTGGCCAGCCGCACCACGAAGGTAGCCGCGAACGCGACCGACTTGTCGGTATGCGCCAGCTTGGCCAGGAGAGCGGTCATGCCGACCTCGGTCACACCCAGCCCGCCGGGCAAGAAAGACAGCGCGCCCGCAATGGTCATGCTCGCGTAGATGAAGGTGGCCAGACCGACCGATGCCCGCACGCCCGGGAAGCCGCGGATGACCAGGTAGAAGGCCATGCACTCGCACGCCCAGGCCACCACGGACAGCACGGTCGCGACCAGAAGCGGCGCCGGCTTGACCAGGATGGTCATCGAATCGTAGAGCTCGAGCGCCTTCTTGCCCAGCGGCTTGAGGAGCGCATGCATGAGCCGCTGCGAGGACAGCGCGGCCAAGAACCCGACCACCAACGCCGCCCCGGCCGCGATGCCGCCCCAGCCCACCTCGTAGGTGAGCGCACCGGTGGCCGCCAGCAGAATGAGCGCAATCAGATCGGTCAGGCGCTCGGCCACCACCACCGGCGCCGTGCGCGCCATGGGCGCGCCGTCGGACTCGCGCAAAAGGTAGGACTTGATGACCTCGCCCATCTTGCCCGGCGTGACCGTGAGCGTGAAGCCGGACAGAAAGATACACAGCGAGCGACTGCGTGGCACCGCCAGGCCGAGCCGGCCCAGGTAGTAGTGCCACTTGACGAAGCGGACCAGATAGTTGCTGGCGGCCAGCGCGAGCGCGGCCCCAAACAGCCACCAGTTGAAAAGCGCCAGGTCCTCGCGCACGCGCTGCCAGTTGGCAAAGGCCGCGAACGCCACGTATACGACCGCGCCACCGGCCGCCGATAGAATCAGCCCGCGCGTGACCCGCTTCATCTAACCGTGCGCTGCCGCTTTGCCTGCGGGCTCTCCGGGAGAGGCCGGCATGTGGGCGCTCCGATTCGAGTACTGCTCGAACAGGCGTCCCCAGCTCGTGGTGCGCTTCCAGTCCTCGAAGGTGCGCCGGTCTTTGGCCGGCCAGCGATAGTAGTCGTGATAGATCTCGCTGCCGATGATGAACACGTTGACCAGCGGGGTGCGAAAAAACAGCTTCTGAAAGGGCTTCATGGGCCCGAACCATATGAAGTCGCCCACCAGGCTGGCCCCGTTGTCGCCCACTTCGAAGCCCCACGACTCGCCCGAGATGTCGGCGCCCACGACCTCGATCTCCGGGACGCGCCCGACGCCGAGCCCGTCTTCGTGCGCAATGCGGATGTAATCGATGGTCATCGGATCGAAGCCCATCATCTGCGCCGATACGGCGTCGATGGCGACCTGATCGGCCGAGGCCAGCATGTAGTCTTTGACCACCGGGAACATGGTGCGCGGCCCGGGCCCGTTGCCACAGGTGGTGCCGTCCATGACCGCGAACACGCCCGTGTGGATCTCTTTCTGGATCGCCAGCAGGTCGACCAGGGTCTCGTGGATCCACGAGTGCGTGTAGTGGCGGTGCGTCGAGAGCAGGCCCCCGAACGCATTTTTCATGGCCCCGGTCGTGGTCGTGTAGATGTGGCACTTGACCGTCGGCAGGTGGACGATGTTCTTACCGAAAAAATAGTCGGGCAGATAGATGCCGTGCGGGTAGATCTTGTCGAGCACACGCATGCGCGCGCGCGGCTCGTAGCGCACCCACTTCATGTCGTCGTCTTTGAAGTTGTACAGCACCGGAATGCCGTACTGCTGGAACAGCGGCACGTAGTGGTTCAGATCCTCGCCTTTGAATGCGTTGGTGACGACGGTCTTGTTCTGCACGCACGCCAGGTCGGTCAGGCCCGCGCTGCGCAGCGCCCGGATGGTGCCCTCGAGCTGCCAGGGCGTCGTGTTGGCCGCGGGAAACGGGAAGTGCCAGGAGATGTTGTCTTTCAAGATGGTGGTTGCGCCGGCCCCGAGCGCCGCGCGCAAGCCCGCCATTTCGCACAACTTCTCGATATCCTGAAGGATCGTCTCGGGACGCACCTTCAGAACTGCGACCGTGCTGCGTGCCATGGGAAAAGTTGTTCACCCAAGGGACGGCTCTGTCAAGCCGACCGTAAACAAATGGGTTTGATGCGCACGCATGAGCTGGTCTGTGTCGCGCACGTTTCGTCGGGACCGCGCGCGGGCTGCGCGCGCGTCCGGGCGCCTCTTCCTCTCGGCGTGCCTTCTCGAAACCGCTCCGCAGCTTGACAGTGCTTCCCTCGGGCACGTACCCTGAAGCTATGTCGAAGGCGGCCGCGGGCGCGCCGACCGCCACTGTGCTGGTGGCCGACGACGATCCCCAGATCCTGGCCATGGTCGCAATGCGCCTGGGTAACCGCGGCTATCGCGTGCTCGAGGCTCGCGACGGCACCGAGGCGCTCAAGCTCGCGCGCAACGAACGCCCCGATCTGGTGGTGCTCGACGTCATGATGCCCAACATGAACGGCTGGGAGGTCGCGCGCGCCCTGCGCGGGGATGCCGCGCTCAAGTCGATGGGCATCGTGATGCTGACCGCGATTGGCGAGCGCATCAACGAGCTGACCTCACCGCTCTACGGGGCCGACGACTTCATCGACAAGCCGTTTTCGTTCGAGGATCTGGAGAAAAAAGTACAGGCCGTGATCGAAAAGCGGCGCACTCGCTGACCGGACCCTTCCTACTCGTCTTCGTCGGTGGGCGCCTTGGGCATCGCGTTCAGGCTCGTGTAGGCCTTCTGGTACCACAGGCTGGTCGACGGCGTGAACTTAAGCACGCGCCGGAACAGGAGCCGCGCCCGCTCGGGATTGGACTCCCGAACCATCAGCCCCTGGTTCACGAACTCGCGCGCCTTCAGCTCCAGATCCTGCAGCACCTTGTTGACCGCCGCATCGCCGGGCGCAAAGTGCAGCGCGCTCTTGGCCGCCTGAAAGGCCTGCTCATAGTTGGCGGCGGCATAGGACGCTTGCGCGGCCGCCCGCGACAGCTTTTGCAGCTGCGCAATCAGATAGGGGGCATGATGGCCCCGGGAGAACGGCAGGCGCTTGTCGATCTCGAGCGCCTCGTCGTACTCGCGCAGCGCCGCGGCCGGATTGCTCGAGCGGTCGCTCTCGGCGCGCATGAAGGCCTGTCCGGCCTTGTGAACCTCCTCGGCGACCGCAAGCAGGCGCTCGTGATTCTTGCCCTTCTGCGCGTCGGCGGCCGACTTGAGCAGCTGGTACGAGGCGCCCCACTCACGTGCAAAATAGTGCGCGACCGCGGCCTTGTCGTAGCCGCCGCTGGGCGCCATCGGGGGCGGCACCTCCTTGGACTTGCTCTCCTCGCCGCCCATCAGATCCGCGCTGCTCAGGTCGCTCACCGGTGGTGGGCGCGGATGCGTTCGCGAGCTGGCCACGGTCCGGGGCGGCGCCGGCGCGGCCGGCTTGGGCCCCGCCGGGGCCACGGCGCGCGGCGCGGGCGCGGGCGCGGGAGACGCGGGCTTGGGGGGCGAGGGCTTGGGCGGGGCCGGCTTGGCGGCTGTACGCGGCTCGCTGCCCGCGACCAGCGGCCGCCGGGCCGACTCCATCTTGGGCGGCGGCGGGGCTGGTGCGATCGCCAGCTTGCTGCGCACCGACTCCTCGGTCAACCGGGCGCGCAATGCGTGCGCATCTTCAAACGCCATCGAGGCCATATCGACCTTGTCGAGGGCCGCGCGCGCACGTGCATAGTCTCGGGCCGCCAGCGCGCGCCGGGCGTCGTCGAGTGCCTGCCCCGACGCGATTTCGATGCCGCACCGCTCGACGTACACCTTGGCCCGCGGATTGTCGGGCGCCAGCGCGAGCAGCTTGGTGAAGGTCTGGCGCGCCTCCTGGAACTTGTTGGCTCGAAATGCCCGCACTCCGCTGTCGAAGAGCTGCTCGACATCGCCGCTGGGCACCGACGCCACGGCAGCCGAGCGGGGCCCGGAGGCGCAGCGCCACACCAGGCTCCCGCCGGCCATGGCAACCAGCCCGGCCGCGATCGCAATCGCGCGCGGGCTGGCCTGCCGCACGCGCGAGGTCACCCACGACCAGGCTGTGCGCGCGTGAGCGGCCAGCTCCGCCATGCGCGTGCGCTGGGGCGCCAGCGTCACCATCGGCGTGCGGCGTATCACCACGCCCGCCGCCGAGGCCGGCCGGTCGTTGGTGGGCGTCGAGGCGGCGGCCACATGCTCGGACGGCATGGTGGCGTCGGGCGCCACCTCCGGCACCGGATGCACGAACCTCAGCAGCGTGTTGCCGAGCTCGATCTGGTCACCGTCGCGCAGCACACAGCTGGCGACACGCTGGCCGTTGACCAGGGTTCCGTTGCCGCTGTTGAGGTCGCGCATGGTCGAGCGCGTCCCGTCCATGAGAATGACCACGTGACTGCGCGAGACCGCGATGTCGGCCAGGATGATGTCGTTGTCGGTCCCGCGCCCGATCGTCAGCTGGGGCCGGTCGAGCGCAAACTCGTGGCCCCGATCGTTGCCGCCGATGATGACCAGCTTGGGTCCGGGCGGCGCCTCCCGGTAGATGAGCGTGGGCTGCTCGTTGAGCGAATCGGGAAGCACGGGTGGGCTGCTGCTGCTGCTGCTGCTGCTGCTGGGCTGGGCATCGGTGCTGCTCTCGCTGCCGGTGTCGCTGGCCGGAGTGGTGGGCGCCGACCGATCGGTGCCCTCTTCGATCATGTCGGCCGAGCTCAGCTCTAGAAAATTCTGCCCAGACGAGCTGTCGCGCGCGCGCGCAGGGGCGCTCTCGTCGGCCGCTGCCTGGAGGGGCGCGGTCACCGCCCGAACTGTCTTGCGGTTACGCTCGTCGACCGTTTCTTCCTCCCATGGCGGGCCTTCCGCGTCTCCAGAATCCAGAGCTTCCGGCTGCGCATGCCCATTTGCAGCCGCGCGCTCGGGCCGGCCTTCCTCCGCCGCACTCTCACCTGGCCCCGGCACCACGGCTGCAGCGTCCTGTGGGCCTTTTTCTGCCACCAAACTACATATTTTACTAGAAAACCAGTCGAGCCTCAATGTAGGTTCCAGGTCTACTGGGCGATCTGTGTTAGCTTTCCGTGCATGCGGGTGATCCGCTTTCTCGAGGGCTTGGCGCCCCGTTATGCGGCCATCGAGGGCGACCTGGCCTACCCGTTCGAGGGCCAGCCCTGGGAGGCTGCGGCCGCGGTGCCCTCGACCCGCGGAATCCCACTTCTGGGCCTGCCGCTGATGGCGCCCTGCGCGCCCTCCAAGATCATTGGAGTAGGCCGGAATTACCGCGCCCACGCCAAGGAGATGCAGGGCGACACCCCCGAGGACCCGCTCATCTTTCTCAAGCCCGCCTCGGCGGTGCTTGCAAGCGGCGAGCCCATCGTGCGACCGCGCGGCTATGAGCGCGTCGACTACGAGGCCGAGCTGGCGGTCGTGATCGGGCGGCGTGCGCACAAGGTCAAGCTCGAGCACGCGCTGGCGCACGTGTTTGGCTACACCTTGATCAACGACGTGACCGTGCGCGACCTGCAGAAGAAGGACATCCAGTTCACGCGCGCCAAGGGCTTTGATACCTTTGCACCCATCGGGCCCTGCATCGTGACCGATCTGGACCCGCGCACGCTGCGCATCACCACCCGCATCAACGGCGAGCTGCGCCAGGACGCGTGCGTGGCCGACATGGTGTGGGATGTGCCCTCTCTGGTCACGTTCATCTCGCGCGTCATGACGCTCGAGCCGGGTGATGTGATCGCGACCGGAACGCCATCCGGCGTGGGCAACCTGCGGCCGGGCGACGTGGTCGACATCGAGATCCCCGAGATCGGCACCCTGCACAACCCGGTGACCGAAGAGGACAGTTAGGCATGAAGATCGAGCTGGCTCAGCGCATCCGTGACCTGCCGCCTTATCTATTCGCCCGCATTGACGAGCTGAAGGCAGAGGCGCGGGCGCGCGGCGCCGACCTGATCGATCTGGGGATCGGCGATCCGGACCTGCCGACGCCACCGCACATCGTGGCCGCGCTCGCGCGCGCGGCATCCGATCCGCGCCACCATCAGTACCCGTCGTACGTAGGCATGGCGGCGCTGCGGCGCGCGGCCGCCGATTTCTACAAAAAGCGCTTCGGGGTCACGCTCGATCCCGAGCGCGAGGTCATCGTGCTCATCGGCAGCAAGGAGGGCATCGCGCACCTGCCGGTCGCGCTGGTGAATCCTGGCGACCTCGTGCTTTCGCCCGACCCGGGCTACCCGGTGTACGCGACCTGGACCCATTTCTGCGGGGGCGAGGTGTGGCCGCTGCCGCTGCGCCGCGAGAACGGCTTTCTGCCCGACCTGGGCGCCATCCCGGCCCCGGTCCTGCGGCGTGCCAAGCTTCTGTGGCTGAACTACCCGAACAACCCGACCGCCGCTCTGGCCACTCGCGAGCTGTACGCGCAGGCGGCCCAGCTCGCGCGCGCGCACGACATCGTGGTGGCTTCGGATCTGGCTTACTCCGAGATTTATTATGACTGCCCGCCCCCGCTGTCGTTCCTGGAGGCACCGGGCGCGCTCGAGTGCGGTCTCGAGTTCCATTCGCTGTCCAAGACCTACAACATGACCGGCTGGCGAGTCGGCTTCGCGGTCGGCCGGGCCGATCTGGTGGCCGGGCTTGGCAAGGTCAAGACCAACACCGACTCGGGCACGTTCGAAGCCGTGCAGATGGCCGCCCTGGAGGCGCTCAGTGGTGATCAGAGCTGTGTGGAGGAGCTGCGCCGCATCTACAAGCAGCGCGTGGACACGCTATGCGACGGCCTGCTGGCGGCCGGCTTCGAGGTGCTCAAGCCCCGAGCCACGTTCTACTGTCTGGTCGCGGTACCGCGCGGCTTCTCGTCGCTCGAGTTCGCCGCCAAGCTGCTGGCGGAGGCGCACGTGGTGGCCACCCCGGCGACCGGATTCGGCGCGGGCGGCGAGGGCTTCGTGCGGCTGACCGTGTGCGCGGACCAGGCCCGCCTGGCCGAAGCCGTCCGCCGCCTCTCGTCCCTCCGATTGTAATCGTGAATCTTCCTGCTTACGGATGGATCTCGACGGCAATCTGCTCGTTGCGAATGGTGACCCGCACTTCGCCGCCCGGGCTCTCGGCGAAGGCCTCGAAGGCCGCATCCTCGATGTGACGGGTCAGGATCGAGGCCAGCCCGCGCGCGCCGGTCTCGCGGCGCACGCTCTCGGCCACGATGTGATCGAACACCGACTCGTCGACCACCAGCTTGAAGCCCTCGTCGTCGAACTCGCGGGTCAAGCGCTCGATCACGTTCGAACGCAGGATCTCGCGCAGCGTATCCTTGTCCAGCGCGCCAAAGGGCACGATGCGCGTGAAGCGCGCCATCAGCTCGGGCAGGAAGCCGTAAGCCTGGAAGTTGGCGATGTTCTCGACCTCTTCGGGCGTGAACGACACCGCAATTGCGTCGCCAGCTCGGGGCGCGCCCCCGCCCGCCACGGCGCGCTTGCGCCCGAAACCGATCCGATCGGAGGAGCCGCGCCGACGGCACACCTGCTGGAAGCCGCTGAACGCCCCGCACGCGAGAAACGCAATGTCCGCGGTCGACATCACGATGTGGTCGCCGTAGGTGGAATGCGTGAGCTCGAGCGGCACCACCACCTCTCCGGCCTCGAACATCTTGAGCAGCTCGCGCTGGACACCCATGCCGGTGACATCTTTGGTCGTGCCCGCGCCCGCGAAGATGGCGTTGTTCTGCCCGCTCGCGATCTTATCGAACTCGTCCAGGCAGATGATCCCGATCGATGCCAAGAGCGGGTTGTCGTCGGCCGCGTGCAGAAGACGGGTGATGATCGTGTTCGGATCCTGACCCACGTAGCCGGTTTCGCTGTAGGTCGTGATGTCCACGATCACCGTGGGTAGGCGCAGAATGTGCTGGAACAAGAGCTCGATCAGATGGGTCTTGCCGCAACCGGTGGGCCCGATCAGAAGATAATTGGACTTGGGCAGCACGTGCTCGCGCTTGGCTCCGTCGAGGTAGATGCGCTTGATGCGCCGCACGTGGCGGTACGCCATCAGCGCGACCGCGCGCCGCGCCTCTTCCTGGCCCCGGTAGCCCAGCTCCTCGAGCCGCTGGAAGATTTTCTTGGGCGGAACGACCGGCAGCTCACGGACAAACTTGATGAAGTGCTCAAGGCCGGATTTGCGGTACTTCTTGAGGTTCTCCATCCTGGGCCGCCTGTCGATCGATTCCGCGAGAGTACCTTCGGAGAATATACCATCTCGACGGCCAAAATCTAGAGGCACGCCCGATTCCGGTTGCGGTTCGCGCTCTTGACGCGGCGAGCCGCGCGCGCTTTGATCGCTCACGTGAAGGCCATGCTCGCGCGCCTGCGCACCGGGGACGTCTCGGGCTTGCTGGCGCGCTACTCGGACGTGATGTTGGCGGTGCTGGTGGTGGGGATCGTCGCCAT
>Ga0126376_10002281_pt1 | contig 10828 bp, 9 predicted proteins | sample PanSoiMetPlot_15_FD_92760 | JGI IMG/M metagenome (GOLD analysis project Ga0126376, IMG submission 92760) | Tropical forest soil microbial communities from Panama - MetaG Plot_15 | ecosystem: Environmental > Terrestrial > Soil > Tropical forest > Bulk soil | place: Panama | collected 2016-02-17 | reverse complement strand
CTTGGCGCCGTCGGCGATCATCATGTCGTCGAGCAGGTGCCCATAGTCGGGCTCGTCGATCTGCGACGAGCGCTGCATCGCCTTGGAGGTGAGGCCGACCTTGTGCCCGATCAGCTTTGCCCCGGCGGCGATCCGCCTTTTGGCCACGTCGGTGGAGATCGCATAGGCGTCCTCGATGGTGATTCCGGGCCAGGTGGTGGAGAGCTGGACGGCTTGTTTGCGCTCCTTCTGCGCCGCCATGAGAATGTCGGCGGCTTTGCGGCGATCGGACTCGGACAGCATCTAAGGATTCCCCCTGGCGTATGGTCGCCGGTCGGCACAATGCGGGTTCGCGGCGCGCTAATCAATCGGTTCGGGCCGGCCTGCCGGCGGCCGGCGACGACCAGATCCGCGACGGCAACGGCACCGACACGGTGTACGGCGACGGCGGCAACGACACGATCCGCACCGGAGCCGGGAACGACGAGGTGTTCGGCGGATCCGGCAACGACGTGATCGTCGAGGAGACGGCCGACCAGACGCCCTATTACATGGGATCAATTCCGCTGAACGTGGGCGACACGCTGCGCCGCGGATCTGGCAACGACACGATCAAGGGCGGCGGCGGCCATGACGAAATCTTCGCCGATACCGAAGACGACACGCTCGACGGCGGCGCCGGCGATGACATCGGGCAACCAGGCGTTCACGTTCGTCGGCACCGGCGCGATCACCGGCGCCGCGCAGATCAGCTACTTCACCACGGCGACCGATACGTACGTCCTGTTGAGCACCGACGCCGACACGTCGCAGGAAATGACGATCCGTGTCGCCGGGTCCACACCGTCGATGCCAGCTGGTTCGTGTTGTGAGATGACGCCATACCGGCCGGAGGGCTGCCCTGCCCTCCGCCTGTCTAGAACTCGTCGCGCAACGGCACCGAGATCATCAGCCCGATCGCCGCAATGACCGCGAACAGGCCGGTGCACAGTCCGGCGATCAGGATGGCGGTGCCGAGGATGAACCCGGCGCTGGCGCGGCCGATGATCCACTGATCGAGCAGCACGGTGCATCCGAGGAGGAGGAAGGCCAGGATCGAGATCGCGGCGCTCAGGCGGAGGAAGATGCGGCGGGTTTGGCGCGCAGGCGGCAGCGGAATCATCGATGGCACTCAACGAGGAAACTGGGCGCCAGCATGACAACAGTGCTACGGCAGAATTGTGATGATCCCGGTATAATCCCAAGGCTTTAGCATCGGCTGTGACTATCGCGGCCGGGCGGCTTAGACACCCGTTGTGCCGCTCTTCCCGGGCGAGGATTTTCAGGCGCCGGTGGTCGCCCATCGCGCCCCGACGGGCGCCTGTTCCAGCCAGGCCACGAGGTCCGCCGCCGCCGGCGTGCTCTCCTCCGGCGTCCAGTCGGCAAACTCGTTGGCGCGATACGGGCCCGGCTTGATCTCCATGACGATGGTGCCGGGCTTCAACGCCACGGCGGCATGCCAGGTTCCGACCGGGATCTGGATCACGGGCGCCGCCGGATCGAGCCGGTGGCGTGCCGTGAGCGTCCCGTCCGGCGCAAAGGCCAAGACGTCGGCGACGCCGCGCTGCAGGGCCAGCATTTCCCATTGCTGCGAGTGCTGATGCGGCCGGACATAGGTTTTCGGCCAGAGGGCAATAAGCAGCCGCTGCACCGTGTCGTCATGGCCGGCATGGAGCAGCAGATGGGCGCGGCGCCGCGGGCTGGCCTCGGCGTCGGCCAGCAGCGCGGCGATCTGGGTTGCGGTGACCGGCTGCACAACGAGGTCGCTGATTGCCCTTCACCGGCGTCATGGCCGGTTCGCGCCGGCGAGCTGCTTGAGCGTGAATGTATAGCTGACATCGGCAAGCGGCTTGTGGCAGGCGAGGCATTCGGCCTGGTTCACGCCCGGCTGCTGCTGCTTGTCGGCCGTGAAAACGGCATAGTTCCAGTTTTCGTTGCGCAGGATGTCGGGGATCTTGTCGCCCCAGCCGGTGTCCCGCGCCATCGCCGTGTAGCGGAGCAGCTTGTCCGCCACAAAGAAGCCGTCGCTGCCCACCACCGGATTGCTGTTGGCATCGAGCTTGGCCGCGTACACCTCCGCGAACAGGAACGAGCCGTCCGGCAGCGGCTTGCCTCCCTTCGCTGCCGCCACCGCGGCCTGGTTCGCGTAGTAGTAGCGGACCTGCTTGGCCGCCGGGAAATTGATCGCGTGGTATTTGGTGAAGCTTTCCTTGTAGCCATCGGGGAACGGCACGCGGGTCTCCGCCACGTTCGGCAGCAAGGTCGATTTGGCCGCGGGCGCAGCGCCAGGCAGGGAGGCGAAATAGGCTGCCACGTTGGCGGCGTCTGCAGTGCTGAGCTGGGCGGCAATCGCGCTCATGATGGCGGTGGGACTGACGGCCCCCGCCGCCTTGCGCGTGCCGTCCTTGAACGCCTTGATCTGCGCTTCGAGGTAGCCCGCACGCTGAGCCGCGAGATGGGGAATGGTGTCGCCCACGCTCACACCGTTGGCGCCGTGGCAGGCCGCGCACACGGTGGCAGCGATCTGTTTCCCCGCCTCGATGTCCGCCGCGTGGGCGACCTGCGCCAGAAACAGAAGAGTGGAAAATCCGAGCACGCGTTTCATCGGCTTCCCCCTGGTTGGGCTGCACAGGCTCCAAGCAGCAACGATAGGCTTGTAACGCAGCCTTGGCCAGCGTGCATTTCCCGTGACGGCTAGAACCTGAGGCCGCGCAGCAGCCGTGGCAAGTTGATGAGGTCGACCAGCGCCCGGGCCACGTAGGTATAGGCGGCCGCCGACAGAATGTGGCGCGCGGCGCCCATCTCCTTGTCGGGAATGAAGCGGCCGTGCTTGAGCACGACCAGGGCGCGGTTGAAGCTGGCATCGAACTCGACCGGCAGCGTGACGGCGTGCATGACGACGGCGGTCAGATTGATCAGGACGGCGGCCACCAAGCCGATCACCAGCCCGCCCGGATGGCGCAACAGCACGGCCAGCACTGGCGCCGCGATGACGAACAGCGCTCCCGCCTTGTGGATATAGTCGGCCGTGTTGGCGATGCGCGTGCGCGTGCGCAGCGGGGCGTAGCCGGTCGCGTCCTGCATGGCGTGGCCGACCTCGTGCGCCGCCACCACGATGGCGGTCAGCGATCGGCCATGAAAGTGCTCGGTGGTCAGGCGGACCGATTTCGCCAGCGGATGATAATGGTCGCCCTGCTCGGTCTCCTCGACCTTCACGTCATGGAGCTTCATGCCCTCGAGCAGGTGGCGGGCGAACAGCGCGCCGGTCCACGGAATCTCCGGCCGTTGGGCGCCGTAGCGCCGTAGCACGCTGGAGATCCACAGCTGCGGGAGAATGACGAGCGCCAGGAGGATGAGGACGGCGGGGATGGCCAGGATCATAGCTGCAGCAGGCCACCAGTAGCGGTCTTGCGTCAAGCTGTGGTCTGATGCCTGGTGGTCGAAGCGCGGCGCGCGCGCGCCAGGAGGCATCATGGATTCGGGCCGGTTGGAGGCGTTCAGCGACGGCATGTTCGCCATCATCATCACCATCATGGTGCTGGAGATGAAAGTGCCGCACGGCGCCGGGATTGCCGATTTGTGGCCGGTGCTCCCGGTGTTCCTGAGCTATGTGCTGAGCTTTGTCTATCTCGGCATCTACTGGAACAATCACCATCACATGCTGCATGTGACCGAACGCGTGAACGGTGCGATCCTGTGGGCCAATCTGCATCTGCTTTTCTGGTTGTCCCTCGTTCCTTTCGTCACCGGCTGGATGGGCGAAAACAATTTCGCGCCGGGGCCGACGGCGCTGTACGGCGTGGTTCTGCTGGCGGCGGCGATCGCCTACATCATCCTGCAGCGCGTGATCATCGCGGAGCAGGGCGAGCCCTCGTTGCTGGCCACCGCCGTGGCCGGGGATCTCAAGGGCAAGCTGTCGCCGTTCCTTTATGCCATCGCCATTCCGGCTGCGTTCCTGCATCAATGGATTTCGGGTGGAATCTACGTGCTCGTGGCGCTGATCTGGCTCATCCCGGACCGCCGCATCGAGCGGGCGCTGGCGAAGCGCGGCCAGCCGGAAGCCGAATAGCCGGGGGAAGCAAGAAGATGGACATGGACCCGATCGCCGGAGAGATGGCAGGCCAAGCGCCACGATGATTGGCGAACCGACGAACTGCGCAATCGGAGCACGAACGAGCTATTCTATTCCCGCCGCGCCAGCTTTTTGAACGATCGTTCCCCACCGGGCGGCTTCCGACGCGACATAGCGTTGCAATTCTTCCGGAGGTGGACTGTCTTGCGGGATCATGCCGCTGCGGGAGATTGTCTCGTGGATTTCCGGCAAGGCAAGGGCTGTTTTCAGTTCGGTGTAAAGCTTTGCAACAATATCGGGTGGCGTGCCCGAGCGTGTAGCGACCATCAACCAGGCCAGCGCCTCATAGCCCGGCACGCCCGCCTCAGCGAGAGTCGGAATCTCGCCTGCTGTTGGGACGCGCGCAGCTGAGGTAACGCCAAGCGCACGCAGCTTTCCTTCGCGCACCAATGGTAGCGCGGGAGGCAGGTCGCTGAACATGTAGCTGAGATGGTCGCCAAGAATGTCATTGAGAGGCTGCACCGTGCTTTTGTATGGCACATGCGCGACCTCGATGCCCGTTTGCACCTTGAAGAGCTCGGCGAAGAGATGTGACGCCGTCCCCGTCCCCGCACTGCCGAAGCTCAGTGTGCCGGGCTTTTCCTTGGCGAGCTTGACGAGGTCGGCGGCGGTTTGTGCGGGCGACGAGGAGTTCACCACCAACACAAACGGCACGCGCGCATAGAGGACGAGAGGGATCAGGTCTTTTTGCGGGTCGAACGGCAGACTCTTGTAGATGCTGGCATTGATCGCCATGGTTGATGACGTGGCCATCAGCAAGGTGTGGCCATCCGGTGACGAACGGGCAACCGCCGTAGCCCCGATGTTTGTCCCTGCTCCCGGTCGGTTCTCGATGACGAAAGGTTTGCCGAAACGTGACTCCAGCCGTCGAGCGAGCAAGCGCGCGACCATGTCCATGCTGCCGCCAGCGCCGGTCGGCACCACGATCGCGACCGGGCGAGTCGGATAGTCTTCGGCGACAGCCGGTGTTGCGACGGCGAACGCCAGACTGGCGACGAAAGCCGCGGATCGTATTCCGATCATCTGCCGAGCCTTCATCCCAGTTTCTCGAGACCAAGCAGCCGTTCCGCATTGCCGTGCGCGATGCGCTCCCGATCAGCCGGCGTCAGCGGCAGATGTTCGAGAAAGGCGCGCGCTTCCGACATCGACCCATACGGGTAGTCGACCGAGAACATGATCCGCGCGACGCCGACCTCGAGCAGCAAGTTCTGAAACGTCGCCGGAAAATTGAATCCGCCGAACGTGTAATGAACGTTCTCGCGCAAGTATGCCCCGAGCGGCCGGGCCAGCTTGGTCAGCTCCGTCGGCAGGTTCTTGTTCAGGCGCGGGAGCATGAACGGGATGCCTTCGCCCAGATGCCCGACGACGATCTGGAGTTTGGGATACCGGTCGAAAACGCCTCCGAGAATCATGCGGATGAGATGCACTGCCGTTTCAATGTGCCAGCCCCAGCCTGCAGCTGCGAACATCGCCGTCACGGCGGGGGAAAAGCCGCCGTAGAGCGCATCGACAACGGGCTTCGGCGGCACGGTCGGATGCAGATAGATGGGAGCGTTCAGAGCTTCCGCGCGTGCCAGAATTGGCGAGAAGAATTTGTCGTCGAGATAACGGCCGCGCGTATGGCCATTGATGAGTGCGCCCTTGAACCCCTGCTGACGAATCCTGAGATCGAGCTCATCCGCTGCCTTTTCAGGAGCGGCGACCGGCAGTGCCGCGAATGCACCAAAGCGCAACGGGTGCTGCCTCACGGCCTCGGCGAGAAGGTCGTTGGCATCGCGCGCCACCGAGACCTGCACGTCCGCATCCGCCTGTTCCACGCCCGGAGCGTTGAGGGAGATCACCTGCATGTCGATGCCGGCGGCATCCATCTCGGCAATGCGTTTGCCGCCGACATCCTGCAACTGCTCGACGATTCTCGCACCGCGCGAATGGCGCAGACGTTCCGTGAATTCGCGGCCGGGACCGGCCAAGAACGCCGGGCTGGCAAAGTGCTCTTCTACGGTTATGTATCGCATGAGCTGAAAACTCCCTCGCGCCATCTGAGCAGCATCTCTCTTCTAGCCCTATCGTTTCCCGTGAGCGGCTTCAAATTGGGATTCCACGCCCATGGCGGCTTGTGATCGGGGCGAACAGGCCAGGCCGGGGAGGCTTGCCGCCGTGGCGACAACCGCCCCTCATATCGTATGACCCATGCGTGGCCGGAGGGGGAAGCAGGACGATGGACATGGACCCGATCGCCGCCGGAGGCATCGGCCAGCCGGTGCGGCGCAAGGAAGACCAGCGCCTGCTCACCGGCGCCGGCCGCTATACCAGCGACGTGTTCCTGCCGGGGCAGCTCTATGCGGCCATCGTGCGTTCGCCGCACGCGCACGCCCGCATCAGGGGAATCGACACCGCGGCCGCGAAGGCGGCGCCCGGCGTCGTCGACGTGCTCACTGGCGTGGAGCTCAAGGCTGACGGCATCGGCGCCATTCCGAGCCATGCCCGCATTCCCGGCCTCGTCGATGTGCCGCTCGAGAACCGCGACGGCTCCGACCGCCGCGTCACGCTGATCCCGCTGCTCGCCGCCGACAAGGCGCGCTTCGTCGGCGACGCCGTGGCGGCGGTGATCGGGCGGAGCCTGAATGCGGCGCTGGACGGCGCCGAACGGGTGGCGGTTGAATACGAGGTCCTGCCGGCGGTCACCGCCACGCGGGATGCCGCCGAAAGTGGCGCGCCCGTCGTCTGGGAGGACAGGCCGACCAACATCTGCATCGACGCCGAGTTCGGTGACCGCGCCTTGACCGACGCGGCCTTTGCCAAGGCCGATCACGTCGTCACGTTCTCCACCAGTGTCAACCGGGTTACCGGCGTGATGATGGAGACCCGCAGCGCGATCTGCGACTACGATGCCGCGGGCCAAACCTGCACCCTGTATTGCGGCGGCGACAATTCCGTGCGCGTGAAGCGGGAGCTCGCCGCGGTGCTGGGTGCCGATCCGAAAAACATTCGCGTCATCGCCCGCGATGTCGGCGGCAATTTCGGCACCCGCAACTGGTTCTACCCGGAATACGGCATCGTCGCCTGGGCCTCGCGCCGGCTCGGCCGCCCGGTGCGATGGCAGGCGACGCGCAGCGAGGGTTTTCTCGCCGACTACCAGGCGCGCGACCTCGTGGCGGATGCAAAACTCGCCCTCGACCGGAACGGCAACTTCCTTGCGCTGCGCAGCCGGCTGATCAGCAATGTCGGCGCCTATGTGATCACCTACGTGCCGCTCAACAAGACGTCGGAACTGTTGAACAGCGTCTACAGGATTCCCGCCGTGCACGTCGAAAGCCTCGCCGTGATGAGCAACACCGCGCCCACCGCGCCCTATCGCAGCGCCGGGCGGCCCGAAGCTATGTTCATCATGGAGCGGCTGATCGATCTTGCGGCGCGGGAGCACGGCTTCGACCGGCTCAAGTTGCGCCGCCGCAACCTCATCCCGGCGCGCGCCATGCCGTTCAAGACGCCGCTCGGCCTCACCTATGACAGCGGCGACTTCGCCCAGGCGATGGACAAGGCGCTGGCGCTCGCCGACTGGCGCGGCTTTCCCCAGCGCCGCCGGGAGGCGAAAAAGCGCGGGCGCCTGCGCGGCTTCGGCTTTGCCAACTATGTCGAAGTGACCAGCGGCTTTCCGGTCGAACGCTCGGAAATCACTGTGTTCGGCAAGGGCACTGTCGACGTGGTGATCGGCACGACGCCGAGCGGACAGGGGCACGAGACCAGCTTCGCCCAATGTGTCGCGGACTGGCTCGGCGTGGCGTTCGAGCAGATCAGGCTCGTCCATGGCGACACCGATGTCGTGAAGGAAGGCGGCGGCTCGCACTCGGCCCGCTCCATGCGCATGGCGGGCATTGTCATGGGCAAGGCGACCGACATCATCATCGAGCGCGGACGCCGCATCGCCGGTCACATGCTGGAATCGGCGGCCGACGACATCGAGTTTGCGTCAGGACGGTTCACCATCAAGGGCACCGACCGCAGCATCGGCATCTTCGACGTCGCGCGCGCGGCGGAGCAGAACGACGGTCTGCCGGATGACCTTCGCGGCCCCCTGTTCGGCGACTGCACCGAAAAGATGCGGGTCCCCGGCTATCCCTATGGCGCACAGGTCTGCGAGGTCGAGGTCGATCCTGACACCGGCCGCGCGGAGGTCGTGGCGATTGTTGCCGTCGACGACGTCGGCCGGGCGATCAATCCGCTGATCCTGCACGGCCAGACCCATGGCGCAGTCGTGCAAGGTCAGGGGCAGGCGCTGATGGAACAGGCCTACTATGATCCCGCGAGCGGACAGATGCTGGCGGCCTCGCTCATGGACTATGCGATGCCGCGCGCGCGCAACTTTCCCTCGATCAGCTCCGAGATCATGGAAGTGCCGACGCCGACCAACAAGCTCGGCGTGCGCGGCGGCGGAGAAGGCGGCACTACGCCGGCGCTCGCCGCCGTGGTCAGCGCCATCACCGATGCCTTGTCGGAGTACGGCGTCGCGCACGTGGAAATGCCCGCCACCGCCGAACGGGTGTGGCGGGCCATCCATGGGCCGCCCGCCGCGTGATCATCGCGGAGCAGGGCGAGTCCTCGTTGCTGGCCGCCGCCGTCGCCGGGGACCCGAAAGGCAAGTTGGGCGCGCGCCGCATGAAGCGTTCTTCACACCGGACGGCAGCGAGGTTTGGGTTTCAGCCCGCGGCGAAGACGCCCGTTGTCGCCACCGACATGCTGCTCGACAGCAATGAGCCTCGGAAACAGCGACGCGCTGGTGTGGGCCGATCCCCGCGCCGAGAAATCAGCCCAGCAGCTTGTCCAGTGTGATCGGCAGGTCGCGCACGCGTTTGCCGGTCGCATGATAGACCGCATTGGCGATCGCCGCGGCGACCCCGACGATGCCGATCTCGCCCAACCCCTTGATGCCGAGCGGATTGACGATGTCGTCCGGCTCGTCGACGAAGATGACCTTGATGTCGTGCACGTCGGCGTTCACCGGCACATGATATTCGGCAATGTTGGCGTTCATGATGCGGCCGAAATGGTGATCGACGAGGGTTTCCTCGTGCAGCGCCATGCCGATGCCCCACACCACGCCGCCCATGATCTGGCTGCTTGCCGTCTTCGTGTTGAGGATGCGCCCGGCCGCAACCGCGTTGACGACGCGGGTGACGCGAATAACGCCGAGCCGCTCGTCCACCTTCACCTCGGCGAAGATGGCCGAATGGACATTGTGGGCATGCGGGCCTTCTTCGGCGAAGGTGGTGGATTCCTCCCTCTCGATGCGGTCCGCTCCGCCATGCCGCATGGCATCCGGGATCGACACCGCACGCGAAGCATCCCGCTTGCTCACGAGCTTGCCGTCGGCCAGCGCAACGTCGTCAGGCGCGGCGTTGGCAAGCGGCGAATTCGGCATCCGCTTTGCCAGCCGCAGCAGCTCGTTGCGGACCGCCGCGGCGGTCGTCGCGATTCCGTTCGACACCGAGGCCGCGATCCATGATCCGCCTTCGACCGGAGACTGCGGCAGCGTCGAGTCGCCAAGCTTGATGGTAATGCTGTCGAGCGGCAGCCCGAGCATGTCGGCGGCGACCTGGGCCATGATCGTATAGGTGCCGGTGCCGATGTCGGAGGTCGCGCAGGCCACTTCCGCATGCCCATTGGCGGAGAGCGCGATGCGTACCGCGATGGGCACTTGCAATGCTTCCCAGATGCCGGTGGCCATGCCCCAGCCCACCAGCTCGGTGCCGTCGCGCATCGAGCGCGGCTCGGGGTTGCGCCTGGCCCAACCGAATGCGTCCGCACCCTGGCGGTAGCAATCGCGCAGATTCTTGCTGCTGTACGGCCGGTCTGTGGTCTGGTCGCGATCCGAGTAGCACCGCAGGCGCAGCTCCAGCGGATCGAGCTTGAGCGCGACCGCCAGTTCGTCCATCGCGCTTTCGAGCGCAAAGACGCCCGTCGCGGCGCTGGGGGCGCGCATGTCGCATGAGGTGGGCAGGTCGAGTTTGACGAGCCCGTGCGCGTACTTCGCATTGGCGCTTTTGTAGAGCAGCCCGGACCAGCCGGTCTCCTGCCGATGAAAATCCTCATATTGCGATGTCACGGTGATCGCATCGTGCGCGATCGCATCGAGCGTTCCGTCGCGGTTTGCGCCGAGCTCGATGCGCTGGATCATGGCCGGCCGGTAGCCGATCCCGTACATCTGTTGGCGCGTCAGCACGACGCGCACCGAGCGCTCGAGCGCGCGCGCCGCCAGCACGGCGAGTACGACCTCATATTGCGGCCGCAGCCCCGAACCGAAGCCGCCGCCCATGAAAGGCGACATGACCCGCACGTCGTCCGGCTTGAGATCGAACACGCCGCAGAGGTAGCGCTGGACATTCTGCACGCCCTGGGTCTTGTCGTAGACCGTGAGCTTGCCGCCGCCCTCCCACACTGCCGTGGCGGCAAACAGTTCCATCGGGTTGTGATGCTCGATCGGGACGTAATACTCGCCCGTGTGACGCACCTTGGCGGCGTGCAATGTCGCCTCGGGCGTGCCGCGCGGCTTCGGCAGCCCGTACATCTTGCCAAGATCCAGTGGGACGGCCTCATCACGCCGACGATAGACATCGGTGACATGCGCTTCTTCGTTATAGTCCACGCGGACCAGCGATGCCGCGAAACGCGCGATTTCGG
>Ga0126376_10002280_pt1 | contig 10829 bp, 10 predicted proteins | sample PanSoiMetPlot_15_FD_92760 | JGI IMG/M metagenome (GOLD analysis project Ga0126376, IMG submission 92760) | Tropical forest soil microbial communities from Panama - MetaG Plot_15 | ecosystem: Environmental > Terrestrial > Soil > Tropical forest > Bulk soil | place: Panama | collected 2016-02-17 | reverse complement strand
TGGGTCGGCATCATGCTGGCGTTAGCGACGAGCACGGCGGCATCGACAGCCAACACCACGCGTGACCGCACGATTTCCTTCTACAACATTCACAACAAGGAAACGCTCACCATCCAGTACATGCGCGGTGGCAAGCGCCTTCCCGAGGCCATGCAGAAGATCAACTGGATCCTGCGGGACTGGCGCAAGGACGAAGCCACCGACATGGATCCGGAATTGATCGATCTGTTATGGGAGGTTCACACCGAGCTTGGATCGCTCGAGCCCATTAACATCATCTCGGGCTTTCGCTCCCGCGACACCAACAACATGCTGCGTCGCACCGTCGGTGGGCAGGCGAGCGAAAGCCGCCACATCCTCGGCAAGGCGGCGGACGTGCAATTCCCGGATGTACCGATCCGGCGGCTGCGCTATTCCGCGCTCATTCACGAGCGCGGCGGCGTCGGCTACTACCCGACCTCGGCCATTCCGTTCGTGCACATCGACACCGATCGGGTGCGGGCCTGGCCGCGGCTGCCGCGCACCGAATTGGCGCTGTTGTTCCCCAACGGGCGCAGCCAGCACATCCCCGATGATGGCGAGCCGATCACCAAGAACGACGTGCGCGCGGCGCGGGCCAAGAACGTCGAGCTTGCGAGCCAAATTGCCGAGCTGCATGCGCTGCGGACCCAGCCACGGCCGCTGCAGCTGGCCTCGCTCACACCGTCGTTGCCGCAGCTGTTGGCGCCGCCGCGGCTGGCTGAGCGGCCGTCAGGAGCGGCCTTCGATCGGGCGCGATTGGCGGCGTTGTCGGCCGAGCCGGTAGCAAACGAGCGCCAGGGGAGCTTGGGGGCACAGTCCGCGCCATCAGCCTCGGCGCGGCTCGGGTGGGGCGCCGCGCTTGGCCGCGACACCTCGTTCGTGCCGGCCCCGGCCTACGACGATGAGCACCCAGAGGAGCTCTCCTACCGGCCGTTCCCGATTGCGCCGCTGTTGACCGCCACCGCCTCCCCCGACGACCCGGCGCTGGCCCGCATGGTCCACCCCGATATGGCGCGGGCGCTGGAGCTCATCGATCAGCCCAATGCCTCACCGCCGCTGCGGCTGCGGCCGGGTCTGCAAACGGCGCACCTGCTGTGGGCGCAGGAATTCAAGGGTGAGGCCGTCAATCTTTCCGCCCTCTACGACCCCGATCCCGGCGCCGACAGCGCCCGGCTTGGCAAGCGCAAGGTGGTCACCAGCGCGCAGTAGGCTGCTTATTCTGCCGCATCCATGACCTCATGTGCGGGCATCTCATCGCTCATGCCGAGCGCATGCAGGTAGGTGGCAAGCAGCGCGTCCTCCTCCTGCCGATCGCTTTGGCTCTTCTTGCGCAGGCTGATGATCTTGCGCATGATCTTGACGTCGAACCCCAACCCCTTGGATTCGGCGTATTTGTCGCGGATGTCAGCGGCCAGCGCCTTCTTCTCCTCCTCGAGCCGTTCGATTTGCTCGATGAGCTGGCGCAATTGCTTCTGGGCCGAGACCTGCAACGTGACCATAATGCTCCCCTCAATAGCGGCGCCGAACCTGTGCCGGACTGCTGTGCGGCCGCGCGCGCCCCCGCGTTGGACGGTGCCGACCGGCGAGCGCACGCTAGCCACGGGAGGCTCTGAGCGGCAAGCCGCGGCGCCGCGCCATCCAAAGAAATCTAATCCCAAATTTTTGGGGTGGACGCGGGCCGCCGTCGCGCCGCGATTCGAAGGAACGGGGGCGGACCGCCGCCGGTCTGGCCAACCGGGCACGATGTTGCCATTTGACGGCAGCCGTGGCCGTGCGGCAGCTTCGCAGGGAACCTCGGGGGGGCGCGCGCGGGATTGAGGCTGAGGCGGGGCTTTGGGGCTTTGAGGGGTCTCGGCGGGTGCTGGGTCCAGCCCCGCCGGTCTCAGTGGCCCGAGACGGCAGCGGGGCTGAACCCCCTAGTTGAGACAGGGTGCGGGGTAGCTGTCTCAGCCTAGTCCACATGGCCAATCGGCCATATGGTCGACTAGCCTACCTGAGTCAGCGCGCCCCGCCAACTGGAGAGTGGCCGCCGGCCTCGGGTGGGCTTTCGGCGTGACACAGTGCATGGGTAAGGTTGCTTACGAACAATGGGTGGCGAGCCATGAGGGAACGAGCCGGCTGCGAGTTCCGGGGTGCAGTCTTGATCGCCGACGACCACCAGGTGTTTCGCATCGGCCTGGCGCAACTGTTGCGCCGCTATCTCAAGGTGCGCCGGTTCCTGGAGGCGGGGTGCTTTGCCGAGGCGATGGAACACCTACAAAACAACGACTTGGCTCTGGCGATCGTCGATCTGCGCATGCCTGGACTGGCCGGTCCGCAGGGCATTGCGCACATGCGACGATTGCGCCCGGAAACGCAGATCGTGGTGCTCAGCGCCTCGGACTGCCGCGAAGACATCCTGGGAGCGCTGGCGGCGGGGGTTAATGGCTACATCGTCAAGAGCCAGCATACCGAGCAGTTGATCGACCGGCTTCGCTACATCCTGTCGGGTGAGATCTATGTGCCGGCGATTTTGGCCGAGCGCGTCCCGGAGAGCCGCGCCGCCGCAGACGCGGTTGCCGCCCAACCGATGCAGAGCCTGTCGGCGCGCCAACGCCAGGTGCTCAAGGGCCTGGTCGAGGGCAAGTCGAACAAGGAGATCGCCCAGGCGCTCAACGTTGCGGAAGGCACCGTGAAGATGCATCTGCAGGCGCTGTTCCGAGTGCTGGGCGCAACCAACCGCGCCCACGCCGTTGCCATGGGCAAACAGCTGATCGACGCCGACCCGAGATCGCCCTAGCGCGGCGCCCCGCGCGGCAGCCAGATGGCAAACCGTCGGCCGTCCGGCGGCGACACGGTGTGCTCGAAGCCGTGGCCAAGCCGGCGGCACAAGCGGTGAAGCAGCAGCGGACCGATGCCCAGTTCTGCGGCTTGGGCCGTGCCCGCCGGCGCCGACAGTTCAAAGAAAGCGCTCATTTCGCTGGCGGCCTCGCGCCCGCTGCCGCGGAAGCGGATCTCAATGCCGATGGCGTCGCTGCGCCGCTGGCAACCGGCGATGATCTCTTTACCGTTGCCGAATTTGATGGCGTTGAGCAGCAGGCTCCGGGCGGCGATCGCCAACAGCGGCGGATTGCTGCGCACCAGGCCGCGCAGGTTGCGGGTCGTCAGCACGATGCCGCGCTTGGCCGCGACCTTGGCCATCTCCCGCACGGGCACGGCGAGGACGTCGGCCAGCTGACAGTTGCGCAGCACCGCGCTCTCGATGCCCGCCTCCAGGCGCGACAACTTGGTTAAAAACTCGAGCATGACGTAGAAGGATTTGAGCGAGGTGCCGATGTGGCGCGCCGCGCGCCGCATTTCGCTCGGCGTTGCGGCAGCATCGATGAGCTTGCTCAGCAACAGCGCCGCCTGTACCGGTTGGCGCAAATCGTGTGCCGCCTGCGCCCACAACAGCGCGATTGATGGCTCTTGGTCGAGCTGTTTGACCCCGTTTGGCAACGCCTTGAGCCCTCTTAACGCCTCGGCGTCAGGCCGACTGGCGTTTGCTGGCGGCTTCATCACCCCCCGCGCACGCGCCGGCAAGCTAGTCGTCCGGCGCTGACCGTTCCACCAGATATACAATAACCATCGCCGCCCCTAGCATGATCGGGACTGGGTCGGGGAACGGTCTCAACGTCGGGAACGCCTCCGGCCCAGGTCCCCCCAATGCTTACCCAAGGCTTTGCGGGGTGCGGGGCAGGCCCGGTGAGCGGCGCACCGGGCCAATCCCGGCGGCCGCGCCGCCGGCCGACAGCGCCGCCAGCTTTGTCGCGGGTCGCGCGCACGCCCCAGACTTTCGACCTGCATCAACCGGCCGGGCAGGCTATGCTGCGCTCGCGCGCGCCAAAGCGCCGGCCCCACCATTACGGGCGCCGGTCGCGCGGGGGTCCTTGATGCAATCGCAACTTTCTCAATTTGAGCGCCACCAGCTCGACGTCATCGCCCGCGTGACCCCGCACGCGATGGCGGGCCATCTGGTGAACAGCACCGTGCTTGCCGTTGCGGTTGCCGACTCGGTGCCAAGGACGCAGCTCATCATTTGGTGCCTTTATTCCTACCTGATCGGTCTGTTGCTCATCTATCGGCACTGGCGCGGGCGCGATAAAATCCCGCGCAGTTTTGCGCGCGCGGCAAAGCGGGCCACGATCTACGCCCTGCTGCTGGCGCTGCCGTGGGGCAGCATGGCCACCCTTTACCTCGGACGGCTGCCGCACAATCAAGAGTTGGTGGTGGTGGCGCTGGTGGTCGGCATGGCCGCCAGCGGCACCGTGCTGTTGTCGGCGCTGCCGGCGGCGGCGTTCGCCTACATGTCGGGCATCCTCGCCCCCGCGGCCGTGAAGTGTCTGTTGCTGCTCAACCAAACCGGCTATCTGCTGCTCGGCGTTTTGGCGGTCAGCTACTGGTGGTTCCTGGCGGCGCTGATTACCAAGGTGACGCGCGAGATCCAAGAACGCAAAGAGGCCGATGTCGCGCTCAATGAGAGCGAGGCCCGGCTGCAGGAAGCGTTGACGGCCGGTCACGTGGTGGCCTTCACCTGGGATCCCAAGACCAGGCAATCGCGACGCAGCCACAACGCGCCGCAGCTGTTGGGGTCTGTGGCTGAGGACGGCAGCGAGCGCGGCAATGACTTTCTGGCACGCGTGCACCGCGAGGATCGCTCCTGCTTGGCCGCGCAAGTCACCCGCCTCACGCCCGACAACCCGTCCTATCTGGCCTCGTTTCGCTTCTCCCGGCCGGACGGGCAGGAAATGTGGCTGGAGGAGACGGGCAAGGCCGAGTTCGGCGACGACGGGCACTATCTGCGGCTCAAAGGCCTGACCCGGGACATCACCGAGCGCAAGCGTGCGGAGGAACGCCAGCGCCTCCTCATTCGCGAGCTCGATCACCGGGTCAAGAATGCGCTGGCATCGGTTGCCACCGTCGCCCAGCGCACGCGCGAGGGCAGCGGCTCGATGGACGAGTTCTTGCTGATGTTCGATGGCCGCATCCAATCGATGGCCAATGCTCACGCGCTGCTCAGCCGCAACCATTGGCACGGCGTCCACCTGGCCGACATCGTTGACAGCGAGCTGGCGCCCTACGTTGGCGCCGGCAGCGTCGCCGTCGGCGGACCGGACGTGCTGCTCACGGCGGAAGCCACCCAGCCGATCGCCATCGTGCTGCACGAGCTTGTGACCAACGCCGCCAAGTATGGTGCGCTTACCGTCCCGCAAGGGCGGGTTGCGCTCTATTGGCAACTGGGCGAAGAGCGTGGCCAGACGCGTCTGCTGCTGGAATGGATCGAGAGCGGTGGTCCGCCGTGCCGGCTGCCAATCGAGCCCGGCTACGGCACCCGCACCATCCGCAGTCTCATTCCCTACGAGCTCGCCGGCACCGTTGAGCTGGCGTTCGAGGCGACCGGCGCGCGTTGTAGCATCGTGTTGCCCTCCAACTGCCTCGGCCGCCCCCAGGAAGCGCCCGCCGACCCACTCACCGCCGCGGTAGACGATCGGCTATCCGCCGCAAGGTCGTGATCAGCGCGGTGGCGGTGAACGGCTTGTGCAGAATAGGCGCGAACTGCCGCAATGATCGCGGCAGGTCGGCGTAGCCGGAGATGACGATCACCTCGATCTGTTGCCGGTTCAGCCAATCGAGCAGGCCATAGGCCATTTCGCCTTTGAGATTGACGTCGACGATGGCAAGGCTCGGGCGCGCATCGGCGGCCAACGCCTGCGCCTCGGCCACGGTCGCCACCGGACCGCTGACGATCACGCCCAGCTTCTCGAGCAGCAGCTTCAAGGCGTCGGCGACTTGCCAGCTGTCCTCCACCAACAGCACGCGCAGGCCCTCGAGCGATGCGTTCGGGCTGTGCTGAGCCTCGCCTTCGGGTGAGCGCATGCCGAGGATCCCCGATCGGAGCAACGGTGAGGCGGCCATTGCGAACCGCCTTTGCAAGCCTGGAAGCTAGCACGCCGAAAGCAGCGGTGGCCCGGAACAACTGCTTTTCTCTCTCCCCCACAGTGGGGATGCGCGGCGCGGCGGCGACGCACCACCTCAGCCGCGCACCGACCGCCCTCGTCCTGCTGCCCCCCGGGGCGGAGGTGCGGCGCCCCAGGCGCCCGATCCAAGGTGAGGCAAGGCCCAATGCGCAACATCCGTCGAGACGTGGCTCAGGTTGCGCGGTTGGCGCTACCCTACTTTCGCTCCGAGGAGCGCTGGGCCGGCGGCCGCCTGTTGGCGGCGATTTTCGCCATCGAGCTGGCACAGGTGGGGATCGCCGTGCTGCTCAATGCCTGGCACGCGCGCTTTTACGATGCCCTGCAGCACAAAGATACCGCCGCCTTCGGCCACGAGCTCCTCACGTTCGTGGCGCTGGCGGCGGGCTTCATCCTGCTTGCCGTCTATCAGCTTTACCTGAGCCAAGGCCTGCAAATTCGCTGGCGGCAGTGGCTGACCGGCAGGCTGATCAGCGCCTGGCTCGCCGATTCGACCCAGTATCGCTTGCAGCTCGCACCGGCCGGGATCGACAATCCCGACCAGCGCATTGCCGAGGACGTCAAGCAGTTCGTGGCCTACACCTTGTCGCTGATGACCGGCCTGCTCGGTGCGGTGCTGACGCTCGCGTCCTTCATGCTGATCCTGTGGCGGCTGTCGGATGCGGCACCGTTCAGCGTTTTTGGCTGGGCCATGGCCATCCCCGGCTACATGGTGTGGTTGGCCTTCGCCTATGCCATGGCCGGCACTTGGTTGGCGCACCGGATCGGCAAGCCGCTGGTCGGGCTCGATATCGAGCAGCAGCGGCGTGAGGCGGACCTGCGCCGGGACCTGCTGTGCGTTCGCGAACACGCCGAGCAGATCGCCCTGCTGAAGGGCGAGACCGCCGAACATGCCCGGCTGATGACGCGGTTCCATTGGGTCCGGCAGAACTGGACCCAGATCATGGCTCGGCAAAAGCGGCTCACGTTCTTCACCGCCGGCTATGGCCAGGTGCAGGCCGTGGTGCCGATCCTGGCGGCCGGGCCGGCCTATTTTGCGGGCGCCATCGGCCTTGGCGGCCTGATGCAGACGGCATCGGCCTTCGGCCGTGTCGAGGGAGCGCTGTCGTTCTTCATCAAAGCCTATCCGCAACTCGCCGAGTGGAAGGCGGTGATGGAGCGCCTCGACGGTTTCGAGCGCCAAACGGCGGCCGCCGGCAGCCGGCGCACCAAGCTCGATGTCGTCGCCTGCGAGGCGCAAGGTCCGATCAGGGCCGCCGATCTGAAGCTGGCGAAACCGGACAGCTCACCGCTTATCAGCATCGCCAACCTCGAGCTTGCCGCCGGCGAGATGACGTTGCTGAGCGGCCCGTCCGGCCTCGGCAAATCCACCCTGTTGCGGGCGCTGGCGGGCATCTGGCCGAACGTCGAGGGTCGGCTCGAAATCCCCGCCGACATCCGCGCCATGGTGCTGCCACAGCGGCCGTACCTGCCGCACGGCTCGCTGCGGGCCGCGATCATGTACCCCTACGCCGCCACGCCCTGCCAGGACCGGCGTCTGGTGCGGCTGATGAGCGAGGTTGGCCTGTCGGCGCTGGCACCTCGCCTCGATGAAGAGGCCAACTGGCAGCAGCGGCTCTCGCTCGGCGAGCAGCAACGGTTGACGATGGTGCGGGCCATGCTGTTTGCCCCCGATTGGCTGTTCCTCGACGAGGCCACGGCTTCGCTCGATGAGGCCGCCGAGGCCCTCGTCTACGCGCGCTTGCGCCAGGAATTGCCGCGCGCCAGCATCGTCTCGATCGGCCACCGATCAACTTTGCGCCCGCTGCATGACCGCATCATCGAGATCCGGCGCGAGGAGGCCGCAGGCCCGGCAAGACTGCGCCACCAGCCGCGCCTCGAAGCCCGCAAATCAGCCTGAGCAAGGGCAGCCGCGATCAGGCCGCCGGCTACTTGTCGCGCGCCGCCCGCATCAGCTTGCCGGCGACGCGTCCCAGGCGATAGCCGATGCCGGCAGCGGTATCGGCGCGGGTGCCGACCCTGACCACGAGATCCGACCTCTCGGTTTTGAGATCACGCAGCTGTTCGGCGGAGAGTGGGGTGGCGGCCTTCTCCAAAATCACCCCGAACACTTGCACCCCCGCCTTGTTGACACGCAAGACGAGATCATTGCCCAACAGTTGATAGGCGATCTCAAGATCGGTGCCCTCGAGCAGTCGACGCCCGGGGATTGGTTCGCCGTCGCCGTCGAGTATGGTGTCGGGCATCACACGTCACTCCTCTGTCGCCCCGGCAGGCAAGGGATTTCGGCGGGGCGCGCGCGGCGGCCTGCTGGCGCCGGCCGCCCCAAGTCTACCAAACCCTGCTGACGGCGACAGCGGATCGCCGACGCTCCCCCGGATGCTTGAGCGGTGCGCAAGCCAAGGCCGCCGCAATGACTGAGCGCAGGGCTCTAGCCGCGTCCAAACAGCCGGGCGAACAGACCGGCGCGCACCCGCGCCCGCTGCAGGTTGCCGTTCTGGTCCTGCACCACGAGCTCGGTCCGCCGCTTGTGCGCAAGCATCCGCCCGACGCGTTCGGCCTCGTTTCGCGTCCGATAATGTCCGAACTCCCGCCCGCCTTCCTCGTTCACGATCCAATCGTCGCTTGCCTTAGGATGCACGCGAATTGCTGCCTTCGCCATCTATCAAGCCTCCTTAAGGGCACCGGTGCCAGCGGTTTGGCGCTTTTTTTTGCGGGCTCGTTTACTCAAACAATGGTTCGACACTTTGACCGCACAAGAACCCCACGACCGCTCTCAAGGACGCAACAGAGCCCGGGTTGCGGCTTTGTCCCGGGGCCGGGCCGGTTCTCGAGGTTGCGCCGGCGTTGCCGGCGAGTTCGAGGCTGGTCGGGGTGGGATGGCCTCGCGGAGCATGGGCGCACATCCAAAAGACCGGTTCCAGGCGTGCGGTCAGCAGCACTGGATGATCCGCCAACATCCCAACACCGCTGGGCGCCGGCGCGATCGCCGCTGGGGCCGCATTCCGCCTGGTCTGGGAACCAAAGCAGCGCGCTAAAACCGATCAATTCCCAGGCGGAGATTGTCGCCAGCTGGCGCGATGGCCGAGATCCACGACCCATGCCAATGATTATTCCGCCAGCGCCCTCACGCGCGGGGGGCTGTCGGATCCCGATCGATGGGGCTTGCTGGTGCCGACCCATCGCCCGATGACGTGAGCGCCCAATCGCGATCAGGGTGCGCCCGCCAATGACGATGCCCGCACCCTGCGCGCGATAACGCTTAGAGATGTCCCGAGCCTCCTCGAGACGGCAGCGCCGATCAGGCCAGCGCGCCACCTGAGCTTTCCCCGCCGCCTGGCGCGACCGGCCCGGCAATGGGAGCGCTGAATTTGGGCCCTGCAGGGTCTTTCGAGTAACAGGTTGTTGAATGGATTTGACGAACACATCCAGTGATTTAAACGGCGACCTTCATACATCTTCCAAGATCGGGTACGACCCTGCGCTCCACACGGGTGGACTGGTCGGGGCCAACGTTAATGTGGCACCAGTAGGAGGTCGGTCGATGGTCCGGAAAATCTGGTATAGGCACCTGGCGATAGCCGATCGGCTGATTGTTGAGGCGCGCGAGTGCATCGACAACCAAAAGCAGCAGCTACGCGCCCTCAAGCACGATCAGCAAGATACCGAGGGCGCGGCGGCCACTCTGAAGCTGCTCGAGCAGACCTTGCACTTGATGCATTGGCACCGCGCCACGATTCTTGAGAAAGTTGCCGCCTACAAAGGTTTCGACTTCGGTCCAGCTGTTGATGGCCGCGACAGCGATGTGGCGGAACCGTCCGAGTACCGCCTACAGCCTTGAATGCGCGCCGAGCGGGGCAAGGCACGGATGCCAGCGCCAAAACATCCGGTGAAACCCTGAACTCGTCGACGGATCAGTCCGCATTGTGCGGATGGTGCCTGTCGCCGTACGTTGCTGTCCTCGAGCGGTAAGGGGCAGCCATGATGACACCCTTCAACGATGGCGAAGCGAACCTGGTGCTCATCACACGCCATGACGGTGAACGGCTCTACGACCCACTGCTCAGGCGCTATATCACGGTCGAGGACCTCTACGCCTGGCAGCTGATGGCGGTGCCGATCACAGTGCGCGATGCTGAGAGCGGCGAGGACGTCACCGCGCGGGTCCTCGACGCACCCGACCAGCTGCACTGAAACGAAGGCAGCCAACGCAGAAAGGGCGCGCCAGCCGCGCTTGGCCGCTGCCGCCTTACGCCAGCCGGTCGGCGTTACCTTGGGAAGGGCGGCTTGAGCGCGGCCGAGCCCCCGTTGGCTCTCGGCGTGCGGCAGGGGCATTGATGGCTGGGCGCGCGCGCGCCCCAAGCCTCCACGTCCCCGGTGCGTTGACCGGGTCAACCCCCCGCCCCGGGCCGCTCCCAAGGCGCCCGGGCCTCGGTTATTTACCTCAGTTTGACTTCAGGGTTTTCGCTGATGCCAATACAATGCATCAATCCAGCGACCGTGCATCGGGACACCAGGGAGCACTGCCCACAGCAGGCAGATACCGGTGATGCGAATTTTGATTGCAGATGACCATGAAGTCGTGCGCTCCGGCCTCAGGCGCATCCTCCAGTCGCAACCGAACTGGCAGGTGGTCGCCGAGGCTGCCGACGGCAAGGCGGCCATCGCCAGGGCGACGGAGACGCAGCCCGACATCGCCGTGCTCGACTATTCGTTACCGCGCATCAACGGAGTGGAGGCGACGCGGCAAATTCGCATGCGCCTGCCGAAAACCGAAGTTCTGATCTTCACCATGCACGACAGCGAGGTCCTGAT
>Ga0126376_10002279_pt1 | contig 10832 bp, 6 predicted proteins | sample PanSoiMetPlot_15_FD_92760 | JGI IMG/M metagenome (GOLD analysis project Ga0126376, IMG submission 92760) | Tropical forest soil microbial communities from Panama - MetaG Plot_15 | ecosystem: Environmental > Terrestrial > Soil > Tropical forest > Bulk soil | place: Panama | collected 2016-02-17 | reverse complement strand
GTGAGGATTCAGCCCCGAAATCTAATATCGTTGCGAGGCCGACGTGCTTAGCCTAGCGGAAGGCAGTATCTGGCAGCGACCGTTATTGCGAGGTCGGGCCAACTCGCCGGGGTCCCTAGCCCAGGGCATGCTCCACAGGGATGGCCCAGGAGGATCGCCTCTGAAAATGGGTCGGGAGATCACCAATAACATGGCGATCGTGCCCACGACAAAGGGATCGGTCAGTGTATCCCCTTCAGCGGCGACATACCTCGTTCGGCGCGATTGCGAGCCGGCTAAACAGCTACCAGAAATGCGTCTTTACGACCCTAGGAGACGCTGGCCTGCCCGATATCACCTTGACGTGCAGGACGAGTTGGAGGTTCTTGTTCTGCCAACCGGCGGGCGCGTCGTGTAGCGCCTCCGCTAGAGACGCGCGATTGGTGACCAGGTCCGCACCAGCCTCGGTGCCGTATTGCGTTATTCCCGCGACCTCCACCAGCATGGCTTGCGTATCCGGATGGAAAACCCTTGTCACAATGGCGTAGTCTTCGTTGGTGCGGCGATCAGCTGGGAGGTTGGGAAGCGCCCACTCGGTGGGCTTGCCGTTATCCGTCACCATGCGCGGACGCCGCTCGGCGTCGATGAAGAACCGCAGTTCCTTGCTGATGTCTCGCCATTGCGTGTAGGAATAGCCGATCAGGATGCTTGGGGTGGTGCGCAGATCTTCGAATGAAACGCCGCTCCCTATCTTCACGCGGTATGCGTGATGCATCCGGTCAAGCCACGCGGACACGCGTAGCATGGCCAGGAGATCCCCGCCGCCCACGAACTGATCGTTCAGTAAGACGAAATCCTCAAAGCGGCTAGGACGTTCCGGGGTCATCGCAGGATCCACGCCGTACACCGGTACGTACGAGGCGGAGAGCAACACGGGCGCGGAGCCGTGGAGCACCGGCGCCCAGAATCGATCTACGACCGTGGTTGGGGTGCGCATCGCAAGCCAGGCCGCACCAACGACAACCAGAACCAGACAAAGGCCCAGCGGTATCGCCCATCGGCTAGGCCTGGGCTTTGCGGACCCGGTCTCGGCAATCGGACCGGGCCTAATATCGTCCGCCGCTTCGCGAGGCTGCACGCGCGTGAAGGTCGGGATATAGGTGCCGTGCGGGAGGTCGATTCGGAACTCTTCCGCCTGGCCGTCGGTCGCGTAATAGAGTTCCAGCCGCTTACGGACCTCTCCGGCTTTTACACGCACGGTAGCGTCATCGCTTGGCTCATAACTGGTGGAGCGGCCAAAAACGTCGATGCCGATGGTACGCTCTTTCAGCGACTCGGCCTGGCCGGCTAATGTGCGTTCCACAACATAGCGCAGGAAGTCCTGAGACCTGCGACTGGCGCGAAAGCCCTGGCTTTGGAGTATTCGTTCGAGCTCCGCTCGAATCGCCGCCTCGGGAATCCCGCGAAGCAAACCTTCCGTGCTGCCGTTGACGCCGTGGGATGCCCCTGACGCCTGTCCCTCAGCCATCGAATCCTTCTTGTGGAGCTCTTGTACTTTGATTCTAGCATCCCGGTCGGTCTTGAGTTTTTCCCAATAACCGCTTGAGAACAAATACGTTCGGCAGTGTAGCGAACATGGGTACAACTGTTCGGAACTAGACAGTAAAGCGGGATGGCGTACAGGATCGCCTGACGCCACTGGCGCGTTGCGAAAGTCAGTTGTCGGCAATCATTCCTCGCGTGAGAAGGGGCTACTATTTGTGTCTTATTACATAGCATCGGGTCGGGCGTGCCCGACTCCCGGAGGCGTGCAACTCGCGCTTGTTTTTGCCTTTCTGATGGCCAGTGCCGCGCTCGCTGGCGTGAAGACAGAATCCGCTCCTGCTCTAATGCCGATGCCCGCCGAGGTGCGGCTTGGTGAAGGCAAACTCCTCATCGACGCGAGTTTTTCCATAAGGATGAATGGGTACTCGGACCAGAAGCTCCAAGCCGCCGCAAGCCGTCTGACGACACGCATCTCGCGTCAGACCGGCATTCCGATCACAGGCGGCGATCGGCCGGTTCTGACTATCGAGTGCCGCGCGGCGGCCCCAGAAACCCCGAGACTCGGCGAGGACGAATCATACCAACTGGACATTACCCCGAAAACTGCGCACCTATCTGCGCACGCGGTTACGGGCGCCCTTCGGGGCATGGAAACTTTCTCGCAGTTGATCGTACCTGGTGCGGATTCCTTCTTCGTTCCTGCCCTGCACATCGAAGATCGGCCGCGGTTCGCCTGGCGCGGTTTGATGCTCGACGTTGCGCGGCACTGGATGCCCACACCGGTAATTTTGCGCAATCTCGATGCGATGGCGGCGGTCAAGCTCAATGTGCTGCACTGGCATCTTTCCGACGACCAAGGTTTCCGCGTGGAGAGCCAGCGATTCCCGAAGCTGCAAGAGCTTGGCTCCGACGGCAACTATTACACGCAGGCGGAGATTCGCCGCGTGGTCGCATATGCGGGCGAGCGGGGCATCCGCGTCGTCCCCGAGTTCGACATTCCGGGCCATGCCACCAGTTGGCTGGCGGCTTATCCGGAGCTCGGTAGCGCGCCCGGGCCGTTCCGGATCGAACGGAAATGGGGCATCTTCGAACCCACGTTGGACCCTACGCGTGAAGACGTTTACGCGTTTCTCGGCGCTTTCTTCGGCGAAGTGGCCGGCCTTTTCCCCGATGAATATGTCCATATCGGCGGCGATGAAGTGCTCGACAACGAATGGCGAAGCAACGCTGCCATTCAGCAGTTCTGCCGGAGGAATGGACTCAGGTCGAGCGTCGAGCTGCACGCCTACTTCAACAGGAAATTACAGAAACTTCTCGAGAAGCACGGCAAGAAAATGATGGGCTGGGATGAGGTGCTCAGTCCGGCCCTCGAGCCCGGCGTGGTGATTCAATCATGGCGCGGCCAGCAATCGCTCGCCGACGCGGCGCGCAAAGGATATCGCGGAGTTCTCTCCTTTGGCTATTACCTGAACTATCTGAAGCCCGCGGCTTTTCACTATCAGGTGGATCCGTTGGGAGATGCCGCAAAAGAACTCGACGGTGCGCAGGCGGCGCTCATCACGGGCGGCGAAGCGTGCATGTGGGCCGAATACATCACAGAGGAGACCATAGATTCCCGGCTCTGGCCGCGAGCAGCTGCAATTGCCGAAAGGCTCTGGTCGCCGGCCACAGTGACCGACGCCGATTCGATGTACAACCGTCTGGGCATTGTAAGCCGATGGCTGGAGTACACGGGAGTGCGCCACCGTTCGGACTATCAGCCTTTGCTCGATAGGCTTGCGGGTACGCGCGCAACGCCGGAGCTACTGGCACTCGCGGATGCGGTGGAGGCACTGGGCCTCAACGAGCGGCAGGTGGCCCGCCATTACAGCAGCTTTGTGCCGCTGAACCGCCTGGTGGACGCGGCCCGTCCGGAAAGCGAGCGGATTCGCGAGATCGGAAACCTCGTCAATCGTTTGCTCGCCGACCCGAGCCAACATCGGCCGGAAGCGGAAGAGATCCGATTGTTGTTCAGCCAATGGAGCTTGAATAACGAGTTGCTGCAGCCGCTTCTCGAGAGCAATTTCCTGTTAAAGGAATTGGAGCCGCTTTCGGCGAATCTCTCCCGAACGGGGAATATCGGCTTGCAGGCTCTCCAATATTTGGCATCCGGAGTACCGGCGCCGCCGGATTGGGTCGCTAAAGAGAAGCAAGAGCTCAGTGAGATGGAGGAATCGAAAGCGGAAGTGGTGCTTGCGGCGGTGCGGCCTGTTCGCGCACTTGTAGAAGGAATTTCGAAGCCGTCCGCCGGGATTGCTGGGGGAAGAGGATTCGCGGATAAGTGATTGAATCCGCGGGCGTTCGATTTGTACCGAACGCTCTCACAACACCCACCCAACTGTTCCGAACTGGACAGGATGTCGGTAGCCGGCGCAACATCACGTGGTATTCGGCAGCAGGTCGATTGTCTCGAGGGTCGAACTACATCCGGTGGGCATTGGCGCCGTTTGAATGATTTGAGGGGGAAGCAGCAATGAGAACTAGATTCACACCAACTCTGTTTACGTTACTTCTGTGCCTGCTTATGGGTACAGGACTTTCTTGGGGCCAGGAAGTGACCGCCGCCATCAGCGGGCAGGTATCCGACGCTTCCGGGGCGGCGATCGCTAATGCCACCGTGACGGCCCGGGATCTGGACCGCGGAACCACATGGCCCGCGCAGGCCAACGAATCCGGCTACTACAGCCTGCCGCGGCTTCCGATTGGCAAGTACGAGGTCCGCGTGGAGGCGAAGGGCTTCCAGACGGCCGTCAAGAGATCGCTCGAACTCGTGATCAATCAAAATGCGAAGATTGACTTCCAGATGCAGGTCGGACAGGTAAGCCAGACTATGGAGGTCACCTCGGCGTCTCCGCTGCTTCAGACGGAGACCGCGCAGGTGAGCACGGTAATGGAGGCGAGTGCCATCGCGAGCCTGCCGCTCGAAACGCGGAACTACAACCAACTGGCGTTGCTGATGCCGGGCGCGATCACCACCAGTCCTGCATCCTTCAACACCGGACAAGCGACATTTAACGCGGGCCGCCCCTACATCAACGGCAATCGCGAGCAGGCGACTTATTATCTGCTGGACGGCATGGAGAACATCGAGTTTGTTGACAACAATGTCGCATTCTCGCCCAACGTGGACGCTATCCAGGAATTCAACGTCATCACCAACAATCCGAGTGCCGAGTTCGGCCAGTTCCTGGGCGGCGTCATCAGCGTGAGTCTGAAATCGGGCTCCAACCAGTACCACGGCGATGTCTTCGAGTTCTTGCGCAACGATTTCCTCAATGCCAATGAGTGGTCGAGGAACTTCAGCCTCGATCCCACGGTAAACCGAGCGCCACCGAAGCTGCGCTGGAACGAATTTGGCGGTACGCTCGGCGGCCCGATTAAAAAGAACAAGCTGTTCTTCTTTGTCGATTACCAGGGCTCGCGCTTCGATACGCCGGCCACGTCTGGCACGATCAACACATTTTCCAACCTAGAACGGTCGGGCAATCTTTCAGACATTCCTGGCATCAGTCTCCACTACCCGGGCACGAATGTAACGATGCCGGCCAATCTCACGCAAGCGTTGATTTGCGGAGCCGGGCAGACATTCGGTTCTTCCCCCTGCATTAACGGCCTGAGCGCGACCGCCATGAAAGTCATGGGAGTGCTTCCGCAGGCTTCCCTGCCTGGCCTCCTGAACAACGCCCCCAACACCCTGCACACATTTATCAATGGCGACCAGGGCGATGCGAAGGTAGACTACAATCTTTCCGACAAAGATCACCTCTCCGCGCGCTATTCGAAGCAGCACGTAACTCAGCCGTTTGAAAACAGCCAGCCGCTCCTATACAACTCCAGCGGAAACAACATCTTTCCGCTGACGAGCGGAGTCATCGACTATACCCGCACCATTAATCCAACTTTATTGAATGAATTCCGTGTCGGCGTGAACTACTTCCCCGCCGAAGGCAACGTGCAATCGGCGGGATCGACCGGCGCCGCCGGTCTGATTCCAGGGCAGCCGACATCGTTTTTGCCGGGCCTGTATTTTTCAGGGGCGCCGGTCGGCGGCAGTCAGAACGGGCCTTTTGCGTTCGGCACCGCTGATGCGCCGGAGATCTTCCATCAGACTGCGATTCAATTGGAAGATACGGCGATCCTCAGCAGGGGGGCGCACACCATGCGCATGGGGCTGCAATTCGTGCGTTATCGAAACAACTATGTTCCCGCCACCAGCAATGATGGTGCCGCGGGCCAGATCGGCTTCAACGGCCAATACACTGGGAATGCCGAGGCTGACTTCTTGCTCGGGCTGCCATACTACATCGCGTACGGCCAGGGTTTCGCCGGTACGGTGGGCCAGCGGAACAATGCCATCGGAGCCTTTTTCCAAGACGACTGGAAGCTCAGCAACCATCTGACCCTCAACCTCGGTCTGCGCTGGCAGCTTTTCACGCCGATCTACGAAGTGCACGACCGCATGACGAATTTCTCCGAAATCGGCGGGCAGATCCAACTCGCCGGCGTGAATGGCAACAGCCGGGCGCTCTACAACCAGTACAACGGTATAGCCAACTTCCTGCCGCGCATCGGTCTGGCTTGGTCTCCGGGCGGCAAATGGGGAGAGAACACGGTGGTGCGCACAGCGTTCAGCCGGTCGAGCTTCCAGGAAGGAACCGGCGAATACAATCGGCTGGCCACCAACGCTCCGTGGAATGTCGACCTGGTGGGGCAATTTGGCACGGACGCCACAGGCGCGATCCCTGCGAGCCAGATCACGCTGGACCAGGGATTCGGAGCCCTCGGTTCCAGCGGCGCGCCCTGTACGGTGAGCAACGTCACTTCCGCGCCGGCCTCATGCTTCGCCGGCGTCCGGCTGCACATGCAGGATTCCAACTATCGGCCTGCAGTGTCCAATCAATGGAACCTGTCGATTCAACGGCAGTTCGGAAACGCGACTACGCTGCAAGTAGCTTATGTCGGCCAACACACCGACCATCTGGCATCGATCCTGAATGCCGGTCAGAAGGTTCTATTGCCCGATGGATCCGTCGTTCCCGGCCCGTATCTCTCCGGTAATCCGACGCTCAAGAACGACGGAACAGGACAGGTGAGACTCAACGCCACCGTCGGAAAGCAGAACTACAACGCTCTACAGCTCGCCTTCCAGCGACGCCTCAGCCAAGGGTTGGCTTTCCAGATCAACTACACGTGGGCGAAATGCCTAACCAACAACCAGGGCTATTATGGCCGGTATGGCGATGCCGCCGGCAGCCAGGCTAGCGCCGATGTCGCGTTCCAACAATACGTTTACAACATCAACCAGGATTACGGGTATTGCGATCACGATTTGACGAACGTCTTCAACGGCTATCTCAGCTACGAGCTGCCGTTCGGAAAGAATCGTATGTTCGGAAAGGATGCGAACAAATTCGTGAGCGCCGTGCTCGGCGACTGGCAGGTTAATACCATTTTCACCGTGCACGGCGGGTTCCCGATCTCCATGTTGGATTGGGCGGGCGATGGCGGCACGGGATCCTTCCAGCCTCGCCCGGATTGTATCGCTCCATCGCGCCAAACGCCGTACAAGAATTTCGGCGGCGGCGGCTACATCTGCTTCGACCCATCCACTATGGCCAACCCGCCTGCTGGCCACCTGGGCAACTGCGGCGTGAGTTCAGAACGAGGTCCTGGCATCAAGCAAGTGGACCTGGGGCTCTCGAAGAAGTTCTCGGTCACCGAGCGGCAGAACCTGGAGTTCCGGGTAGAGGCCATCAATTTTTTCAACTCGCCGATCTTCATCGTGAACGGTTACTCGATCGATGTTCATGGCGGAAGCAACGAAGGCGTGGTTAACACCTCGCAGGGTGCGCGCAATCTACAACTGGCGCTGAAGTACACGTTTTAACTGAGGGCCGGGCGTACCCGGCCCCTACGCACATCAACGACCTTTCTCGACCGGTTCTTCGGCCTTCATAAACCGATCCGCCGCTATGTTGCTGAGTTGCTGAACGGCACCGCGCGGCCAGCGGATCTCAATTGAGCTGATCTGCTTCTCGGCTCCGAGTCCGAAGTGCACACGCTTGTCGCTCGATGAGATGAATCCGACACTCGTCGAGACGTGGTTGGATAGCACGCGGCCGGAAGCCGTGGTGAGTTTCACTTTGGCGCCGATTGCGTCTCGGTTGCTGTAGCGCCCGATGAGCTCGAGCACGAGCCAATGATTCCCGTTGTCGGCGGAGTTGATAAGAATGCGAGGCGGCTCCATCAGCGAAGTGACCACCAGGTCCGGAAAGCCATCGTTGTTCAGATCCCCGAACGCCGCGCCGCGCTGGTAGCCTACGCGCAGAAAATCTCTTCCCATTTCTTCGGAAACATCCTGGAACATCTTCCCGCCCTGGTTTCCGAACATCGTATCGTGCTGGCGCGCATTCGGCTTGACGTTATCGACGTCGCCATTGGCCGAGTAAAGATCCTTCCAGCTGTCGTTGTCGTAATCCACGAAGCCGGCGCTCCAGCCGGAAACCGGCGCGCTGAGTTGTGTCAACTTGCTTTGCGGCGAGACATAGCGGAAAAGATCGCCGCGGTTTTGAAATAACCCCCAGATCTGCCCCATCAGATTGTTGTAGAAGATGTCGACACGCCCGTCATTGTCGTAGTCGTTCGCATCGCTTCCCATCGAAGAAACGGCCTTCCCGGTGTCATCGTAGGCCACGCCGAGCTGGAGCGCACGTTCCTCGAATGTGCCGTTTCCTCTGTTGATGAACAGCGAGTTCGCTTCCGTGTCATTGGCGATGAAGACATCTTGCCATCCGTCGTCATTGAAATCGGCGATCGAGATTCCCATGCCTTTTCCCGCCGCGGCGCCGAAACCAGATTTTTCGGTAACGTCTTCGAACTTGCCGTGCCCGAGGTTGTGATACAGCCGATGAGGAACTGGCGGGTAAAACAGGCGCGGATCGCAGTAATACTCAACGCCCGCAGCAGTGCAGCGCTTGTCGGCTTGAGGCGTCCATAGCGTGTAGTTCGAGACCACGAGATCGAGCAGGCCGTCGTTGTCGTAATCGAACCATGCGGCGCCGATGCTCAGCGTGCCCACGGGCTTTGCGCCGATGCCGGATTGCTCGGTGACATCGGTGAAAGTGCCGTCACCGTTGTTGTGGTAGAGCGCGTTTCGGCTGGCGGCGCAGATGAAAACGTCTTCGTAGCCGTCGTTATCGTAGTCGCCGGCGGCAACGCCGAAGTTATAGCCGAGGTTGTCTCCGAGAAGGCCGGCTTTCTTCGTAACATCCTCGAAAGTGCTGTCACCCTTGTTGCGAAGCAGGCAGTTATAGAAGGCCGGGCCGGTTTTCTTCAGTTCCGGGAGCTTCGCCCCGTTGGTAAAAAAAATGTCCATGCGGCCGTCGTTGTCGAAATCGAAAATAGCCACGCCTCCGCAGATGGGCTGCGGGAAATATTTTCGCGGCGAAAGATCGTTGTTGGTGATATACGAAAATTTCGACCGCGGGGCGATATCCGTGAAGTGAGGCCGCTTCGGCGCGGCTGCGATAGCGCCCAGCCAAACTGCGAGGGTAGCCACTGCGAAACAGCGAGCCGGCAGCTTCTCAGTCATTGGCTTTCGCGCCCTGCGGCCGGCGCACCGGATACGTTTTTCCGAAGTGCCTTGGTGTTCTGGTTGATTTTTTCCGATGCGCCCTTTTGCAGCGCGAACTCGCGGGCGGCTTCCTCCCTGCGTCCCAGGCGTTGGTACGCGTTGGCCAGCGTGAAGTGTATGGTTGGGTTGTCCGGAGCCAGCTTAGCGGCCGTTTCGAGGGGCGCCACGGCGTCTGAGGCTTTGCCGGAATCTAGTAGACAACGGCCCAGCCCAAAATGCGCCTCGGCAAACGATGGGTAGAGCTCCGCTGATCGTGAATAGCGCCGGATCGCTTCCGGCAGCTTGTCGGCCTGTCTCGCCAGTTCGCCCAAGTAATACTCGGCACCGGCATTTTGCGGAAAGATCTTCAGTTCCGCCTCAAATTCTTTGCCCGCCTCCTCGGCACTTGTGGCAGTAGCGGGCTGCGACAGAATCAGGCCGCCAATGCGATAGTGAATTCCCGGCATACCCGGCTCGCGTTGTAACAGGACGCGATACTCGGCGATTGCTTTTTGCGGGTCACCCTGCTTTGCGAAATTTTCGGCGTTCAGCTGGATGACCTCCGGCGAGTCCGGCGCAGTCGCCATCAGAGACTGCGAGTTCAGAGCGGCCAAATCCGAATACACATGTACAGCCAGGAACAAAATATCGGGATCGTGAGGAAACGTCTGCTGCAACTCGGTTAAGAAACGTCCCGCGTTCTCCTGTTGATTCAAGAGCATGGAGCAGCGCACTCCAGCCTTGCCCACCTTGCGCTTCAGCTCCTTGGGAGTTGCGTCGGGCAACACCCGGGTTAGCAGCGGCATGGCTTCCACGCACTTTCCATCAAGCGCGAGCTGAATTCCGCGCTCGGCGTCGGCTGTCTTGTCCTGGCAGTTAGCTGGAACTCCCAGGCTCAGGATGAGAGCGCCAAAGGAAAGTGCCTGTCGCGCGGTCAGAACCATTCTCCGATTTTACTCACGACGGTCAAAGCCGAGGGGTGCCGAGCCAATGTCCCCTGATTGCAGGAGGCGACCAGGAGAATTGTACATAAAATCAAGCCCATTCATTTCCTCCTGCGTACCTCCTGCTACCAGGAGAAGTCTCGAGATTCCGAGCATTGTCCGTACGCACACTCCGCCAAAGCCCACATTCCCCGACAGAGAAGGTGGATCCCAGTTCCTTCCATCATAATTTTTTGCAAGCCGCAATAGCTGTGCTGCGCAGAAAGTCCTTCCGACTCGAAACCGCGATCCCGTAACGTTCTGTAACGTGTCATCCTGAGGGTTCATGCTAGGTTTTCCGCTGATCCGAACCGTTGCACACTGCTTCCGAACAGTCTCTTCGGTCGTTGTGGATCTGCTCCGCCTGGTTTTCCTTGCGGCGCATTCCCGTCGCGCCCTGGCTGCGGTGAACCTCTTCCTTCGCAAACAACCGGCGCTCTTCCAGGAGCGCAAGGTCAAACCACGACGAGCCAACGATTCCACCCGTTGGATAATGGCGACGCTCGGTCGCATGTTCCCATGGCTCGGTGCTGGTGAATGTACAAGCGGATACACTCATCCGTTGGCATCGCAAAGGATTCCGGCTGTTCTGGCCCACACGGGCAAGCAGCGTGGGAGTTTCAAAACGCCGCTATCCGGGCATACAAAAGGCTGGCGAGATTATCGGAGTAGCG
>Ga0126376_10002278_pt1 | contig 10835 bp, 10 predicted proteins | sample PanSoiMetPlot_15_FD_92760 | JGI IMG/M metagenome (GOLD analysis project Ga0126376, IMG submission 92760) | Tropical forest soil microbial communities from Panama - MetaG Plot_15 | ecosystem: Environmental > Terrestrial > Soil > Tropical forest > Bulk soil | place: Panama | collected 2016-02-17 | reverse complement strand
GTTACAGGGAAGCCGGTCGTTCCTGAGGGGCCTGACCTAACCTCGACGCCACTTGTCCCGGGCAAGTCGGCTACTGCAAAGACCTATTCGAGATCAATGACACCGCAACTTCTGCATGGTTGCGTAGTGATGGCCGAAATTAATTGCCGCCGGGCAGGGTTGCGGCGCACTGCGAGGGGGGCACAACTTGGAATTGACAAGGCTTCGATCGGCCCACCATAAGGGCCGCATGCCGGGGACGTGGGGCTGGGCGCACCTCGCGTGCGCTGCGAGTATTGTCGGTTTCTCGCTGTGGCCGTCGCACGCACTCGCGGGCAGGCGTCCGTTTCTTCTGGCGTACGATACCGAGATCATTCCCGAAGGCGACGTCGAGCTCGAGCAATGGCTGTGGTCCGAGAGCAAAATACCCGCCAGGCCGCGCGTCCCGGCGCGCTATTGGATCTATTGGTCGCCGGTCTTTGGGATGAGCAACCACCTGGAGCTGTACATTCCTGTCACCATCGTTTCCAGCTCCACCACTACCAATCTGGAGACGCTATCGGCGGAAGTGCGCTACCGCTTCTTCCCCCGCGAACAAGAAGGAGGCTTTCAGGTTCTGCTTCGAGCCGCGGTTCATCAAGCGGTCTATACGCGCGCCGCTCCTTCGAGCGCCGAGCTAGGTTTGGCGGCGTCCTATGGAAAGCCGACTCAATTTCATGTGGCGATCAACGCGGGGCTCTACGCCGCGCTCCCCTGGCCGGAACACATGGCCCGTCCCATCATCTTCGAGTACGCGGCTGCCGCCGCTTACCCCCTCGTCGGCAATGAGCTTCGACTGGCGGCGGAATTCGACGGAGAAATTGGCCTTCGGGAAACCAGCGAAACCGTGGGGCGACATTTTGCTGGAGGGGCGATCGCGTGGACTCGCGGTCGGGTGTGGATAACCGCCGGAATGCTCTTTGGGCTCACCGGTATTTCTGACACCACGCCGCGATACATGCCGAGGTTGATTTGGGCGGTCGCCTTCTAGCCTTTTGTCTCGCTGCGGCTGGCGCATCGAGCGCCTGGGCTGCCGGCGGCAGCGTCCATGGGACGGTGGAGCTATTTGTCCTCAATGAACGTGGGGAGAAAGTTCGCAAGGCCGACGCCTCCTCGGTAGTGGTCTACGTGGTGGGGTTCAACCAGGCAGCGCCCACGGAGGCGCCTCGGATTTCTCAGAAGAACAAGACGTTCATCCCCGACGTTTTGCCGATTGTGGTGGGTCAGACCGTGGAGTTCACCAACGACGACGACATCATCCACAATGTCTTTTCCACCTCCAAAGCCCGGACCTTCGATCTCGGCAAGCCGAGGGCGGGAGAATCGAGGCGGGTCAAGTTCGATCAAACCGGTCTGGTCGACGTCTACTGCGACATTCACGAGCAGATGGTGGCTACGGTCCTGGTACTGCCAAATCGGGCGTTTGCCGTGACCGGCGCGGATGGACGCTTCACCTTGACCGGCATCCCGCCGGGGCATTATTCGCTGTTCGCCTGGAGCCGTTTGGCGGAGCCGGCGCGAATGGAGGTCGAAATTCGATCGGACCAGGACGCGGAAGCGACCCTCGAGTTGACCGAGACGAAAGCCAGCCTCCCCCACCTCGGCAAGTACGGCCAGCCATACCGAAAGCAGCCCGGCTATCCCCAGTGACCCTTGTCCAACTGCTCTACTTGATGCACGGTTGAGTGCGCCGATGCGCGAGCTGCAGACCCCACCCTGCCCCGATGAGAACCAGCTGCTGCTCTCCGTACAAGGGATGCTGTCATTGGGGGAACGCCAGGCGATTGAAGAACACATTGACCACTGTGAGGAGTGCCGCCGCGTGGTGGCTCAGCTGATCCGGGTCAGCGCCGCGCCCGAAAGCAGGAGCGAGCCGTCGTCGTCAACGCTGATTCGCATCACATCGGGCCCGAACGCGCGCGAGTCGTCCGGCTCTCCCGAGCTTCTATCCCGCGGCACCAACCTCGGCCGCTACGTCATTCTCGACTTCATCGGCAGCGGTGGTACCGCGGTGGTCTATGGCGCCTACGATTCAGAGCTGGAGCGCAAAGTAGCGATCAAGCTGCTGCGGACCGATCTGCCCGGGTTGGGAACGCCCGAGGCCAACCGCAGCCAGTTGCTGGCCGAAGCCCAGGCGATGGCCCGGCTGTCCCATCCCCACGTGATCGTGGTCTACGACGTCGGCACCTTTGGCGACCGCGTCTTCTTGGCGATGGAGTTCATCCGGGGCAAGAGCTTGCGCGCCTGGCTCGAAGAACGGCCGCCCTGGCAACAGATCCTTCAGATCTTCTTGCAGGCGGGCGAGGGACTTTGGGCAGCGCACCAGTCCGGACTGATCCATCGCGACTTCAAGCCGGACAACGTGCTGGTGGACGGCGAAGATCGCGCGCGGGTGACCGACTTCGGCTTGGCGCTGGCCCTCAAGCGGCAAGAAATCGAGGGGGTCTCGAGCTCCTCGGCGGGATCGACGCCGAACGCCTTGGGAAAGGATGCCCTGGTGGGCACGCCGGCGTACATCGCTCCCGAGCAGTGGAAGGGTCAGCCCGCCGACCAACTCTCGGACCAATTTAGCTTCTGCGTCGCGCTCTACGAGGCTCTGTACGCGGAGCGCCCCTACCCTGGCAAAACCTCCGGCAGCCTGGGCCTGGTACCCGATCTGATTGAGGAAACCGCGGTACCCTCCTGGATCCGTCGGGTGGTTTTGCGCGGTCTAAGCCCTCGCCCCGCTGCTCGTTACCGCTCGATGCAACAGCTGTTGCAGGCCTTGACCGATGGGCTGCGGGTGCGGCGAGTCCGGTTCACTCTGGCGGCCTCGCTGGCGGCTTTGATCCTGATGTTGTTGCTCGGCTACTGGGGCCTGGGCGCCTCTACCACGCGCAAACTGGAGCTGGACCTCGCCCACGCCGCGGAACAGTTTCGCGCCAAGGCAATCGAGCAGCAGCGGCTGATCGACTTGCGGGCACAAGCGACTCTGAAAAAGGAGTACTTGCTGGAGGCGCTTGGACGAGCGGACGATCGCGACGCCAGTCTGGGCCTGGCGCCGGAATCGCGCGAGGACGAGCTGAAATTCGTCCACGAGCTGATCAGTTCCGCGGACCTCCCCTTCCTCAAATCCGCCGACGCCCTGCTGCTCGTCGATGCCTCCAGCCGCGTGCTCTTCAACCGCGCGGCGGAAACGCAGTGGGGGAAAAGAATCTACGGGGTCCACGGGCTGGAGGTTGCGCTCGCCGGCCAATCGGTGGAAGAGCTTTGGTCTGCGGATCAAGTTCGCAAATTCCCGGTGCCGCTGTCTTCCCAAGCGCCCGATACTGATCTGCTTCTGATCTTCGTGCGTCCGGTGGTCCGCGGGCGCGAGCCCCTCGGCGCCGCGCTCTGGGGTCAGTGGACCAAGGCCTCCTTCCTCCCCGAGCTCGAGCAGTCGGTGGGAGATCGGGTGGTGTTGAGAGCCCCCGACGGCGCCGGCGTCGCGAGCTTGCCTGGCGCCTTGGAAGCGGAACCTTTGAGCAGATCCCCTTCGCCTCATCAGCTGAAGATTCGGGGCGCGCATTACCTCGCCCAGCCGGTGGACATGGTCGGCCTCAGCGGACATACGATCGGCAACGGAACCCTGCTCAGAAATCTGGACGAAGAGCTCGACCCGGTGCTGACCCGCTATCAGAAGGGATCGCTGGCAGTGCTGTCCTGCGCCGCCGCCGCGATGGCGATCGCCTACTTGCTGTGGCGAGCTCGCCGCCGTCGGGTGATGGGCTAAGCGAAGGCTCACTGCTCGTCGTCGGAAGCGCGAAGCACGGCGCTGATGCTGACGTCGAGCTGGCTATTCACCAGGTGCATCAAGCTGTCCAACTCGTCGGGGTCGAGGTTCAATCGCTTCGCCAAATCCTCGCGGGTCTGTTGCAGCAGCAGCAGGCGAGACTTGGCAATCCAACGAGACACCGTGGACTTGTCCACCTGGTAGGCGCCGCCCACTTGGCTCAGGCTCAATCCGTCCGCGAAGTGAAGGCGCAGGACATTGCGCTCCTGCGGAGAGAGGAAAGAGACCGCGTTGCGAAACGCTTCGGTGAAGTCTTTGCGATAGCGCGTTCGAAGGTACTCCAGCTCCAGGTCGTTGACCTGCGCCGGCAATTCGAGAAGTTGATCGTCGCTCGCAGGGGCCTCTTCCCGGTTCTGAGCCCTTCTGAGGTTGAGCGCGGTTCGCATCGCCACCGCGCGCAGCCAGTGGGTGAGCGGTCCGAATCCGGCGTACTCCGAGATTTTGGGCGGCCGCCCTCCGCTCGGGACCAGCAATTTTTGTCGGACCTGCTGCTTCGCCTCGGCCACGAAAGTGGGCGAAGGGTCGATGCTGGCGATCGCCGGAACCACTTGGGGCAAGACGGTTTGTTCGAAAGCCGCGATCGACGCGGGATCTCCATTTGCGCACCCGCAGCACAGGTACAAGTCGCTGGCATGCACGTTGGCAAGCCATTCCTCCAGCGGCCTGTCGGGAATCATCCGACGGGCGAGCGCGGCCACGAATTGATGCGCATCCACCGTCAGCTTGGGCCAGGTCTGGGCAGCGCGGTCGACGACGCGGAGCAGCCTCTCGTCGAGCTGGCGAGCATCCAGCGCACCGCTCGGGCTCAAGCGATTCTCGGAAAAAGTCCTCGAAAGTGTGGAAGGCAAGGTGTCAGAGGCATCGCTACTCATTCGCTGGGAGTCAAGAAGAACTCCATCCCATTGTTTTTCCAGAAGCGGGGCAGTGCAACAAGATCCATCCCCCCGTGTCTCTCCAAGCGAGGGTAACCCGTGAGAAACCAAATACATGTCCACCGCTCAAATCAGTCATCCGATTGTTACAGGCCCGCGCCGAGACCGTAAAATGCGCCCTTTGAGCAACGCGGGAATGATGCGGACCAGGCGCAGCTTCGCTCGGGTTTTCGGCGGCGGCATCCTGCTCGCCAGCATCGGTGTACTCGCCGACTCTCAGGGCAACAGCCTGTTTTCGAAGCACGGGGCCTCGCAGGTGACGTTCACCGCGTCCGGTCCGGGAGGTCTACGAATCGAGGGACTTACCCAGGAGCTCGAGGTGCGGGACCAAGGAGACACCTTGGCGGTAATTGTCCCGCTGACAAACCTCAGCACCGGCATCGCGCTGCGAGATCGGCACATGAAAGAGAAATATCTGGAGACCGATAAGTACCCGACCGCGGAGCTAAAGATCGGTCGCGGCGAGCTCAAGGTGCCGCCCGAGGGAGGGACCAAAGAAAGCTCGGCCAATGGAATGCTCAAAATTCACGGAACCGAGAAGAAGGTGCCCTTCAAGTACCGAGCCAGCGAATCCGGAGGCCTTTACACGGTCGATGGATCCCTGCAGCTGAACATGGGCGATTACGGCATCGCTACCCCGTCTTTCATGGGAGCGACGGTCAAACCGGACGTCGACGTCAAGGCGTCGTTCCGCCTGCAGCAGGCCAAGTCAGCAGAGCAGCGGATCCCGGGTGAGCGAACCGCGGCTCAGTGAGCGACGCATCAAGCGCGTCAGCGCGCACACTCAAAGTCGCCGGACCAGAATGAGGTCTGTCTGCGGGTCGGCTCCTAGAACGAAGAGCTGCTTGCCAACTTCACGAAAATTCCATTGTCGGTAGAAGGAGCGAGCGCGAGTATTGTGCTCCCACACCGCCAGCCAGATGCTTTGGCGCCCGCGCTCGCGCGCTTCCAGCTCGGCGCACTCCATCAGCGCGGTGCCCAAACGCTGTCCCCAGAATGGCCGATCCACGTACAGCCGTTCGATTTCAATCGGGTGCGGCTGGGTCACGCAGCTTGGAGCAGGTCGGCTTCGGAGTTTGAGGTAACCCGCGGCATCCGATCCCACGAAAGCTAGAAAAAAGGTATTGCCGGGATCCAAAACCTCGGCGCGCTGCTTCTCCTCACCGAACGCTTCCCGCAAATAGTCCTGGAGATTTTCGGCAGTGTTCTGAGCAGCGAACGCGTCGCGGAAGGTGCGCTCTCCCAGCTCAGCGAGAAGCTGGGCATCCTCGACGACTGCCTTTCGGATCACCGGGACGAGGCGCGGCAGCATCGGGGTTCTCTAACCAGGTCGGTTCTCGCGGCGAATCACGCATCGAAGGCCGGACCAAGTCTCGTCGATTGCGCAGACTTTATTGTCGACCAAGCCGGCCGGGAGCGCCACTTCGCGCACTCGATCCTCGGTGATGTCCGTGGGCATCTTCGACGCCTTCTTTGGCCAGGCCACCCACAATCCGCCCGCCGGATTCAGCACTTGCACCAGATCTCCCAACCGATTTCTCAGTGCTTCCAGTTCTGTCTCGAAGAAGACCACCACATCGAATTGCTCCTTCTCGGCCGGGCGCGAACGGACGGTGACGCTCGCCGGCAGCTTCCCGAGCAGCGCCGCGAATCCCTTGGGCGCTTGCAGAATCAGGAGCCTATCCCCCTCGCGAATACCCAATTTTTTCGGCAATGGAGTGCCCGAATAGCCGGCCATGGCGGGACGCATTTACCGCAAGGCAATGGTGGCCCCAAGCACCATCGTCCCGTCGCGGGGGCAGGTTCGCTGCCATCAACAGCCGGGGAATACGCCAGGCGAGCGGGGGGTTGGGCGCCCGATTTGATGCTGATCGGGGAGCGCTGCGCTAAAAGGCGGCCACTGCTCAGGGAGGTTGGCCAAATGAGAAAGTTTCACTGTCTTCAGGTTTTGGGTGTTTTCGCAATCCTCTGCTCAAATCCCGCCCACGCTCAGCTGCAACTGCCCAGGCCGAGCCCGGGCGCCAAGGTCACGCAGACCGTGGGCTTGACGGAAATCACGGTCGAGTACAGCAGCCCTGGCGTCAAGGGACGCAAGATCTGGGGAGCGGTGGTGCCTTATGGCGAGGTTTGGCGAGCCGGCGCCAATGACACCACCAAGGTGACGTTCAGCAAGGAGGTCACCGTCGGTGAAAAGCAGGTGCCTGCGGGCTCCTATGCTTTATTCGCGATTCCGACCGCCACCGAGTGGACGCTGATCCTCAACAAGGACTTCAACCAAGGAGGCTCCTCCAAGTACAACAAAGACCTCGACATCGTCCGAGTCCAAGTTCAGCCGAAAGCAATCTCTCCCCGCGAGCGCTTGGCCTACCTGATCGGCGACTTCACCGACGACACCGCCTCCATGGATTTGGAATGGGAGAAGGTCCGAGTGTCGCTACCCGTCAAGTTGAATACCAGCACCCAGGCACTCGCGAACATCAAATCGATGACGGACAGGGCATGGGTCCCCTACACATCCGCGGCTCGGTACATACTCGAAACCAAGAAGGATTACGACGCGGGACTGCAGCTCGTCGACAAATCGCTCGCCATCAAAGAAGATTGGTTCAACCTTTGGACCAAGGCTCAATTGCTGCGGGCCAAGGGCAAAACGCGGGAGGCCTACAGCCTGGCCGAGAAGGCAAACCAGCTGGGCCAGAAGGAACCCGACCGCTACTTCCTGGCGGACGAGGTGAAAAAGGCGCTGGTGGAGTGGAAAGGAAAGAGCTGACCGGCCGTGCCGGGTCCGTTCTGTCCATCATTTCTCAAAGCAGAAGCGCGCGCTGAGCGGTTTCTTCCGGCAACTTTCCGCAACCCTCACTTGCGGATCGAGCACACCAGGCGCGCATCGCACCGCGCACTCTCGACGGGTCTGCTGGAGATACTCCTCGACCAAAATCAGATGCTCCCGGCCAGCGAGGCGCGAAAAGCCAATCTCCTCAAGCTGAGCCGGCCTGGTACTGCCGTGGTGGTTACGGGGCAGCAGGTAGGGCTGTTCCTCGGGCCGCTGTACACGTTTTATAAGACGGCCTCTGCGGTCGCGACCGCGCGAGCCCTGGAGCGAGAGTCCGGGGTGCCGTGCGTCCCGCTGTTCTGGGTGCAAACCGAAGATCACGATTTTCCCGAGATCAACCATTGCCATTTCCCAAGCTCCGATGGAAGCGCGGTGCGGCTGGCGATCGGGGAAGCATCCGAGGGACCGGAATTGTCCCGGATTTCAGTGAAGCACCGAGTGCTTGGGAAAGACGTTGCCCAACAGCTGGACTGCCTCCAGGAGCAACTGGGCTCGTTTCCCTTCGCCGCGGACTTTCTCGGAATGCTGCGCAGCCACTACCAGGCCGGCCGGTCATTGTCAGAAGCCTTCGTCGTTACCCTGGCCAGCTTGTTCTCCGAAGAGGGCCTGGTCTTTCTTGACCCGCGCGAGGAAGCCATGGCGCGGCTCGCCGCGCCGGTGCACCGCAAGGCCATCTTCGAGGCGGAGTCGGTTGCCGCGCGGCTACTTCAAAGGGGCCAAGAGCTCGCCGAGAGCGATTTCGAGACGCAAGTCCACGTCCGTTCCGACAGTCCACTGTCGTTCTTTCATTTTCCGCAACCTGAGGGGCCGAGATTTCGCCTCGAACCGGATGGGGCGGCGCGCTGGTCCCTGGTCGGCCAGGAAAAGCTCGTATCCGCCGAGGAGCTGAGGAATGCACTTGAAAGGCAGCCGATGCGGTTCAGCTGCTCGGCGCTGTTGCGGCCCCTGCTGCAAGATACTCTGTTGCCCACCGCCGCCTACGTCGCGGGTCCGGCTGAAATCAATTACTTTGCCCAGCTGGAGCCTCTTTACGCCGACTTCAAGCTGCCGGTGCCGATGATCGTCCCGCGGGCGAGGTTCCGCTGCATCGAGCCGCGGGTGCGCTCGCTGCTTCAAAAACTGCAATTGACTCCGGCACAAGTCGAACGGCCGAGAGAGCTCCTACTGGAATCGGTGATCGGCCAATCATCGGGGGATTATCCCCCACCCGACGTTGTTGAAGAGCAGCTCACGGGGAGTTTTGTCCGACGGTTGGAGGAACTGGACGGCCTGATGTCATCGCTCGACCCCGCCCTTTCGAAAGCAGCGGAGCGCACGCGCGAGAGCGTCGCCCATGCCATCTCGCGGTTCGTCCACCGCTACCAACACGCGCTTCTGGAGAAGAACCAGGTCATCAGCGAACGCGTCGCCCGCGTCCAAGAGTCGCTGTACCCAGGTGGTGAGCCTCAGGAGCGGGTCTTCTCTCTTCCGTACTTCGCCTGCCGATACGGAATCGATGAATTCAAGCGGAAGATTTTCGAGGCGCTCGTCCCCTTCTCGGGGGACGTGGTGGACGTGGACCTATGAGCGCGCCCCTGCGGATCGGGATGACCTGCTATCCGACCTTCGGCGGCAGCGGCGTCATTGCGACCGAGATCGGGCTCTCGATGGCCAAGCGCGGCCATCGAGTTCACTTCATCTGCTACGAGGTCCCTTTCAGACTCGACGGCTTTTTCGAAAACGTGTTCTTCCACGCGGTGGAGGCCCGCGACTATCCGCTGTTCGAGCACAGCCCCTACCCATTGGCCCTGGCCTCCAAAATGGTCGAGGTGGCGACCTACGAAAAGTTGGATCTGCTCCACGTTCACTACGCCATCCCACACGCCACCAGCGCCTATCTGGCGAGACAGATTCTCGCCGCCAACGCGCCGAAAGTGATCACCACCTTGCACGGCACGGACATCACCGTGGTGGGAAGTGACTCCTCGTTTCTGCCGATCACGCGCTTCTCAATCGCCCAGAGTGACGGGGTTACCGTCCCGTCCGAATACCTGCGCCGAGCGACGTACGAAAAGCTCTACGTCCCGCCCGCCGTGCCGATCGAAGTGATTCCGAACTTCGTGGATACGGAGCGATTCAAGCCGGCTCCGAGCAAGGGCTGGGAGCACCTGCCTCGGCTCTTTCCCGCGCTCAACGGGGCGACCAAAGGTCGCCAGCGGCCGAGGGTTTTGATCCACAACTCGAATTTCCGCCCGCTCAAGCGGGTCGAGGACGTGGTGCGGATCTTCGCGGGCGTTCGCGAGCACGTTTCTTGCGTCCTGGTGCTTGTGGGCGACGGCCCTGAACGGTCGCGGATCGAGGGAATGGTGCACGCCCTTGGATTGAGCGAGTGGGTTTGCTTTCTGGGCGCACAGCTTCACTTTCTCGAAGTGCTCGAAAACAGCGACGTCTTCTTGCTGCCGAGCGAGACCGAGAGTTTCGGCCTGGCCGCCTTGGAGGCAATGAGCTGCGGTTTGCCCGTGGTGGCTTCGAAAGTTGGCGGCCTGCCCGAGGTGATCGTCAACGGCGAGCACGGCTTGCTCCATCCGGTGGGGGACATCGGCGGGATGGTCGCCAGCGTGCGCAAGCTTCTGGAAGACGCTGCCTACTATCAGCGTATGTCCGCGGCGGCGCGCCGGTGGGTTGAAGAGAAGTGGAAGCGCGAACCGATGATGGATAGATACGAGCAGTACTATCGGCGCGTACTTGGGCAAACCCCTCGAACAATCGAGTAAGTTGCAGCAACCTTGTCACTGCTATGAGACCGTTGAGCCTCGCGACCACCACCCTCATGTTTTTGGTTCCCCTCCAGGCCATCGCCGTCAGGCCGCCGAAACAACCGCACGCGGGCGAGTTGCTGCGCGATCTGGATCGGACGATCGCGCTCGGCACGGTGCTCTACGTCGCTGCCCATCCGGACGACGAGAACACCCGCTTGTTGGCCTATCTGGTGAACGAGAAGCACCTGCGTGCAGCGTACCTGTCGGTCACGCGCGGCGATGGCGGACAGAACCTGATCGGCTCCGAGCAAGGACCTCTCTTAGGACTGATTCGCACTCAGGAGCTGCTCGGCGCGCGTGCGATCGACGGCGCGGAGCAATTCTTCACTCGCTCCAGAGACTTTGGCTTTTCGAAGACAGCCGACGAAACGATGCGGATCTGGGGCAAGGACGAAATCTTGGCAGATGTCGTCTGGGTGGTTCGCAATCTCAAACCTGATGTG
>Ga0126376_10002277_pt1 | contig 10836 bp, 8 predicted proteins | sample PanSoiMetPlot_15_FD_92760 | JGI IMG/M metagenome (GOLD analysis project Ga0126376, IMG submission 92760) | Tropical forest soil microbial communities from Panama - MetaG Plot_15 | ecosystem: Environmental > Terrestrial > Soil > Tropical forest > Bulk soil | place: Panama | collected 2016-02-17 | reverse complement strand
TCCCTTCCACCACGAAGTCACCGCGTCGCGCACATCCGCCAAGAGGCCAATCATGGCGATCATGGGGGTCGGGAAGATGGCGCGGCCCTCGGTCTCGTTGTAGAAGGACACATTGCCCGACACCACGGGCGTCCCCAGCGCGCGGCAGGCGTCACCCAGACCGCGCACCGATTCGGCGAACTGCCACATGATCTCCGGTTTTTCGGGATTGCCGAAGTTGAGACAGTCGGTGACCGCGAGCGGCTCGGCGCCCGCGCAGCAAAGGTTGCGCGCCGCCTCCGCAACCGCCAGGCGCGCACCCTCGTACGGATCGAGGAAGCAGAAGCGGCCGTTGCAGTCGACCGTGAGGGCGATGCCCTTCTGGCGTCCGTCGGGCGTTTCCACGCGCACGACCGCTGCGTCCGCGCCTGGCCGCACGATCGTCATGTCGCGCACCTGGGTGTCGTACTGCCGGTATACCCACTCCTTGCTGGCCACGGTCGGCGAGCCCAGCACAGAAAGCGCCGCCGCCGCAAGGTCCGAGGGCGCCGGGACAGCGCCCAGGCGCGTGACCTCGTCCTGCCAGGGCGGCCGGCTGCGCGGCCGCTCGTAGCGCAGCCCCTCGGCCAGCGGCGCCGCCGGAAGGTCGGCCACCACGTGGCCCTCGAACCGCACCACCACGCGCCCGCTCGCAGTCACGCGGCCGACCAGCGCGTAATCGAGGTCCCATTTTTCAAAAATCTCTCGCGCGCGCTCCTCGGCCCCGCGGCGCACCACCATGAGCATGCGCTCCTGCGACTCCGACAGCATGAGCTCGTACGGCGTCATGCCGGTCTCGCGGCGCGGCACCTCGTCGAGATCGAGCTCGATGCCCGAGCCCGCGCGCGCCGCCATCTCGATCGACGACGAGGTCAGCCCGGCCGCCCCCATGTCCTGGATCCCGACCAGAAGGTCGGTTTCCATCAGCTCCAGGCAGGCTTCGAGCAGAAGCTTCTCCGTGAACGGGTCGCCCACCTGCACGGTCGGCCGCTTGTCCTGGGACCCTTCATCGAACTCGGCCGACGCCATGGTGGCGCCGTGGATGCCGTCGCGGCCGGTCTTGGCGCCCACATAGATGACCGGGTTGCCCAGGCCCTCGGCGCGGCCCCGGAAGATGCGATCCGCGCGTGCCACGCCCAGCGTGAACGCGTTGACCAGGATGTTTCCGTCGTACGAGTCGTCGAACATGACGTCGCCGCCGACGGTGGGCACGCCCACGCAGTTGCCGTAGAAGCCGATGCCGGCCACCACACCCTCGACCAGATGGCGCGTGCGCGGGTGATCGGGGCGACCGAAGCGCAGCGCGTTCAAGTTGGCAATCGGGCGCGCGCCCATCGTGAACACGTCGCGCAGGATGCCGCCCACGCCGGTGGCGGCTCCCTGAAAGGGCTCGATGAAGGACGGGTGGTTGTGCGACTCCATCTTGAACACGGCCGCTTGTCCGTCGCCGATGTCGACCACACCGGCGTTCTCGCCCGGGCCCTGGATCACGCGCGGGCCCTCCGTGGGCAGGCCGCGCAGATAGAGCCGCGACGATTTGTACGAGCAGTGCTCGCTCCACATGACAGAGAAGATGCCGAGCTCGGTGTAGCTGGGCGTCCGGCCCAGGATCTTGAGCATGCGGTCCCACTCGGCGTCGGAAAGGCCGTGCTCGCGCGCCAGCTCGATGGTGACCGCGGGCTCGGAAAGCGCCATCAGCCCACTCGCACGCGCGCGCCCCGGAGCGCGCACAAGACCGAGTCGAACAGCATCTTGCCGTCGGCCGAGCCCAGGATGGGCTCGCACGCGCGGTCGGGATGCGGCATCAGGCCCAGCACGTTGCCGCGCGGATTGGTGATGCCCGCGATGTTTCCGAGGGAGCCGTTGGGGTTGGCGGCCGGGGTGGCGCCGCCGGCGGCGTCGACGTAGCGGAACACGACCAGGCCGCGCTGGGTCAAAGAGTCGGGATCGTCGTGATGGTAGCGCCCATCGGCGTGCGCGATCGGCATGCGCAGGATGCGCCCGGCCGGAATCGCCTGCGTAAACGGCGTGGGCCGCCCTTCGACCGAAAGATGCACGTCTCGGCACTCGAACTTCAAGCTGCCGTTGCGCGTCAGCGCGCCCTCGAGCAGGCCGGTCTCGCACAGGGTCTGAAAGCCGTTGCAGATGCCCAGGACCGGACCTCCGCGTTCGGCAAACTCGCGCACCGCGCCCATGACCGGTGAGCGGGCGGCGATGGCGCCCGAGCGCAGATAGTCGCCGTAGCTGAAGCCACCCGGCAGGATGAGCGCGTCCAGCTCGGGCAGCCGCGTCTCTTTGTGCCACACGTACGATGCCTCGGCGCCGGCGATGCGGGCCGCGCGCACACAGTCCTGGTCGCAGTTGGACCCCGGGAACTGGATCACCCCGACCTTCACGCCTCCACCTCGATCCGGTAGTCCTCGATCACGGTATTCGCCAGCAGCTTTTGGCACATGTTCTCGATGTGGGCGCGCGCGGCCTCGGCGCTGGCGGCGCGCAGCGTGAGCTCGATGTACTTGCCGATGCGCACGTCCTCGACCTCGGCAAACCCGAGCTGCTGGAGCGAGCGCGCGACCGCTTTGCCTTGCGGGTCCAGCACTGCCTTTTTGAGAGTCACGTAGATGCGTGCCTTCATGAGAGCCCCAGGTTTCTCCGGATGCGAGCCAGCGGCTCCTCGGTGTCGGGCTCGAAGCGGCTTCCGGTCACGAGCTCGTAGGCCGCGATGTAGCGCTTGGCCGCCTCCACCCGCACCTCGTTGGGCAAGGCGGGCGGCGGGCCCTCGCCGCGATAGCCCCTTTCATTGACCAGCCAGCGCCGCACATATTCCTTGTCGAGGGCGCGCGGCTCCTCGCCCCGCGCCATGCGCTCGTCGTAGTCATCGGCAAACCAGTAGCGCGATGAGTCGGGTGTGTGCACCTCGTCGATGAAGACCAGCCGTCCGTCGGGATCCCGCCCCAGCTCGTACTTGGTGTCGACCAGGATGAGGCCACGCTCGCGGGCCCGCGTCACGCCGAACGCGAACATCTGCGCGCACATGGCGGCGGCCGCGTCGAAGTCGTCGGCGCCGATGATGCCGCGCTCGATGAGCTCGGACCTGGGCAGGCTCTCGTCGTGGCCGCCCTTTTCGGCCTTGGTCGACGGGGTCAAAAGCGGCTGCGGCAGCTTCTGGTTCTTCCGCATGCCGTCGGGCAGCGGGTGGCCGCAGAAGCTGCGCGCGCCGCGCTCGTAGGCGTACCAGATGGAGGTCGTGGTCACGCCGGTCAGGTAGCCGCGCATCACCAGCTCCACCGGCAGCGGTTGACACTCGAGCGCGATGGTCACGCACGGATCCGGCACCGCGATTACGTGGTTGGGCAAAAGGTGCGCGGTTGCCTCGAACCAGTAAGCGGCCAGCTCGTTGAGCACCTGGCCCTTGAACGGAATCGTGCCCAGCACCACGTCGAAGGCGCTGATGCGGTCCGAGACCACCATGATCCGCTTGCCGTCGGCGGTGGTGTAGTTGTCACGGACCTTGCCGCGATAGCGCGTCCCGATGGAGCCGAGATCAGCCTCTGCAAGAGTCCTTTCGAGCTGAGCGCGGATGATGTCGTCCGAAACCATTCAGTCGTGCTCCTCGGCAAAGGCGCGCGCAAAGATCGCGTCCACGTTGCGCAAATGATGATTCAGATCGAACGCCTGATCGAGCTCGGTGGGTGCAAGCAGGCCGGCCACTTCGGGATCTCGAGCCAGAAGGTCGCGGAAGCGGCCGCGACCGGCGTGCGCGGCCAGGGCGTTTTTCTGCACGATCTCGTAGGCGCGCTGGCGCGGCAGTCCCTTTTTCACGAGCAGAAGCAGCACGCCCTCGCTGAACACGAGGCCGCCCGAGCGCTCGAGGTTTTGCAGCATGCGCTCGGGATAGAGGACCAGGCCCTCGATCAGACGCTCCAGGCGCACCAGCATGAAATGGGCAAGCGTGGTCGCGTCGGGGAAAATGACGCGCTCGACCGAGCTGTGCGAGATGTCGCGCTCGTGCCACAGCGCCACGTCCTCGAGCGCCGCGCCCGCGTATGCGCGCAGAAGGCGCGCCAGGCCGGTCAGATTCTCCGACTGAATCGGGTTCTTCTTGTGTGGCATCGCGGACGAGCCTTTCTGGCCCTTGCCGAAAGGCTCCTCGGCCTCGCCCACCTCGGTCCGCTGCCAGTGCCGGATGGTGAGCGCGATCTGCTCGACGGCCGCGCCTAACAGCGCGAGCGCACACGCCAGCTCGGCGTGCCGGTCGCGCCCCACCACCTGCGTCGGCACGGTCTCCGGGCGCAGCCCCAGCTTGGCCAGCGCGCGCTCTTCGATCGCGGGCGCGAGGTGGGCGTAGGTGCCGACCGCGCCCGCGATCTTGCCGACCGCGATGCCGGAGCGGGCCCAGCGCAGTCGGCGGCGGGCGCGCGCAAGCTCGGCGTGCCAGCGCGCGAACACGAGCCCGAGCGTGGTCGGCTCGGCGTGGATGCCGTGCGTGCGGCCGATCATCGGGGTTCGGCGATGCTCCTCGGCGCGGCGGCGCAGCGCCGCCAGCAGCGCGTCCACCTGCTTGTCGATCAGATCCACGGCCTCGCGCAGCAGGATCGCGAGCGCGGCGTCGAGCACATCCGACGAGGTCATGCCCAGATGGAGCCAGCGCGCCGGCTCGCCCGCCGACTCCTCGACCTGGGTCAGAAAAGCGATCACGTCGTGCTGCGTACCGGCCTCGATTTCGACAATGCGCGCCGGATCGAGCCGCACCTGGGCCCGCACCGCGGCCGCGGTTCCGCGCGGCACCTCGCCCAGCTCTTCCATGGCCTCGCAGGCGGCCAGCTCGACCGCGAGCCAGGTCTCGTAGCGGTGCGCATCCCCCCACAGCTCCTGCATCTCGGGGCGCGCGTAACGACTGATCATGCGGGCAATGGAAGCGGGAGCTGGTCGCCGGGCAGACCGGTCGCAATGTCCACTCCACGCTCGTGGACCGTGATGGGCGCCATCACGCGGCTCTGCGACGCCACCAGCACCCGCGTTGGCCGGCGCCCAATCACGCGTCCGACCGCAGCCCGCGCCAGCGCCGCGCGATTGTTCATCTGTGACAGGTGCGCCAGCACGATCACACGCGGCAGCGGCCGCCCCATGGCGCGCAGAAACTCGGCCGCCTCCTCATTCGACAGATGGCCGCGCCGCCCGCCGATACGGCGCTTGAGCGAGGGCGGATAGTTGCCATAGCTCAGCATCCCGGGATCATGATTGGTCTCGAGCACCATCACGCTGCAGCCCGCATAGGCGGCCACCACGTCGGGCGCCGGGTGCCCGCAATCGGTGAGCACGCCTACCCGGGCCTGCCCGACCGCCAGAACGAATCCGACCGGCTCCACGGCATCGTGTGGAAGCGCGACCGCGGTTACTTGGATCGCTCCAATTGTGAATGATTTCTGTGACTTAATTCGAACAGTGCAATCCGCCGGCAGCTCCAGCGCCTCGATCGTGCCGCCGGTGGCGTACACGCGCAGCCCGCGCGCAGCCAGCGCCTGGGCATGGCCACCATGGTCGGTGTGCTCGTGCGTGACCAGGACACCGTCCAGGCTCTCGGGCGCCGGTGCCCCTGGAACCCGGGCCAGACGGCGACACAGCTCCCGATGCGCGAGCCCAGCGTCGACCAGGAGGCGCGTGCCTTCGGCCTCCACATAAAGGGAGTTCCCACCGCTCCCGCTGGCCAGAATCGAGAGCTTCACACGCCTTCTGCCTCCGAGAGGATGCCCTCTTTTAGCGGAAACCACCTGGCCTGGCAAGTGTGACCTGGGCCACCTGAAATGCGAGGCCGGGCTCGTGCGTATGGAAGGAGAGGCAGACCCATGCGCTCCGCGCAAGGCCCGTTCGCCCCGCCGCCGCCCGACATCCGAATGGTCGGTCGCGCGGTCGGGGGCCTGCTGCTGGCGACCGGCGCACCGATGCCGGCCGACCGCGCGCGCGCCGACGCCGCCCTTGCGCGCCTGGGCCGGCCGCCCCTCGAGGAGCGCGACCTTGTGCTGGCGACGCCCGAGGAGCTGGCGCCCCGCATTCCGGCCTCTGCGCGGCCGGGTCTGCTCGCGCTGCTCTACGAGCTGGCGGGCGACGAGCCCATCCGACGTCGCCTGGCCGATGCCTACGCGCGGCTGTTTTCGGCCCGGACCGCCGACGAGCCGCCGCCGTCGGCGGTGCCGCCGCTGCGCGCCTTGAAAACGCCCGCGCGCGCCCTTGTGCGCTGGCTTCTGGGCCCCCTGCCCCGCCACCATGATCGACTCTGGGAGGTGGAGATGAGCCACGGACCGTATCGCGACGCCAATCTCAACGAGCTTCCGGTCGCACCGTCGAGCCGCGCGCCCTTGCGCGACCGGGTCGAGCGCATCGCAGCCGAATGCCGGGACGTGCTGGCCGCGGTCGAGCAGGTGATCGTGGGCAAGCGGAGCGTGATCGAACGAGTCCTGGGGGCGTTGGCCGCGCGTGGTCACGTGCTGCTGGTCGACGTGCCGGGCACCGGCAAGACGCAGCTGGTCAAAGCGATCGGAGCTGCGCTCGCGGTCGAGTTCGGGCGCGTGCAGTTCACCCCCGACCTCTTGCCCGCGGACATCACGGGCGCAAACCTGTTCGACGTGCGCGATCACGAGTTCCGGTTCCGCCCCGGACCGGTGTTCACGCATCTTCTGCTGGCCGACGAGATCAACCGGGCCACACCCAAGACGCAATCGGCCCTGCTCGAGGTGATGGAGGAGCGTGCGGTCACCGTCGACCGGGTCACCCACCTGCTGGAGGAACCCTTCCAGGTACTGGCCACCATGAACCCGTACGATCACCAGGGTACGTTCCCGCTGCCAGCCGCCCAGATCGATCGCTTCGCGGTCATGCTCGAGCTGGGCTACCCGTCGAGCGCGGACGAGGTGCGCATGCTCGATCGGCACCTTCACGCGGAGCCTGCGCTCAAGGCGGTGCGGCCCGTGATTGCGCGCGAAGGATTTCTCGAGTGGCAGGCCACGGTGCCACTGATTCACGCAAGCCCCGACATCAAGCGCACGGTGGTCGACTACGTGCACGGTCTGCGGGCAGCCGAGCCGGGTCGCCCGGGGCCGAGCCCGCGTGCCACGCTTCACTGGGTGCGTCTCGCGCAGGCGCGCGCGCTGCTATGCGGGCGCGAGTTCGTGACCGTCGAGGACGTGCTGGAGGTCGCGCCCGATGTGCTGCGGCATCGCCTGTGGTCCGACGGGGCCAGCGTGCGCGAGCGGCTGCGCGGGGTGGCCGTGCGCGTGGCGGGGACGCCATGAGGGCCCTTTTTCGGCTTTCTCGCATGGCGGCGCTGCCTGTGCCCGCGCTTCTGGTGGTGTGGGCGGTCGCGGCGAACGACGGCCCGACCAACCTCGTGCTCAAGACCGGCACGCTTGCGATCTGGCCGCTGACCCTGCTGGTTGCGAGCGCGCTCGGGGTGCGCTGCCTGGAGGCGCGCCGGCTCGATCACTTGGACCTTTTGACCGGGAGCGGCCGCGCGCTGGCCTGGTCGGCGGCCGCCGTGGTCATCGCGTCGGTCCGCATCGGCTGGGCCAGCCTGGCCGTGGTGGGCCTGCTCGGGCTGGCGGTCGTGCATCTGACCGCCTTGTGGACCTGCCTGTTCGCGGCCGGACCCGAGCCGCTCGCACGTGCCACCGTCGAGCGCTGCTTCGAGCCGGCGGTGCCGGTCGAGGGCGATCGGGTCTGCGAGCGGATCCGGCTGGAAGGCGCGCGCATCCCGCCCGGCTGCCGGCTGTTCGTGTGCGCGCAGCTCGAGCGCGGGCCCGAGAGCCGCTACGTGGTGGAGGCCGAGGCCTCGGGCGCCGAGGTGCTGCTCGGTGGCGACCTGGGCCCGGCCGTGCGCGGCCAGCTGGTCGCGCCGCCGGTCTCGTTGTGGCTGGGCGATGTGCTCGGTCTATGCCGTGCGCCGCGCATCGAGCGCGGGGAGGCGCAACTTCTGGTGCTGCCGCGGCCCGCGCTGGTGGAGAGCGTGGACCCGCTGGTCGGGCGCTCGGGTCCGGGCGACGACTCGCGCCCCACGGATCGGCTGCCCAGCGAGGGCAGCTTTCGGCTGCGTCCGTACGTCGAAGGCGAGGATGCGCGGCGCATCCACTGGCTGCGATCGCTGGCCCAGGGCCGGTTGATCGTGCGTCTGCCCGATGAGATCCCGGACGGCCGCGCGCGCGTGCGGCTGCTTCTCGATTGCTTCCTCCTGGGAGCCGACGGCCTGACCTGCCGCGCGCATCAGGAGCTCCTGGACGCGCTGGTGTCGGTGTGGCTGGGCGTGGGACGCGCGCTCGCCGAGCGCGGGTTCGAGGTGACGGTGGGCACGGCCGCGCCCGATCTGGTCGAGCGTCCGCTGGGCGCGCAGTGGGCGCGCGAGGCGTTGCGGCTGGGCGCGCAGGTGCGCTGGCAGGACTCGCTGCCGGTCGGCGATCTGGTGGGCAGACCGCGGCCGGGCAGCCGGACCATCGTGGTGTCGTGCCGGCCCCGGCAGCTCGATGACGGCCCGCAGCCCGAGTGGATCCTGGTGCCGGCGGCGCTGTGGACCCGCCCCGAGCCACCGAGCGCTCGCGTGAGCTGGGGCGTGCTCCCGTTTCCGACCGGCTGCGAGGAGAACCGCTTCACTCGCCGGCGCCGGCAGCGGCAACGAGTCGCGCGCGCACACGAGCATCGAGCGCTGGTCGAGATGCTGCTCCGGAGCGTGGCCCGGCCGCCGCGCGACCGGGTGCTGCGAGCCTGCCGGGACCGTGCGGGCGTGCGTCTGGAGGTGGCGCGATGAGCGCGCGTCCGGTCGTCCTCATCTACTGGCTGACGCTCGCGGGCGGCCTGGCTCTGCTGTCCTTCAGCCGGCCCGAGATGCCGGAGCTGCTGCCTTTGTGGGCGGGAGCGCTGGCCGGCACTGCGCTCGGTCAGGGGCTCGCGCTCGTACGCATGCGCTTCTGGGTGGGTGCGCTTGCGATTGGTACGCTTGTGATTGCGTTCGCGGGCGTGATCGCAACCGGGGCGCCGGCTCCGCTCTCGTTCCTGGCGGCGTTCGTCCCGGCTGCTGTGTGCGGCCTGGCCAGCCTGGGCGATGGGCGCGCGCTGGTCGCGTTCTGGTTTCCGGCCGTGCCGTGGATGGTGTGGGTGCTCGATCGCGTCGAAGGCGGGGACGCACCCGATCAGATCGACGTGGCCAGTGGGGTCGCCCTGGCGGCGCTGGCGCTCTTGTTCGTGCTGCTCCTGCGCGCGACAGAACGCCGCCGGGTCGCACTCTGGCAGAAGGTCGCGCCGACGCCGCTCACCACGACCGAGCCCCCCAGCGTGCTCCGCGAGTCGCCGGCGCGCCGCGTGGCGCGGATGGGCGTTTCGGCCGCCCTGGCGGCCGCTGCCGCGGTGGTGGTGGTGGAGCTGGCGCCGCTGCTGTGGCAGCACGAGCAGGTGGCGGCGCCGCCGGAAGCGCCGCGCGAGCTTGTCACCAGCCAGCCCGTGCTGGCGGTCGACCGCGTGGGCCCGGTGGCCACGCTGCCGTGCTGTCACCAAGTGCTGGTTCCGCTCCCTCATGCACGCGTCCGCGAGTATCTCGATGTCGAGGCCGCACACCCGCGACCGGGCCCGACCGAGGTCGCGGGCTTGAATTGCCAGCCGTGCCAGCTGGCGGCCGCCGCGGCGGCAGCGGTGCCAGCCGGCCCACCGGTCGCGACCGCAGCGGTGCCGCCACCGATGCCGACTCCAGCCCCGCTCGCGCCCGCCCCGCCCGCCCCGCACGAGCCCGTGTCCACGCCCGTGCCCGCGCCCGTGCCCACGCCTCCGCCGCCCGCCGTCGCGTCCGCTCCGCCGACCACGCAACCGATTTCAGCAGCGCCCGCTCGATCCGACCCGGCGGCCTGGCTGCGCACGATCCTGGCGGCGGCCTTTCTGCTCGTGCTGGGCGCCCTGGGATTGCGGCCGCTGCGGCGCGCGCTCATCCTGCGCCACCTGCGTCGTCCCTTCTTTCCCGAGACGGTCGGCCAGCGCGTGTCCAACCTGTGGCAGCTCGCGCGCATCGGGCTGCGGGACGCCGGCTTTCGCACCTCGACCGGCGAGCCGCCCGGAAAGACCGCCCGCCGCATCCCGGTCCCGGGCCTCGCCACCTGCGCCACCGTGCTCGAGCGCGCGCGCCATGGCCTCGCGGTCGATCAGCAAGATCTTTCGGCCATGCGCAGCGCGGCCGAATCGGTCTACCGGGCCGCGCGCAGTCGCGTGGGCAGCCTGATGCGCGCGCTGTCGTGGCTGCGCTGGCCGCTCGCCTAGCTTCCTTGCGCTGGACTAGCTTTTCCTACTTGGCGTTGGAGCAGCAGCGGAAGCCGACGTCCGAGTAGCCGGTGGCGGCGTCGACCCTTTGCACGAAGTCGCAGCGCGTGCGTGCCTGCTCACGCTGCGCGGAGCCGCCCACCGCGATCCGCTCGGCCACCCACTCGGCGACGTTGCCGATCATGTCATAGGTGCCGACCGGGCTCTTGCAGCGCGGGAAGCTGCCGGCCTCTTTGGGCGCGCCCGACAGGTTGCAGCGCGCGGCGTCGTGCGTGTTGCCCCACGGATAGCTGGCGCCGTTCGGACCCTGGCAGGTGGCCAGCCATTCGCGGCGCGTGCACAGTCGGGCGCCGCGCAGCTTGCAGGCGCGCTCGGCGTCGGCCCAGGTGACGTTGGTGCGCGGCACGATGTGGCCGCCCGGGTACTCGTAGGCGTCGATGCAAAAAGCGTGGCCATCGACCTGGTGGCGCTTTGCGCCCAGCGGGCAGCCGGCGCTGTCCTCGCTGGTCTCCGTCTGTACGATCGGGGCCACCG
>Ga0126376_10002275_pt1 | contig 10839 bp, 9 predicted proteins | sample PanSoiMetPlot_15_FD_92760 | JGI IMG/M metagenome (GOLD analysis project Ga0126376, IMG submission 92760) | Tropical forest soil microbial communities from Panama - MetaG Plot_15 | ecosystem: Environmental > Terrestrial > Soil > Tropical forest > Bulk soil | place: Panama | collected 2016-02-17 | reverse complement strand
GCTGTCGGAACCCCCCGAGGTCTTATAGTCAACTTCGGCGAACGGATTCAGCACGCCGAGACCATTGATGATTGAAAACTCGCGGATAGGTTGGACCACAGAAGTAATCTGACCGCTGGCATTTGCCAGGTTCACGACTCCGAATCCTGAAGGAAGCGTGGTGATGGTGTTCGGAACCGTCGTTTGGCCGGGCAGAATCTTGTTGGCGATACTGCGGAGGAAGAGATTTCTTCCCTGGCTGCCGACGTATGCCGCAGTCAACACGGTTCCTGAATGGAGTTCCTGCTGAAACGAAACAGTGTATTGATAGACCTTCTCAGGAATCTTGTAGTCGGGAGCGTAGGCTCGCGGTTGATACGAGCGACGGTTCACGTTTGCAGGATTCGTAAAGAACGCAACCGCGGCCGCCGGATCCAGCGGAAACGCCAGCGCTGGACCTCCGGAGAAGATCGGGTTGCTGGTAAACGTGGAACTGATGCGATCACTTTCGATCGGTTGAATCTGATCCTCTGTTTGGCCTGGGCCATAGAAGATCCCGAAACCACCGCGCAGAACGCTTTTGCCGCCGCCGAAGAATCCATTGCCGTTCGGATTTGGTGACCACGTCATCGAGATTCGCGGACCAAAGTTTGTCTTCGAAGACTTAAACGCAGCTTCGGTAGGCGGACGAAGGACACCATTTTTGATATCGAACAACACCTGGAGATTTCGATCTTCTCGCAGTGGCGTGTAGTACTCATAGCGCAGTCCATAGTTGAGCGTGATGTTTGGTCTGATCTTCCACTCATCCTCTGCGTAGGTGATGTAGTACTCCTGCTTGGCGAAACGCTGTCCCGTAGCTCCATTATTAAAAGGACTCGGAGCGCTGACGTCGCCCAGGAACTGAATCGACTGCGGCGTGTTCGTCAGGAAGTTAGTCAAGTTGGAGTAAGTGTAGGTAGTGCCTCCAAGGCGATCCGTGTAGAGGCGGATAAGCCTGATTTCTCCGCCAAACTTCGCGTTGTGATTTCCGTTGGTCCAATTGACGCTGTCAACGAGTGATAGCGAGTACGGCGTGTAAGGTTGGCCACGACCGTTGGTCGCACTGTTCGCGCGCACCAGACCGCCCGGCACAGCAGTTCCGGCAGAAGTGCCCTGGCCCGGAAGCGCAAAGTTCGCCGTGTTGCCGGAGATGTTTATAACCGCGGATGAGAGATCGAAGCCCGCGATCGTCGGTGCCAGTCCGTTGATCCGGGTGTAGGCGCTGTTGTATCCGAACTTGAATTCATTCAGCAGCGTCGGCGTCAACAACGACTGCACTGCGAGCACTCCATTTTGCGGCACGGCTTGAATCAAGACGCGTCGTCCCGTGACGCCTTCCGGTTGATTATTGGTTCCCTGATCGCGGAAGAAACGGAAGTATGCCGAGTGCTTGTTGTTGAGTTTGTAATCGAGACGCAGCGCTTCTGAGTTTTCGTTAACTGTCGAATTCGCTTGTAACTGGGCCACGTCAAACTGATTCGTTCCCGAACCGGTGGAGATTATCGCTGACTGAGGCGAGCGAAATGCCGGAAGCAGTGAAACACTGACGGCGTTGCAATTGATCGTCCCGGTTCCAATCGGTCCCGCACAAAGCCGGCTCGCCGATCCCGGCACCGCTTCGATCGAGTTGATACCGGCCCGGAGGCGATAGCCTTCATAGCTGAAGAAGAAGAAAAACTTGTCTTTTACAATTGGACCACCAATCGAACCGCCGAACTGGTTCAACCGCAGTGGCGCTTTTTTTCCGATGATGTTGTCGAAGAAGTTGGCAGCATCGAGCGCGTCGTTGCGGAGGTACTCGAACATCGAACCGTGAAATTTGTTGCCGCCTGATTTCGTAACCACACTCACCTGACCGCCCGTGCCGGTGCCGAATTCCGCGGGGAAGTTGTTCGAGTCAACCCGAAACTCCTGCACGTTCTCGAGGCTCGACTGAAGCCGGAACGGCGATGGCACTTCGCCGTTGAGGTTACCTGGCGAAGCATCGATGATTGCTGAACCCTCGATGCCGTCGTAACGAATAACATTCTGCTGGTTGGCGCGTCCGCTGAAACGAATGTCGCCGAAAGTGCCTGAGCCACTGTTAACAGAACCGGGCGCCTGCAAGTAAAGCTGTGAGAGCTGGCGGCCGTTGAGTGGAAGCGCTTCGACTTCGCGCGGGTTGACGTTAACGTTCATCGACGCTGAACCGGTGTCGATGCCGGTGTCTGCGGCGGCGACGATGTCGACCTTGGCTTCAACGCCCGTTGCCTGGAGAGCCAGATCAAGATTCAACTCCTGGCCCGCGAGCACCTGCACTCCGGTCGCGCGGACCGTGAGGCTCTGCGCAGTTGCGGTAACCGTGTAGAGCGAAGGCCTGAGACCAGGGACGATGTAAGAGCCGGACTCGCTTGATGTGGCGGTGCGCTCTTCACCGGTCTTTTCATTTTTTACTACCACTGCTGCTCCGGGAACGATTGCCCCGTGCGAGTCGGTGATGACACCTCCGATACGGCCCTGGTCCTGCTGTGCATGGGCCGGCAACTGAATGAAACAAACAGTCGCGACTGCGATGAGCAAGAGGTGAAGTAGTCGGGGAATATTATTCGAATACATACAATTCTCCTGTGGATCTAGTAATTCGGTTGAAGGGTGGCTGTTGGTTCAAAGGCAGACCTTATCCCCGACCGGTTAAGGTCCTGTGAACCTCACCTTAAATGTTTGTTAAGTGAATCTAAGGTCTGCTTAGGAAATCTGGTGGTTTCTAAGGAATCTATGAACGGCCACTGCCACAGGCTTTTGGAATATGGAGCGAGTGAGTACGCCTGTTGACACTCCACCGCAATATCTGACTCCTCACCTGAGTTCACCGCAAGGTGTTTAATTAACATCGATGTAACATCACCGTAACACCGAAAATCTACCATGGCGAATCTTCAGAAATAACACCTCGACGAATTCTAGTTCCATTTGAACATGGCTATTTCTAACGAATTGAGTAGCGACGTTGCTGTCGCCTTATTAGCAAACGAGAAGTCGCCGCAAGAGTTAAAGAAACTAAAGGACATCATTCTCGAAGTCCACACGGCATTGCAGGAAATGTCGGAAGAGACGCGGGCGTATCACTTCAAAAAAAAGCAGTCACAGGAAGGCTCAAAATAGCACCAAGGCCTAGAGATGCTTTTTTGCTTTTTTGTGACTAGCGGACGAGCGCGCGCTGGCCGTCACCGATTAGACCACCTACACTCACAGCATCCCAGACCAGCCAGTAACGTTTTGTTTGCGAATCATCACGTCGCTCGAAGGAAAGACGAACATAACGAGCGTTGAAGTTTGCGTCCGCTGTGAGATAAGCGCGACTGAAGAAGTACCCCGCACGAACAGGCAGGCCAAGCTCGAGGCGCATCTCGTTGATGTGATCTTCGCACTCGCCGATCGCCCTCTCGTCTTTTGGATCCTCGGAACCACTTACAACGTGATCGATCTCGTGCAGCAAACCCCAGCCAACATCAAAAGCCGCACGTGCTTCGGCGTCGCCGCTGAGTTGCTGAAAGTCGGTGAAGTCGATCAGGACCACGTACGCCGGCGGCCTGTTTGATTCAGCTCGCGTCCACCGTCCACGAACAACGCGACAGAAAGCGACGTCAGATCGCGAGCTCGCGTCTTCGAGCACGATCACGTTCGTGCCCCGGATCGCTTGCAACAACAGTTCGCGTGCACTCGCGGACCCACCACTCGTTTGATTAACGTCGAAACTCAACGCACCGTCAGTTTCAAAGTTGAGACTGGTAAATCCGGTTATCACACGCAGACGGGCGACCAACTCTTCGCGATGTGAACGACGGATGTCTGGTTTAAGAAGGACGTGACTGGAAGCCAGGGCGGAAAGCGCACTCAAACAGAAACAGGCGACGACAGCAATGCCATAGCAGAAGTTTCTTTTGAGTTTGAGAGCCATTGGACCACCGGCTTTCTTAAACGCCTAGGGGTGGCGTCGCTGGGGCCGATGTTACCAAAATGTTAACTAAGTGAGTACAGAAAAGTTTTATTTTGCCGACAAACTGAAAGGTAGCTGAACATTATCTGAATTCGAGGGAAATTTCTTTAACTTTAACGAGGACGTAACCTCGTGTGAGTAATGTTAATCACGAAAGGAGAAACTATTATGAACGAACAAGAAACGAAAGAGAGGTTCGTGGTCCAGTGCATCTGGTGCGGGGCCAAGATTCGCGATGATAAAGCGGAAGACACGAAGGGCGTGTGCCTGAATTGCTTCTACCAGATTCTCAGCAATCACCTTCACGCTCAGAAACAAACGGTCTACGGCGAATTCGTAAGCGACCGTTAATCCTCAGTCAATTCCTTCGGAGTGACAAACCACTCAAGCGTTCCCTCACCGGCTCTCACATCCTTCCAACCCACAACATCCAACCCGATCTTCGCCAGTGCAGACGTCGGCATCCGCCGGTGTTCCCCGCTCAAATACGCAACCAACTCCTCGAAGCCCGGATTGTGACCAATCATCAGCGCCACCTGTTTGTCGTCGGGAATATCTGCAACCACGTGCAACAGATCGCGCAGAGACGCTTCGTAAATACGTTCATCGAAGGTCACATCCACTTTGAACCTGGCATGCTTCACCACGATGTTCGCCGTCTCACGTGTGCGCACGGCCGGAGAGCAGACCACCATTTCGGGCTCAGGTTTCTCGGAAGCGAGTCGTTTCCCGATTTGCTTCGCTGCATCTCTGCCGCGCCCTTTCAGTGGTCTATCAAAGTCACGCAACGAAGCATCTTTCCAACTTGATTTGGCATGTCGTAAGAGGTACAAAGTTCGAGGCACGTTTCATACTCCTGTAACACGAATAACCTAGGCTCAGGCACCGATGATCTCGTATGGACACCATCAATATCCCGGCAAACTCTTCGTCGTCGAAGGCACCGACGGCAGCGGCAAGTCCACGCAGCTCGCTCTTCTTTATCAATGGTTGAAGGCGGAAGGCTATCCGGTCTTTTTCTCCGAGTGGAATTCGTCGCCGCTCGTCAAGGATACGACAAAACGCGCCAAGAAGCGTCACCTGTTCACGCCCGCGAGTTTCTCTTTGCTTCATGCGACCGACTTTGCCGATCGCACTGAGCGCGACATCATCCCGCCGCTCAAGGCCGGCGCCATCGTGCTCGCCGATCGTTACATCTACACGGCTTTCGCGCGCGACGTCGTGCGCGGTTGCGATCGCGCCTGGGTCAGAGACGTCTACTCGTTTGCAGTCAAGCCGACCGTGGCTTTCTTTTTCAGAGCGCCACTTGATGTCGCCATCGATCGCATCGTTTCGGGCAGGCCAATTTTGAAGTACTACGAAGCAGGCATGGACCTTGGCTGGGCCGACGATCCGGAAGACAGTTTCAAGATCTTTCAGGGGAAGATTCTCGAAGAATACGATCGCATGGTTTCAGAGTTTGGACTGACAGTGATTGACGCGAGCCGCTCGATTGAGCGCCAGCAACGCGAAATGCGCCTGCTGATCGGCCAACACCTTAACAAGAAGAAGCGGGGCAAAACTTATTAACTCGAAACACTCTTACGGAACGCCGCTGCCTGGCGTCGAACAGGAAGAGTACAGCGGCAAGTTAATCGTGGTTGAAGGCACTGACGGTGTCGGGCGATCCACTCACATCGCGTTGCTGCGCACCTGGCTCGAGTCGCGCGGGCACGCAGTGCTCGACACCGGCATGACACGATCGGTGCTCGCCGGCCGCGGTATTAAAGAAGCGAAGACCGGACACACGCTCGGTCGACTCACGATGCAACTTTTTTACGCGACTGACTTCATCGATCGACTCGAAAACGAAATGCTCCCCGCGCTGCGTTCCGGTTTCGTCGTGCTGACGGATCGCTACATCTACTCGGCAATGGCGCGCGCTGAAGTACGTGGAATCGACTCCGCCTGGATTCGTTCGATCTATAGCATGGCGCTCGTGCCTGATGCCGTTTTCTATTTGCGCATCTCGTCGCCGCAACAACTCGTCGAACGCGTGCTCAGCTCCGGTCGTGGTTTTGACTACTGGGAGTCGGGCATGGACCTTGGCCTCGGCGAGGATTTTTACGACAGCTTCATCCAGTATCAAACGAGACTGCTCCGGATGTTCGATCGCATGAGTATGGAATACAACTTTCACGTGCTGAACGCTTCGCGGTCGGTTCGCAGCGTTGCGGCCGATCTCCGTCGTGCCGTGACGAAGTTGATCGACGAGCCGGCGATGCCGCATGAAGATAATGTCAGCCCATTGATTCCGGTGCGCGACAAACCGGCGCCCACCAAGCCGTCGACAAATGTAGTAGACGTCAACAAAGAGGCCCTCTCTTGAAGTTTGCAGCCATCGACATCGGTTCAAACTCAATCAAGCTCGTGGTGGTGGATGCTGCCGCGAGCGATTCGTTTGCGGTGCTCACGCGCGAGAAAGAAACCGTCAGGCTGGGCCATGAGACGCTTTTGCAAGGCCACCTCGACCGCGGTGCAATCCTCAGCGCCACCGATTGCATTCGCCGTTATCGATCGATCGCCGAGGCGCGCGGCGCCGAAAGGATCGTTGCTACTGCGACCGCCGCCGTTCGTGAAGCAAACAACGCCGCCAACTTCATCAAAGCAGTCGAGCAAAAGACCGGCCTCAAGGTCGAGATACTGTCGGGCATCGAGGAAGCGCGTTTGATCGGACTCGCGGCGTCGCACGGTTGCAGTAACAAGAACGCGTCAACGCTGAACATCGATATCGGCGGCGGTTCGACCGAGATCTCGATCTTTCGTGACGGACTGCCGCTGAGGTTGCACTCAATCAGGCTGGGCGCGGTTGGGCTCACCGAACGTTTCTTCAAATCTGATCCGCCCAGCGCAAAGTCGGTGCGTGAGATGCAGTTTGAAATTCGCGCTGCGGTTGAACGTCCGGCGCGTGAGTTACAAGACTGCCGTTGGGATCAAGTGACGGGTACTTCGGGGACGATCCTGGCGATTGGAAATACGCTACGAGCATGGACCAGCAACGTGCAAACGGTCCAACCGGTCGAGGCGGTGATCAATCTGCGCGAGCTGGCGCAGTTCAACGCTACGCTCGCCGAGATGAGTACCTCAGAACGCAGAAGCGCGGCGCGAATCACGACACAGCGAGCGGAGATAATCGTGGCCGGCGGGTTAATGCTCGAAGGGACCATGCGCGCACTCGGAATCAAGTCGCTGACGACTTGCGAGTGGGCTTTGCGTGAAGGCGTGATTATCGATCGCTTGCGCGACTGGGAAGCGCAGTCACGTCCGCCCATGCCTGACATCGCCGATCAGAAACTGCGCGGCGTACACGCTGTCGGGAAACGCTTTGGATACGAAGAGGCGCATTCGCACCAGGTGGCGCGTCTCGCGGAAACGATCTTCGATGCGCTGGCTTCGAGCGCAAATCTGACGCGGCACCAGCGGCTGCTGCTTTCGGCGGCGGCGTTGCTGCACGACGTGGGTTATCACATCGCGCACGAGTCGCATCACAAGCATTCGCTTTACTTGATCGAGAACTCGGAGTTGACCGGATTTTCGGAGCGCGAGCGGGCGGTGATTGCAAACGTCGCGCGTTATCACAAAGGCTCGCTGCCGAAGAATCATCATCCGAATTATGCGGCGCTGAGTGGCGCCGACCGGACGACCGTCGCGCGGCTCGCAGGTATCTTGCGTCTGGCTGATGCGATGGATAGGCGACATGATAATCGCGTCAGAGATCTGTTGTGCCGCCGCAATCGAAACGTGGTCCACATTCAGGCGTTAAGCGCGTCGGAGTGTGAGAACGAATTGACGGAGGCTGAGCGCAGGTTAGGCTTGTTTGAAGATGCTTTCGACTGCAAGGTAAGGTTGGGCTGGCAAACGGTTTCACGCAAAGGCGCAAAGGAAGACGCAAAGGCGCAAAGCGGTTTGTAGGTTTTCTTTGCGCCTTTGCGTCTTCCTTTGTGCCTTTACGTGAAAACCCGTCTACGCTTGGTGCGCTGTTCGTCCCTCTAACAACTCTGTCGCATGCGACAGCACCGGCACAATCACCGCAAAACTCTCTCGTACTGCTTTCGGCGAACCCGGCAGATTGATAATCAACGTTCCGGCCCGAACCCCGCAAACACCTCTCGAGATCATCGCCATCGGCGTCACCTTCAGTGACTCTGCCCTGATTGCCTCCGCAATCCCGGGCACCTCGCGTTCGATCACTTTCTGAGTCGCCTCGGGCGTATTGTCGCGCGGCCCCAAACCCGTTCCGCCAGTCGTGATTATCAGGTTGACGTCCCCGCGTTCCGCGAAATCTTTTAAGACTTGGACCAGCGGCTCGAGATCGTCGGAAAGTATTCTGCTTTCGACGATCTCCGCACCAACATCTACAAGTAATCGCCGCAACGCTTCTCCGGAAGCGTCTTCTCGTTCGCCGCGTGAACAGGCGTCGCTTACTGTAATGACTACCGCCTTAATTGACATGATTTTCCGGATGCCACGGGCTTGTCCCGTGGAGTCTCACGTTTACCGCTAAACAACTAGCAATGCCCTTCTTTCAGATGCCACGGCCTTGGGCCGTGGAGTCTCACGCTCTCTGCTATTTAGCTGTAAAACGTGAAGCTCCACGGCACAAGGCCGTGGCATCCGAAAGTTGCTGCAGTACGCGGTGTAGCGGGAAGCATGAAACTCCACGGGACAAGCCCGTGGTATCTTTTGCAAAGCTATCTGTTTGCGCGAGCATGTTCCTTTAACCAACAGCGATCCATCACCACCAGCAATCCCGCATCGAGCGCGCGCTGCGCAGCAGCTTGATCGATAACACCTTCCTGTAACCAAACTGCCTTCGCTCCCACGGCGATCGCCTGGTCTACCGCCTTCCCTGCCTCGTCTGAGCGCCGAAAGATATCAACCAGCTCGATCTTCTCCGGCACCGCAAACAGATCCGGGTACGACTTCTCATCAAACACCGACGTCTCGTTTGGATTAACCGGAATCACGCGGTATCCGTTGCGTCTCATGTAACCCGCAACACTATTCGACGGCCGCCAGGAATCAGACGAAAGTCCCACCACTGCAATCGTGCGACATTCATCCAGTATGCGACGAATTGTTTCCGGAGAGTTAAGAGACATTTCCAATTGGCAATTGGCAGTCGGCAGTAATCCCCAGCGCGTGTAGCTCCTGAAGCGAATGCACCTTCGGCGCATCCTGTGCTTCACCCGCAGCGATCGCTTCAATGAGCGCCTGCGCGCCCGTCATCGTCGTCACGCACGGCACGTTGTACTGCAACGCCGCGCGCCGGATCGCCTGTTCATCGTAATGTGAAACCCGACCAAGAGGCGTATTGATCACGAGGGATATCTCACCGCGTTTGATGTGGTCCACGATGTTCGGCCTGCCTTCGTTGACCTTGAAGACTGTCTCGACATTCATGCCCACTTCGAGCAGACGCGCTGCGGTTCCGAGTGTCGCGACGATATCGAAACCTAAACGACTCAACCTGCGCCCCAGCAAAACTGCCGTACCTTTGTCATCATCATTCACACTGAGGAACGCTTTGCCGGCTGAAGGAAAACTCAACCCGGCACTCGTCATCGCTTTTCTGTAAGCCTCACCAAACGTATCGCCGATGCCCATCACTTCGCCCGTCGAGTGCATCTCGGGGCTCAACACGGGATCGACGCCGGGAAACTTCGCAAACGGAAACACCGGCGACTTGATATAGAAGCGCTTCACAGTCAATTCGTCAGGCAGTCCAAATGACTCGAGCTTCTGACCTGCCATCACGAGTGCGGCGATGCGCGCGATTGGAACGCCTGTGGCTTTCGATACAAACGGAACCGTTCGCGACGCGCGTGGGTTAACTTCGAGCACGTAAACACGATGGTCCCTGATCGCGAATTGAATGTTCATCAGCCCGCAGACCGAAAGCGCCTTCGCGAGCTTGCGCGTGTAGTGACGCATTGTTTCGAGATGCTCGGGATCGATGCGCACCGGCGGCAACACGCACGATGAGTCGCCGGAGTGAATGCCCGCTTCTTCGATGTGTTCCTGAATTCCAGCAATCACACACGCCGTGTCGTCAGCAAGCGCATCGACGTCGAACTCGGCTGAGTGTTCGAGAAACTTATCGATCAGCACCGGACGATCCGGAGTGAACCCCACGGCATTTCGCACGTACGTCTCAAGCGCCTCCTGATCGTAGACGATCGCCATCGCGCGCCCGCCAAGTACATAACTCGGCCGCACCAAAACCGGATAACCGATTCGCCCCGCCACGTCGCGCGCCTCTTCGACCGATGCGGCCATGCCGTTTTCCGGTTGCGGGATGCCAAGCTCGTTCAGCAACGCGCCAAAACGTTTGCGATCCTCGGCGAGATCGATCGAGTCAGGCGACGTGCCGATCACTTTAACGCCCGCGTGATGAAGTCGCATCGCGAGATTGAGCGGTGTTTGGCCACCAAACTGCACGATCACGCCTTCCGGCTTTTCAACGTCGACGATGTTCATCACGTCTTCGAACGTGAGCGGCTCGAAGTAGAGACGATCGGAAGTGTCGTAGTCAGTCGAGACTGTTTCCGGATTGCAGTTGACCATGATCGTCTCGAAGTCCGCTTCGTGCAGCGCGAACGAGGCATGACAACAGCAGTAGTCAAACTCGATTCCCTGTCCGATGCGGTTTGGACCAGAACCGAGAATCATGATCTTGCGCTGATCGGTCGGAGCCGCTTCGTCTTCTGATTCATAGGTCGAGTAGAGATACGGCGTGTGCGATTCAAACTCGGCGCCGCACGTGTCGACGCGTTTGTAAACCGGCCCGATACCCAGCTCTT
>Ga0126376_10002274_pt1 | contig 10839 bp, 9 predicted proteins | sample PanSoiMetPlot_15_FD_92760 | JGI IMG/M metagenome (GOLD analysis project Ga0126376, IMG submission 92760) | Tropical forest soil microbial communities from Panama - MetaG Plot_15 | ecosystem: Environmental > Terrestrial > Soil > Tropical forest > Bulk soil | place: Panama | collected 2016-02-17 | reverse complement strand
CTGCTTCTACCAGGAAGCGATGCCCGGCCCTGTCGCGCAGTTCCGTCAGCGCCAGGTCGAAGCCGGCATCGGCACGCGGCCCGTGGCCCATCGACGTGCAGAAGCAGGTTGCGGCCGCCTGGCCGCATGTGACGACCACGAGGAGCGCCAGCTCACGACGGCGGCGGTAGTCGGGGTCCTGATGCGGGCCACCCGGAAACACCCGGTCCTGGACCGCGATGGCGGCCAGGTCACACGGCCTCACGCCCAGGAACGCCTGCTGGGGCGGCGCCTGGAGTTCCTCGCTCACCTCGAAGCCGTCCTGACTCCGCTCGGCGGTCCAGAGCCGGAGTCGGGGCGGGAACAGGTAAGGCTTCCAGGACTGCGCGCCGAGCGTGAAGCCGAAGTAGAGGTCGCGCGGGTCGCGCTCCAGCCGGTAGGTACCGGCCTCCTGCCGGTCCGTCCAGCCGCGCGGCAACTCGGCCGCCGACTCGATCTCGCCGTACGAGACGGCACCTTCCCGCAACACAGGTGCTACCACCCGGTAGCCGCGGCCGCGAAGCGCCGCCACGAGGTCATCTAGACACTCCGCGGGCAGGGTTCGCGCGCTCGCGGCCTCGTTGCCGTCAACGGTCACGGATCGTGTCCTCCGTTCCACAAGGAACAGATTGAGGCCGTGATCGCCCGCTGCCCACGGCCGGAGGTCCCGTCGTGGAGGGCCGAAGGACCCACCTCGGCGAAACCGGCGCAGATGTCGGTATCGGTCTCAGGGCAACGCCCAGAAGGCCCCTCCGGGACCTGGTCATGGGCGTGGCCGCGACCCCTCTGGTGGCTGGGGGTGGCACACGTCCAACCGGATGCGGGCGTCGACCACGCTGGCGCCGTTCGGCCCCACTATGACGGGGTTGAGGTCCACCTCTACGACCTCGGGCAGGTCCTCCGCCAGCGCGCCGAGCTGCAGGACGAGATCGCGCAGAGCGACGACGTCCGCATTTGGCCGCCCGCGGTAGCCATTCAAGAGCGGGAACGTAGCCAGGCTGCGGATCATCTCGTCCGCCTGCGACTCGGTCAGGGGCGTCAGCCGCACGCTCACATCCCTGAGCAGCTCGACGGCGATGCCGCCTGCCCCGCACGCGATGACTGGACCGAACTGAGGGTCCTGGACGACGCCCACGATCATCTCGACTCCCTCGCTCGCCATCCGCTGCACCAGGAAGCCTTCCAGGCTCAGGCCTGCCGCACGGAGCCGGTCGGCCATGGCGTGAGCGGCAGCCTTCGCTGCACGCGGATCCTTGAGCGACAGGGCGACGGCGCCGGCTTCCGTCTTGTGCAGGAGGCCTGGTCCGTATGCCTTCAGTGCTACCGGGCCGCCCAGGCCGGCCGCGGCGACGGCCACCTCGGCAGGAGTTGCAGCCAATCGAGACTCGACCAGCTTGATGCCATAGCAGCTCAGCAGGTTCCCGACGTCGTCTGGCGACAGCCAGCCCGCACTGCGGCCTAGAGCATCGGCGACGAGAGCCCGCGCCTCATCCGTGCAGGCGTTGGGCGCCTGCCAGAGTGCGTCCTCAGCCTGCCTCCGCCACTCGGCCCAGCGAGCTGCACGGGCCAGCGCGCTTGCCGCATCCTCCGGAAAGGCGTAGACGGGCAGAGGCGTCCCATTCGGTCCGGTGGGTGACACCTGGCCACCCATGAACACACCGAGCACCGGGACGCGGCCCTTCAGCGCCCCGGCGGCCAGCTCCACTGCCGCCGCGATCTCAGACGCGGGCGTTGCCAGCGGAGGGATGAAGATGGCGATGAGGGCGTCGACTTCGCCGCTCTCGGCAGCAACCCTCATCGCGCGCTTGTAGTCCTCTGCGCTGGCGCTGGCGATCATGTCGATCGGGTTGGCCATCGATGCTTCCGGAGGCAGAAAGCCGCCCAGTGCTGTCCTGGTCTCGGCAGATAGCTCGGGAACCTCCAGGCCCTGAGAAATGCAGGCGTCGGCGCACATGATGCCCAGGCCACCGGCGTTGGTCACGATGCCGACCCGCCGGCCGGCGGGCGGCCCCTGGCGGGCGAGGAGCGAGGCGACGTCGAACAGCTCTCCGAGCGTGTCCGCCCGGATGACCCCCGATTGGGCGAACAGCGCATCCACGGTGACGTCTGAGGTGGCGAGCATGGCGCCGGTATGCGAGGACGTGGCTCGCGCTCCCGCTGTTGTGCGGCCGCTCTTTACAGCGAGAATGGGCTTCGTCCTGCCGACTCGCCGCGCCACCCGCGAGAAGCGCCGCGGATTGCCAAACGATTCCAGATAAAGCAGCACCAGGTCCGTCTGCGGGTCCGCTTCCCAGTACTCGAGCAGGTCGTTCCCCGAGATGTCGGCCTTGTTGCCAACTGAGACGAAGGAAGACAGGCCCAGCCCGGCGCGCCTCGCATAGTCGATTACGGCCAGCCCCAGCGCCCCACTCTGGGACATGAACCCGATGCCGCCCGCCGGTGGAGCGCCCGGGGCAAAGGTGGCGTTGAGACTGAGGCTGGGGGTCGTGCTCAGGATGCCCATGCAGTTCGGGCCGACAAGCCGCATCCCGGACCGGCGGCAGACTTCCAGGAGCTCCGATTGCCGCACGCGGCCTTCCTCGTTCCCCTCGGCAAAGCCGGACGAGATCACCACTAGTGCGCGAACACCTTTCTCGGCGCAGGCGCGAGCGGTGTCGACGACGTCCCGGACGGGCACCACGATGACCGCCAGATCTACTGGTCCAGACACGCGACGCACGTCCGCATACGCCAGCACCGACTGGACAACAGGGTGGGGGCTGACCGGGTAGACGGGCCCGGGAAAGCCTGACGCCAGCAGGTTGTGGAAGACCTCGCCGCCGATCGTGCCTCGCCGCCGTGAGGCGCCGATAACTGCTATCGAGCGTGGCTCGAAGAAGCGTTTCATTGCAGCAACCGCGCTGATCTGCTCCCGGCGCTCGAAGCGTTCTCTGGCCTCCTCGCTGAGCTGCGTCGGGAACGTGACGTCCATCACCCCCGCGCAGGAGCGCACGCTGACCGGAAAGCCGCTCTCGCGGAAGACGGTCAGCATGCGGTGGTTGTCAGGCATCACTTGGGCCGTGAATGTCGCGATCCCGGCCGCCGACGCCGCGGCCGCCAGGTGGCCCAGGAGGATCGTGCCCAGGCCCATGCCCTGGACCGAGTCGGCGACTGCCAGCGCGACCTCAGCCTGGCCGGGCTTCTCCACGGCGTAGTAGCCGTGCCCGACGATCTCGCCAGCGCCGCCTCGAAGCGCCACGAGACTGTGCCGGTGGCGGTAATCCACGTCGACAAAGCGTTGCGCCGCCCACGACATGTCTTTGATGGCTGTGAAGAAGCGGAACAGCCGTGACTCCTCAGACAGCTGGCGTAGGAACCGATCGAGCGCTTCGCGGTCGTCCGGGAGCACCGCCCTGACACGAACGGTCGAGCCGTCCCGGAGGACGACGTCGACGTCTTCCAGCGCCGGCGATCGAGCTGGCAGGACTGGCTCCATGAGCCCAACCTATATCCGTGAACGGCCGGTGGGGAGGGCCGAAGGTCCCCGAAAGCAGGGGTCGGCGACCTGACGATGAGGACGACGTTCAATTGCTGGAGCGGTGCGAGCGTACAGCCACCGCGAGCAAACGGCCTCCTCGCGCTCCTGCTCGTCCAGCACCGTCTCCAGGCGGCCGGGGCGTCCGACATCAGTCGCACCCAATCAGGACAATCGTGGCGGCGCTGACGGCGCCGCCCAGTGCCATCCGGCCGGCTCATAGGGGACGATCGGGCCTGGGCGCGCCGGCCCGATCAAGTGGACCGCGGCGCGTCGCGGGCGGCGGCATGACCGGTAACGGTCCTGTCGCCGGGCTCTGCCCACGACTCTGACCCGCGATCAAGCCGCCCGGTGGCGATGCTCAGGCTTCGAGGTGCGGCCGGTCTTCTGGCTGCGATTGGAGACAACCACCAGCACGGCAGCAATCGCTGCTAGCACACCCACGACAACAACAAGCGGAATCCAGTCACCGGGGCCGACAGCGCTCGCGTTCGGCAACGGCCTGATGATGGGGAGCAGCCACATCATGTCTGTCACCTCCTGAGCAGACCATGCTCACGGCTGCAAGAAGACGCTAGAGCCGATGTCCCCCTGCAGAGCACGTCGGATGACCCTCTCTCCGAGAGCGAGACTCACTGTCGACTACGAAACCGCCGTCGGCGAACGTGGCTAGTGGATGACTGAATACTCGGTCAGCCGCGGGTTGCCCAACGGGATGGCCAAGAGCAATGTGGAGGCGTCGGTCAATGCGCCACCACCGCCGTCAACGTCCGGTCTCCCAGCGTCTCTGGCGGGCCCCGAGTGGACAGGGCTCCCTACGAACAGTCGAGTTGTCGCGCTGACGTTCGACGCTGGCGGCGACTCGGCTGCGGTCGCACAGATTCTGGCCACCCTATCTCAGCAGGGCGTGCCCGGCACTTTCTTCCTGACCGGACGGTGGAGCGAGTACAACCCAGTCCAGGCGACGCAGATCGCCGCCCTGTATCCAGTGGGCAACCATACCTACTCGCACCCCCACCTGCGGACCCTCACCAACGCGCAGGTCAGCGAAGAGGTCACTCGCGGCGCCCAGGCAATCCAGACAGCGACGGGTCACGACGTGCGACCGCTCTTCCGGTTCCCATACGGCGAGTCGGACGGGCGGACGCTGGGAATCGTGCATGGTCTCGGCTACGGCGGCATCCGGTGGACGCTGGATACCTGGGGCTGGAAGGGGCGCTCGGCGGGCCAATCTATCGACTCGGTTGTCAGCCGCGTACTGAGCGCACAACGCCAGTGCCTCCCGCCGTCCCGCCTGGACACGGCTGGCGGTGCTGCGAGCGTCCTCGACGGTACGGCGCACATCGTCATCGGTCAGCGACGCCATCTTCTCTGAATAGTTGCGCTGCTCCCCAGGGTCCCTCCCCAGAAAGAGAATCACCGTGCCTCGCTCCCTGTCGGGTGCTTATAGGGGTCTCGGACCTCAGGCGGCACGACGCTCGGTGCGCATCACCGCAACCGGGCAAGAAGCGTGGTAGGTCAGGTAGTAGCTGACGCTCCCCAAGACCAGCTCGGCCATCCCCGTCAGGCCGCGGCGCCCGGTCACAATCAGGTCCGCGCTCTCACGTCGGGCGATAGCCGCCAGACACGGCCCCGCCCGACCCTCTTCGACCAGAACGCGGTGACGAGCCCCGGCCTCGATCAGCGGCCTACACCAGATAGCCTCGAGTTCCATCCTGATCGTCTCGCGCCAGTTTGCCTCGTTCAGTACGGTGCGAGGCAGACCAATCGAGGAGATGTCATATCTCGGGGGCTCGATCACATGGACGGCGAGCACCTCTGCGTCCGTCGCCAGAGCGAGACGAGTCGCCCAGCTCAAGGCGGCGGCCGATGCGGCCGATCCATCGATGCCGACCACGATCCTGCTCACGGTTGTTCCAACTTCACTCATGGCGATCACTCCTCAGACGCTTGGTCTCCCCATCACTAGCTGCGGCGATCAGCACCGGGCCGTCGCTGTGGTGGACGACCCCGTGCGAATCGCTGGCGCGCAACAGTGCCGCCAGGCCCGGGAGCCGGTGCGACCCCATGACGATGAGGTCGGCGCCATAACCGAGCGCGGTCCTGCCGATCTCCCGGGCGGTGCTGAGGGCGCCGGCACGAACGCGGCCCCGCGCTCGGACGCCGCATCTACGGAGCCCGGCGACCAGCTGCTCGACGTTGTGGGCCGACATCGCGAGCTGGACCTCGCCATCGCCGGGCGTTAGCAGATGCAGCACGAGAACCTGCGCATCCAGCTCGGCCACGGCGGCCGCGACGCGGATCAGGTCGGTCAGATCCTCGTCGCCGGCCACGGCGACGAGGACCCGGCGGCGCCTGCCGCTCGCCCGGCGGCCGGCCCGCACCAGCAGGAGTGGGCACGCGACCCGCTCCAGAACCTCATGGCTCACCCTGCCAAGCAGCAAGCCCCCGAGGTCGGACCGGCCTCGGGAGCCCAACACGACGAGGTCGGAGCCGTGCTCGGCCGCCGCCGCCGCGATCTCAGCAGCCACTCGTCCGTGCCGTGCCTGGCGCAGCTCAGGCCGGGCGTTCACCGCCAGCGCGATGAGTCCGCCGGTGATCCCGATGACCAGCCTCTCGCCATCCTCGCCTACCCCCCGGTCGTCTACATGGAGCACCACTACCTCTGTCTCGCCGCCCACGCCGAGTCTGGCGACGGCCAGTACCGCCGCCCGGGACGCCGCCGAGCGGTCCATCGCGAGCAGCAGCCTCCGCAACCGCCTTCTGCCCGTCTGCGTTTTGTCCACGAGTTGAGCGTCCCGCTGGGCGCGAGCCGCTGCCAGGGCCGAACGGCACCCAACTGCAGGAGCGTCCGGACCTGTCGGATTGCTTCCGTGCGCCGTACGGTAGGCCTCGACAGGCAGTCCTGCGGAGGTGTGAGAAATGACTCAGAAGACTGACGCTCGTCGGCGGATCGTCGTAGGCGTCGATGCATCGCAGGCGTCGGAGGCGGCGCTTCGGTGGGCCATCGGCTACGCGAGAGCGGTCGGCGCTGAGGTGGTTGCGGTCCATGCCTTCGAGGCACCGGTCTACTTTTCGTATCCGTCCATCGAGACGGCGCCAATCCTGGTCGACCAGCTGTTCCGGGAGGGCGTCAGGAGGCGTTTCGAAGAGGACTGGTGCGCGCCCCTGGCCGAGGCCGGCGTCCCCTACCGCACCGTCATGGCCGATGGCCGGGCGGCCAATGTCCTGCTGGACGTCGCCGACCGCGAGACCGCTGAGCTCGTCGTGACCGGTCGCCGGGGACTCAACACACTGGGCGAGCTGGTGCTAGGCAGCGTCAGCCACCACCTCGTCCACGGCTCGAAGTGCCCGGTGGTCGTGGTGCCGGGCGGGGAAAGGACGGCCGCATAGGGATGCGGCCGCGGTGATCTCGGACTACGCGGCCACCGGGCGGCGTCAGGCCGAGCCTCCAGGACGGCTCGCGTTTGTCGGCCGGCGTCATCATTTGAACGCGCAGCGGTGCTGGCCGCCACTGAAGTCGGGCCCTCTGTCAGGCTGCGGCTGGCAGGGCATGGCCATCGTGACGAGCGACGCAGCGTTGCGCGAGCGGCTGCAGGAGGTCGTCGGCAAGATCGACGAAGGCGGCGCTTCCCGAGCCACCTGCACAACGTCGGCCGACCGGCCGACCGGCAGAGCGGCCGACGCCCCGTCCACATCAACTACACAACTACATCTTCAGCCTCCGGCCATGGCTGGCCGCCGACCACACCCTCAGCCTAGCGCTGCGGGAGCTCGCGGAGCAGCTGGAGCGGCAGCACCGGGTGGTGTGAGCGGCGGCATGAAACCACTTATCCACACTGTCCGGCGCACGGTCCGCATCCCGACATAAGGGGTAGGAAGTTGGGGGCCGATCGGCCCTGGTGGCCTTCTGCTGCATCGTCCAGGCTGGCGGCAGCATGTTTCTCAAGAGCGTCACGGAGCTGGCGGTCGACTTCCAGGACGTTCGTGCGGTGATGCTGAGTGACCCGCGCAGATGGCTGCTGGGCCTGGCCTCTGAAGCGGGGGACCGGGGAGACCGTCTCCTCGTGGACGTCGGCCTGGAGGTGGGCGGCCACGACGTCACCCGTCGCGCCCGGCTCGAGGTGAGTGAGCCTATGACGACTGACCGCGTCGTCTTCCTCCCGCTGCGCCTCCGCGTCGAAAACCGCGACCGGCTGTTCCCATCCCTTGAAGGCAGTCTCGACGCCGCCTGGCTGGGCCCGGGCCGGACCCACCTCGCTCTGACCGCAAGCTACGAGCCGCCGTTCGGCGTAGTGGGCAGGGCAGTCGATCGGACGCTGCTGCATCGGGTTGCGGAGGCGGTCGCGCAATGCTTCCTGGAGGCGGTCGCCAGGGAGCTGGTCGCCAGGGGGGCCACTAGCCCCGACGGCCCCAGGCCACCCGGCTCTGCCGCTGAGCGCGGTGCCCGTGCACCCTGACCCTATGGGGGCGATTCGACAAGCCGCTATACCGCGGACGACGGTGGAGACGTTCCTCTCCCAGGCTGAATGCCTGGGTGAGCGGCCCTTTCTGTACTTCCACCAGGATGGTGACTGGCGGTGCCTGAGCTGGGCCGAGGCCCGTGATCGTGTGCTTCGGGTAGCGGCGGCCCTGGCAGCGGAAGGGGTAAGACCAGGGGATCGGGTCGCCCTCATCTCAGAGAACCGGTTCGAGTGGGTGCTGGCAGACTTCGGTATCCAGGCCGCGGCCGCGGTGTCCGTGCCAATCTTCCCGAGCCTCCTGCCTGTGACTGTCCATGCCATCGTGGAGGACTGCGGCGCGGTCGTCGGCCTCGCCGGTACCCAGGAGCTCGCCCACACGATTCTGGGCGCGGGGGCGCTGCGTCGGGTTGTCACCTTCGAGCCCGACCTGCACCGTTGGTTCCAGCGCGAACCCACTCGGGCCGAGCTCGAGGAGCTCGAGCGCCGGGCGGCGCGGCTGGACCGAGACGACCTGGCCACGATCGTCTACACGTCGGGCACGACGGGGGTGAGCAAGGGCGTGATGCTGGCCCACTGCAACCTGGTCGACATGGCGGCCAGCGATCTGCGGGCCTTTCGGATCGGACCCCAGGACGTGCTGCTCTCTGCGCTGCCATACGCGCACGTGCTCGAGCGTGTTTCGGGCGTCTTCAACGTGGTCACGGCCGGGGCGCAGCTCTGGGTATCGCGCGGGCTGGACCACCTGGCGGAGGATCTGACCGAGGTGCGGCCCACGATCATGATCAGTGTGCCGCGCATCTTCGAGAAGGCCCACGACCGCGTGCTCGCCCAGGTCGCCACCCAATCTTCTCTCCGGCGCGCGCTATTCGCATGGGCGCTCCGAGCCGGTCGACGGCACGCCCGCGCATGGCGGCCTGGCAGAGTTGCCCGGCTGCGGAATGTCCTTGCCGACCGGCTGATCCTGGCCAGCGTTCGACGCCGGCTCACCGGGGGCAGGTTGCGCTTCTTCGTCAGTGGCGGCGCTCCCCTGAGTGAGGAGGTGGAGGAGTTCTTCTGGGGCCTGGGCATCCAGATCCTGCAGGGCTGGGGCATGACCGAGCTGACCTCCGGAGCCACGTCGAATACTGAGACAGAACACCGGTTCGGTACCGTCGGGCGGCCCCCCCCGGACGTCGAGCTCAAGATCGCACCCGACGGCGAGATACTCGTCCGCGGACCGGGCGTGATGCTCGGCTACCATCAGCGGCCAAGCCTGACCGACCACGCGCTGTCAGACGGCTGGCTGCACACCGGCTATGTCGGCGTGCTGGACGGCGCCGGCTACCTGCGTATCACGGACCGTAAGAAGGACCTGATCAAGACAGCGGGCGGTAAGTACGTGGCGCCGTTGCCCCTGGAAGCACGCCTGCAGGAGGAGCGAATCATCGAGTGGGCGCTGCTGGTCGGGGATGAGCGGCCGTTCGTGACTGCGCTAATCGTGCCGGACTGGGCGGCGCTGCGCATGATGCACGGAATCGACGGTGACCCGGACGCTCTGATTCACGATCCGCGCGTGCGGCGAATCATCCAGGCGGTGGTGGACGGACTGAACCGGGACCTGGCCGGGTTCGAGTCGATGAGGGCGTTCGCCCTGCTCCCGCATTCATTCTCGGAGGCGAACGACGAGCTGACGCCCACGCTCAAGCCGAAGCGTCGCGTCATCATGCGCCGATATGGCGAGGTAATCGACGCCATGTACGAGACAGCGCGGGCGGCGTACGCCGCACACGTCGTGCACACGGGAGTCTGATTGGTCACAAAAGAGCCAGTGCCGTGACCCGCGTCATCGGTATTGGCGCGGAGGATCGTGGCGACGACGCGGCGGGTTTGCTGGTGGCGCGTCTGCTCCGGCTGGCCGCGCCACAGGGGGTCGAGGTCCACGAGAGTGCCGGCGACGCCGGCCGCTTGCTGGAGCTGATCGAGGGCGCCGACCGGGTCGTCGTGGTGGACGCAGCTCGCGGCGCCGGCGTCCCCGGGACTGTAAAGCGCGTGCAGTTAGATGCAGCTTTTGAGTCGCCTGCTTGCAGCACCCACGGGCTGGGCCTGGCCGAGGCGCTTGGTGTGGCGTCCGAGCTGGGCATACTGCCCCCCGTGCTCCGTGTTTACGTCGTCTACGGTCGCAGCTTCGAGCCAGGGCCGCTCACGGTGGAGGTCGCGGCCGGGATCGGCGCAGCGGCTGATCTGATCCTTCGAGCGGAGCTCGCCCCTCCCGGGGCCAGCTGAGATCGCGGGCGAACGTCTGGACGTGTCAGGTGCCGAGCGCGGCGAAGCATGTTTGTCCCGTCGCCCAGCAGGTCTGCGGCGGTCGTTCGTCGAGCGACCCGGGGCATCAGCAATCTTCAGAGCCCTATGCTCGCCGCTTGCGTGCCAGCCGAGTGCGGAAAGCCCGCCGTGCGTGGGACCTTCGGCGTATAGGCGTAGACGAAAGGCTCCGGCGGCGATCGCCGGAGCCTCTCCAGACGGGGATGTGATCAGGTGGGGATCATCCGCGGCTTCGTGACCCTCGCTGGGCGGGGCGCCACCAGCAGCTCGAACACCAGCGTGCAGAACACCGCGATGGTTGCGATCGTCAGGCCGATTGCCGCGTAGAAGGCATACAGTCCGACCTGCGACCAGCCCCACGCGTACAGCAGCAGGCCGCGCAGAGTCTCGCCCCGGAACAGGGTGTTAGCCTGGGCCGAGAGCGTGGCGTTCTTGGGATCCGCCAGCGAGGCCGCGCTGACCTGCGAGTAGGTCTGGCCGTTGGCGACTTTGGTCAGGTGGATGCCGATGAAGTCGTTGGCATAAACGCGTGCTTTGTCGCCG
>Ga0126376_10002273_pt1 | contig 10846 bp, 5 predicted proteins | sample PanSoiMetPlot_15_FD_92760 | JGI IMG/M metagenome (GOLD analysis project Ga0126376, IMG submission 92760) | Tropical forest soil microbial communities from Panama - MetaG Plot_15 | ecosystem: Environmental > Terrestrial > Soil > Tropical forest > Bulk soil | place: Panama | collected 2016-02-17 | reverse complement strand
TTCCACTCCGGCTGCGACACCAGCCAACAATTCAGGAACACCAGGCAACGGCACGGCTGCAGCCGCGAACACTGGAACAGGAACGCCGGCAGCGAATAACAGCACGGCGAACAAGACCACGACTCCAGCGAACGGAGCCAAGCCGACTGGAACCAAGTCCGATAGACCACGACGCAACCATCAATAACCGACGTTCATTCGTCTCCATTCCAGCGCCGGAAGCTTTTAGACAGCTTCCGGCGTTTTGCTTATAATTCAGTGCGTTTTGAAAAATCCCGAAACGATTCCTGATCTGGATCTCCTCGAAACGGTCCTCGCTTATAACTTCAAAGATCGTGCTTTGCTGGAACGCGCCATCACGCATCGTTCCTGGGCACACGAGAAGGTGGCGCCCGGCGATGAGCGCCAGGCACGCAAACTCCACAACGAGTCTCTCGAGTTTCTCGGCGACTCCGTGCTGGGCTTGATCGTTTCAAATTACCTGTGCAGCTCTTATCCGGGAGGCACTGAAGGGGAACTGTCGCGCATGAAACATCGTTTGGTTAGTGCGCCGACGCTGGCCAAGGCTTCGCAGGGATTGAACCTCGGTGAGTTTCTACGTTTCGGGCGCGGCGAAGAGAAGAGTGGCGGACGCCACAAGAACGCTTTGCTGGCGGACGTGTTTGAAGCGATAACTGGCGCGATCTTTCTGGACGGAGGTCTCGAAGCAGCAACCTGTTTTGTTTGCCATGCCTTGCGTGATGAACTGGAAGGCGCTGACCCGCTGAGCGCGGCCAAGTCTGATTACAAGACTATGCTTCAGGAGCGGCTGCAGGCTGCGCGACGCCCGGCCCCTCGCTATGCGGTAATCGAAACCCTCGGTCCGCCGCATCAACGTATATTCCACGTCGAGGTTTCCTGGGAGGGGGGCAGTATTCAGGGTGAAGGACATTCGATCAAAGCCGCCGAAGCCGCTGCTGCCCGGGCCGCGCTCGAAGGGATGAAGTTAGACGAGTCGGAAAATGGAAACGACTCCGCCGATGATTCATGCAGTTCAACTTGACCGCTGCAAGCAACGTCTCTAGGATGTTTTTGATGGCGAGCAACCGTACCACTGAAAAGACACGAAACACCGAAGCGGAAACCTCCACCGAAGCGAAACCTTTTTCTTTCTCACGGCTATTCAATCGTAATGGTCACGAAAAGAAGACGCTGCCACCTGCCAAACCGCAGGGACCGCCCAAGAGTGTCTGGCGTGAATACTTCGAATCAGCAGTGGTGACGGTGATCATGGCGCTCTTTGGCATGACCTTCATCGTTCAGGCAGTGAAAGTTCCAACGGGCTCGATGCAGAACACGATCGAGATTGGCGATCACCTGCTGGTAAACAAGTTCATCTTTGCTCCGGGTAAGTCGCTGCCGTTTCTGCCGCAACGAGAGATCAAACACGGCGACATCATCGTCTTCAAGTATCCCGGCAATCCTTACGATGCCAAGCGCGACGATCGGCCCGACAACCGGCCCATTTTCACCAACTACGTAAAGCGCGTGATTGGTCTGCCCGGCGATCGCATTAGCATCAGGGGCAATAACGTGTACGTCAACGGTCAAGTGGTCCCCGAGCATCACATTGGCGCCAAAGAGATCAATCAGAAAGCGCCGCTGGAAATTCTGAACAATCCACCGCGTAACCCGGGCGAGCTCTACGATGTTTATTACAAGCCGGGCTCGGAAGATGAGCCGGGAGACTACGACGTTTTCCAGGGCAAGAACGAGATCACTGTGCCGCCCGATAGTTATTTTGTGATGGGCGACAATCGCAACAACAGCGAAGACAGTCGTTACTGGGGATTCGTGCCTCGCGATCTCGTCATTGGTCGCGCGATGTTTGTTTACTGGTCCTACGATGAAAGCGCGCCCGACACCGGGTTGACGATCATCGGCGACTTTTTATTAAACACGCGCTGGAGCCGTACCGGCAAACTCGTCAAGTAAAAAAATTGGATCTCAAACGCCTCGCAAAGCGGATCAAAGAGGATAGGATCTTTGGCCGTGCTGCACAGCTTTCCTACTACTTTCTGCTCGCACTCTTTCCGCTGCTTCTTTTTCTGATCAGTATCCTCGGCTACCTGGCCCAGGAAGGGACTCTCTTCCGCGACAAGTTACTCGTATACCTGGCCGCACTGATGCCCGGCAGCGCTTTTGCACTCGTGCGCGGAACAGTCGACGAAATCAGTGTCGCGAGGGGCACCGGCAAACTGTCGTTTGGACTGCTCGCCGCGCTGTGGGCTGCGTCAAACGGAATGGGCGCGATCAGCGACACGCTCAACACGGCGTACAACGTGAAAGAAACGCGGCCATGGTTGAAGCGGCGACTCATCTCGGTTTGTTTGACCATCGCCCTCGCGATCTTGATCCTCGCGGCGCTGGCGATCGTGTTGGTTGGCGGCACGATTGGCGAGGCACTCGCAGCGCGGTTCGGCCTGGGCAATATCTTCACGGTGATTTGGACTGTTGTTCAGTGGCCCATCGCCCTCATCTTCATCCTCACAACGTTCAACTTGATCTACAACTTCGCGCCGAACATTTCTCCCGATGCGCGGCGAAGGATTACACCGGGAGCGTTTGTCGGAGTGGCGTTGTGGCTACTGGTATCGTTCGGCTTCCGCTTGTATCTCGGTTACTTCGATTCTTACAGCGTGACTTATGGCTCACTCGGCGCCGTGATCGTGCTGATGCTTTGGTTCTACCTCAGTGGTGTTGCTATCCTGATTGGCGGCGAAGTTAACTGTGAGTATGGCTACAAAGGCACATAAGGCACACAAGTAAGAATGACTAGTCTTTATAAGAGTTTCGTCTGCGCGTGGTTGCTGCTGACGTTGCTTGTGGCAATGGATGTTTCTGCGCAACGGAAGTCGAAGAAAAAGTCCGCATCTGCTGAGCCAAAAAATGAACTCGCGAAGCTGCGCGAAGAATACGTCAAGGCTACTAATGACTATAAGGCGAGTTTGGAAAAGCTGCTTGCGATCTACGAAGGGAACGTCAAGAAAGCGGAAGATAAAGTTGAGTTGTCGAAGAAGCTGCTCGCTGAAGGTCTAATCGCAAAGGCCCAAGTCGAGGAGAACGAGCGTGCACTCGATGCAGAGAAACTGAAGGTTGCGGACACTCGCCGCCAGATGACCAACGCTGATGCGCAGATTGCCGGTGTACTCGTCGAGACGGCGGCCGACGATGAGATCTCCAGGAATCTTCGTCTCGCGAGGCGGGGCCTGATACGAACCTCCTCGTTCACGCGTTACACGGGCTCCGGAGGTTGGACTCTAAGCGACGCCGGGAAGATTCAACGATTCTTTTCCGACACGTTCCATAAACAACTTCCGATCGCGGTCTTTGGTCAGGGAGCGATTCACGATCGCTGGCGCCTGGACCATCACAACGCCATGGATATTCAACTTTATCCTGACAGCGTCGAGGGCCGTGCTCTGCAGGACTATTTGCAAAAGAACGGGATTCCTTATTCGGCGTTCCGCTCCGCGATCCCCGGCACTGCAACCGGGCCACACATTCACATCGGTAGACCATCTCATCGTTATTGAGTCTAGACACTATGAAAGCCTTCTGCGTTTGCGTGACCGTTCTGTTCTTAACCATCACCGCCAGAGCTCAAATGAATAGCAGCCAGTCTCTCAGCGAAAAACAGGCGTCACACTTTGCGGCGCTGGCGCTGAAGTGCGTGAGTCTAGAGTTTCCAAATAAACCCGAGCACGTCATCAACAACGCGAGCGAGGTTAAAGGTCCGAAAGTTTTACATCCGGCGTTTTATGGTTGTTACGACTGGCATTCATCGGTGCACGGCCACTGGATGCTGATTCGTTTGTTGAAGACGTTTCCGAGTTTGCCCGAGTCGACGCAGATACGTCAGGCGCTGAATGCGAATCTCACTGCTCAGAACATTCAGCAGGAAGTTGCTTACATGAAGCAGCCGAATCGCCAGTCGTTCGAACGCACCTACGGCTGGGCGTGGGCGTTGAAACTGGCGGAGGAGCTGCATTCGTGGAACGACCCGGATGGAAAACGTTGGGCCGAGAATCTGCAACCGCTCGCTGAAACGCTCAGCCAGTTGTATCGCACGTTTCTCCCGAAGCAGACGTATCCGATCAGGACCGGAGTGCATCCGAACACTGCGTTTGGACTCGCATTCGCGCTTGATTATGCGAAGACAGTTGGTGACCGCGAGCTGGAGTCGTTGTTGGACGAACGAAGCCGGGCGTACTTTTCCAAAGATGTTGAATATCCCGGTGCGTGGGAGCCGGGTGGCGAAGATTTCTTTTCGGCGGCGCTGATGGAGGCTGACTTGATGCGGCGCGTGATGAAGCCGCGCGAGTTTGCGACGTGGTTTCACCGGTTCTTGCCGGGAGTTGCGAAAGGAAATCCGGCGCCGTTGTTACAGCCCGCAATCGTTACCGATCGCACGGATCCGAAACTCGTTCATCTTGATGGTCTGAATCTCAGTCGCGCGTGGTGCATGCGAAGCATTGCGAATGCTCTACCGGAGACTGACCCGGCGCGCAAGATCCTCTCAGTCTCCGCCGAGAAACACGCCTCCGCCGCGTTGGCGCACGTTGCGAGTGGCGACTATGCCGGCGAACATTGGCTCGCGTCATTCGCGGTGTTCTTGCTGTCAAATTAATCCCTGCGGTTTTGTCATTTCATACGGCCGAAGGCGTTCGCTAAAGAAAGCCCAGGGTTCGAGTGGAGCGAGAACCCTGGGTTAACCAATCAACAAGAAGCGTTTGAACCCTGAAAAGGGGTTGTTTCGTGGCGAACCCTTTTCAGGGTTGGGTTTGCTTTTAATGTTTTTGGACCTCAGGGTTGAGCTGTGCTCAACCCTGGGCTGAAATTAGCGAACGCCTTCGGCGTTATGTGGTGCAAGTCTCAAAAACTTCATCGTTCCTGTATCGGGTTAGGCAACTGCGAGGGCCAAGATAAGGTCTAATGGCGTGCAGTCCAACCTCGTCTCCCGATCTCAAACCCAAGGACCCGGCTATGAAAACCATCATCCTTTCGGTCTCAGCCTTTGCGTTCCTGCTCTTCAACGCAGCCGCCCAGCAATCCGACTATTCGCAACTGCGCAGCGATGCAGAAACGCAATACGCCCAGGGCTCGTACGCGCGTGCCCACGAGCTCTATTCGAAGGTCGATAAGAGCAAGTTGAGCGCAGCCGAAGTTCGTTGGGTTGAGTTTCGCCTCGCCGACACATCCTGGCGCGCACAGGCAGCCACGCAAACCTCCGACACCACAGTCTTCGAACAGGCTCAGAAGCAACTCGAAGAGCTGATCCGTGTTGCAGACAAAGAGACGGATCGAGATCTGGTCTGGGCCGAAGCTCACGAGTCATTCGGCGATCTGTTCTGGCGTCGCGGCCTGATGAGTTGGGCCACGGCATGGCAGCACTATCAACCAGCACTCGATTGGTGGGCCGGACAACGCGAGATCGAACGCGCGCGCGATCGTTATCTCAAGATCGTCTTCAAGGCCGCGCAACCATCCACCATAGACGATTATTACGTCTACACTTACTACGGTAACTACATCCCGGTCGACGTACTCGAAAACGCACTCAAGATCAGCGTCTCCGCCAACGACAGGTCGCACTTGAATTATCTGATCGCGATGACGATGCGTTATGCCGGCGGTGACAATTACGCGCGTGATCGCGTGCCCGACGAATTCGAGGAGGCACTCAAAGCCGGCAAGCAATCGGCGTGGTACGACGATGCACTCTTCCACTATGCAGAGTGGATGAACAGCGCCGGTTCGATCCGACTGCTCGAAGATGGCCAGTGGGAAGAACACCCCGACTATGTAAAGGCGCTGGAGTTGTACCGGCGTCTCGTCAGGGAGTTCGCGAAAGGCGAGACTCGTTACTACGATCAGGCCCAACAGCAAATTAAAGCGATCACCGAACCGACACTCGGCGTAAGTGTCTCGAATATCTTTCTACCCGATTCAGAAATCCAGTTTGCCCTGAGTGCCCGCAACGTTCGTCACGTTGACTTCAACATCTACAAATTCGACATGACTCGCGACGTGCGTTTCATCAAGGCCGAAGACGCAGAGGAAGGCGAAGACGATTCAGCGCCGTGGATACAGAGAATCCCGACCGCAGGTCGCGCATCCGTCAAGTCGTGGTCCAGGAACTTCAGTGATAACCCAGCGCATGAACCCCTCAGTGAAGAGATGCGCATCCAGGGAAAGTTACCGGTTGGTGCTTACGTGCTGGTAGCATCGAGCGGTTCACTTTCGGCGCGCGAGATGATCCTGGTCTCCGATGCCACGCTGGTGCTTAAATCGAGCGCTAATCAGGCACTCGTCTTTTTCGCCGATGCGTTGAGTGGCGCTCCGATCGCGAATGCGTCCATTGCGCTCTGGGAAAGTTATTACGTAAACAGCCGCTGGCACTGGCACCGCCTGCGTCAAACAACCGGCTCCGATGGGCTCGCTCGCTTCGCGTTGAGAGCTAGCCCTGAATCACACAATCTCTTTGTTACTGCGGCGAGCAACGACAGGCAATCGTTTGCTTCCGGCAATTCCTCCGGCTATTCCGCAAACGATGGCTGGCGCATCTATGCTTTTACCGATCGACCCGCTTATCGTCCGAAGGAAACGATGCAATGGAAGTTCATCGCCAGGCAGTCGAAGAACGGCGCCTACACAACTCCCGCAAAGCAGGTTGTTGAGTATGAGATCGACGATCCGAAGGGCACGAAGGTTACTGAAGGCAAATCGACGCTGAATGAGTTCGGCAGCGCATGGGGTTCGCTCGAACTTGGCGAGCAGTTGCCGCTCGGTGAATACACTGTTCAATTCTGGAATCAGGGACGCAAGAACCTTATCGGGAGCGCCAGACTTTTCCGTCTCGAAGAGTACAAGCTGCCGGAATTCAAAGTTTCGGTGAAGACTCCCGAAGAGGCAGGCAAGAAGAAAGCGTTTCGTCTAGGCGAGAAAGTCGAAGTCGAGATTCAGGCTGACTACTACTTTGGCGGTCCAGTCAGCAACGCTTCCGTCGAAGTGGTTGTATATCAACTCCCGTTTTTCCATTACTGGTTTCCACACCGTGACTACGCCTGGTATTACGACGATCTTCAGCGCTACAACCTTTACAGTCGCGGTCGTGGCAGTGCCGTCCAGCGCGAAACGATCAAAACAGACGCCACCGGTAAAGCAAAACTGACCTTCGACACGCCGCGCGAAAATTACAATCAGGATTTCGAATATACCGTCGAAGCGCGCGTGGTTGATTCGTCGCGCCGCGAGATCGTCGCCAGCGATCGCGTGCGCGTCACGCGCCAGCGTTATTACGTCTATCCGAGTCCGGAACGAAACATCTACCGGCCGAAGGACAAGGTCACCATCGACATCAAGGCGCTCGATGCCAACGAGCAGCCGGTCCAGACAGAAGGCACCGTAAAAGTCACACGCGATTACTGGTGGGAAGTTTGGATCGATCCGCGCGGTCGCGAAGTCCAGGGCGAAGAGTTGCGTCAGTTGCGAGACCGTTCGCAGCAGTTTCCGCCGTTGCCGGGTAAAGGACAACGGCCGTGGCGCTTGAAGTTTCGCGGTTATCAGCACGAGGACGTGCTCACGCAATCAGTAAAAACCGACAGCGAAGGCGCGGCTCAACTCAATTTCACTCCTGAGCATGAGGGGTATTACCGCGTCGCGTGGCAGAGCAGCCAGGGCGTAGATCTCAAGCGCGATCGGTTCCTGCCGCCCGTTAAAGCTGAGACCAGCGTCTTCGTCGCCACGAATGCGACTACCGATTTGCAATACCATACTGAGGGCCTTCAGATCACCGTTGACAAAGATACTTTCCGCGCCGGCCAGACAGCCCCGGTAATGATCTCAGTTCCTACAAACGATCGTTACGTGCTTTTCAGCGTTGAAGGTGAAGATCTGTTCAGCTACCAGGTGGTCCATGTTGAGGGCAACACCAAGTTGATCGAACTGCCGATCGAGGAGAAGCATGTTCCGAATATTTATCTCAGCGCGGTCATGATCAGCGATGCGAGTTGGTATTCCGATACCAAGCAGGTGGTGGTGCCGCCGGTAGAGCGATTCTTGTCGGTCGCTGTCAAAGCAGATCGCGAACAATACCAGCCGCGTGAGGAAGGCACACTTGCGATCAGTGCGAAGGATGTGAACGGCCGGCCGGTAGCGGCGGAGGTAGCACTGGGACTGGTTGATGAGTCGGTGCAGTACATACAGCAGGATTACGCCGGCGATCCGCGTCAGTTCTATTACGGACAAAAACGTTCGCTTGCAGTGCAAACACAGTCTACGTTGAGTCAGAAAACATATGCGCGCCTCGTTGAAGTTGCACCGGGCCAGTTGGTCGATCGCAGAGACGCCGGCGAGAAGGACGAGGTCGATTTAAGTGCGAGAGTTAAAGAGAGGGGACAAGCCCAGGTTAGTTTTAACGGCGGAATCAGCGGTGTGGGAGGAAGATTGATGGACGCTCCCATCGCGGGACGAAGCGTAAATTCACTTTATACGGTAGCCGCAGCCGATGTGGTGTCCGCGGAGTACGGCAAAAATGATAAAGTGGTCGACGCCCTCACTGTTAACGAACAAGAGCCGGCCGTGCAAGTACGCAGCGACTTCCGCTCTACGATCCTCTGGCTGCCCGATGTGAAGACTGACGCTGACGGCGCCGCAATCGTAAAAGTGAAGTATCCGGATTCTTTGACGACGTGGACCGCAACCGCGCGTGTGGCGACTGCCGGCAATCAATTCGGTATCGCAAACTCATCGACACGGACGAAGCAGCCGTTGATCGTTCGTCTACAGGCGCCGCGCTTCTTCGTCGTCGGCGATCAGGTCACGGTGTCAGGCGTTATCAACAACAACACGGACGAAGCGATGACTGTTATGCCGGCGTTGAATGCAGAGGGTTTGACAGTCACCGGTCTGCTGGTTGACGGCAAACCTGTGAATGGAGCTCAGACGCCGGTTGAAGTAAAGGCTAACAGCGAAACGAGAGTCGATTGGCTGGTGGCTGTGACTCACGCGAGCGAGGCGAAGCTGAAAGTCGAAGCACGCGGTGGTCAGTATGCTGACGCGATGGAGAAGACCTTCACCATCTTCGAGCATGGCATCGAGAAGTTCATTTCGCGCTCGGGCAAGATGCGCGGCGACAGCGTCTCGATCAAACTCGACATTCCGAAGGAGCGTCGCGCCGATTCAACGAAACTGACAATTCAGATCGCGCCGAGCATGGCCACAACAATGCTCGACGCGCTGCCATATTTGATCGACTACCCGTACGGTTGCACTGAACAGACGATGAGTCGCTTTCTACCGGCTGTGATCACAGCGAAAACCTTGCACGATCTCGGTCTGAAACCCGAAACCGCGATGCACAAGATCTTTGGCGGCATCGAGGCGTCCACCGCCGCGGCAACTCATCCCGACGGCAGCACAGATCTCAAAGAGCTCGAGAAGATCACTCGCGAGGGTCTGGAGCGTCTTTACGATTTTCAACATGCGGACGGTGGCTGGGGCTGGTGGAAGCAGGGCGACAGCGATCACTTCATGACCGCGTACGTGCTCTGGGGCATGACTCTCGGGCTTCAAGCCGGCATCGACGTGAAGCCGGACGTGATGGAACGTGCGGCTGCGTTTCTCGATAAGGAGCTAGTCGAAGAAGAGACGAATTACGACTCACAGTCGTGGATGCTGCATTCGCTCGCGATGTACCACGCGATGCGCAAGCAATCGGAGGTCGGCAAGTTTCAACAGACGGCATTCACTAATCTTTGGAACAACCGCGACAAGCTGAACGCTTACACGCGTGCGTTGCTGGCCCTCGCGGCGCATAACTACGGCTATCACGACCAGGCGAAGACGCTCATCGCGAATCTCGAGAACGGCGTGAAGATCGATTCTCAGCCTGACACTTCCGTCGTGCAACGAGGTGCGCAGACCTCAGATCCTTCGGTCATCGGCACGGCGCACTGGGGTGAGGATGGCGTCTACTGGCGCTGGTCCGACGGTGGCGTGGAAGCGACTTCATTCGTTCTGCGCGCCTTGCTCGCGATCGATCCGAAGAACAAGCTCGTCGAGCCGGTGACCAATTGGCTGGTGAAGAACCGCAGGGGCGCGCAGTGGAGCAACACGCGCGACACCGCGATTGTTGTTTTGACTCTCAACGATTACTTGCGAGTCAGTGGTGAAGTCCAACCGGCTTTGAGTTATCAGCTCGTGGTCAACGGAACACCAGTGGCGACAAAACAACTCACGGCCGACGACGCGCTCAGTGCGCCGAGTAAGTTTGCCGTCTCGCGCGAGCTGCTTCACGACGGACAGAACGAGATCAACATCGTGAGAACCAGTGGCAGTGGTCCGATTTATTTTTCGGCTGCGGCGGAGTTCTTCAGTTTAGAAGAGCCTTTGAAACCGGCCGGCAACGAGATCTTCGTGAAGCGCCAGTATTTCAAACTGGTGAATCATCAGACGTTGCTGAAAGGGATCGTCGCGGAAAGAGTGCCGTTGAATGACGGTGAAACTGTGAAGAGCGGCGATCGAGTCGAAGTGGTGTTGACGGTTGAAGCGAAGAACAACTACGAGTATCTGCTTTTCGAAGACTTGAAGCCGGCGGGACTGGAGGCAGTGCAGGTTCGCAGCGGGGAGAGTCTTTTCGTGCGCGAGCTCAAAGCGGATGGCGGTTTTACCGGCCGCTCGCGTTGGGTGTACCAGGAGTTACGCGATCGCAAAGTGGCGCTGTTCATCGATCGCCTGCCCGAAGGCGTGTGGCAACTCAGTTACGAGATGAGAGCCGAAGCGCCGGGGGCGTTTCATGCGTTGC
>Ga0126376_10002272_pt1 | contig 10848 bp, 10 predicted proteins | sample PanSoiMetPlot_15_FD_92760 | JGI IMG/M metagenome (GOLD analysis project Ga0126376, IMG submission 92760) | Tropical forest soil microbial communities from Panama - MetaG Plot_15 | ecosystem: Environmental > Terrestrial > Soil > Tropical forest > Bulk soil | place: Panama | collected 2016-02-17 | reverse complement strand
GGGCAACTACGACGACGCGGCCAAGGAGTTCGAGGATCTCGTCCAGCGCGATCCCGGCAACGCGACGGCCAAGGCCAGTCTCGAGAGCGCGCTGAAGAACAAGACAATCGCTCAGGACAAGAACGACCAGATCTCGTCGGCCGCGCAGGCCGCCGACGCCAAGCCCAAGGATCCGCAGGCTGCGTACAACGCCGCGCGAGTCTACGCGCGGCTCGGCGACGCCGATCAGGCCCTGGTGTGGCTCAACAAGGCTCTCGACCTCGGCTACGACCAGTTCGACTATCTGAGCCTCGATCCCTCGCTGGTGAGCCTGAAGAAGGATCCGCGGTTTCTGAAGCTCCTCGAGGAGCGGCGGCCCGTCCGCTAGCTCGTCACTCCGCTCGCGTCTAGCGCTTCGCCGGAAAGGCGGCCGCCATCTGCCGGGCCGCCGCGTCCATTGCCGTGCGCATCGCGTCGAGCAGACCCTTGCGCTGGGTGCCCATGAACCAGCGCCCCGCGTCCGACTCCCCGAACGCGACGTACTCCGCGAACTCCTCGTCGGTCAGCGATCGGAAGGTGTAGAGCCACCGCACGAGCGCCTCGCGCACGAGCCGATCCTGCTGCCCCCGCAGCGTGCGCTCCGCGAAGTCGAGCTCACGGGCCGTGGGCCGCTTCTCGGCCGGGAGGACCGGCTCGAGCGACCGCGTGACGGCCCGGTAGGCAACCATGCCCATCTCGATCTGCAGCTCGGCGCTGCGCATGGACGCCTCGTGCCGCTGGACCAGTGCTACGCGCCCCGGCTGCGGGATGTCCCCCTGCAGCCCCATGGTGAAGCGCTCGAGGTCCTGCCTGGCGCCCGGCTCGCTCGCCGCGACCTCCGCCGCCGCGACCTTCCGGAAGAGCGGCGTCCGGAGCTGCGCGATCACGAACCCCATGCGCGAGGGATCGTAGTTCGTCCTGAAAGCGCCGCGGACGGCCCCGTAGAGCACCTCGGGCCGGAACGCGTCGCCCAGGATCTTGACCGCACGGGCCTTTTCCTCGGGCTTGAGCGGCGTCTGGCGCGCCTCGAACTGCGCGCGGATGTGCGCCGGGATCGTCTCCAGCGCCTTCTTGGTGCCCGAGATCTCGAGGGCCTCGGTGATCAGCGCCTCGCGCTCGCCTTCGACCGGCCTGACTTGAGGGGGCTGGTCCGAGTAGGTGACGATGCCCTGATCGTTCACCCAGCGGTACGTCTTCGCCTCGGCGAGAGCGCCCATCGCCAGCGCGACCAGCCCGATCAGACATGGAATGGCGCGGAGCTTCATGGCGGTCCTCCTCAATACTTGACCCGGCCGAAGAGCCGGAGCGCCGCGGAGCCGTAGTCGGCTTCGATCTGCTTGGTGTGCGCGACGACGACCGCCCAGACGCGCCGGAGCTCGCCGACCGGATCGGCGTGATCGTCGACGCGGAGATTGTGGTACATGCGCGGCTCGCGCAGGGCGGCCACGAGAAGCGCCGCCGATTGCTTACCGCGCTTGTCGCCGCCGGCCGCCTGCCCCGCTTCGAGCGTCAGGAGCAGACGCTCGGACAGATCGCGGCGCTCGCCGTCGCTCGCGCGAAATGCGCGCGCCATCGCCGCGATCACATCGGGGCCGGCGAGCATGTTGCCGGCGATGGTGAACTCGTCGGCCTGCTCGTGACCGCACCACGGCACGCAGCCGGAGCCGGTGTGGCAGAAGGCGCGCTCGCCGTCCAGCCCGTGGACCTGGCGGATCTCGCGATCATTGTCTTTTCTCAGGAGTGCGCTCAGGGCGACATCCACCGGGACCCCCTGGGCGAGCAGCGCCATCCCCTGGCGCCCGAGGTCAGTGTTGACGCGCGCTTGAGTCGCGATGGCTCCGCGCGGCGAGACCCACGGCACGAGGCTGCCGACGTTGGGTCGCGCGGTGGCAACGGCGACGCCGAACGCTCCCGTCTCCGGATCGCGCGCAGTGATGGAAAAGGTGTGAAAATCAATCACCTTTTCAAGTATTAGCATGGGGGTGCCCGTGAACCCGCGCGATTACTCATGATCCGGCCGGACCTGGTCCTCTACGGCGGCAACGTGGTCACACTCGACCCCGCCCTGCATACCGCCGAGGCCGTGGCCATCGCGGGCGACCGCATCGCGGAAGTCGGCGCCAGCAGAGATATTCGGCGCCTCGCGGGCGCCGACACGCGCCTGGTCGACCTCGCCGGGCGCACCGTTGTGCCAGGGCTCGTGGACGCGCACGCGCACATGGACAGAGAGGGGCTCAAGCTCTTGTGCCCTTCGCTGGGCGGCGCGCGCTCGATCGACGACGTGCTCCAGCGCGTTGAAGCGCTCGTAAAAGCAGCCGCGCCCGGCGACTGGATCGTCACGATGCCGCTGGGAGATCCGCCCTACTACCTCGACGTCCCCGGCAACCTCCGCGAGAAGCGGTTCCCGACTCGCCGCGATCTCGACCGGGTGGCGCCGCGAAATCCCGTCTACATCCGCTCGATCTGGGGCTACTGGCGCCACACCTTGCCGCTCGTCTCGATCGCCAACAGCGACGCGCTGCGCCTTGCGGGCATCACGCGGGAGACCCTGCCGCCGTGGGATGGAATCCAGATCGAGCGCGACGCGAACGGCGAGCCCACCGGGGTGTTCGTGGAGCAGACATACATTCCGGTCGTCGAACTTTCGCTCATGGGCGTGGCGCCCCGCTTCACCCACCAGGACCGTGTGCACGGATTGCGCGAATCGATGAAGATCTACAATGCGACCGGCACCACCAGCATCGTCGAAGGCCACGGCGTCGCCGAAGAAGTGCTGCGGGTCTACGACGAGGCGGCCGGCCGCGGCGAGCTCACCGTGCGGGCACACCTGACCGTGAGCCCATCGTGGGGCGGCGCGGGCCCGGAGGCGATCGAGTCGCGGCTCGCCGCGTGGAGGCCCCGCATCGCGGGCCGCGGCCGCGGGGACGCATTCCTGCGAGTGGCGGGCCTCGTCGCCGAGACCAATCCCGGCGCCGACGGCGCGGTGCGCGCGCGCTCGATGCCCTACACCGGCTGGGCGGGCTTCTCGTACGACGCGGCGCTGCCACGAGAGCAGCTGCGGGGTGTGCTGCTGGCGGCCGCGCGCGCCAACATTCGCGTGCTCAGCATGGGCCCGGGCCTGCTGGACCTCTACGAGGAGGTGAACCGCCTGGTGCCCATCCGCGACCGGCGCTGGGTGATCGAGCACATCGGCATCCTGACCGGCGACGAGATCGGGCGCATTCGCGACCTCGGCGTCGTCCTGACCACACATACCAATCGGTATCTGTACAAGGAAGGCGATCAATTCCGGTCACAGGTGGGGCCGGGCGCCGAGGACACGATCGTCCCGCTACGCCGCCTGAACGCCGCGGGCGTCCACGTCGCGCTAGCCACTGACAACGTGCCGCCCTCGCTGTTCTGGCCCGTGTGGCAGGCGGTCGCCCGGGCGGGCCGCATCACGAACCGTGTCATCGGGCCCGCGCAGCGCCTGTCGCGCGCCGACGCCCTCAGGGCCGCGACCCTCGAGGGCGCCTACCTGACGTTCGAGGAAGATCAGAAGGGCTCGATCGTGCCCGGAAAGCTCGCAGACCTGGTCGTGTTGTCGGAGGACCCGCTGACGTGCGCCGAGGTACGGATTCGCGATATCACGTCGGACATCACGATCGTCGGCGGACGCATCGTACACGAGCGGCCGAGGCCGACCGCGTGAGCGCGTTACCGCTTTTGATCGGACGGATTCGAACTGTGGGCGGTGGACGACGTCCGGATCGGCTCGCCGATCCACGTCCCGATCAGCTCGGCGGCGTTGGCGGTGGGGAAGCCCGGCAGATCCGAGCGCGGGGTCGCCGGCGCCGGCGGCTCGAGCTTCATCGGGCCGTCTTTCTCGATTCCACGGAACCATCCGGCCGGTAACGGCTCGAGCTGCTGCGCCCGGCTCCAGCCTCGCGATTTTAGGCACAGCTTGTAGAGATCGGCGATGACGATGCCGTAGTCCTTGTTCGCGGTCATCTGCACGGAGTTTTCGCGGGCGCACTCAGCGCTGTCCCGGTTGAAGTCGCTCGCGGCCGCACCTGGCTTGTTCCAGTAGTGCCTGCCGCATCCCACCAATAGCAGGCCGACCCCGACGATCAATCCGAGCCGAAGCGCGAGCGATCTCTGGAAGAGGGGGCGAGAATTCATGTTCAGCTTCATGGCCCCCTTATAGCGCCCGAGGATTACTTCTTCAAGCGCACGTCCTCGAGCGGTCCCGAATAGGGGAACGCCGGGATCAGGGTGAGTCCAGGCTCCTCCAGCCGCGGTCCGTACGCACGGATGAAGCCGTTCTCCCAGATCGGAACGAACATGACGCGCTCCGCGATGAGCCGCTGAATCTGGAACAGCAAGTCTTCTCGCTTCTTGCGGTCCAGCTCGACGAGTTGGCGCTGGAAGAGGCTCTCGATCTCGGGGATCGTCCCGTAGGAATTGACGCCCTTGCCCGTGGCGTACGGCTCGATGCGAGTGGACGCGTTGCCGGCCGCGCCGGTGGCCCCGACGAAGACGTTCTTGAGCTTCTTGTCCCGCCAGGCGGACAGGAAGGCGGCCCGCTCCATGATCCGCACGCGGGCCTTGATACCGACGGCGTTGAAATTGTTCGCGATCGCTTCGCCCATTCCGTTGTACGGGGGATACGGCGTGAAATCGCCCGCGTCGAAGCCGCGCGGGTAGCCGGCCTCGGCGAGCAGCGCCTTCGCCTTCTTCTCGTCGTAGGGATCGGGGGGGATCGCGAGGGCGAACTCCTGATGACGGGGCACGATGCCGCCGGTGGGCGCCGAGAAGCCGAGCGACTCGGACGCGTTGATGGTCGCGCGGTCAACGGCGAGGCTGGCCGCCCGCCGTACCCTGACGTCCGCCCAGGGTGAGCCCGGCGTCCACTGCTCGGGGAAGACCAGGAAGAAGAGGCCGTTGGTGCGGATGCCCGTGAGCGTCAGCCCGGGTGTGCGCCGGATGTCCTCGGCGATCGGTCCGTTGAAGAAGTAGGCGCCGTCGACCTCGCCGCGCTTGAGCGCCGCCGCGCGGGTGGATTCCTCCGGCAGGCTGCGCATGACCACGCGCTTGACGCTCGGCGTCTTTCGCCAGTACCCCTCGAATGCCTCGAGGACCAACTCGATGCCCGGCTGGAAGCTCACGAACTTGTAGGGGCCGGCACCGACGGGCGCCCGACGGAACCCGTCCTCACCCACCTTCTCGACGTATCGCTTGGGCACGATCCAGGCGGCGCCCGACGCGCTGGTGCCATAGAAGGTCATGAAGTCGGGCCACGGCTCGGTCAGCACGAAGCGCACGCGCCGTGCGTCCATCACCTGCACCTCGCGCACGCGCGTCTTGAAGAGCGGCGCCGCGGCGCCACGATAGCGCTCGAACGAGAACTTCACGTCCTCGGCCGTGACGGGCTCGCCGTTGTGGAACTTCGGCCCCTGGCGGAGCACGAACTCCCAGGTGCGCCCGTCCTTGGACATGCTCCACGACTCGGCGAGCGACGGCGTGTTGAGCCCGCCCGGCATGGGCTTCACGAGCGCGTCGTGCAGCGCGTACATGACCATGAACGGGGTGATCTCGGCGTCGGTGTCCCCGGTGTCGAGCCAGCGCGTGGCCAGCGTGACGTGCACGCCCCACGTGACGGTTCCGCTGGGCTTGGCGGCCCTGGCCGCGCCGACGCTCGCGAGCAGCGCGAGCAGGAGGGCCGACATCGCAATTGGCAACCGGTGGATCATGAGCTCTCCTTTCGCCGGGTTCGCGCGGATTCTATACTCGACACGGGGCACCGGGCCATGCGGGTTTCGCCCGCCTTGACACGCCAGCCGCGTCGGCGCACTGTTTCATCGCGCGGACACGAGCTTCCAAGAAGGAAGGAGACGCCAATGGCGATCACGCTCTCGCACGGCGGGCCTACGATCTATCGTTCTGCCGCTCCCTCGCGACAGGTTCTGGTCGGCACCATCGAGGGCGTGGTGTGCATCGAGCGCGATGGCGGCGGCTCGGGCTGGCACGTCGCCGACCGTGCCCTGACCGACCAGCACGTGCACGCCATTCTGGTCGAGCCGGAGAGCGGCACGATCTTCTCTGGGATGAAGCACGGCTCGCTGTTCGCGAGCGAGGACGGCGGACGCACCTGGGAGCGCCGCGACAAAGGCCTGACCGAGCCCAACGTGTACAGCCTCGCCTGTACCCGTCTGGGTGGCGGCGTGCGTGTTTTCGCCGGCACCGAGCCCGCGCACCTGTTCTGCAGCGACGACCTCGGACGCGGCTGGACCGAGCTCTCGGCGCTCCGTTCGGTCGACACGTCGGGCTGGACCTTCCCGGCCCCACCGAACGTCGCTCACACCAAGCACATCAACTTCCATCCCCTCGATGCCGCGACCTTGTTCGTGGGCATCGAGCAAGGCGGGCTCCTGAAGAGCACCGATGCCGGCAAGACGTTCCGCGTGATTCCGGGCATGGACGACGACGTCCACCGCACGGTGATCAACCCGCTCGATCCCGATCGGATCTACATCACGACGGGCATCGGGATGTACGTGAGCGGCGATGGCGGGGTCACCTGGGAGCAATGGACGGACCTGCAGCACGAGATCGGCGGATATCCCGATCTCCTGGTGCTCCACCCGCGCCGGCCCGAGCTCATGTTCATCGCGTCGGCTGAGAAGGGTCCCGGCTCGTGGCGGAAGAGCCACTTCGCGGGCTCTCGAGTCTCGAAGAGCACCGACGGCGGCCGGACCTGGCAGATCCTCCGCGCGGGGCTCCCCGACCGGCTCCGGCCGGCGTTCGAGGCGATGTGCCTCGAGGACTGGGGCGATTCGTTCTCGCTGTTCGCGGCGACGGCCACGGGCGAGGTGTGGTGCAGCGACGACGGCGGCGAGCACTGGACGGAGATCGTCACGGGGCTGGCGCCGATCTCGAAGGGCGATCACTACGCCGCGTTCGTGACGGCCTGACGCCGGCGGCCGGCGCGCTTCCGCTCAGCGGATGACCTCGTCCGATCGCGGCTGCCGTCTGAGGCGACTGCGGCGGTCATTGAAACGGACACGGCTGTCGACCCGGCTGCTGGCAGAGACGGTATTGCACGCTACCGCTGGTGACGAAGCGCCTCAACAGATTGAGCGAGAACGTCATCTCGCTCATCACCGCCGCCTGATGGCATAGAAGACAGTCGCCCGGCAGGTCGAGCTTCAGGGGCTCGGCGGTGACCGGATCGAAGCCTCCGAAGGCCCAGTTGTGACTACCGAATCCCGGCCGGACTTTCTCCATGAGGTGCAACGTCCGCTCGTTCTTGCTGCGTACGAGCCGGCCCTCGCCGGTGACCTCGAACCGCGGCGCACCCGTCTTGGGCTCGAGCCCGACCGTTCTCGCGCTGTGAACGTCGAGCGCGAACAGGACGCCGGCCGGAAACTCCTTGAGCCGCGGATCGTGCTTCAGCGCGTCGACCGCCTCGCGGGAGACGTAGAGATCTCTCGACATCCCGTCGGAGCGGTCGACCACCGCGTATCGAACGAGCCGACTCGTGTAGTCCCGGGGATAGGGAACGACGGCCGTCGATTGCGCCGACACCGGCGCCACCACCGCCACGATCAGGAGTAGCACCGCGCGTGGCCCCGCCCGCGGTTTCATCATCAGCGAGCGTTGAAGCGCCAGCGGCGAAACGTCCAGCCGCTGGACGGAGAGATCCTGCCCTCTGCGATCAGGTCGGCGCCCTCCGCCTCGAAGTCGAAGATCTTCAGAACGCCCTCGTGCGCAGTATCGTCGATGACCCGGTCGGTCACGGTCACGAACACCTCGTCGAGGAGCCCGGCCGCACGGAGAGCGCGCAAGATCTTCTCGCCGCCTTCGCACGCCAGGTATCGCACGCCGCGCTCGGCGAACAGGCGCTCGTGCGCGCGCCGGAGGCCAGCCGTCTCGAGCACCGGCTCGGCGACGATCGCGATGGCCGTCGTCGTCCGGGCGCTACGCGCCGCCAGCATCGCCGCTGCGTCGGGAGGCGTCACCACGAAGACGTCCATCCCCGGCGTATTGAACAGAGGGCTGCTCAGCTCGAGGCCGCCCCGCAGCGAATAGACGATCGCCCGCGGGTGGTGCGGAAGGCCGTGGACTTCGCGAAATCGGTAGAGCGCAGGCGCCGGGGGATCGCCGAGCTCCTGGGGACTCGGTACCAGGCGCGGCTGGTCGCGCACGGTCTGTGCGCCGAGTCCGACATCGCCGAAGCAGCGCAGGTGGCGCAGGTGCCGGGCATCCGCCACACGCTCCGGTCGCGTCGGATCCCCGAGCACCGCGAGGACGGGATCGTCTTCCGGGCCCGTACGCCGCCACGCCAGCACACCGTTCGCCGACGCGACCACGACGCCGTAGATCCATGGGCGATCGGGCCACGCAGGCGGAAACCCGATCGGCTCGAACCATTCAGGGTCGGGCGAGCGCTCGCCGAACGGATAGCGCGTCTCTCGGTTGCTATACCAGTGGATCCTGGCGGCACCGTTGGCCGCCGGTTCACGGCCCATGAGCTCTCCTTCTACGCTAGGATACGATCCGGAGGAGCTTCATGGAGCTCTACGAGGTTCTGCGCACGACCTTCGCCGCCCGCGAGTTCACGTCCGATCCCCTGCCCGACGACGCGCTTGCGAAGATCCTCGATCAGGCGCGGTTCGCGCCGAGCGGCGGCAACCGTCAGGGCTGGCGCGTGATCGTCGTCCGCGACCCGGGGACGAAGCGCGCGCTCGCCGACTTCAGCGCGTTCGCGGGGCGCCGCTATGCCGCACAAGCGGCGAACGGAGAGAACCCCTGGAACACGATCGACCCGCCGCGCGTCGACGCCGCCACCATCGAGCGGACGCCGGTACCGGCGCGCCTCACCGAGTCGATCGCGGCGGCGCCCGTGGTTCTGGTCGTGTGCGTCGATCTGAAGGTCGTGGCCTCGATCGACCAGGACCTCGACCGCGTCGGGATCATCAGCGGGGCGTCGATCTATCCCTTTGCCTGGAACATTCTCCTGGCGGCACGGCACGAGGGCTTCGCCGGCACCATCACCACCCTCGCAACCGCGCGCGAGCCACAGATCAAAGCGCTGCTCGGCATCCCGTCGCACGTCGCCGTTTGCGCGGTCATGCCGCTCGGGCGACCAGTACGCACGCTCTCCCGCCTCAAGCGCCGCCCGGTGACCGAGTTCGCCAAGCGCGAGCGCTGGGACGGGCCGTCGCTCGGAGGTTGAGTGCTGCCTGTTGAGCGCCGCCAATTGACCCGTGCGGGAGCTCAACGCTTCGCGGGGGATTGTCGGCTCAACAGATAGACGAACGGGTGGCGCGAATCGATGACGCGCCAATCGAAGTCCTGCTTGAAGTGCTCCCACATGATTCGGTGCGTGTTCCTGAAGCGCAGATCCTCCCTGGGCTCGGGCACGATGTCGGCCAGGACCACCCAGTCGACGCCCAGGCGCTGGAGTCGCGCGATCGCCGCCTGCTGCTGCGACTCCGGCTCCGGGAACAGCGAGTAGACCTCCCAAAGTGGCGCGGTTTTGCCGAGGATGGGATACATGCCCGGCCAAAGCGGGGTCACGAGCAGCGGCTTGGCGCCGACGTTGGCCGCCGTCTCGCGCTTGACGCCCTCGATGATCTCGACGGTCGAGCGATTCAACCAGAGCGTATCGCCGGCGACGTCCGAGCGGACGTAGGTCTCCGGGTGCCGCATGCGGAGGCCATAAGGAGTTTCCGTCCGTCAGGTTCAGCCCGACGTCACCCTGGACGACGTAGGCCAGGGCCGCAAGGAGCAGCGCGAGCGAGGCGAGGCCGGCGAAGCCGGCGGGCGTGAGCCGGGTGCCGCCGGCCTCGCCTCGAGTCGTCAGATCGCCTTGTCGGCCTTGAGACGCTCCAGGTCAGCCGCCCCGAGCGAGAGCCACTCCTTGTAGACCTCGGCGTTGTGCTGGCCGAGCAGCGGTGCGGGCCGCACTTCTGTAGGCGACTTCGACAGCTGCACCGGGTTTGCCGGCATGGTGAACGAGCCCCAGCCTGGATGGTCGATGGTCGTGACCATCCCACGCGCGATCAGGTGCGGATCGCTCAAGATCTCCTGCGGTACGAGCACCGCGCCGGTGGGCACGCCGGCCTTGCCGAGATCGGCCATGACCTCGTGCTTCGTGCGCGTCATAGTCCAGGCCTCGACGAGCGCGTTGACCTGATCCTTGTGGGCGGCGCGCCATTTCGGATCCGACCACTCCGGATGGCCGATCAGATCGGCGCGTCCGATCGTCTTGAGCAAGGCTTCCCACATGTGCGGACGCACGGGCTGGCAGTAGATGTAGGCGTAATCGTCGCGGCCGCCCGGCTTGCAGCGGAAGATGCCCGAGGGCGAGGTGTTCGCGATCTCGTTGCCGCGCCGCGGCTCGAAATCGCCGCCGGCATAGGCGAGCCGCATGGCGATGCGCGAAAGGTTGACGACGGCGTCCTGCATCGAGCACTCGACCTTCTGACCCTGCCCCGTCGCCTGTCGCTGCCAGAGTGCGGCCATCACGCCGAGGGCCGCGTGCATGCCCGTGCCCGAGTCGCCGATCGTTGGGCCGGGCTTGAGCGGGGGCGAGCCTGGAAAGCCGGTCAACGCCATCGCGCCGCCCGTGGCCTGCGCGATCATGTCGAAGCTCTTGTACTCGCTGTACGGCCCGTAGTTGCCGAAGCCCTTCACAGAAAGATAGACCAGCCGCGGGTTGATCGTCGCGAGCGCGTCGTAGCCGAGGCCCATCTTTTCCATTCCGCCGGGCGCCTGGTTCTCGGCCACCACGTCGGCCTTCTTGACCATGTCGAGGAACATGGCCTTGCCCTGCGGATGCTTGAG
>Ga0126376_10002271_pt1 | contig 10851 bp, 10 predicted proteins | sample PanSoiMetPlot_15_FD_92760 | JGI IMG/M metagenome (GOLD analysis project Ga0126376, IMG submission 92760) | Tropical forest soil microbial communities from Panama - MetaG Plot_15 | ecosystem: Environmental > Terrestrial > Soil > Tropical forest > Bulk soil | place: Panama | collected 2016-02-17 | reverse complement strand
TTGTAGTTTTAGGGTGACTTAGATCGTTAGACCACTGGCAAAATTTACAGGCGCGCGGCCCCCACTATGTTCTCTGTGCCGCTGTGGTTGTTTTCTTAGGCATTCATTAACCACAGAGAACACAGAGATTGCACAGAGAAGAGCATGTACACCGATTTTTCGTGCAAAGTGTGAGCGTCTCGCCTGTCAAAAGTGACAGTTTCGCATTCAACCACCAACCTTAAACTCCCTCATAAAGTCTTAAGGAAGGATGGAGTGAGCAGAATGAGACAGACGGGAAGGGCGCTGCAGTTGAGTTTAGTTGCCGGACTTCTATTCGCCTGGTGTGTTGTGGCTTCGGCGCAGGATATACGTTTCAACTACCTTGAGGGAACCGATTTCAGCAAGTACAAAACTTACAAGTGGGTAAAGATACCAAACGCGCAATATCCCAATCAGATTCTCGATGACCAGATCATGCGAGCAATCGATACGCAACTGGCCTCAAAGGGTTTGACAAAGACTGAAGACAACCCGGATCTTTACGTCACTTACCAGGCCGCACTCAATCAGGAAAAACAGTGGAACTCATACAGCACCGGTGGCGACTACTGGGGCTGGGGCGGCTGGCGTGGCTGGGGCGGCATGTCGACTACTACAACGACCAGCACAACGATCAACGTCGGCACACTCAGTTGCGATATTTACGACGTAGCGGCGAAGAAACAGATCTGGCGTGGCGACGCGACGAAGACATTGGGCTCGGGGAAGGATCCAAACAAAGTCGCGAAGAACCTGAATAAAGCGATGGCGAAGTTGTTCAAGAAATACCCACCACCGGTGAAGTCGTAGACACGAAGAGCGCAAAAGGGGATTGGAGCATGAGACCGATAATCATTATTGCCTGTTGTGTATTGATGAGTTGTGCGTTGGGTATCTCATCGACGATGCCCCCGCAGGAACAGTCCAAAAAAGAAAAGTTTGGCGCGCTCGCCTATCTCCCGTCGGGAGCTGGTCCGGCTATGGTCGGCGCGGGAGCCAGAGTCAATGTTGATCTATTCGTCAACAGTTATACGAGCGATGAAGAGGCGAAGAGCATGGCGGCCCTGTTAGTCCAGGCCGGCCCGGATGCTTTGCTCCAAGCGCTCGAGAAGGCCAAGTCGATAGGCAAAATAACTCTCACCGGGCGTGTCGGGTTTTATGACCTGAAGCTCATTCGCTCTCATCGCACGCCCGAGGGAAGACGTATCTATGCAGTCGGCGATCGGCCGGTTGGTTTTCTGGAAGCTTACGTGAACAACAGATCACGTGACTATCCGTTTGGAATTCTCCAGATCGATCTGAAGGCAAATGAGAAAGGAAAGGAAGAAGGAGAGGGTGCTCTCATCTACTCAGCCAAGATCAAAGTGCTGGACGGGAACTCGATCGACGTAGAGACCTATGGCATCGCTCCCATCCGCTTGATGGGCGTACGCAAGCTATGACTATGATTCCGGTCTAATAATCTCCTGAGCTTCCTTCGTGCTTTGTAAAGTTGCGACTTGGAGCTACCCGTAGTAAACCCAAAAATGTTGGCGATCTCCCGATGGTTGTAACCTTCCACATCAAATTTGACGAAAACGGACCGTGAGCCGGTAGGGAGCCTTGTCAAAGCTCTGTCGAGGGTGATTTGATCCATAACTTGATGGCTGAAAGAATGCTTGAAGATTCGCGTTCCCGCTAACTCATCCAACATACCAGGAAGTTCCCTGCGGCGAATGGGGTTACGAAAGTGCATTAACACCTGGTTCATAGTTAAACGATAAAGCCAGGTCGAAAACCTGCTGTCACCACGGAACGATCCAACCTTTTTGAAAAGCTGGATAAAAACGTCGTGTGTCAAATCTTCGGCCTCGGTCATATCACCGGTCATTCTCAAACATAATCCATAGACCATTTGGTTGTACCGTTCGTAAAGATCTGCCATGCAGGAAGTGGCGCCGTGAGATACTGCCTGAGCCAATTCATAATCTGATTGGAGCGTCATGCCGCTAATGTATTGGCAGCGCCCACACTTCTCGACTGTTACTTCTGACAGGTTCCTTCAATTGAGTAAGTTTTAGACAGGATTGCAGAATTGACAGAATTTACAGGATGCATCTTGCACCTCATGAAAATCCTGTAATCCTGTCTTACCAGTCCTACCCAGCCCTGTAACTTTTGCTAGTTTCAAGCACTCGTCATCCTCACTAAATTCAACCATCAAGAGAGAACTCCGCACGATGAATATTGGAGGAGGGTGTATGAATGTGGATAGTCGATCAGGCTGGCGGTCTTTAACAGTGCTTATATCGACACTAGTCGTCCTGTTTTTCTTCCCCAGCGACTCTGTGCCGGCCCAAACTCCGGAACCCACAAAGCCAACATCAGAAGTAGAACAACTCAAACAGCGTCTGCAACAACTCGAGCAGACCGTGTCGGATCTGAAAGCCCAGATCACTACGATTGAAGACGCAAAGGCGAAGAGCCCTGCTCCTGCGATCGTCGACGCTACCTATTCGCAATCGGCAGCTGCAGCCGCGCCGACCACAACTACGCCTGCCAAGCCACAAGACAGCCAGGGTGAGAGTACGTTCACTATTTATGGTTTCGCGATGCTCGATGCGGGTTATCAGTTTAAGCAGGCCGATCCGAAATGGTTTGACACGGTACGTCCTGTGAAGTTGCCGGCATTCAGGGACCAATTCGCTCCGGACGGAAATACCTATTTCAGCGTTAGACAGACCCGTTTTGGTGCGAAGTCCACCACGCCAACAAAATATGGCGAGCTAAAAACGATCTTCGAGTTTGAGATGTTTGGGTCGGGCGTTGATGCCGGTCAAACAACGTTCCGCCTGCGACATGCCTGGGGCGAAATGGGCCAATTCGGCGCCGGTCAGTATTGGAGCGCGTTTGTTGATCCGGATGTGTTTCCTAACACAAATGAATACTGGGGGCCAAACGGAATTGCCTGGTTTCGTAACGTGCAATTTCGCTGGATGCCTCTAAAAGGAAAAAACTCGATCACCATTGCTGCTGAGCGACCGGGCGCGAGCGCTGATCTGGGCCAGGCTGCGGATCGCATCGAACTGGCCGGCGTCAGACCCAGGTTCAACTTGCCGGATCTCACTGGTAACGTGCGTTTCGACCGGAATTGGGGTCACGTCCAGATTTCCGGAGTCGTGCGGCACATGAAATGGATCGACACGGTCAATGACAACGTCGACCTTAGCGGCAGCGCAACCGGGGCCGGCATCGGCCTAACCTCAAACCTCAATTTCGGAAAGAAAGACGTCGGTAAGTTCTCATACATCTACGGACACGGCATTCAGAACTATATGAACGATGCCCCCGTCGATGTAGGCATTGCGCCAACTAACTCAGGCGATCCGCGCCGGCCAATCAAAGGTGTGGCCCTGCCGATGTGGGCCTGGATGGCCTATCTCGACCACACCTGGAGCAAACGTTTTAGCAGCTCGATCGGTTACTCGATGCTCAACATCAACAATTCTGAGGGGCAAACACCGGATGCGTTTCATCGCGGGCACTACGCTTCGGGCAATCTTTTGTTCTACCCCTGGGAGCGCGTGATGGTGGGAAGCGAAGTCATTTGGGGGAGACGCGAAAACTTCCGCGACGGATTTAGCTCCGAAGACGTTCATCTCCAGTTTTCGTTCAAGTACAACTTCTCGAAGGCATTCAGCTTTTGATGGGGACAGACGTCTGTAGATCGCAAGAGAGGAGAATGAGTCGTGCTCCGAAGAGTAAAACCTGAAAACATTCCACACATTCTCTCCACGATGATCATGGCTGGACTCTACGACGGTTCCGGGGGATGGGCCTGGCACGTAGGTCTGCCGGCGAAGAGTGGAGTAGGAGGGGGCATCGTCGCAGTCGTTCCTGGTAAGAGGGCGATTGCGGCCTTTGCCCCGCCATTGGATGAGGCGGGTAACAGCGTGAAGGCGCAGAAGGTCATTGAGTATGTAGCCAACCGGCTCGACTTCAATCTGTTCTCGTCTCGTTCAGTTGGTTTGAGAGGTGAGTAGGTTCGCGAACACTAAGGGCAACAAACGGGGTAGTGTCCATGACCATCACTTCTCGAATCAACTTTCCAACGCGGCCTCGCAGCTTAATGCTGCGTGCCGCGTTGTTACTGTTCATCATGGAATCATGAACAGCTTCTTACGCAAAGGCGCAAAAGCGCAAAGACCAGACAGTGGGGCACGACGTGCTTTGCGCCGCTGCGCCTTTGCGTAAGATTTTTGATCGTCACTGCGTTGCTGCTTGCGCCGCTTCCCGCAATGTCGCAGGCGAACGCATATTACAAGTCGCTGACGAAGGAAGAGGCTCTTGATCGGTTAATTGATTTTGCGGGCGACGTGCGGAACTGGGAGCAAACGAACGTGAAGACCAGTTCCAGTAACAGCGGAGGTTTGAAATGAAGCACATTAATTTGAGACCACGAGAATTAACGCGATATGCCGTGGCAATCATTTGCACGCTGGCGTTGCTTGGGCCGATGCCATTGCTTGCGCGGCCGGCGCCGGCAGCAGCGGCGGACGACACTGTGAAAATTCCGCCTGAGCAACTTGACGCGCTGGTGGCGCCGATTGCTCTTTATCCGGACAACCTGCTCAGTCAGACACTGGTTGCGTCAACTTACCCGCTCGAAATCATTCAGCTTCAGCAGTGGCTGGAAAAAAACCCTGAGCTCGCAAAGGACCAGAAGAAATTAGCGGAAGCGGTCAAGAAACAACCCTGGGATGCGAGTATTCAGGCCATGGCGGCGCTGCCGGATGTGGTGAAGCGTCTTTCTGACGACGTTCAATGGACCACCGATCTGGGTAACGCATTCCTTGCGCAGCAGAAGGACGTGATGGATGCGATTCAGCGTATGCGCAACAAGGCACAGGATACTGGAGCGTTGGCTTCAAACCAGCAACAGAAAGTGGAAAAGCAGGTCATCGAGAGCAAGGAAGTAATCGTCATCGAGCAGGCAAATCCGGAGGTTGTTTATGTGCCGTCGTACAACCCGACTGTCGTGTACGGCCCTCCGGCCTATCCTTATCCACCGATTTACTATCCACCGTCGACGGGAGCCGTGATAGCAGCCAGCGCCATCTCCTTTGGCGTCGGCTTGGCCATGGGCGCTGCCTGGGGTGGCGGTTGGGGTTGGGGTTGTGGTTGGGGTGGCGGCGATATCGACGTCAACATGAACAACAACTTCAACCGCAACACCAACATCAGCGGTGGCAACCGCGTGAACAACATCAGCGGGAATCGTGGCGGCGGTAACAAATGGCAACACAATCCATCACACCGCGGTGGTGCGCCGTATGGTGATCGAAATACAGCCAACAGGTTCGGCGGTACGGCTCGTGGTGATTCATTAGCGAACCGCCAAAGAGCTGCGCAAAGAGACATTGGCCGCCAGGGTGGCAACTTGGGCAGCGCAAACCGCGATCGCGGCGGACTTGGCGATCGTGGTGGAGTTGGTGACCGTGGTGGTGTTGGCGATCGCGGCAACCGTGGCGGTGTTGGTGATCGCAACGGCGTTGGTGATCGCAACGCTGTTGGTGATCGCAATGGAGTCGGCGACCGCGGCAATCGTGGCGGTGTCGGTGATCGTAATGGCGTTGGTGATCGCAACGGTGTCGGGGATCGCGGCGGAGTCAGCGATCGCGGGAATGCCGGAAATCGCGGTGGTGATCGAACCGGACCAGCTTCGATAAACAATCGTGCTGCAAGTGGTGATCGCGTCGGTGATCGCAGCGTAGGAAGCGGCTCTAGTGGTCGTGGCGGTTTCGGGGGTGGCTCCGGAGGTTTCAGTGGAGCCAGCGCTCGTTCGAGTAGTAGTCGAGGCTCTTCCAGCATGGGCGGTTTTGGAGGAGGTAGCCGCGGTGGCGGTGGCGGCGGTGGCAGTCGCGGAAGTTTTGGTGGCGGCGGTGGGAGCCGTGGTGGCGGTGGTGGCGGAGGTCGTGGTGGTGGTGGCCGAAGGAGGTAGTTCAATCATGAAAGAGAACAGAACAATGAAAACGTCAAGACTATTGTTCGTGAGCTTGGTTTGCGCTGGTTGCCTTCTGTTAGCGCAGGGAGGAAGCGCACAAAATGCCGGGAGGGCAAAATCGTTCTCGAGCGCCCAGGAAGCAGCGGATGCTCTCATCGATGCGGCCGAGAAATATGATGAGGCGTCGCTGACTGAGATTCTCGGCCCGGACAGCTACGACATCATTCATACCGGCGAGCCTGCGCGCGACCGTGAAGTGGCGCAGAAGTTTGCCGAACAGGCGCGCATCAAGACCAACATCCAATTGCAGCCGAAGAATCCGCGTCGTGCGATCCTCGAGATTGGAGAAGACAATTGGCCTTTCGCGGTACCGATCGTAAAGGTTGGCTCGACGTGGTCGTTTGATTCGAAGGCTGGTCGTCAGGAACTTCTGTATCGCCGCATCGGCAGTAACGAGCTTGATGCGATTGCGGTGTGTCGTGGGTATGTTGAAGCGCAACATGAATACGCACTCCAGAAGCGCGGCACGTCCGGTGTCAACCAGTATGCGCAGCGCATCATCAGCACGCCGGGAACGCAGGACGGCCTCGCCTGGAAAAACGAGGACGGCACCTGGGGTGGTCCAATCGGTGAAAAAGTAGCAGCGGCGATCGCGCGCGGTTATTCGAGTCGGACGGAACCCTTTCACGGTTACTTCTTCAAGATACTGAAGGGGCAGGGACCGGCGGCACCTATCGGTGAGATGGACTTCGTGGTCAAGGGCGTGATGATCGGCGGCTTTGCCCTCGTTGCTTTTCCGGCGCAGTACCGTGTTACTGGAGTGCAGACCTTCATGGTGAGTCACGACGGCGTGGTCTATCAAAAAGACCTTGGTCCAAAGACTCTCGAGCTTGCCAACGGTATCGAGCGATTCAATCCGGACAAGACCTGGACGCCCGTGTCGGATCAATAGGGCAGTCGTTAGACAGGATTACAAGATTGTTCAAGACTAACAGGACTATCCTGAAAATCTTGATACATCTGTAAATCCTGTCTCACTTGTCCAGAAGAAATAAAGCCACAAAAAGCACAAACGATTTAGGCAAAATCATTTGTGCCTTTTGTGGCTCTCAGTGGATGACGATACCGACGCTGAGTCGCAGATTATCCTGCCGCGTCCCTGGAATGACGAAAGGCGAGCCCACTGTCTGAAAAGGCGTTGGCGCCAGGACTATGCCCGTCTGCTGATCACCACGTGTGATGATGTTCCAATCGATCTGGCCGGCTCGAATGTCGAGACGATGATTGAGCCTGATATCGACTCCACCACCGAACGCCATCGCGAAGCTGGTCTCGTTGACGTGAAAGTCATTGATGCCGAAGACGGCTGGAAGTTGAGGACTATCGACGTCAACCTTTTGATGGGCGACTCCGAACAGTGCGTGGCCGAAAGGTTTGAAGCGCGGCCCCTCTTCGGTGTTGTTCTTGACCTGGACACCGCCCAGGAAATTTTGAATGGTTGAATCCACCGTGCCGCTGCCTGCTGGTCGGGAGAAATTGTCTTCGCGCAGGTGCAGTGAGTAATCAAATGTGGCGCCGACGTATTTGTGGAAATTCCGTGTAATCGCCAGCTCGAAACCGCGCAGTGTGTTTCTCCCGCCGAGAATGTCGTCAACGGCGGGGTTGCCGGTGTCACCTCCGAGATTGTCAAATTGCAAAGCGGAATAGCCGCCAAAGAATTCCCATTTCGTGTAGTCGTTTGACTGCGCCAGCGCGGCGGTTGTGCAGATTAGAAGTAATGTGGGGAGTGTCAGTATTCGTTTCGTCAGTTCCATAAAATTCTTCCCTTTCAAAACTCATTGATTTCTCGACGGGCAGCACGACGTCCGCAATGTATCTGCGGCAAAAAGGAAGCTGAACTGTAAGTTTTGACAGCCTCCAACAAGGCCGCTCACTCCCATCTCTACTGTAAAAAATGACAGTTACTGCCGGCTCACGCCCTTCCTAGAATTCCTCGGTCCACGTTTCAGAAATTAAAGGAGAGACGACCATGTCTAAAGAAGATTCGAATAATCCGCTTGCCAGTCCGGACCCGCTCATTTCTCAGGAGATTCCACCCGGCGTGGATCGTCGCACTTTCCTGATGCGAAGCGCGGTGGTTGGCGCCACTACGGTCATCCTCGGCCGTTCTCTCTCAGCACATGAGAGAGCCCAGAGATCTATCGCACCGCCGCCAGCAGTGCCCGCGCTTTCCGATCAACTGGACGTGGTGAAGAAGGAAAAGGGGCCGGTGATGACTACGTTGGACGAGTTCTACAAGGTCGGGCCAGGACCTTCAAGCTCGCACACCATCGGCCCCATGCGCATCACGTATGACTTTTATCAGCGCGCCACCAAACTGCCTGAAGACAAACTCGCCAAAGCGACGGCATTGAAAGTCCATTTGTTCGGGAGCCTCAGCGCGACGGGCAAAGGGCACGGCACAGAGCGCGCTGCCCTCGCGGGTTTGGTTGGCAAGGAGCCCGCGACTGTCGATCCGCTGTTTCTCGATAGCTTGCGAGACAAGCCGGATCAGACGTTCGAAGTGAAACTCGGCCCGAAGAACCTCACAGTCAGTCTCGCAGACATCGTCTACGACTCACCCAAAGGTGACTTTCCACATCCGAACACAATGACAGCCAAGCTGCTCGCTGGAAACGAGGTGCTACTCGAGCAGGAGTATTACTCGGTTGGTGGTGGCTTCATCGAGTGGAAAGGATACACGCCTCCAAAGAAGAACCCACCGAAGTATCCGTTCTCGACGATGAAAGAATTACGCGCGCACGCGGAGAAAAACAATTTGTCGATTGCACAGGTCATCCTCGCGAATGAGATGACGATCCCCGGAAGAACTCAGGAAGAGGTGTACGCCTTTATCGACAAGATCATCAATGCAATGACTGCGACTGTGAAATCAGGTCTGAAAGTTTCTGAAGACGACGTGTTGCCTGGCCCAATCAAGCTGCACAGCAAAGCCGCGACCGTTTACAAACGCGCCATCGACGAGTCGTACCAATCTGATCGCGGTATCGGTGTTTTGTCAGCCTACGCGCTGGCGGCGTCTGAGGAGAACGGGCGCGGCCACCTTGTTATCACGGCTCCCACAGGAGGATCGGCTGGAGTCATGCCCGCTCTCGTGTACGGGCTGGGCGAAGGTGGCCGCAAGCTCCCGCCAGAGAAAATCCGGGAAGGCATGCTGGCAGCAGCGGCGATCGGTTACCTGTGCAAGCACAACGCCACGCTCTCTGCTGCCGAAGGCGGTTGTCAGGCTGAGATCGGAGTGGCTTCAGCAATGGCGGCAGCGCTGGTTGCAACTGCACACGATGCGGCGCCACGCGTGGTCGAGAACGCCGCCGAGTCTGCACTCGAACATCACCTGGGAATGACCTGCGATCCGGTGGCGGGGTTTGTGCAAGTTCCCTGTATCGAGCGTTGCGCATTCGGCGCGGTCAAAGCATGGACTGCTTATGCGATCGCGAGTAACGAGATCGCAAGCAGGCATCGCGTTGATTTAGACGCGACGATCACGGCCCTGGCCCAGACCGCTAAGGACATGAACAGCAAGTACAAGGAAACAAGCGAAGCCGGGTTGGCGGTGTCAGTGGTGCTCTGTTAGCCACCTCTCTGTCTCCGTGTCTCAGTGGTGATTTTGATTAACCACAGAGACACAGAGACGCAGAGAAAAACCTAAACAATGGAAACGCCAGCAACCATCGAGATCATCGGTAAGCGCGATTCGCTTAAGGGCGTCCGAGTAGCGACTGTTGCCTGGCTTTTGACCGCAGTCTACTACTTCTTCCAATACGCACTTCGCTCGGCGCCGGCGGTAATGATGCCGCAGTTGTCTGACGCCTTTGGGCTTAGCGCGCTCGGCGTCGCTTCGATCGTCGGACTATTTTACTACGGTTACTCGCCGTTCAGTTTGGTAGCCGGTGCGGCGATGGACCGGCTGGGACCACAGCGATTGCTGCCACTCGCCGCCTGTGTTGTCGGAGTGGGAGCGTTACTGTTTGCGACAGGCCAGCGCGAGCTCGCCAGTGTGGGCAGGTTCATGCAGGGAGCCGGCGGCGTCTTCGCACTCGTCGGCGCGATCTACATCGCCACCAAAAATTTTCCGGCTTCCAAAGCAGCAACGTTAATTGGCGCCACACAGATGTTTGGTATGGCCGGCGGTTCCGCCGGACAGTTTGCCGTTGGACCACTGATCGGAAACGGCTTGCCGTGGAACGTTTTCTGGATCGCGATGGGAATCGGTGGTCTGCTGATCGGTGCGTTGTTGTTTGTGTTGTTACCAAAGGATGAAACATCTTCCGGTAACGGATTGAGAACTACGATTTCCGCATTCGCCACTGTCTTCCGGAACCCACAGTCGATCTTGTGCGGCTTGATCGCGGGATTGATGTTCATCCCGACGACGATCTTCGACATGATCTGGGGCGTGCGTTTCCTTCAGGACGCGCACGGCATCGACTACGGCGCGGCGGTGATGCGTTCGGCCACGGTTCCGTTTGGCTGGATCATCGGTTGTCCGTTGCTCGGTTTGGTTTCGGATCGCATCGGACGCCGCAAGCCGGTGATCGCCGGCGCGGCGATCGTGTTGCTCGGATGTCTCGCGTGGATTCTCTACGGCCCAACCGGCGTTCTTCCTCCTTACGTGTTAGGCCTCGTTGCCGGCATCGCCGCCGGTGCGGCGATGTTGGCTGACACGGTGATCAAAGAAGCAAACCCACCGCAGTACGGTGGCACTGCGACCGGCGTTGTTAACTTTTTGAACTTTACTTTTAGCGCGTTGCTGGGCCCGGTGTTCGGCTGGATTTTGCAGAGCGTTT
>Ga0126376_10002269_pt1 | contig 10852 bp, 6 predicted proteins | sample PanSoiMetPlot_15_FD_92760 | JGI IMG/M metagenome (GOLD analysis project Ga0126376, IMG submission 92760) | Tropical forest soil microbial communities from Panama - MetaG Plot_15 | ecosystem: Environmental > Terrestrial > Soil > Tropical forest > Bulk soil | place: Panama | collected 2016-02-17 | reverse complement strand
GCCTTGTTCACCGACGAGAGTCCCCATGCCGCGAACCTGGAGCGGCATGGGGCCTCTCTTCACGGTATCGAGCCAAATGGTGGAATAGTCCACGCTGGGTTCTTGCGAGGACCCGCGGGAGCTGATTCCGCCCGAAATGCCGCCGCTTACGCCGTTGGCAATTCCCTTGGCAATGCCTCCGGCCACACCTCCGCTGACGCCGCCAGCGACGCCCTGGGCTTTGAGCGGAAAAGCCCAAGCGGCAAGAGCGATAACCAGAGCGAGGCAAGGCGAGATCAGAGCAAACGAAGCGATCAGTCTTCTTTGGGACATGCGAACCTCCTTGAGCATAAGTGAAACTCGCTCGACGAGCTGGCGTTCGGCGAGAAAGGGCGGGGCCGGAATGGCGGCGAGCCCGGTGCGGGCATCCGCGAATACGAGCAGTGCTTCGAGATAGGATTTACGCGCGTTGGTGAGCCTGACGACCGCGAGATCGACGACCTGCTCGCGCGCGAGACGCACGCGCGAGACAAGCCAAGCGATGGCGGGATGGAACCAGAAGAGGGCGCGAAGAACTTCTTCGCCGAGATGATGAGCCCAGTCGTGGCGGCGGACATGAAGGAGTTCGTGGCAGGCAATCGCCGATTGAAAGCGCGGCTCCAAGGACGGGAAACGCCCGGGAAGGAGCACGAGCGGCCGCACAAAACCGAAAGTGACGGGCGAATCCACTTGGGAAGAGAGACGGAACTCCGCGGGAGCAGCCAGGAGCGCGCGCATGGCTTGGAGAACGGCGGCGGATTCCTCGGAAGAAGCGATGGGGGTGGAGGTCAGGCGCAGTCGGCGAAGTGTGAGAAGGCCAAGGGCGAGCATACCGAAGCGCAAGGCAATTCCAGCAAGAATCACGATGCCAAGGATCGGAGCAATCGTTTGAAAGCTGGGAAGATACCAATGCGGGGCGACGGGAGCGGATGTCGGCGAAACCGGCATACTGACAAAGTCAGTAGAGACCACGATCGCTGGGAGATTTTGACGATGCCAGGGCTGGAGCAGCGGGAGCATCAGACTGACGGCAACGAGCAACCGCCAATACACGAGAAGGACGCGAGGCTGGCGGAGCTGGAGCGCGCTCGCGAGAAGTCCGGCGGCCAGGACGAGCAGAGCTACCTGGAGGCTCCAGAAGAGCAAGTTGGAAAACCAGAACGGCATGTCCCTCGACACTCCTTTAATACCTGGCTCCAAATCTCATTCGCTTTCCTCGACCAGGCGGACAATCTTCTGCAGATCCTTTTCGCGAAGACGGCGCGACTTGACGAGGTGAACGAGGAGAGGCTGCGCTGAGCCGTTGAAAACGCGATCGATGAATTCGCGGATCATGCCGCCAATGATTTGGTTTTTCGGGTGCGCGGGGCGATACAGGAAGGCGCGATCCTGGCGGCGCTTTTTGAGGTAGCCCTTGGTTTCGAGGATCTTCATCATGGTCATGACGCTGGTATAGGCAATCTTGCGGCGCTCGAGCAGGGCTTCGTAAACATCGCGGACGGTGGCGGCTCCGTGCTGCCAGACAAGCTTCATGATTTCGAGTTCTTGGGGGGTAAGCGTGTTGTGCCTGGGGCGCATAGCAGATTGTTAGTACTAATTAATTCGTATGTCAAGCGAAAAGTGCAGGTCTCGCAAACGAACAGGACGAGCAGCTGGGACGCGCCGGCGTGCGATTCGCATGTACGCGGCAGTTTGACGGGAGAGGCTATGACGCGACTGGATCGCATCCCCGGGACCCCCACGTGATGCGTGGAAAACCGTGCATCCGCGGGATGCGTGTCACCGTCGGCACGATCGTGGGGCAGAACGGGGCCGGCCATCGCATCGAAGAATTGCTGGCGGACCATCCTTATTGGGAGCGTGAAGACATTCTCCAAGCGCTGCGGTATGCCGCCCGGCTTGCCGAGGAGCGAGAAGTCGCTCTCCCCCACGCATGAAGCTGCTGGTGGACCTGAACCTGTCGCCGCGTTGGATTCCTTTCTTAACAGATGCGGGCTGGGAAGCTACTCAATGGTCTGCTGTAGGGAAGGCAAAGGCCAGCGACTCGGAAATCATGGCGCAAGACGGCAACGAAGGATTACGTCGTCTTGACGAACGACTTGGATTTCGGCGCCCTTCTCCCGGCTTCCCACCAAACCAAGCCAAGCGTGACGCAGGTGCGCGCCGAAGACCTCAACCCAACCGTGATTGGACCTCAAGTTGTGGCCGCGCTTCGGCACGTGCAAGCCCGACATTGGAAGAGGGAGCTCTTCTAACCGTCGAGAGCGAACACGACTGCAGCTGTTGCCGTTGGCGAGCGAACTGTAGGCCGCGTAGCGCCAGTTGCAGATGACTTCCCTCCTGCGTTTGTGCGATTCTTTTTCCTCACCGAATCTAAGGAGAGCACGGGAAAACGAACGGGTCTTCCCGATAAGAGGCAAGAACCGCGAAAGACCCGCCACTACATAAGGAGAAGAGCGGGGCTCAAGCCCAGTCTCTACAGGGGGATTCACAGCGGCTCTGGCCCTTCTGCCTGGCTCAGGGTCAACAAGACACGGCCCACCTCAGAAGGCGCCACCTACAAGGATTCAAAGGAAGAAGACGATGCTGAAAAAATTCAAAGAGTTGACGGAGAAAGAGATTCTGGCCATCGCCATCGCCGCGGAAGACGAAGACGGACGCATCTACGGGGAGTTTGCCGACGCGTTGAAGGAAGAGTATCCGTCGACGGCACGGATGTTCGAGGATATGCGGCAAGAAGAAGTGGTGCACCGCGACCGGCTGATCGCCATGTTTCGCAAACGTTTTGGAGAACACATTCCGCTGATTCGCCGGGAAAACGTGAAAGGATTCCTGCAGAGGAAGCCGGTGTGGCTGGTGCGGCCGCTGGGCGTGAAAGTGGCGCGCAAGCAAGCTGAGGTGATGGAGCTGGAGGCGCAGCGGTTTTATCACAAGGCGGCCAGCCGGACGAGCGATGCGTCCACACGCGAATTGCTGTACCAGCTTGCGGACGAAGAAAGGAAGCACACGCAGACGGCGGGCGAGCTGGAAGAAAAGCATCTGACGGCGACCGCGAGAGCTCAGGAAGAAGAGTCTCACCGCAAACTGTTCTTGTTGCAGGTGGTGCAGCCCGGACTGGCCGGGCTGATGGACGGCTCGGTTTCGACGCTGGCCCCCATATTTGCGGCGGCCTTCGCTACGAAGCACAGTTGGGATGCGTTTTTGGTGGGCCTGGCGGCTTCGATTGGCGCGGGAATTTCCATGGCGTTTTCGGAAGGGCTTTCTGACGACGGCTCGCTGACGGGGCGCGGATCGCCTTGGCTGCGCGGCGGCGTAACGGGCTTGATGACTACCGCGGGAGGCATTGGGCATACGCTGCCGTTCCTGATTTCGAGCTTTCGCGTGGCAACGCTCGTTGCGGTGATCGTCGTGGCCGTAGAACTCTGCGTCATCAGCTATGTGCGCCACAAATATATGGACACACCGTTTCTGCAGGCGACGTTTCAGGTGGTGGTCGGCGGCGTGCTCGTGTTCTTGACCGGCTGGCTGATTGGCAGCTCGTAAATCGGAAGACCGAGATTTGAAATTGGAAAATCGAAATTCGAAATGGGAAGTAGACATGCAACTCCGGTCCTTACCGGTTGCGATGAGCTTAGGGTTTCTCTTGGGAATCTCCCTCTTCAGTGCTGAGGAATTCTTCAGAGCGACTCTGACTTATGCTGGGCCTCAATCACCAAAGACAACTGCCTGTGCACCAACAGACTCTCTGACGGAGGAGTTCAACACCTTAAATGCAGAAGGTTGCGAGGGCGTGGAACCAAGGGAACGCCGAGGCAGCCGTTTCCCGCTTCACGGAGGACGCGATTTATTCTGGGCCGCCCTCGGCGGGCCATGGTGGCCGAAAATCTTTGTATGAAATTTTTTGGTGGCGCGAAAGGGCGCGAGCTTCCTATGCGCATGGATTGGCACAACCTGATCTTAGACCCCGCGCGGCAAATTGGGGTGGGCGAGTACAGTTTTCGTTATCGCATGCAAACCCACAGACTCGTGATTGTGAAGGTGGACCGCGGGCTCATCCGCAATTGGCGCGAATATGAAGTGCAATCCGATTTGTCTTGGGACCGCTTTGTCGGCGACAACCGGTTTTGAAGACGATTTTCGATTTCCAGTTTCGATTTTCGAATTTCCAACTCAGTCGGAGTGCGCGGGAGCGGGAACGGGCGCGGGAGCGACTCCGAAGAGGCGGCGAAGCCAGGATTGCAAGCGGTCCATATAGATGTACACGACCGGCGTGGTGAAAAGCGTGAGCATCTGGCTGAGGATAAGTCCGCCGACAATGGTGATGCCGAGAGGCTGACGCAGTTCGGCGCCAACGCCCGCGCCGAGAGCAAGCGGCATCGCCCCAAGGAGCGCGGCCATTGTGGTCATCAGAATGGGCCGGAAACGCAGCAGCGCGGCTTTGTAGATGGCTTCGACGGGAGATTTGTTCTCGTCTCGTTCCACTTGAACCGCGAAATCGATCATCAGGATGGCGTTCTTCTTGACGATGCCAATCAGCAAGATGATGCCGATCAGCGCGATGATGTTCAAATCCGACTTGATGATTTGGACTGCAAGGAGCGCGCCGATGCCCGCGGAGGGAATCGTGGAAAGAATGGTGATGGGATGGATGAAGCTCTCGTACAAAATGCCGAGAACGATGTAGACGGCGGCGAGGGCGGTGAGGATTAGCACTTTTTGATTCGCCAGCGAATCCTGAAAGGCCTGCGCGGTGCCCTGGAAGGTGGCGTGAACGGTGTTGGGCACACGAAGTTCACGGCGGGCGGCTTCGATGTGCTCGACGGCAGGACCAAGAGAGGCGCCGGGCGCAAGATTGAAAGAGAGCGTAATCGCCGGGAATACTCCCTGGTGATTGACGGAAAGCGCGGTGTTAGACGGCTCGTACTGAGCAAAAGCGCTGAGAGGGACGAGCTTGCCGGATTTGGAAGGAACGTAGATGCTTTTCAGAGCTTCGGGAGATTGCTGAAATTCCGGAGCGACCTCCATCACGACGTGGTATTGATTCAATCCTTTATAGATGTTGGAGACCTGGCGCTGGCCGAAGGAATCGCCCAGAGTGTTGTCAATGTCCTGGACGGCAACGCCGAGGCGCGAAGCCGTATCACGATCAATCACCAGCGAAGTCTGCAAGCCGCGCATTTGCTGATCGGAATTGACGTCGCGAAGCTCGGGAATCCGCTGCATGCGCTGCATGATGATGGGCGCCCAGTGGGTGAGGTCGCTGAGATTGTCGGCCTGAAGAGTGTATTGATATTGGGACCCGGAAAATCTTCCGCCCACATTGAGGTCCTGAGTGGCTTGCAAGTACAACGCGGCGCCCGGAATCTTGGAGGTGGACCGGCGAATGCGCGCGATGACCTGGTCGATGCTGATTTTGCGTTCGCTAAGCGGCTTGAGCTGGCCAAACATGCGCGCGGTGCTGCCGCCGCTGCCGCCTCCGGTAAAGGACGTGACGGTGTCCACGGCGGGATCCTTCAGGACGATGTCGGTGAATTCGCGCATTTTTTGCGACATGGCGGCAAAGGACAAGTCCTGATCGCCCTGGATCACGCCCGTAAAGCGGCCGGTGTCCTGCTGCGGGAAGAACCCCTTGGGAGTCTTATAAAAAAGGTATCCATTGACCACAATCGTGCCAAAAGTGATGAGCAGAATCAGAAATTGATGACGAAGAACCCAGCGGAGCGAAACATCGTAGGTTCGCAAAAGACGATTGAAGGCGTTTTCTGAAAAGCGATAGAGGCGGTTGTGCTGTCCGCTTTCGTGTTTCAGGAAGCGCGCGCACATCATTGGCGTGGTGGTGAGAGAAACGAAAAGGGAAACGCCGATGGCCACGCTGAGGACCACGGCAAATTCCCGGAAGAGACGGCCAACGATGCCTCCCATCATCAGGATGGGGATGAAGACCGCGACCAGCGAAGTGCTCATCGAGAGAACGGTGAAGCCGATTTCGCTGGCGCCCTTCATGGTGGCAGCGAAAGGCGTCATGCCGTTCTCAATGTGGCGAGTGATGTTTTCAATGACGACGATGGCGTCATCCACGACGAAACCGGTGCAGATCGTAAGAGCCATGAGCGAAAGATTGTCGAGGCTGTAGTGGAAGAGGTACATCACGCCGAAAGTACCAATCAGAGAAAGCGGCACGGCCACGCTGGGAATGATGGTGGCCCAGACGTTTCGCAAGAAGGCGAATACCACAAAAATGACCAGGATAATGGAAATGACCAGGGCAATTTCGACGTCGCGGACGGAAGAGCGAATGGTGCTCGTACGATCAACGGCAACCTGCAGGTGTAAAGAGGGCGAGATGGAAGCGCGAAGCATGGGAAGGACAGCCATGATCCGGTCAACGGTTTCGATCATGTTGGCGCCGGGCTGGCGGAAGATGGCCATGAGGACGCCGGGCTTGGCGTTGGACAAACCGAGGTTGCGCGAGTCTTCCACGGAATCGACGACTTCCGCGATGTCGCGCAAACGCACCGGGGCGCCCTGGTGGCCTGCGACAATCAAAGGTTGATATTCGTAGGCTTTGAACAGCTGATCCGTGGCGGAAACGGACCAAATCTGCCGGGAATCGGATAGCGCGCCTTTCGCGAGATTCGCGTTGGCGGATTGCAGCGACTTCCGAATCTGCTCGAGGCTGACTCCGTAACTGTTGAGCTGGTTCGGATTTACTTCGACGCGTACGGCCGGCCGCGCGCTTCCCCAAGTGAACACTTGGCCGACGCCTTCAACTTGTGCGAGCTTCTGCGCGAGGATGGAGTCGGCGGCATCGTAAATCTGCGCGGGAGGAATGTTGTCCGAAGTCAGGGATAGCATGAGGATTGGCGAATCGGCGGGATTCACCTTGCGATAGTTGGGCCGGCTGGGAATGTCGGCGGGAAGCTGGCTGCGAGCGGCGTTGATGGCGGCTTGCACGTCGCGCGCGGCGGCGTTGATGTCGCGATTGAGATCAAACTGCAGCGTGATGTTTGTACTGCCGAGGCCGCTCGTTGAGGTCATTTGCGTGACGCCAGCGATGCGGCCGAACTGGCGCTCGAGTGGAGTGGCGACGGCGGAGGCCATCGTTTCCGGACTGGCGCCGGGCAATCCCGCGCCGACGGAAATCGTGGGAAAATCCACTTGCGGCAGCGGAGCAACCGGCAGGAATCGGAAGGCAACGATGCCGGAAAGAAGAATGGCGACGGTGATCAGCGACGTGGCCACCGGCCGCCGGATAAAAGGCGCGGAGAAGTTGGAAGAAAAATGCTCCATTTAATCTCCGGGCGCAGGCTCCTCCATCGGATTGCTAATGTGAAGTTGAAAGCGGCGGCCAAGCCAATCGAACGCAAGGTAAACCACAGGAGTCGTGTAGAGTGTCAGCAACTGGCTGAGAATCAGTCCGCCGACGATGGTGATGCCCAGAGGGCGGCGCAATTCCGAGCCGACGCCGGCTCCGAGCGCAAGCGGTAAACCGCCAAGAAGCGCGGCCATAGTAGTCATCATGATGGGGCGAAAACGAAGCAGGCAGGCTTCGTAGATGGCGTCAAGCGGCGACTTCCCTTCCTTGCGCTCGGCTTCGAGAGCGAAGTCAATCATCATGATCGCGTTTTTCTTGACGATGCCGATGAGCAGGATAATGCCGATCAATGCCACGACGCTGAATTCCGTGCGATAAAGCAGCAACGCGAGAATCGCTCCCACGCCAGCCGACGGAAGGGTGGAAAGAATCGTAATCGGATGGATGTAACTTTCATACAAAACGCCGAGGACAATGTAAACGGTGACGAGCGCGGCGAGAATCAGCAAAGGCTCATTCGACAGCGAGCGCAGAAACGCCGCGGCAGTACCCTGGAACGTGGCCTGAACGCTTGGCGGCATATTTAATTCCTGCTTCACGCGGTTGATGGCATCGACGGCGTCGCCCAATGCTGCACCCGGTGCGAGATTGAACGAAACGGTCACGACAGGAAACTGGCCCTGGTGGTTCAGCGCTAGCGCTGTGCCCGCCGGGTCGAAATGCGTGAAGGCGCTTAGGGGAACCTGCGTACCATTGGAGGACTTGACGTAGATATTTTTGAGCGAGTCCGGGTCCTGCTGAAATTGCGGATCGACCTCAAGAACCACGTGATACTGATTCAACTGCGTGAAGATCGTTGAGACCTGGCGCTGGCCGTAAGCGTCGTAAAGCGTGTTATCGATGTCCGCGGGGAAAATGCCCAGGCGCGAGGCGGTGTCGCGGTCAATCGTGAGAGAAGCGAGCAGGCCCTGGTTCAACTGGTCGCTGGCGACGTCGCGCAATTCCGGGAGCGCCTTGAGTTTTTCCATAAAGCGAGGAACCCAGTAGGCGAGCTCCTTGGCATCCACGTCTTCGAGGCTATATTGGAATTGCGTACGGCTGACGCGGTCCTCGACGGTCAAATCCTGAACAGGCTGAAGAAAAAGCGAGATGCCGTCGACTTTGGCAAGCTCGGGCTGGAGGCGGCGAATCACATCCGAAGCGTTGATTTTGCGCTCGGCGAGCGGCTTGAGATTGATCTGAATGCGCCCGGTGTTGAGGGTGGTGTTGGTGCCATCAATGCCGATGAAGGAGGAGAGGCTTTCGACGGCAGGGTCCTTCAGAATCATGTCCGAGAGCGCCTGCTGACGCTGGGACATGGCATTGAAAGAAATGTCCTGCGGAGCTTCGGAGACGCCAAGAATGACGCCGGTATCCTGAACAGGGAAAAATCCTTTGGGCACATAGATGTAAAGAAGAATGGTGCCGACGAGCGTGGCGGCGGTCACGAGAAGCGTGGTGCCTTGGAAGCGCAGGACGAATTTCAGGGTTCGGCCATACAACGCGATGACAGCGTTAAACGCGTCTTCCGATTTGCGGTAGAACCAGCTCTCTTCTTCTTTTCTCTGATGGCGAAGGAGTTTCGCGCACATCATGGGCGTGAGGGTCAGCGAAACGAACGCGGAGACTAGGATGGTAACCGCGAGGGTGACGGCAAATTCGCGGAAGAGACGACCGACGATGTCTCCCATGAAAAGCAAGGGAATCAGCACGGCAATCAGCGAGACCGTCAGAGAAACGATGGTAAAGCCGATTTGTTCCGAACCTTTCAGGGCGGCTTGCAACGGCGAATCACCCGCTTCGATGAAGCGGCTGATGTTTTCAATCATGACGATGGCGTCGTCCACGACGAAGCCGGTGGAAATGGTGAGCGCCATCAGGGAAAGATTGTTGAGGCTGTAGCCGAGAAGATACATCACGCCAAAAGTACCAATTAGGGACAGCGGCACCGCAATGCTAGGGATTACCGTGGCGCGGACGCTACGAAGGAAAAGGAAGATGACCATCACGACCAGGCCAACGGTAAGCACCAAGGTAAATTGCACGTCTTCCACGGAAGCACGAATCGTGGTAGTGCGGTCGGTGAGAATGTCTACTTTGACGGCCGCAGGCAGTGCGGCCTGAAGCTGCGGGAGAAGCTTTTTTACGCGATCCACCACGGCGATGATGTTCGCGCCGGGCTGCCGCTGAATGTTGAGAATGACGGCGGGATTCTGATTGGCCCAGGCGGCCTGCTGCGAGTTTTCCACTCCGTCGATGACAGCCGCAACGTCGCTCAGGCGGACCGCAGCGCCGTTGCGATAAGCGATGACGAGCGGACGGTACCCATCACTTGAAAGCAACTGATCGTTCGCGCCGATGGTGAACGCCTGATGCAAACCGTCAAACGTTCCCTTGGCCATGTCCACATTGGCCTGGCCGAGGGCGGTGCGCAGGTCCTCGAGGCTCAGACCGTAGGACGCGAGCGCCGTGGGATTCGCTTGAATGCGAACCGCAGGACGCTGTCCGCCGCTGATACTGACGAGGCCGACACCGGACAACTGTGAGATTTTTTGGGCGAAGGTTGTGTCCGCGAGGTCTTCGACTTTGGGTAATGGGAGACTTTGAGAAGAGAGTGCGAGTGTGAGGATGGGTGCATCCGCGGGATTGATTTTGCTGTAGATGGGAGGATTGGGCAGACCTTGGGGGAGAAGATTCGACGCACCGTTTATGGCCGCCTGCACTTCCTGCTCGGCGACGTCAATGTTGAGATCGAGGACAAACTGCAGCGTGATGACCGAACAACCGAAAGAGCTGGTGGAAGTCATATGGTTCAGCCCGGGAATTTGGCCGAACTGCCGCTCGAGCGGCGCGGTAACTGAAGAGGCCATCACTTCCGGGCTGGCGCCGGGGTAAAACGTTTGCACCTGGATCGTGGGGTAGTCCACCTGCGGTAGTGCAGAGACCGGCAACTGCAGATAAGCCACATAGCCGACCAGAACGACGCCAACCATCAGCAACGTGGTGGCGACCGGCCGCAGAATGAACGGCCGTGACGGACTCATCGCCGAGAACCTCCGGACTGCGCGCGGGACGGTTTGGAGGCCGGAGAAGCGTTAGGATTTGCCGGCGCTCCGGGTCCGGGTGCGGCGGTAGTTGCCGCACGAGCACCACCGTTGCCTCCGCCGGCTGCACTCGGGGTAACTTTGCTGCCGTCCTGAAGCTTGTCTTGACCGTCAATGACGACCACCTCGCCTGCGTTGACGCCGCCGTTCACGCCAACGCTGCTCGCCGTGTTCAAAGCAACGGTAACGGGGCGAATTTTGACGGTGTTATCGCCGCCGACAGCGTAAACGTAGGTTTTTTGGGGGCCACGCTGAATGGCCGAAGCGGGAACGATGGTGAGATTCCGCATAGTGTCCATAAGCAGGTGGACGTTGACGAATTGATTGGGAAAGAGCGCGCTATCGGAATTGTTGAAGACGGATTTCAGCTTGTACG
>Ga0126376_10002268_pt1 | contig 10854 bp, 12 predicted proteins | sample PanSoiMetPlot_15_FD_92760 | JGI IMG/M metagenome (GOLD analysis project Ga0126376, IMG submission 92760) | Tropical forest soil microbial communities from Panama - MetaG Plot_15 | ecosystem: Environmental > Terrestrial > Soil > Tropical forest > Bulk soil | place: Panama | collected 2016-02-17 | reverse complement strand
GGTGATGGGAGGAATGGTACTTATGGTAGTAAGTCCACTCACTGCCGCGCAGATCATGCTCGCAATTGACCGTTACCTGGGCGGGCATTTCTTTGATACGCAAGCCGGCGGCTCGGCCGTGATCTGGATGCACTTCTTCTGGATCTTTGGCCATCCTGAGGTCTATGTCCTGGTCATTCCCGCATTCGCCGTCGCCTCCGAGGTCATCCCCGTGTTTTCACGCAAGGCGATTTTCGGATATCCGATCATGGTTGCGGCGACAGTCGGGATCGGCTTTATCAGCATGAGCGTGTGGGCGCACCACATGTTCACCGTTGGCATGACTTCGAATGCCAACGCCTTCTTCGCCTTGTCCACGATGGCAGTCGGTGTTCCAACCGGAATCAAGATCTTTAACTGGCTCGCCACCATGTGGGGAGGAAAGATCGAGTTCAAAACGCCCATGCTGTTTTGTGTCGCATTTCTATTCCAATTCCTCGTAGCGGGACTCACCGGAATCATGCAAAGTGTGGTCCCATTCGATTGGCAACTGGCAAATTCTTATTTCGTTGTCGCACATTTTCACTATGTCATAGTCGGCGCGATCCTCTTCTGCCTGTTCGCTGCTTTCTATTACTGGTACCCCAAGGCAACCGGACGCATGTACAACGAAGCCCTGGGAAAACTGCATTTCTGGCTGTTTTTTATTGGCTTCCATCTCACGTTTGACTTCATGCACATTCCTGGCCTGTTAGGGATGCCGCGACGAATTTATACCTATGAACCGGGCCGGGGTTGGGACACCTTGAATCTGATCGTGAGTATTGGCGTCATCTTTCAAGCCGCAGGCGTATTGGTCTTCGCCGCGAATCTAATCTGGTCTTATTTCAGGGGCAAGATCGCCGGAAACGATCCCTGGGATGCCTGGACGCTGGAATGGACCACTAGTTCACCACCGCCTGCATATAACTTTGCCGTGATTCCCACGGTCAAGAGCCGCCGTCCACTTTGGGACTTGAAGCACCCTGAAGACCCGGATTGGAAATATGAGTAAAGGAAGATTCCGATGAGCGCAGCCACAGTCACAACATTCGAACCTGAACTGCGATGGGGACCCTCAGCGCGTGGGCGTCTGGGAATGTACTACCTCATTGTCGCCGAGGCCGCGATCTTCAGTATATTTGTTGTCGCCTACCTCTTTTATTTGGGCAAAAGCCTGAGCGGACCGACGCCACAGCAGGTGCTTCATGTGCCTGTCTTTTTCACCATTTGCCTGCTTTCGAGCAGTGTAACGATTCATCTCGCCGTGCGTTCCCTGCGCAAAGCAAAGCCTGGAGCATTTGCGCGGTGGTGGTTTCTCACACTCTTTCTCGGCGCCACATTTCTGGCCGGAACGATGATCGAGTGGCGGCACTTGATTTATGACGAAGGACTGACGATCCAAACCAATCTTTTTGGCACTACCTACTATTCGCTCGTGGGACTGCATGCCTTTCACGTGCTCATGGGCCTGCTTGCCCTGTCCATAGTCTGGCTTTTCGCGATGTTCGGAAAAGTGAAAAGCGAGCATGCCGAACGCGTGGACACCCTGGCCCTGTATTGGCATTTTGTGGACACGGTGTGGGTCGTGGTGTTCTTGGTGGTTTACGTGATCGGACGCTGAAAGGTGAGAACAATGAGTTCCAGTCCATTAACAACGAGAAGAAGCGATTCCGAAATCGTGCAATTGCCTGAGCCCACGGCCTGGCCCATCGTTCTGGCGTTAGGGATCGCGTTGATATTCGCTGGTTTAGTTACCAGTGAGTCGGTCAGTGTGCTGGGAGCCGTTTTGGCTATCGCGGGCTCGGTCGGCTGGTTTCGAAATGTTCTGCCCCACGAAGCACATGAATCTGTTCCAGTCGTGCCCGAGCAACCGGCTATTGCGACTACGCGACACGATGTCGCCCGGTTGCGAGTCGCGAGCCAAATGAAGCGAGCGTGGCTGCCGCTGGAAATCTATCCTGTGTCGGCAGGAGTTAAAGGAGGGCTGGCAGGAAGTGTGGTCATGGCTGCGTTGGCTATGCTCTACGGCCTCATCAGCGGAAACGGCATCTGGTATCCGGTGAATTTATTAGTTGCCGGATTTTTCCCCGGCGCGGTGCACGCGACCACTGCCCAGATCGCACAATTCCGCTTGAGCGCCTTGCTCATCGCTATTTCCATCCACCTGATCACGTCCGTGTTGGTGGGACTCCTTTACGGCGTCATGCTTCCGATGTTTCCGCGCCGGCCGATCCTTCTGGGCGGGCTGATTGCGCCTATCATGTGGACGGGCCTGCTCTACACCACGCTGGACATTATTAATCCCGTAATGAACCAGCGTATCGATTGGTTGTGGTTTGTCTTGTCGCAGGTCGGATTCGGAATTGTGGCAGGTCTGGTCGTTTCGCGCCAGCAACGAATCCGCACATATCAGGGCTTGCCGTTTGCTGTGCGCGTCGGAATCGAAGCGCCCGGCGTCTCAAGAGAAAGAGACGAGGAGTAATGACCATGAGATCTCCCATCATTGCTCTCTTTGCATTGGCGCTGTCCTTGATGGCCATTTGTGCCTGCAACAACGCGCCAGGGCGTCCTGTGGCCGACTCTGAGGCAGTTCGGCCAAACGAGGTGTTGAACTTTGACACGCTCTTTCAGCAGAACTGCGCCGGCTGCCACGGCGAGCAGGGCAAGGGCGGAGCAGCCATTGCGCTGAACAACGCTGTATATCTGACCATTGCCGATGATGCCACCCTGCGCCGCGTAACCGCTCAAGGAGTCGCGGGAACTGCCATGCCGGCATTCGCGCAAAGCTCCGGCGGCATGCTCACGGATGAACAAATCGGCGCCATTGTCACCGGCATTCGTTCTCGCTGGAGCAAACATGATTCTCCGGATCTGCAGCCGCCGAGTTATAGCGCGCTAGCCGCGGGTAATCCTCAGCACGGGATGAATGTGTACGACACCTATTGCGCCTCTTGCCATGGAGAAGCTGGCCGAGGTGGAAGGCGGGCCGGCTCGATTGTGGATGATTCGTTTCTCACCTTGGCCAGCGACCAATACCTGCGGACCATTGTGATTGTGGGGCGACCGGAGCTGGGCGCGCCCGACTGGCGAGGAGATGTCCCTGGCCAGCCTATGTCGCAGCAGGATGTGTCTGATGTGGTTGCATGGCTCTCAGCGCAGCGCCCAAAGCCAGCGCTCTCTTCAAGTACAAAATCTTCTACAGGAGGAATTCAATGACATCCTCAAAAGACGTCTCGAGGCGAGGGTTCTTCGCCAAAATTGGCCTGCTCTTCAATGGCATGGTCGGGGCTGCTCTTGCCGTTCCCATTGTGCGCTATCTGGCATCGCCGGTAACCCGCGAACGCAAAGGAGAATATGATTCCTGGCTCCCGCTGGGTTCACTGGACAAATTTCCTGCCGGCGAGACGCGGCTGGCCACCTATCGCAATCCGATGGTGAACGCCTGGGACGGAGAGACCGCGGACATCGCTTGCTGGGTGCGTAATGTTGATGGCAAGAAATTCCAGGTGTTTGCCGTCAATTGCGCCCACCTGGGATGTCCGGTCCGCTGGTTCCCGCAATCGAATCTGTTCATGTGCCCCTGTCACGGCGGCGCATATTATCAGGACGGCTCCCGCGCTTCCGGTCCTCCGGAGCGGGGCCTGTTTGAATATCCCTACAAGGTTCAGGATGGCAAGCTGCTGATTCACGCAGGCGAGATGCCCACTCCCGGACGCTCTGCCAGCAACTCGAAAGGATGTTCCTCATGCGGCTAATGGGACAACTGGGTGAATGGTTTGATCAGCGTCTTCAGCTCGGGAGGCCAATCCGGGAGGTAATGGAGCATCCGGTACCGCGCCAGACCGCGAGCTGGTGGTATGTTTTCGGCAGCGCTGCGCTGACGATATTCATGTTTCAGTTCGTGACCGGCATTCTCCTGGCCCTGGTCTACGTGCCTTCGGCCGGAGAAGCCTGGAGCAGCCTGCAAACATTGAATCACCAGATCACGCTGGGATGGTTCATTCGCGCCTTGCACGGCTGGGGCTCGAATTTCATGCTGGCCATCGTGATTATTCACATGGTTCAGGTCTTCCTTTTTGGCGCTTACAAATTTCCGCGAGAGCTTACCTGGCTTCTCGGCGTTTTCCTTCTCCTGTTTACGCTGGGAATGGCCTTCACCGGCCAGGTGCTTCGCTTTGACCAGGATGCTTATTGGGGATTGGGAATCGGGGCGTCGATTGCCAGCCGGGTTCCCGTTCTGGGACCAGCTCTGGTCAAGCTCCTCCTGGGAGGACCCATCATCGCCGGCGCCACCCTTTCCCGCTTCTTTGCCTTGCACGTATTCGTAATTCCCGGACTCCTGATCGGATTCGTTGGCTTGCACGTTCTGATGGTTCTTAAACTGGGGGTCAATGAATGGCCCATGCCAGGAAGAATTGTCCGGCGCGCTACTTATGTGCGCGAATATCACGAACTCACAGCAAAAGAGGGAGTGCCTTTTGTCCCGTACGCGATCTGGAAGGACATTGTTTTTTCCGGGTTCATCTTGTTGAGCATTGCCCTCTGCGCGGTCATGCTTGGGCCATTTGGGCCCGGTGGCCAGCCCGATCCCACCATTATCCAGACCGCTCCGAAACCCGATTCCTTCTTTCTCTGGATCTATGCGTTGCTCTCCTACCTGCCGCCGGCGGCTGAGACGCCAATCCTGTTAATCGCACCACTAATCGGCATTGTTGTCCTCCTGGTGCTGCCGTTCTTTGCCGGTGAGGGCGAGAAGAGTTGGAAACGCAGGCCCATTGCCGTTCTTGTGATCCTGGTGGCAGCGGTATCTCTTGGCACCTTGACACACCTGGGACAGCACACGCCATGGAGTCCCGTAATGGACGCGTGGAGCGGCCAGCCGATTCCCGCCGAGTATCTGAAAAATCGTACTCCTCTGGAGCACGAGGGCGCGCTCGTTTTTCAATCCAAGCAATGTCACAACTGCCATTCCTTGGCTGGCGAAGGCGGCCAGCGCGGACCGGCGCTCGATCGGGTTGCTGTCCGTCTGACGCCGGATCAACTGGTTCGCCAGGTCATTCAAGGCGGAGGCAATATGCCGGCTTATGGCAAGAACCTGAGTCCTGCGGAGACGACCGCACTGGTCAAATTTCTTGAGACGCTGCATCCGGCCGGGCAGCGGCCTGCACAGGATGCTTCCCGCGCCATCGCTGAAACCGATCAACACTGAGCAGGAGAAAGCACTTGCACGATTGGTCATTCCCGATTCCGTTGACGACGCTTCTCGCGCTAATGCTCTTCTTCTATGCGCGAGGCTGGATGCATCTGAGGAAGGCCTTTCCGCGGTTCATCACCCCGAGACATATGGTAGCTTTCACCGGCGGGGCCATCTCAATCTGGCTCGCTGTGGCATCGCCGCTCGCAGCATTGGATGAGGATCTGCTGACGGTCCACATGGTGCAGCACTTGCTGCTGATGGCCTTCGCTCCGCCGCTAATAATGGTAGGAAGGCCGGCCCTGGCTCTCTTACACGGTTTGCCGAAGCGTTTTGTTCAGGTCGTTGTGGGACCTCTGCTCCGCTGGACTCCTATACGCCAACTCGAAGAAATTGTTACCAATACTGTCTTTTGCTGGTTTGCCGGAACTATGACTGTAATTGGATGGCATATACCAGCAGCCTTCGCGCTGGGGCAGCACTCGGCTGTGTGGCACGAGATCCAGCATGCTTCTTTCTTGCTGGCCGGATTTTTGTTCTGGTGGCCGGTGATCCAGCCCTGGCCGAGCGCCTCTCGTTCGCTCAAGTGGTCTATTCCTTTGTACTTGTTTCTTGCCACTCTGCCCTGCGATGCGCTCTCAGCGTTTCTCACGTTCTGCGATCGTGTGGTTTACCCGTCTTATCTTTCCGCAGCGCACTCCTTTGGGCTTTCAGCCCTTCAGGACCAGCAGTGGGCCGGAGTGATCATGTGGGTATCCATAACCTTTATATATATGGTGCCGGCGATGGCGCTGACCGTCCGGCTTCTTTCTCCGCCAGCGGCCGCGGATTCTCAGGCTCATTTTGGTCCGCAAACCGCCGGAAATGAGTTACTTGCCGCCACTCGCATTGAGGTGATGTAACGTGGCCACCGAAGCACTCGCGGTGCGCGGACAGCCCTCGGCGGCCGGCGTCCTAGCCGATTACTGGGCACTCACCAAGCCCGACGTCAACCTGCTCATTTTGATTACGACGGCGGCAGGCTTCTGCCTGGCCCACTCAATTCATCTTGTTGGCTTTCCAGTTTTCCTGCTGGTTCATACCCTGGCAGGCACCCTGCTTGTGGCCGGCGGAACGGCGACTCTCAATCAATATGTCGAGCGCCGATTCGATGCGCAAATGCGGCGCACTAAACGCCGGCCTCTCGCAGCGGGAAGAATCGAGCCTGCACACGCTCTGTGGTTCGGAATCACCCTTTCAGTCTCCGGCGCCATCTACCTGGCAGCGGCTGTGAATCTGCTGGCCAGCCTGCTCGCAGTTCTTACGTTGCTGTCTTATCTGCTGATCTACACTCCCCTCAAACGAAAAACACCGCTTTGCACTTTGCTCGGGGCTTTCCCTGGAGCAGCCCCTCCATTGATCGGTTGGGCTGCCGCTTCAGGAACATTGAGCCTTGAAGCCTGGGTTCTCTATGGATTGGTTTTTCTATGGCAATTCCCGCACTTTATGGCCATTGCATGGATGTACCGCGAAGATTACGAGCGCGCGGGATACATGGTCTTGCCTGGCGGCGAGCGACGGAATTCTCTCATGACTCTGCAGACGCTGCTGCCGTCCTTCGCCTTGATTGCCTTAAGCTTCGCCCCACTGCTCTTGGGGATCAACGGTCTCTTCTACACAGCGGGAGCGTCGTTCCTCAGCATTGCCTTCCTGTATTACGGAGCACAACTTGCGATTCGCAAGACCAACGCCGTAGCGCGCCGCCTGCTTCTTGCGTCCATTGTCTATCTGCCGCTCGTGTTTGTCTTGATGGTGCTGGGCAGGACGTGAACGTCGTTCTTCGGCTCGCCACGCAGCGTACCGCAGGGCCTGCAGGATGTCCTCGCGCTCCAGGTACGGGTAATCAGCGAGGATCTCATCGACACTATGACCGGCTCCGATTTGGCCGACAATCATGCCCACTGTCACCCGCATGCCTCGGATGCAGGCCTTCCCGCCCATTATTTGCGGATCCTGGGTAATACGGTCTAGCTCAAACATGAATCTCTCTTGGCCACTATTATCCGTCTCAAACAGCTTCAGGGCAAAGATCACGAGGAATGGGCGGCTTGAGACTGACTTGCAGGGCCGCTTTTCTGGGAGGATTCTGCCCATTGACGCTGCCGTTGCCGACCGCTGGGGAGTGCTGGAGGCAGAGGCAAGGCGCAGGGGAAAACCACTTTCCACGATTGACGCGCTGCTGGCCGCAACCGCAGTCCAATACAATCTGACCATGGTTACCCGCAATGATGCCCACTTTAGCAGCCTGCCGGTATCTGTTTTGAATCCCTGGCAACCTTAACTCTGAACCTGGGGCAGGTCGCGATTGCTGCCGTTGCAGGATCACTAAATCTGCTTGTCGCAACCCTTAGCGCGAAGCCCCGCCGTTCGCTGAAGCTAATTTCACTGGTCCGCCGGAGTCAGTCGCTGGCTGCACGGCTGTGGTCGAAGACGATGTCCATTCCAGTCTGCCATTGCTGTTCACCACCTCGTCCACGATCTTCGTGAAAAGCTGGTCCTTGACGATGGTCCGCTTCGTGTAGTCGACAATATAACTGAGAGAAAATTCTAAAGCTTCACCGTTGGCCTGCAGCGTAACAATCGGCTCCAGGAGGGGATTTTCGATTCGGTAGTTTTCGGTTATTCGGTTCCACGAGTCCTGAGCTTCGACCTGATAGTCACTCACGGTTTCCTTGGCCACACGCAAGAGCATTTCCCTCGCAAGCTGGTGATCGCTTTTGGACGTCAGCCGGACCTTGATTTCGTCCCAGACAAAGCGAAATCCCTGCGAATAATTGAAAACCGGGCCCTTCAGCACCGCATTGTTCGGAATACGAACAATTCTGCCATTGTAGAGATCCCCGCTCACCCAGTTGCCGGTTTCCATAACTGTCGTTCGCATGACGGAGATATCAATCACGTCTCCTTTGGTCTCATTCACCTGGATCCTGTCACCCACCCGGTAGAGGTTCGAGAACTCGATCGCTATGAAGCCGCCAAAGCTTGCAATCACATCCTGCAGCGCTACGACTATTCCCGCCCCAAATAACCCGAGCGCGAATCCGACGTGCTTCAGACGGTCTTCGAAAAGAATCACCAAGAAAATGAGGATGATTATGTAGGCCGCGGCAATCACCATTTTCCGGACCCGGTAACGGTGATCGCCATCACCAAAGCGGGGTGGCAGAATGCGTTCCAGCAGGCGAAACACGCCACGAATGACAACAACGCCAAGAATTGCGCAAATCAGTTTGGCTGTGAGCGAGAGGGCGGCTATGTGTTCAAAGAGGCGTTCCATAAAGAATCGGGTGATTGCACGTGACCCCACCCCGGCACGCGCAAAAGCCAAAACCTACGCGTGCCGGGGACTAGGTGAATCGCCGTGATCGCACGTGAGTCGGAAAACCTAAAACTGCACTCAGTCCGCGCAGCAATTTCACGCTTCGTTCAGTCAGCGTCGCCAGCCAGGTTAGATCTCATTAAACCTGGGAGATTTCTCTGACGCTGTATCGCTACTACCAACATCCTGGCGCTTCCTTCAGAACGCATTGGAGAAGGGATTTCTCATTACTTCATCGCTGTAAACGGTGGTAGCTCGAGCGATTTCAGCAGCTCTTCGATGCTGCGGTCCGTCAGGCTGCTCATCTGAGCCACGACTGCGCTTACCTTGCGCTCCTGCACTTTCGCTTTCTCGGCGGATGAGTTGGTCCAAACCGTCTTCCCACTGTGAAGATCAATGACCTGGGCCGAAAGTGCCACCTCGACTCGAACGCCGTCTTCGTAGTCCACCTCGTCGAGTTTGTCCAAACGGCCACTGAGGACGTAGTCTACGTCGTTGTGCCCATCATAGGTTTTCACCAGAGCGAAGTTGCCGCTGGCGCGTAGACGCTCGACGATCGAATGAGTGATGGCCTGTCGCGGATCTACCGCCCAGCGATGATATTCATAAAAGCCGATCTCCTCTGGAGACACAAGATAAGCAATCGGACCTCCGCGCAGATAGGCTGGCGACTGAAACTCGCGTACGGCAATGGATGCCAGCGCACCCCTCTTCGGCGGAGGATCTATAGCGGGTGCGAGATTGAGCGTGTAATAGGTCGGATATCTTACCTTGCCGATGCATCCGGTCAACGAAAGAGAAATAATGACGGCTGATACTAGAAGTGTTCTCCAATGTTTGTTCATTTGCATTACTCCTACTGCGGCACTTTGCGGTCTTGCGGCTGCTTGATACGGATCAAGCTCCACGGCCGTTGTTTTACCGAATTTGTCAGGTCACTCAAGTTCTGGGTGGTGATGCGCAGATTTTCCAGAGTCTCATCGATCTTGAAGTCGTTGGCCCGCACCATCACCTGCATATTGGCGAGCAGGCCCTTGGCTTCCTGTAACGTGGTCTGAAGTTCAGCCAAATCTTTGCGCAAGGGATCACGAATATCCGCCACCGTCCCACTGATGTTCTGGATCGCGTCATCCGCGTGATCTACGACAGGCCCCAGCTTTGTTGTGACTCGTGAAACCTGGTCCAACATGCCATCAATTTTCGGCCTCGCCTCTGTGACCAATCGGCTCATCTGTTCCAGCATGGCATTGATTCGCTCCTGATTCGGCTTGCCCGTCAGGGTGTTCAGATTGGCGAGCAGTGTTCGCGCATCGCCGCTGATCCCGGTAAGCTCACCCTGCACTTGCGTCATTAGAGTATTAGCGTTGTCGGCCACCGTGGACACTTTGGCGATGATCTCGTCCATGCTTGCCACGTCTTGAGATGGAACCGCTTCGCCGGGAACGATACGCCGCGCATCGTTGCTGCCGGTGCTAATCAGTAAGACTGGACCGCTCATCAGGCTCACTGATCCGAGCTTAGCGACCGACTTTTCATTTACCGGAGTTCCGGGTTTCAGATCCAGGAGAATCTCAATTTTGGTAGGATCAGATGCCCAGGGTCGCACCGCGGTCACTCTGCCGGCATTAATACCGCCAAACAGGACAGGCGCTCCTGCTTCGAGTCCGCCCGCATAGTGAAGGTAGGTCCTGTAAGGCACGCTCCCGGTGTGGGAACTGGTCATCAAATAGATGAGAGTGAATGTCAGGATGGTGAGAGACGCCAGCACGAAGGCCCCCACTTTTGCTTCAGTTTTCATAGGATTGCCTCGTGGCCCTGGACATAACTTTCTAGGTGTCTTTCCATTGATTGAACATGAGCAGCGGTGCCCGGCACGCGATCCAGGAATTGCCTGATGCTGGGATTCCGGCTGCTGCTGATCTCGTCTTTGGTCCCCACGGCAAGAAAAGAGCCTTTGTACAGCATGGCGATCCGGTCGGCGATTCGAAATGCACTGGCCAGTTCATGCGTTACTACAATCACGGTTATCTGGAAAGCGCGCTTGAGGAGCAGGATAAGGTCGTCCAGCTCTGCCGCCACAATGGGATCAAGGCCGGCTGAGGGTTCATCAAATACCAGGATTTCAGGACCAAGGGCCAAAGCCCGGGCGACCGCGGCGCGCTTCTTCATTCCACCGGAGAGTTCCTGGGGGAAGAGCTTTCCGAAATCCCCAAGCCCAACCAGGGCCAGCTTCATCCATACCATCAGATCAATGATCGAAGGCGCCAGGGCAGTATGCTCG
>Ga0126376_10002267_pt1 | contig 10860 bp, 12 predicted proteins | sample PanSoiMetPlot_15_FD_92760 | JGI IMG/M metagenome (GOLD analysis project Ga0126376, IMG submission 92760) | Tropical forest soil microbial communities from Panama - MetaG Plot_15 | ecosystem: Environmental > Terrestrial > Soil > Tropical forest > Bulk soil | place: Panama | collected 2016-02-17 | reverse complement strand
CTTTGTGAAATCGTTGCCGATGGCAATGCGTTGTTCGAGTGTTTTCGGCTGCGCATAGCAGACGTCTTCCTTGACGTTTGACTTCATCTGCCACTCGTCGGTGGGATGCGCTTCGCGAATGTAAATGGTCAGAAAGTCGGCGTGATCTTTGTAATCGTTATGGAGCTGAACGATGTCGCTAACCTGGCGACGAAAAGGCGGTCAAGTGAAGCTGCCGAAGACGAGAACGAGAGGCCTAGCGGAATTGCGTTCGCGAATACGAAAATGATCGGAGCCGTTGAGGGCGACTAGGCGCGCGTCAGGGGCAGCGTCGCCGATTTTCAGATTGCCACGGCGCATGTGCGGGAAAGCGTAGCGCAACATGTAGAGTGCGTCTTTCGGACTGCCAGCCATTTTGCTGAGCATGATGAAGGCGATGACAACGAGCGCGCCGAGCGTGATGCCGATCCACATGAAAGATTTCCTCACGAAGCGTAACTCCTTCTTATGCCATTAGGCTAAATTTAGCGCGAGAGATTAGCAACGGCTCCCAGGACGAGACATAGTATTTTTGCACTAGAAGCATTCCACGCGTGAAAGACATTTCCTCAGGGGCTAAAGCCCTTTTCCCGGGCACCTTAATGTCGGAGCTGAAGCTCCGACCCCCAAAGAATCTTAATCGTGATGGCCGCTTTGCAATTCCGTGCGGAGGGCTTTGTAGCGCTCGAGCGCTTTATCAATGACGTTTAGCGCGGCGTAGGCAGGGCGAATTTCTTCTACTTGTACCTGCTTGCCTTCGAGCTGCTTGTAGTCCTGGAAAAAGCGGCGAAGCACGAGCAAGCGATGAGAGGGAAGATCGCGCGCTTCGAGATACTCACTAAATTCCGGATCCTTGGTAGCTACGGCGATGATTTTGTCGTCGCTTGCGCCCGAATCCACCATCGTCATGACGCCGATGGCGCGCGCTTTGATAAGGGCAAGCGGCTGAACCGGTTCCTGGCAAAGAACGAGCACGTCGAGCGGGTCGTTGTCTTCGGCATACGTTTGCGGAATGAAGCCGTAGTTTGCTGGATAGAAAACCGCGGAATGAATAATGCGGTCGACTTTGAGCAGGCCGGTCGTCTTGTCGAGCTCATATTTGACGTTGGAGCCGAGCGGAATCTCGATGACGGCCTGGAAATCGCGGGGGACTTCGGGGCCCGGAGAAACGTCGTGCCATGCGTGAACCACTGGGACCATCCTTGCACGGAAATTGGAATTTCCATTATCGCAGGAGGGGCGGGGAACTGGCCAGCGGCGAATGAAGTGCAAGCGATTTCAATTGGCGCTAATTGGACTTTTTCGTCCACGCGCCGAGGATGGCGCCCATCACGAGCAATCCGACCAAAACATAGCCTTCGTTAATGAAAAAGAGATTGGTGGGGCGCATTTCGTACATGTGCGTGGTGTACGTGACTGGCGCGACGATGCCGATCCAAAGGAACACGCCGAGAGAAGCGCCGCGCGCGGCAGTGTTAGCGTTACGCCAGGCGCAGAGTTGTGCGAGTACAAACGCGATAAGCAGGCCGGTCAGGAAACTGACGATGTAGGGCGTCACGGGGTGCGGCATGCTCTGGGCTTGTGCCTCGGTGATGCCTTCGAGCTTCATCCATTGTTTGCCAAAAAGCACGGCAAACCAGACAGCTCCAAGAAGCCAATAGACAATCGCGCAGACAATGACCGCGACATAGTTGGTCTTCATGCTCGCTCCGGAGACGCCGTTTTAGAACACACTCGCGGGGTAGAACAAAATCGAGTGGCGAGAGTCTGACGCGATTAACGCGGGAAGTCAACGTTGGAATCGGAAGTAAAAGGGAATTGCGACCACTCTACTACGCGCGGGCTTTGTCGATCATCTTTTCCCAAACGCCCTTGGATTTAAGGACGAGTTCGATGAGCTCGCGCGCGGCGCCTTTGCCGCCGGCTCTGCTTGTAGTGTAGTGCGCGATTTTTTTTACTTCCGGCGCGGCGTTGCCAACAGCAACAGCGAGACCAGCGAGTTTCATGACGGGAATGTCGGGAAGGTCGTCACCGAGAAACGCGACTGCGTTTGCGGGGACGCCGGCTTTGGCCAAAACTTCTTCAAACGCGGCGACTTTCTGAGGCTGCTTTTCGTAGACGAATTCAACGCCCATTTCCTTCATACGGCGGCGAAGGGCAGGGCTCTCGCGGCCGGTAATCACGCCGAGGCGCAAGCCAGCAGTGCGGCCGAGCGTCATGCCCTGGCCGTCATGCGCGTCAAACGTTTTGATTTCGAGTGCGGAACCGTCGGATTGCGAAAGCAAAGTGACCGAGCCGTCGGTGATGGTGCCATCGACATCCATGAGGACGACTTGGATTTGAGCGGCGCGTTTTTTGAGAGCAGGCGGGATTTTTGCAGAGCGAGCGGCCAAAGTGCCTCCAACGGGACAAATTGAATTGCAAATTGTAACACGCGCAGTCTCAAGGCTGTGCCCGGCCAAGTTCCGGCTTTGGAACGGTTTGCAGAAGCTGTAAAAGAGTGCTTGACCCTGACGTAACGTCAGGCCGCATTAAGTATGGTGGAGGTAGTCGTGAAAACCGGCACCAAGGAAACCTATCAAGTGCTCGAATTCGCAAAACTGGCGGGCGTGACTGTTCGCGCGTTGCATCACTACGACCGGCTGGGGTTGCTCAAGCCGAAGCAGCGCACGCGCAGTGGCTATCGCTTGTATACCAATCGCGACTTCGCGCGCCTGGAACAGATCGCGGTGCTGAAGTTTCTTGGCATTCCTCTGAAGCAGATTCGCGGATTACTCGAAGCCGATTCGAAGATGCCGCGGGTTTTAGAGCGGCAGCAACAAGTGCTGGCTGAGAAGCGGCGGCAACTCGACAAGGCGATTCGGGCAATCGGCAACGCGCGGTTCGCGATTCAGTCCCGCGGGGAACCGGACTGGAAACTGTTTCAATTCATTGTGAGGGAGATTGAGATGGAAAAGAGACAGGAATGGAAAGCTCAATATTTCAGTCCGGAGGCCCGGGCAAAAGTTGCGCAGCGCAGAAATCTTTGGTCGCCGGAGCTGCAGGCAAGAGTAACGAAAGAGTGGGAGCAACTCTACGAGGACGTGGATGCATGCGTGAAGGCAAGCGAAGGTCCGGCGGGTGCTAAAGCGCAGGCGCTTGCGGCACGCTGGCTCGACTTGGTGAATCAGTTCACGGGCGGCGATCCCGAAATTCAAAAGGGATTGAATGCGATGTGGGCGGACCGGCAGAACTGGCCGAAAAACGACTCCCCAGACAAATTCAACCGGCCGGAACTGCAAGAGTACATGCGAAAGGCGCTGGCTGCCGCAAAAAAGTAGCGGTGGCGCCGTTTTGGAAGTGGTTTGGCAGGGGAATGCGCGTCGTTGCCAAAACTGCATATCGAATTGCTCGCGGGATCGCGCGTTCCCCGCAAAGAAATGCAGTTGGCGAGGGTGCCTTGTCCGCGTCATTTTTCTTTTTTGGAGGGCTTAGACGAGTTGCAAGCCCCAGAGATCGTGCAGGTGGACGACTCCGAGGACGCGGCGCGAATCGTCCACAACGACGACGCTAGTGATGCGGCGCTTTTCCATGAGAGTAAGCGCTTCGCTGGCGAGGACAGTGGGTTTGACCGTTTGCGGCAAAGGATTCAGGCATTGTGCGACCGTCATGCTAAGAGTGGTGCCGCCGTGCTTTTCCATGAGGCGGCGGAGGTCGCCGTCGGTGAGAATTCCTGCGAGGGTGCCGTCTGCGTTGACGATGGTGGTCATGCCGAGTTTCTTCGCGGACATTTCATGAAACGCATCAGGCATGGGAGTTTGCGGAGAAACTTTGGGAAGGGCATCGCCGGAGTGCATGACTTTGTCGACGCGCAGTAAGCGTTTGCCGAGGCTGCCGGCGGGATGGAGCGCGGCAAAATCGTCGTGGCGAAAATCGCGGCGCTCGAGCAGGGAAACGGCGAGTGCGTCGCCGATGGCCATCGCGACCGTCGTGCTGGCTGTCGGTGCAAGATTCAGGGAACAGGCTTCTTCGTTAACACTCGCGTCGAGGACGACCTCGCTCGCTTGCCCGATTGTGGATTTGGGATTTCCGGTGAGCGCGACGAGCGGAATTTCAAGACGCTTGAGCGCGTCGAGCAGCGCGATGATTTCGCGCGTTTCGCCGCCGTAGGAAACGGCGAGCATTGCGTCGCCGCGCGCGATCATGCCGAGGTCGCCATGCAGCGCTTCGGCGGGGTGCAAGAAAAAAGATGGCGTCCCAGTGCTGGAAAGCGTGGCGGAGATTTTTTTGCCGACAATGCCGGATTTGCCCATGCCTGCGACAACGACGCGGCCTTTGCAGGCAAAGAAAAGATCCACGGCGCGATCAAACGTGGAATCGAGGCGCGCGAGAACGTCTTGAATGGCTTGCGCTTCGATGCGGAGGACGCGGCGAGCGGTGTTCTGGCTCATTGCGAATCCCACCTGCGAACTAGAGTGGAAAGCTCTTTCATGCGCAAGAGAAGGGCGGGGAGTTGGGAGAGGGGAAGGGCGTTGGCGCCATCGGAAAGGGCGGCGGCGGGATTGTCGTGCGTTTCGAGGAAGAGGCCATCAACTCCGGCGGCGACGGCGGCGCGGGCAAGCGGCTCGATAAATTCCGGCTGGCCGCCGCTGGCGTGACCTTGTCCACCGGGAAGCTGCACGGAGTGTGTCGCGTCGAAGACGACGGGATAGCCGAATTTTTTCATTTGCGGGATTCCGCGAAAATCCACGACAAGGTTCTGATACCCGAAAGATGAACCGCGTTCGGTAAGAATGATTTTTGTGTTGCCGGTAGAGACGACTTTTTCGATGGCGTTCTTCATGTCGACAGGGGAGACGAATTGCGGCTTCTTGATGTTGATGATGCGGTCTGTTTTCCCGGCGGCAACAAGAAGATCGGTTTGACGCGCAAGGAATGCGGGAATCTGCAGAACGTCCGCGATTTCGGCGGCCGGCGCAGCGTGCGAAGGCTCGTGAATATCGGTGAGGATAGGCACTTTCAATTCAGCTTTGATCTTTCCCAGAATTCTTAAGCCTTCCGTCAAACCCGGTCCTCGGTAAGAGTTCATGGAGGACCGATTCGCCTTGTCGTAAGAAGCTTTGAAGATATATGGGACGCCGGCGTCAGCCGCGATTTGCGAAGCTTTTTCGGCAATAGCGCGCGCGTGGACTTTGGATTCAATTACACACGGGCCTGCAATCAGGAAGAGTGGACTATCTCCTCCGAAGCGCAGCTTGCCAATCTCGATTTCATGTGTGGTCGCCATTCTGGGTTGCCAGTAGATCAAGATTATTAGTAGTGGGCATGTTTGGCAAAAATTATTCGCGACGAACGGCTCGCTCCACTGTTCTTATGCACTCGTCAACGGTTCCGCGTTCGATTTCCGTAAGCTTCTCTCGCGCAAAAGCTCTCACATCTTTGAACGCAAGGAGCAACTCTCCCCAACCATCTGTCAGTGGTGAAGTCAGGGGATAGCCGTGCAGTATGGCTCGGAGCGCCCGCAAGCATCGGCGGTCACACCATCCTCCACGAGGCTTCGCAGCGTACTAAAGAGCTGGTCATTGCTGTGTATGGTCATTGAAGATGTTGCGTAGCGGGCATTTGCGTCTGTAGTGTGTTAAGCGGAAGCGCTTGGAGCTGCGCGAAGGACGACTGGAGTGCGCTTTGGATCTGCGGCGGTCGCGTGCACTTTTTCGGAGACTGCGGTTTGTTGTACCGCAGCGGGACGCATTCGGGCTTTTTTGTGCTCGATGGCTGCGCCGATAAATGCGGCGAAGAGCGGATGCGGTTCGAGTGGTTTCGATTTAAATTCAGGATGGAATTGGCAGCCGAGGAACCAGGGGTGCTCAGGAGCTTCGACAATTTCGACGTAGTTTTCGTCGGGCGTGCGGCCGGTGATTCTTAGCCCAGCTGCGATAAGCTGCTTTTCATATTCGCGGTTAAATTCGTAGCGATGGCGATGGCGCTCGCTGATTTCTGTTTTGCCGTAGGCCTTATGAGCGAAGGAGCCGGGTTCCAGTTTGCAAGGCCACGCGCCAAGTCGCATAGTGCCACCCATTTCGTCCACGCCGAGCAGTTCCCGCAATTTGTAAATCACGCGATGGGGCGTTTGCTGATCGAACTCCGTGCTGTTCGCGTCATCAATTCTTGCGACGTCACGCGCGTACTCGATCGTCGCGCATTGCATCCCGAGGCAAATGCCAAAGAAGGGAATTTTGTTTTCGCGAGCATATTGAATGGTATAGACCATTCCCTGAATGCCGCGCTTACCGAATCCGCCCGGAACCAAAATGCCGTCGTAGCCGTGCAAACGTTCTGCTGCGATTTGTGGCGACTCGATTTCTTCGGACTCGATCCAGTCGATGACGGTCTTGTGATTGTGTGCCAAGCCGCCGTGTAGCAACGCTTCGCGCAAACTCTTGTATGCGTCTTCTAGCTGCACGTACTTGCCGACGATCGCGATGCGCGCTTCTCCGGCGGGATGGTGCATACGGTGAACGAGGTCAATCCACGGCTGCAAATTTTGCGGACGATCTTCGAGATGCATCAAACGCAAAATCTGCCTGTCCAACCCCTCGCGCGCCAGTTCCGCTGGGACTGCGTAAATCGTGTCCACGTCTTCCATCGAAATGACGCAGGACTCGTTGACATTGCAGAAAAGCGCGACTTTTTTCTTTAAATCCGCAGGAATATGCCGGTCACTGCGACAAAGCAAAATGTCCGGCTGAATTCCGATGCCGAGCATTTCCTTGACGGAATGCTGCGTTGGCTTGGTTTTTTGTTCGCCGGCTGCAGCGATGTAGGGAACAAGCGTCACGTGAACAAAAAGCGTGTTTTCCGCGCCAAGCTCGAGGCGCATCTGGCGAATTGCTTCCAAAAACGGCAAAGATTCAATGTCGCCAACCGTACCGCCAATTTCAACGATGACGACGTCCACGTCGTCCGAAACTTTCTTGATGATGTTCTTGATTTCGTCGGTAACGTGCGGAATCACCTGTACGGTCTTGCCGAGATAGTCGCCGCGGCGTTCTTTGGCCAAAATCGTTTCGTAGATGCGGCCAGTAGTCCAGTTATTGTCGCGCCGCAGTCTGGCATGCGTGAAGCGCTCGTAGTGACCTAGATCCAGGTCGGTCTCGGCGCCGTCTTCGGTCACAAACACTTCTCCGTGCTGGAACGGGCTCATGGTGCCGGGGTCCACGTTCAGGTACGGATCGCATTTTTGAAGTGTGACTTTGAAACCGCGACTTTCGAGGAGACAACCGATGGAGGAGGCTGCTACGCCCTTACCTAGTGAGGAAACAACACCGCCGGTAACAAATATATATTTTTGCGCCATCCGGGTAGCCCGCCCAGGCCTGCTGCCCCTGTGCCGGACTGTTCTGACCTCCGCAGGATTGACGTACAAACAATTATGGGCATGGGAGCGCGTTCTGTCAAATCCAACTCTTTGCGCGCATAAAACGGAATAATTGTTAGTTCAAACAAGTGCGCAACATTTGTGTGACTTTGGTGTTTGATTCTAGGGGATAGGTCCGCATTCAGTGCGCGGCATTGTGCCTTTGCGCACGAACGTTTCAGGCCGGAAACCTGAAGCGACAATGCGGACATCTAATCTAGCGAGTGGGCTTCTCGCCGGGAAACGTGTCGTCGCACTAGAGTCTCGTGCAACCCGGAAGATTCAAATCAAACTGGGGTCAATCATGAAAGCAATCAGCAGCATGCGCGCGGGCATGGCAGTGTTCGCGAGCGCGGGATTGTTGGCCGGAGTGTTTCTATTCGCTTCGACGGCTAGCGCACAGCGAACTGCAGCGTCAACTACAGCGGCGCAGTCGAAAGCGATCGCGGAAGGGCGGAATCACTCCGCGTATGACGCGGGCAGGGAAGTTTCTTTGCAAGGAACAGTGGCGAAATTCACCGAGCACTCGAGCGATTTGCCTGTTGGCGCTCACGTTTTGGTCCAGACCGCTTCCGGACAAGTTGATGTACACCTGGGTGATCCGCGCTTGCTCAAGCTGAACAATATGACGATCGCGCAGGGTGCGAGCGTTCGCATCATCGGTGAACAAGTCGAGACAAATCAGGGACCATTCTTTCTTGCGCGGCTGGTGCAACAGGGAACGCAAGTAGTGGCTGTGCGCTCAATGACCGGCATGCCGCTGTCAGCGCGTTCTTCTGTTCCGCCTGCTACTACTAATTCGCAGGGAGGTGCACGATGAAGCGCAGCGCACTTCTTCTCGCGGTTTTTGTGGCGGTATTTGGTGTGGGTTGCAGCGGCAATGGTTCCTCAACAAACACTCCACCTCCCCAGTTAGGTTTTACGAATTCCAGTCTCAAAGGCCAATTTGCATTCACCATGTCCGGCCAGGCCCCCGACGGTTTTATCGCCCGCATTGGCACTTTTATCGCTGATGGAAATGGCGGCATCACGGCGGGCGGAATTGAATTAGTGAACACAGTTTCGCATGGCTTCCAGCTTATCAATTTCAATTCCAGCAATTATCAAGTGAACAGCGACGGGCGCGGTGCAATCAATCTGACCAACGTCACGGGCACAATCTCCTTTAGCATTACAATGACTTCCGTTTCGGGCGGGTATATCTGCGAGACAGATGGAGTTACCGGCACGAGCGGAACGTTTCAGCTCCAGGATACTTCCGCATTTACATCTACCGGAATTAATGGGTCCTTTGTCTTTGATGTTTCCGGCTTAGACCCGAACGCCGTGCCAGATTCCATTGTTGGGCAATTCACTTTGAACGCGGGAACTGTCCAAGCGGGCGGCGTTTACGACGAAAACGATGGTGCCGTCGGTTCAGGGCCGCAGACAATCGCAGCGAATACGTATTTTCTGGATGCCACGAATGGTCCGACAAACGGGCTCGGTCAACTGAAGTTCAACGGGTTTGTCTATGACTTCATCATTGTGAACAGCAAGAAGTTATTCATGATTGAAGTTCCCGGGGCGACTGCGCTTACCGGCACTACGACCATCGGCGTGGCAAATGCCCAGACAGCCGCACCTGCAACGAACTCTGCATTCAATGGCAGCTTTGCATTCCTAATTGCTGGAGTCGGCACGCAAAGCCAGAATGAGAAAGCAGGGCGATTCACCACAGACGGCAGCGGTGGACTGAGCTTGATTGTTCTGGATGACAAGCAACTCGGCAGCGGCATTACTCAGATTCCGAGTGGCACGATTTCGGCGGCAAGCTACAGCATTGATACAAATTTCCCGGGAAGCGGCCGCGGGACGTTCACGTTTCACGACTCAGCCAGGGGGACATTCCAGTTTGTTTTCTACATGAGTTCGGCGACGGTGGGGGTTATTCAAGATAATGGTTTAAACCTTGTCGGAGACGGCGTAATTATGGCGCAAACTGGAGCGCCGTTCAGCAATGCTTCATTGGCCAATGATTATGCGTTTAACTGGAGCGGAAACAGCATCAACAGTACGAACCTTGTACAGGGCGAAGAGGATTTCGTCGGCCACGTGAAGATTACCACTGCCACTTCAAGCAACGTCACTGGGCTTATGGACTTTTCCGAATTGAATTCAATTCAGGGCGCCTTCCACGACTCCGCACTCACCGGCGGACTCGCGATCAACGGGGACGGCACAAATTCCTCCGGTTCCCGAAGCGGCGTAACGATTACTGCTGCGGGCACCAACGGCGGACCGTCCTCTACATTTAAGTTCACAGTCTATGTTGTGAATCCGACGACCATCTTCGTCATCAGCCAGGACAATGACCGCGTTACGGTCGGCGTCTTCACGGCGCAGATTACACCGCCATAGTCGGCGCGCGAACCAGCAAACTAATGAATCGTAGGCCGCCCTGGTTCTTCGCTGGGGCGGTCTCTTAGTTTATCGATAAGTTTTTCGACGCGTTCGACGTCTTCCGGGACGTCAACACTGACGGCGTCATACGGCGTTTCCGCGACGCGAATCTTCCAGCCGTTTTCCATCCAGCGCAATTGTTCGAGCTGTTCGATATGCTCGAGTTCGCCTGGTGGCAGTGTGGGATATTCGAGCAAGGCATCGCGCTGAAAAACATACAAGCCTAAGTGTTTTAGATGCCGCACGACATTGTGTGAGCCTTTATCGCGGACCCAAGGGATTGGTGCACGCGAGAAATAGAGTGCATTGCCGTCAAAATCGAGCACCGTTTTCACGACATTCGGATCCATGATGTCGCTTGGCGTTTTGATCGGAACAGCAAGCGTAGCAATCGCCGCGCGTGGTTCTTCGAGCAGGGCGTTTACGGCGCGATCGATAGCGTTCGGATGGATCAGCGGTTCGTCGCCCTGCACATTCACGAAAACGTCGCCTTCCGCATGCGCCGCGACTTCTGCAATTCGCTCCGTGCCTGTGCGATGATCAGGGCGCGTCATCCGCGCCTCGCCCCCAAATCCTTCCACTGCCTTCAAGATGCGTTCATCGTCGGTTGCCACAATCACGCGGGAGCCGCCCATCGCTAGGCGAGCACGTTCATAAACGCGCTGCACCATCGGCTTTCCGGCAATTTGCACCAGCGGCTTGCCCGGAAGGCGCGTGCTGCCGTAACGCGCGGGAATGACAATAACTATCTTCTCGTCGCCCATGTCCGTCTAATTCGCCTGTGCACTCCACGTCTCTAAACGAACACCGATGCTACCACGACGCACTTTCTCGAACGCGGTTGCGCGCATACTTAGGAATAAATTCCGCATTGCTTAAGTCCGGTTTAGAGAACAGGAATTCCACTTGTATTGCAAGGAGTGAATGATAGAATCCGTTTTTAGACCGAGTCCGCGCGGCCGTCCCGGCAAGCCGGGAAACGGGGGAGCCGTGAAACGCGAGAG
>Ga0126376_10002266_pt1 | contig 10862 bp, 7 predicted proteins | sample PanSoiMetPlot_15_FD_92760 | JGI IMG/M metagenome (GOLD analysis project Ga0126376, IMG submission 92760) | Tropical forest soil microbial communities from Panama - MetaG Plot_15 | ecosystem: Environmental > Terrestrial > Soil > Tropical forest > Bulk soil | place: Panama | collected 2016-02-17 | reverse complement strand
GCCCGAAAGCAATGGGGAAGGCAGAAACTGCATCCCGCAACAAAAACGTTTCTGGCGCTGCGGATAGCGGTGAATCGAGAGATGGAGGAACTCGGGCAGTTTCTTTCTCGGACCCCCGCCACATTGAATTCAGGAGCGCGATGGGTTGTGCTGACCTATCACTCGCGCGAAGACCGGATGGTCAAGGAAGCCTTCAGGGAAGGCGAACGTCAAGGAACGTTGAAGATTTTGACGAAACACGTCATTCGTCCCAGCGAAAAAGAAGAGCGGGCGAACCCAAGATCGCGAAGTGCGAAGTTGCGGTGCGCAGAAAGAGTCTGAACCATGAGGAAGAAGAAACCAGTGCCGATGAAGGAATTCCGCACGGTGAAGCGCATTGATAATTCGCGCTTTGTGCGTCGCGTGGAGCCGGTGAAGCTGAAGAATTTCTACAAGACGGCCGCTCTGGGCGGCGTCATCGCCCTTTGCTGCTTGTTTTACATCTTTCAGCATTTTCGCTGCATTGATCTCAGCTTCCAACTGGAAGAGTTGAAGCAAAAGCGGGCAGCCGCGGCCGCACTCAATTCGGAATTGAAATTGAACATTGCCGCGCTCAGCCGGCCGGAGCGAATCGATCAGATTGCGCGCGTAAAGCTGGGATTGACGCAGCCGCTGCCGGATCAGCTGCGCGAATATGACGTGCCGAGCGCCGCGCAAGTGGCTTCCGTGCGGTTTACGCGCAGAAATCGCGTGCAATAAGCGTCAGAGATCTTCCTAGATGCCGCCCCAGGCGGGAGACCGGCTATGAAAGTTAAGTTTGGCAGGAACAACGTCCGGCCTGGAACCTAAATGCGGGAAAATCGTGTTCAACTTCGCTTGCTGATTATCGCTGGATGCGTGGTCTTGTGGATGGCCGCAGTTTTCTGCCGTCTTGGTTATCTCCAGCTGATTGAACACGGTGAATACCTGACACGCGCGCACCGTCAACAGCAGCGCACGATTGAAATCACGCCCAAGCGCGGCGCGATTTACGACCGTAACATGCACCCACTCGCCATGAGCACGGAGGTCGAGTCTGCATTCGCGATTCCTACTGAACTCGGCGACAACAAAAGACAAGCGGCGCATCTGCTTTCCGGAATTTTGAATATTCCGCAGGACATCCTTGAAACAAAATTCAATTCCGGCAACACGTTCGTCTGGATTTCCCGCAAATTGCCTCCCGAAAAATCGGATGCCGTGAAGGCGCTGAATCTCAAAGGCGTCTACATGCAAAAGGAAAATGAGCGCTTTTATCCGAAGCGCGATCTGGCAGCGCACGTTCTGGGATACGTGGACCTGGATGAGATTGGCCAGGGCGGCATCGAGCATGAGCTCGACAAACAGATTCGCAGCAAAGGCGAAAAAATCTTAGTAATGGCAGACGCTAAGCAGCGCTGGTTCGACGGTGGACAAGTGCAACGCGACCAGGGCGCAAACGTCGTTCTCACGATTGATGAAAAAATTCAGTATATAGCGGAGCGCGAACTCGCCGCGGGGATCGCGCATACGCGTGCGGTCGCCGGCACGATCGTCATTCAGAATCCGAATACGGGCGAAATTCTCGCGCTCGCGAACTGGCCTAAGTACAACCCGAATTCTCCGGCCGAAGTGCGGCCGGAATCGCGCATGGACCGAGCCGTGAGTGCAATTTACGAGCCCGGATCAACGTTCAAATTGATTACGCTTGCCGCTGCGCTCGATCAAAACCTCACGCGGCCCGAGGAAGTTTTCGATTGCGAAAATGGCGCGGTCACGCTTTCCGGGCACAAGATTCACGACCACAAAAAGTTCGGCATGCTGCCCGTGTCCGAAATCCTTGCGCAATCGAGTGACGTCGGCAGCATCAAGATTGCCCTGCGCCTCGGCGCCCCGAAATTTTACGAATACATCCGCTCGTTCGGTTTTGGGCAGCAAACCGGCATCGAATTGCCCTGGGAGAGCAGGGGGATGCTTGGGAAGTTGCATACGTGGTCGGGCATTTCCATTGGCGCGATTTCCATGGGGCAGGAAATTGGCGTGACGCCGATTCAGCTTGTCACGGCGGTTTCCACGATTGCTAATGGTGGCTATCTGAAGAAACCCTACATCATTTCTGAAATTCGCAAAGGTGATCAGGCTATTTCTCCCGCGGACACTCCGCAGCCTGAGCCCAAAGTCGTGATTCGACCGGAAACCGCCGCGACTCTGCGCCGGTTGATGGAGGGCGTGATCCTTAGCCCTCACGGCACAGGAAAAACTGCACGGCTCGATGGCTGGACCGCCGCAGGCAAGACCGGCACGGCACAAAAGATCGATCCAAACACAGGCAGGTATTCACCTTCGCAATACATTGCATCATTCACGGGATTCGCGCCGATCAACAATCCCGCTGTTACGATTCTGGTTTCGCTAGATTCACCCGTGGGCGAACACGAAGGCGGCCAAGTAGCAGCCCCGGTTTTTAAACGTGTCGCGGAACAGGTGCTGCCTTATCTTGACGTGCCGAGAGACGTGCCGATTACCGAAAAGCTTGTGCAGGCTTCCTATAAGAGAGAAGACCTTTCGGAAGCGCCGGATACTTCCCTCGACGACTTCAATCCCGTTGACTTTAACGCGACGCCCGATTCGCAAAATTCCAAAACTAGCGCAAAAATAGAGGCACAGCCCCCCAGCATAACTGTTGCTCTTGATGAAGGTGGCGACATCGCCGTTCCGGATTTTCATGGGAAGACAGTCCGAGAAGTAACCGAAACGTGTCTCCGTCTTGGCCTCAATCCCGTTTTGATTGGCAGCAGCCTTGCACAAGATCAATCACCGGCCGCCGGAGCGAGAGTCCGGCGCGGAGCAAGAATCACCGTCCGGTTTGATGCGGTTGCACCAAAGACGAAATCGGCCGCTGGCCGTGGCAAAAACAGGAATTAGAATGAGGATTGAGCTTCCGGAGAAAGAAACCAAACTGGTGAACGAGGCGGAAACGGATTCAAAGAAGATTGTGGCTGGCAGGCCCCAAAGTGCGCCGCAAAGGCTAAATGCGTTGCTTGCCGGAACCGGCGTGACGCTGAGCGAAGCGCAATCCTCAACTACAATTCGAAACGTCGCGTGCGATTCGCGCAAAGTGCAATCGCAAGGGCTTTTCTTCGCACTGCAGGGCACGAAAGAAGATGGAGCAAAGTTCGCGCGCGATGCCGTTTCACACGGCGCCATAGCAATCGTTAGCGAGTCAACTGCACCTTCGGCTCTGCCGCACACTGTTGCGTGGATTCGAGTTCCTGCCGCACGCAAAGCACTCGCTGTCGCTGCAGCAAATTTCTATGGACATCCGGCGAGTGCACTGCAGCTCGCCGCCGTCACGGGCACCAACGGTAAAACGACCACGACTTCTCTTATCGATTCCGTCGTCAAAGCTTCCGGGGCAAAGACTGGTCTTTTTGGAACAATCGCCTATCGCACCCCGCTCGGCGATTATCCCGCGCCGAACACCACTCCCGAATCCGTGGACCTCCAAGGATTCTTCGCGGAAATTCGCGACGCCGGTGGCAAATACGCTGTCCTCGAAGCGAGTTCGCACTCCCTCATGATGGATCGCCTCTGGGGCTGCCATTTTCAAGCCGCGGTTTTTACAAATCTCACCCGCGAGCACATGGATTTTCATAAAACGTTCGAAGACTATTTTGCAGCGAAGCGCCGCCTTTTCGAAGGTACGGGCGCCGGTCCTGCCGAAGTTGCAGTGCTCAACGCTGACGACGAATATGGCCCGCGCCTGAGCGGCGTCGCAAAATCGAGCGTAACGTACGGCATCGAGAGTTCCGCCGACATCAGCACGAAAAAATTCCACCTGAATTTTTCTGGGCTCTCCTTCACGGCTCACACGCCCAACGGCAAGCTGCAAATCATCAGTTCGTTGGTTGGCCGCATCAACGTCTACAACATTCTCGCCGCCATCGGCGCGGCTCAAGCGCTAGCTCTTTCGAATGAAGTCATCGAAATCGGGATCAAAAATCTTGCAAGCGTTTCCGGCCGCTTCCAGCAAGTCGCTTTAGGCCAACCATTTCTTGTAATTGTGGATTACGCGCACACTGATGATGCCCTCGAAAACCTCATCAAGACCGCGCGCGAACTCAATTCGAAGGGCCGCGTTATCACGCTCTTCGGCTGCGGCGGCGGCAAAGACCGTACCAAGCGCCCCGTCATGGGTGAAGTCGCCGGCCGCCTGAGCGATCTCACGATTCTCACCAACGATAATCCGCGCCTCGAAGATCCTCTGAAAATCATCAGCGACGTTGTCGTTGGACTGCAAAAGAGCAACGGAAAATATTTGATCGAGCCGGATCGCGGAAAAGCGATCAGCATGGCGATTGACGAAGCACGCGAAGGCGACATCGTGCTTCTCGCCGGGAAAGGCCACGAGGAGTATCAAATCATCGGCGAAACGACTTTGCCTTGGGACGACCGCGAACAGGCTCGCAATGCTCTGCGCGACCGCGGTTATGGAGAAGAGCCTCCTGCGGGAGGCGTCCTGGGCGCGGGGATTGGCACCTAGCGCGCTCTGTTCGATACTGGGCAGAGGGCGCCGGGGTTCTGGCAACTACAGAACAGCCAAGCAGTCAACTTCCGAAAGGGAGGGCCCCTCAATCCGGTGAAACACAACCGAACCCGTGGCAGCTGGTTTAAGTCGAACCCTTTGAGGCACTTATGCGGTGGACGATTGCACAGGTGGCTGGCGCTTTGGATACCCAGCCGGGAACGGGGCTCGACCCCCTGGCCCGGGTGGCCGGTGTCTCGATTGATTCTCGCGCGATTCGTCCTGGAGAGCTGTTCGTGGCCATTCACGGACCGCGTCATGACGGACACACTTTCGTGCCGGACGTCTTGGCGGGCGGCGCTCTTGCGGCCGTGGTGGCTCAAGACAAGTTGGCGCAGTGTCCAGAAACCGTACGCAGCCGCTGCATCATTGTGGCCGATACCTTCATCGCGCTCAAGAAGCTCGCCCGCAAAGTTCGCGAGGCATGGGGCGGAAAAATTGCCGGCGTTACGGGCTCCGTCGGCAAGACCACGACAAAAGAGATCCTGGCGGCATTGTTGGGCACGCGGCTCCGCATTTTGAAGTCAGAAGGAAATTTTAATAACGAGTATGGGCTGCCGCTGACCCTTTTCAAGCTCGACGAAACGCACCAGGCCGCTGTGCTCGAGATGGGCATGTCGCGGCGCGGTGAATTATCGCGGCTCGCGGAAATAGCGCGGCCCGATGTTGGTGTCGTCACGCGTGTTTCGCCGGCGCACTTGGAATTCTTTTCGTCGGTGGATGAAATTGCGCTCGCCAAGCGCGAGCTGATCGAAGGCTTGAACGGGCGCGAATCAACCGCGGTTTTGAACGCAGATGATCCGCGCGTCGCTGCGTTTGGTGCATTTGCTCCGGGCCGCGTGATGACCTACGGCATCGAGCAGCCTGCGTTTTTCACGGCGCAGGCCATCGAGGACCGTGGCGCGCTCGGCTCGGCATTCGATTACGTCAGTCCGGAAGGCCGCGTACGTCTAGAGCTAGCGTTGCCCGGGCGCCACGTGATCGCCAACGCTTTGGCATCACTTGCTGCGGCGAGTGTCTGGGGCATCGGTGCTGCCGAAGCGCAAGCAGTGTTGCGCACCATGCGAGCCCCAGCAATGCGCGGAGAACTTTTGCGATTTTCGAATGGAGCGGCCCTGATCAACGACAGTTACAACTCAAGCCCCGCCGCTTTGCATGCAATGACGGCACTTCTCGCGGCTACGCCCGGCTTTCAGCGGCGCATTCTTGCCGCGGGTGAAATGCGCGAACTCGGCACGAGCTCGGCGGAACTCCATCGCGAAGCCGGCGCCGCCGCCGCAAAATCGGGAAAAGTAGATTGGATCATCGGCGTTGCGGGCGATGCCGCACAAATTATCGAAGGCGCGGCTGCAGCAGGTTTCAATCGCGCTCACACAAAATTCTTCGCGTCATCCGAAGAAGCCGGCGCGTTCGTTCAACATTTCTTCCAGCCCGGCGATTTGCTGCTCGTCAAAGGCTCTCGCGGCGTAAAAATGGAGCGTATCGTCGAAGCGCTCATCGCCGCGCATGCGCCGACTGAGGCCCCCCGCGAGGAGGTTCGGCACTAGGATGCTTTACTACCTCCTCTACGAAGTTCTGCGCCGGTACTTCAGCCCGCTCAATGTTTTTCGCTACATCACCGTTCGAACGGTTTACGCGAGCTTGACAGCCATGTTTCTTGCGTTGGTCTTTGGTCCGTGGCTCATTCGAAAGCTGCGCGAGTTGCAAATCGGCCAGTTCATCCGCGAAGAAGGCCCCCAAGAGCACAAGAAAAAAGCCGGCACTCCGACAATGGGAGGCGTGCTCATCGTTCTGTCAACCGCTGTTCCTGTCTTGCTCTGGGCGGATCTCACCAATGTCTTCGTACTGGTTGCACTTTTCGCGCTGCTCGCGTTCGCTGCCATCGGCTTCATCGACGACTACGCCAAAGTTTCGAAGCAGCACAATCTCGGCCTCACCGCTAAGCGCAAATTTTCGCTGCAAATTCTTATCAGCCTCATCGTTGGCGCGTCGCTCCTCGTTCTTGCCACCTACAGCGCGTACTCCACGCAACTCGTTCTCCCGTTTTTCAAACGCATGCATCCCGACCTCGTTATCCATTCACTCATCAATTCGAAACATTTCTGGCCGTTTGCGTTCATTCCGTTTCTTGTTTTCGTGGCTGTCGTTATCGCTGGTGCTTCGAACGCCGTGAATCTCACTGACGGTCTCGACGGTCTCGCCATCGGCTGCACCGTTATCGCCGCCGGCGCGCTCACCGTACTCACGTACGTCAGCAGCAACTATCGCTGGGCCAGCTATCTCGAAATTCAGTACATTCCGCGCGTCGGTGAACTTACAGTCTTTTGCGGCGCGCTCGTCGGTGCTTCACTCGGCTTTCTTTGGTACAACGCACATCCAGCAGAAGTTTTCATGGGCGACGTCGGTTCGCTTTCGCTCGGAGGCACGCTCGGCGTCATCGCCGTCATCATCAAGCAAGAAGTGCTGCTCTTTTTCGTCGGCGGTGTTTTTGTCATTGAAGCGCTCAGCGTGATTTTGCAAGTAGGCTCGTTCAAATTGCGCGGTAAACGCATTTTCCGGATGGCGCCGATTCATCACCATTTCGAATTGCTCGGCTGGAGCGAATCCAAAGTTATCGTGCGTTTTTGGATCGCGGCACTGGTTTTCGCGCTGTTTGCTTTGACGACTTTGAAATTACGGTAGGATATGTTCGAACTTACTGGAAAGAAAGTTTTGGTAATCGGACTCGCGCGCACAGGCGTGGCGACTTCGCTTTTTTGCGCGCGACATGGCGCAATTGTCACTGCGACCGACACCCGCGCCGAATCCGATCTCACCGACGCAGCCGCAAAACTGCGCGCCGTCGGGGCCTCACTTCAATTCGGCGGCTACACGGAAGAAATTCTCGTTGGTCGGGACCTCGTCGTTCCCAGCCCCGGCGTCCCCGCTAATTCCGAAATCCTCACGGCCGCGCGCGCGCAGAACATTCCCATCTGGAGCGAAATCGAGCTTGCCGACCGCTTTCTCCGCGGCCGCCTCATTGGCATTACCGGCTCCAACGGAAAGACCACCACGACTTCTCTCAGCGAGCACATCCTGAAAAGTTCCGGCTACGCCACACTTCTTGCGGGAAATATCGGCACGCCGCTCATCGGCGTTGTCGAACAAACTACGGACCAAACCATTACCGTCGCCGAGCTCAGCAGTTTTCAGCTCGAATGGATTGAAACATTTCGTTCGAATATAAGCGTTTTTCTGAATCTCACGCCGGATCATCTCGATCGTCACGGCTCGATGGAAGCGTACGGCGCGGCGAAAGCACGCATCTTCGAAAAGCAAACCGCCGCCGATTTCGCCGTGCTTAACGCCGACGATCCCGCGAGCACTCCCTATGCCCCCACAAAACCAAGACTTTTTTGGTTCAGCCGCAAGCAGCGCGTCGCACAAGGCGCTTTTCTTCGCGGAGAAGAAATCGTTTTCCGCAATGAGGGCGAGGAAGAAATCATTCTGAAGCCATCGGAAATTCCGCTTCCGGGCGCGCACAATCTCGAAAACGTTCTCGCTGCCGTAACCGCCACACGCCTCGCCGGAGCTCAGCCCAACGAAATCGCAAAAGCCGTTCGCTCTTTTGCTGGAGTCGAACATCGCCTCGAATTTGTCGCCGAACTAAACGGCGTCCGCTACTACAACGATTCGAAAGCCACCAACGTGGACGCAACGCTCAAAGCGCTGGATGCATTTCCCGGCCGCATCCTGATTATTCTCGGCGGCAAGGACAAGGGCAGCGATTACACCGTTCTGCAAGCGCTCCTGCGTGAAAAAGCAATTCTCGCGCTGCTCATCGGTGCTGCGGCGCAAAAAATCGAAAGCCAAATTGCAGGCAGCGTCGCCATCGAGCGCGCGGGTACGCTCCAGGGCGCGGTGGAAGTCGCTTCGCACTCAGCCCAGCCCGGCGACATCGTTCTGCTCGCGCCGGCCTGCGCCAGCTTCGACCAATTCGAAAATTACGAACATCGCGGCCGCGTCTTTAAGCAACTAGTTCACGAGCTTGCGAACCACGCCGCCGCATCTGTTTCGGGAAAGAGGTGATCAGTGCCGAGACGCAACGAAAGCGACCGCTGGCTGTTTGGAGTCACACTAGGCTTGTGTTTGCTCGGCGCGGTGATGATTTACAGTGCCTCCGCTGTCACCGCCGAGCACGATTACGGCCATTCCTATTATTTTCTTCTGCGCCAGTCCATCTGGCTGCTTTTCGGTGTCGCAGGAATGTTCGCGCTCATGCGCATGGATTATCGCAAGCTCCGCGAGCCCGTTGTCGTCTATAGCGCGCTCAGCCTTGTGGTCTTCATGCTCGTCGGCGCATTTTTCCTCGATAAATCGCATGCCACACATCGCTGGATTCGCTTCGGCCCAGTCGGCATTCAACCGTCGGAAATCGCCAAGCTCGCCGTGATTCTCTATCTCGCGTGGTTCCTCGGCCTGAAGGGTACGAGTGCCGCTCACCTCGAATTCTGCAAGAAGGATTTTCTGCACAACATTCTTCCCACGGTTGGTCCTATCTTCGTTTGCATTGCACTGATTCTGATGCAGCCGGACCTCGGCACTTCCGTGGACATCGTCCTAATCGCCACAGCCATTCTTTTTGTGGCCGGGCTTTCCTGGAAATGGATCGCTGCAGGCGCGGCCGCTGCAATCCCCGCGCTCTTTCTGCTCATCATGAGTGCGTCGTATCGCCAGGCGCGCCTCATGGCTTTTCTGAACCCGGACAGCGATCCGCAAGGCGCAGGATTCCAGCTTTTGCAATCGTTGATAGCCGTGGGCTCGGGCGGCTTCACCGGCGTCGGTTTGATGGAAAGCAAACAAAAACTTTTTTATCTTCCGGAAGCGCACACCGATTTCATTTACGCTGTCATTTGTGAAGAGCTTGGCTTCATCGGCGCCATCGTTGTCATCGGACTCTTCGCCGTCTATGGCTGGCGCGGCATTCGCGCCGCCTTTTCCGCGCCCGATAGTTTCGGCCGCCTTCTCGCGCTCGGCATCACAGCCATGGTCCTTTGCCAGGCGCTCATCAATTTTGCCGTCGTGCTCGGCATGGTCCCGACGAAAGGAATTCCTCTGCCATTCGTGAGTTATGGCGGCTCAAGTTTGCTGGTAATGCTTCTGGCTACCGGCGTGCTGCTGAATATTTCGCAGCAAGCGCAACCGGAGTGAGGAGCGAAAACGTTTCGTGAAATTGCTCATCGCAGGCGGAGGCACAGGCGGCCACGTTTTTCCGGCAATTGCAATTGCCCGTGAATGGCTTTCTCGTGAAGCGGAAAGGGAAATCGTGCTGGTTGGAACCCAACGCGGAATCGAAATGAAGCTGGTCCCGCAAGCGGGGCTGCCGCTCGAAACTTTGCGCGCCGCTGGGCTCAAGGGCAAAGGCGGACTTACGCTTGTAAAGAATTTCGCGCAACTATTTCCCGGCATGGCCGACGCCTTCCGAATCGTAAGCAAACACAAACCGGTTGCCGCTTTCGGAGTCGGTGGTTATGCCGCAGGGCCCATGCTCCTCGCCACATGGCTGCGCGGCGTTCCCAACGTCATCTTTGAACCTAACGCCGAACCGGGCTTCACTAACATAGTCCTTGCGCGCATGTCGCGCCGCATCGCCACCGGTTATCCCATCACGGCGGAAAAATTCGGCGCCAAAGCCGTTCTCACTGGCAATCCTGTTCGCGCGGAATTTTTTCGAATCGCTCCGCGCAAACCGGAAAAACCTTTCCGCCTGCTTATCACCGGCGGCAGCCAGGGCGCGCTCCCGGTCAATCGCGCCGTCGTTGATGCTATGGACCGCCTCGCCTCGCGCAAGTCGGAATTAAACATCGTTCACCAGACGGGCGAACGCGACTACGATGCTGTACGCAACGCCTACGCCCACCGTGAATTTGCTTCTGCCGAAGTCGTTCCCTTTCTTTCGAACATGGCTGAACGTTTTAATTGGGCCGATCTCATCGTCTGCCGCGCCGGAGCCATCACCGCAGCAGAAGTCGCCGCCGCGGGACGCGCGGCGATCTTCATCCCCTTTGGGCGCGCTACAGACAGCCATCAGCTGCGTAACGCTCAGGAGATGGTCAAAGTGCAAGCCGCCCGGCTCATCATTGAGCCGGAGCTGACCGGTGAACGCCTCGCTAACGAGATTTTTTCGCTTCTCGACTCGCCCCAGCAGATCGAGCAACTCGCAGCAAACGCGCGCAGCTTGGGAAAACCTAGTGCCGCGCGCGATATCGTGGACCTGATTGAACAAACCGCTGGTCCACGT
>Ga0126376_10002265_pt1 | contig 10862 bp, 7 predicted proteins | sample PanSoiMetPlot_15_FD_92760 | JGI IMG/M metagenome (GOLD analysis project Ga0126376, IMG submission 92760) | Tropical forest soil microbial communities from Panama - MetaG Plot_15 | ecosystem: Environmental > Terrestrial > Soil > Tropical forest > Bulk soil | place: Panama | collected 2016-02-17 | reverse complement strand
CAATTCGAGCGCCTTGCCGGTCAATTCGCCAGATGCGATGAGCTCATGCGCGGCGTCCTGAAATACGCTTTCCGAGCTGAGTACAGATGCCTGTAATTTGTCTTTCTCTCCTTTGTCGACTACCGGAACCACCAGACAATCGGTTTCAACATCCGCTGCGTTCTTGATTGCCAGATCGAATTTCATTCTTTCGCCCTTTTTCTCCCGTACTGAGGATCGCAAAATTTTAGATTGAGGATAGTTGTGAGAAGACGCAGCGAGCTGCGTCGCTACTCTCACTTTACGCGCGCCGGCCGCGCGCGATAGCTTCGCGTGCTTCCTTGTCAGCTGTCCGGCGCCGTTCAGTTTCGCGTTTGTCCCACTCCTGCTTTCCGCGGGCGAGCGCTAATTCGACTTTGGCCCTTCCGTTGCGAAAGTACACTCGGGTGGGGATCAGCGTCAGTCCCTTTTGTTGTGTCTTGCCGATGAGTTTGCGAATTTCCTCGCGATGCAGCAGCAGCTTGCGGGTGCGAAGCGGTTCGTGATTGAAGATATTACCGTGCTCGTAAGGGCCAATGTGGGCGTTCAGGAGCCACGCTTCCCCATCCTTCACGAGTCCATAGGCATCTTTGAGCTGAACTTGGCCAGAGCGAATCGATTTAACTTCCGTCCCGCGCAAGAGCAGTCCAGCTTCGAACTTTTCCAGCAGAAAATACTTGTGCGAGGCGGCCCGATTCACCGAGGCGTCCCGCTCGCCCGAGGCCACTGGGTCGCGCTTTATGTTCTTTGGCTTGTCGGGTTTGGTTTGGACAACGGAGCGTGCCATGGAAGTAAGTCCCAGCGAAGGGCAATCTCAAAATCGTAACATGCAAGAATTGCTGCAAGCCTGAAGTCACGCAACGTTCCAATGCTATAATCGGCGATTCTGCGGGTCTCAAGTGGCGTAATCACAGTGACTTGCGGAATCTCGGAGCCAATTGCTCCCCGCTTGCGCGCCGCCAGCAGTCTGATATTTTAGATTCCTTTAGCTGCCGCTCACGACAGATCGGTCTGGGATACGTGCGTCGAACAACGTTGCTCGAAGGAGTAGGTTTGAGAACCTCCAACCGAAGTACTCTCTTGCTGCTGGCGTGTGTGCTCGCGGTTTCCACCAGCCATGCCGAATCAGCAAAGTCTCTTTATCACCACGGCCAACAAGCAGAGGCAAGGCAGAACTATCTCGAGGCCTACGAGGCATACAAAGCCGCATACGACGAAAAGCCGACCGACTTGCGCTACCGCGCGGCCTTCGAGCGAATGAAGTTCCAGGCTGCGGCTGTCCACGTAAAGCAAGGCCAGCAATTGCGCCAGAACGGCGAACTCGAAAAGGCCCTTCAGGAGTTTCAAAGGGCAGCGCAAATCGATCCCTCGAGTTTCATTGCTCAGCAGGAGATTGGTCGTACTAAGGCTCAGATCGCAGCGGCTAACGGCCAACCGAACACAACTCAACAAGAGCCAAAACGGGACGACATACTGCGCCAGCGCATTGAGCAGGCGCAGGGACCGGTAGCGCTTGCTCCAATTAATGATCTCTCCATCAACATGCACATATCCGGTGACAGCAAGACGATCTATCAGACGATCGGCAAGCTCGCCGGCATCAATATTCTGTTCGATCCTGACTACGTGGCGAGGCAGCTTCCGGCGCTGGAGTTGAACGGAGTCACGCTGCAGGAAGCTCTGAGTATTGTCTCTATCCAATCGGGCACGTTTTGGCGGCCGGTGACGCCAAACACGATCTTCGTCGCACCGAATACTCAAACCAAGCGCAAGGATCTGGATCAGAGCGTGGTGAAGACTTTCTATCTCACCAATGCGAACAGCCAAACTGAATTCCAGGACATCGCAAATACACTGCGCACAATTTTGGATATTACTCGTGTGCAGCCGATTGCTGCGGAGAATGCGATCGTAGTCCGCGGAACGCCAGACCAGGTCGCGGCAGCGTCCAAGATTGTTGGCGACCTCGACAAGTCGCGCGCTGAAGTAGTTGTAGACGTCGCCATTCTCCAAGTTTCCCGCGAGAAGATGCGCAACTTGGGATTTACGCCCTCGCTGGCCAATGGACCGATTGGAATTCAGATCATTCCGCCCGGCGCAACTACGACCACGAACCCGAACGCCACCACCGGACAAACGACCTCGACTCCCACCAGCAACAACGGACTAACGCTGAACACATTCGCACACTTAAACGCGACGGACTTCGCAGTGAGTGTCCCACAGGCTCAGCTGAACGCACTTTTTACCGATTCCGATACGAAGCTGCTGCAGAATCCCGAAATCAGAGCGTCGGACGGCCAGAAGGCGTCGCTCAAGATCGGCTCGCGTATTCCGATTGCCACTGGATCATTTCAGCCCGGTATCGGCGGTGTTGGCATCAATCCACTGGTGAACACGCAGTTCCAGTATCTCGATGTTGGCGTCAATATCGACGTGCAACCCACCGTCCACTTGAACGGTGATGTCACCTTGAAGGTGACGATGGATATATCTTCGCAGACTAACACCGTATCAATCGGTGGTATCGAGCAACCGGTCATCAGCCAGCGAAAGATCGATCATCAGATTCGCTTGCGCGAAGGCGAAGTGAATCTGATGGGAGGAATCTTCGAGGACCAAGACCAGAAGAATTACACGGGCATTCCCGGTCTGGGCCAAATTCCAGTGCTGAGGTACATCTTCGGCAGCCAAAAAATCGATCACCTGCAGAACGAAGTAGTGTTTGTGATGATTCCCCATTTGGTACGGGATCAGGACGTCACCGACTTGAACCTGCGCCCGATCGACGTTGGAACGGGTTCCGGTGTTGAGCTGAGAGTCGTGCCGAACCGTCCGGGCCGTGGTGGTCAAGGCGAAGCGCCAATGCCGCAAGGTCAGGCTCAACAACCAACGCAGCACCCAAGGGCGGCGGCTCCGTCGAATGCTGCTGCGGCAGGTCAGGCTCCGGCTGCGGGCGGCGTCCAGCCTCCTTCGCAACAACCTGCAAGCGCGGCGCCGGCTGGACAAGAAGCTGCTACGCAGCCTCCTTCGCAGGCAGTGCTTCGTTTCGATCCTGCGTCGATCACAACGACCAATGGCGGTACCTTCACTGTTAGCGTCACGATGAACGGCGGCACAGACGTAGCCTCCGTGCCGATTCAAATCACCTATGATCCAAAGCATCTCTCAATCGTGAAGATCGACAATGGCGACTTCCTCACCAGGGATGGCCAGCCGGTAGCATTGGTGAATCGTGACGATGTGAATACGGGAGTTCTAGTTGCGTCAGCATCGAGACCACCAGGTGCGGGCGGAGTAAGTGGGCAGGGCACTGTCTTTACTGTTACCCTCCAGGCGAAGCAACCAGGGGACACTGTGCTTAGCATCACTCGTCCAGGCGCGCGAAACAGCCAACAGCAGCCTATACAGGTGCTGGGTTCGCAGATGACGATAAAGGTTCAGTAGAGGCCACGTTTTATGCATCGGTTCTTTAGGCGTCGCATCTTCGGAGGCACTCGCGGTCTTACTTTGATCGAGCTGATCATTGCGATTGCCATCATTGGTCTGCTGGCGGGTGCAGCCGTGCCGATGGTTCGTGTACGCGCTAAACGTGATAAAGAGATCGAACTACGACGCGATCTGTGGGAGATGCGAGACGCGATTGATCGCTACAAGGATGCAGCCGATCGCGGCGCCTTTCAGACGAAGGTCGACAGTTTGGGGTATCCGCCTGACCTCCAGACGCTTGTGGATGGTGTGGATGTCCAAGGCAAGAAGCTGCGTTTCTTGCGGCGGATTCCGGTTGATCCAATGACCGGAAGTACCGAATGGGGAATGCGTTCGAACCAGGACGATCCTGATTCCAGCTCGTGGGGCGGACAGAACGTCTTCGATGTATTCACTAAGGGCGAAGGCACAGCACTGGATGGGACGAAGTACAACACATGGTAAAGCGTAGCAAGAGCAGACTCGATGGGCTGTGCGGTTTTACGCTCATCGAGCTCATGATCGTCATCTCGATCGTTCTTATTCTCATTGCGATCGCTGTTCCCATGTACCAGCAGTCGGTGATCCACGCCAAAGAAGCCGTTCTGCGACAAGACCTGAAGACGATGCGAGACCAAATCGACAACTACACGATGGATAAGGAGAAGGCTCCGCAGTCGTTGCAGGATCTCGTAGAGGCAGGATACTTGCGTAAGATTCCCAGAGATCCCTTTACGGGATCAGAAGAGACGTGGCAGGTAGAAAACTCAGACACACTGATAAGCCTCGATCAGACGGAGCCCGGCATTTCCGATGTCCACAGCGGATCGAATCTGGTTGGTACCGACGGGACGGCATATAGCAGTTGGTGATGCCCAGCCGCTCTTAGTTCTCACATTCCTATTTTTGTTCTTAGGCAGTTTTCTCTCCTGCAGGGACCACATCATCATTTCAAAAGAAGCTGTGCTGCGGCAGGATCTCAAAGTCATGCGGGATCAGATCAATAACTACACTCGTGATAAAGAGACAGCTCCGCAGACTCTGCAAGATCTGGTAGATGCCGGATACCTAAGGCAGATTCCAAAGGATCCCTTCACAGACTCCGCGCAGACGTGGAAAGTAGAAAAGTCAGACGCAGTGGCTAGCGTCGATCAAACCTGGCATTTCCGATGTGCACAGCGGCTCGAATCTCATCGGAAGGGATGGGACGCCTTACAGCAGCTGGTAAATTGCAGCACCCCACTGCGCGATCACTCAGTCCTCAATGCCTTCATTGGCTCGATTGCTGCGGCCCTTCCGGCCGGTAGCAAGCTAGCGACGAACGCGCAAAGCCCTAGCACTGCGATTGCCGCGATCAAGCTGGTCGGATCGAACTTGCCGATGCCATACAGCTCATGTTGCAACCAGCGTTTTGCGAGAAAGCAGAAAGGGATTCCGATAAGTAACCCAATTCCGACTTGGGAAAATGCCCCACGCAAGATCAACGAGACGATATCCGTGCGGTTTGCCCCCAGTGCCATGCGCAGACCAACTTCACTCGTGCGCCGCGCCACACGATAGGCCGTCACGCCATAGAGTCCCACCGAGGCAAGCAGAAGCGCGATGAAACCGAAGGCACTGCTCAAGCGACCAATCAGCGTGTGAGCGCTGGCTTGAATCTTCACTTGCTCGTCAAAACTGCGGATGGATGTGGGTGTGAGATTTGGATCGATCTCTCCGAGAGTCCGGCGAACGTATGGACCAAAGCTGTCGGGATCCCCCTGCACATGGAGCTCGATCGTGCCCATGTACATCGACGAGTCCTCGACCATGTTGTCGACAGGCACGTCATATTTGATCTTTTGCGGAAGCGGCACGAAGAACATGGAGCGTGCGGGTCGGGATGAGTCGCCGTATTTTGCATCCTTTGCTATCCCGACAATCTCGTAGTCCCCAGCGTGACTCTGCTCGTCCTTGCCAAAGTGTTTGCCAATGGCATCCTCATTTGGGAAATACTTGTGGGCAAACGCCTCGTTGATGATGGCTACCTTCTGCGACGTTGCCGTGTCCTGATCGCCAAGGCTACGGCCACGAACGATTGGAGTGCCAATGGTTTCGAAGTAGTGCGCGCTCACGCGGTCCCACGATGAGCCGAAATCGCCGGTCTTGCCGGCAAAGTGAACACTTTCTCCCCAGTTGTTTCCTTGCTGCGCGGTGTACAGCGATATGCTGGCTGTGATTACTCCGGGCAAGTGAGAGAAGCGTTCGTCGATCTGCTGGTAGAGCCCCATCAATCGCTCTTGTGTATATCCTGCGCTTTGCGGATTGATCTGGACTAAAAGCCTGCCCTCTCGCTGAAATCCGTACTCCTGATTCTCGAGATTGCGCAGAGTCTGCGTGAGCAAGGCAGCCACAGTGAGAAGAACTAGAGATACCGCAGCCTGAAGAACAATTAGGGAGCGTTGGGGCAGAGCGGAAGAATCACCTGTCACACGAGTTGCGCCGCGGAGCGCTTCAGCGGGATCGGTGTGCGAGGCCATCCATGCTGGGCCGACGCCAAAGACGATTCCTGTAAGAATTGCGACGAGAGTCGTAAACCCGAGTACAGGCAAAGATGGAGCGGTTGATATTGGTACATTCGTTGATCCACGAAATGCAATCAGCAGCATCGCCTTGCTCGCGTACATCGCGATCAGCAGTCCGAGGGCACCTCCCGCGATAGAGAGGACCAGGCTTTCCGTCACCTGCGAGCGAACGATACGTCCACGAGTTGCGCCAATAGCCAATTGAAGCGAAGTCCTCAGGCGCGTTGCAGCCCCACGCGCCAGCAGCAGGTTCGCAAGATTCGCACAGGCGATGATCAGGACTGCACCTGAGGCGGCCATCAAAAGGAGGAGACCCTGCTCGTAGTCGTCCTTCATCGAATTAATACCGCCGCCTCCCGGCGCCAAACGGATCACCTGCTTGTCGACTTTCTTGAGATCTATGTGCTCGTTGGAATTGCCAGGTGTGTTCAAGTATTGCCGCAGCTCAGTAGTGAGTTGAGCAGATACCTGCGTAGGATTAGCGTCGGGACGAAGCCGTCCGATCATGTACAGCCACGCGGTCGCAGGCAAACGCAGCAGAGAGTTTTCACGGCGGAACACAGGTTCCTGCGCAATCGGAATCCAGAAGTCGGGCGGATCGCTCTCCAGGCGATCGCCGAAAAATCCCGGAGCAGCTACTCCGATGACGTTTGCAGGGATTCCGTTCAGCATCACGTTCGCTCCAACAAGCGACGGATCGGAGCCGTACTTCTGTTGCCAGGTGCGGTAGCTAATCACCGCAACTGCCGGAGCGCCGATCTGGTCATCGTTCGGAGCGATTGTGCGGCCCGCGTAAGCGCGAATGCCGAGAGTTGAAAAATAGTTACCTGAAACGAATTCACCGGAGAGTGCCTCCGCAGCACTGTTTGAATCCGCGCGGCGGACAGTCAGGTCGGGACGGTTTGTTTGCGCTGCCGCAAGTTCTTCGAAGGCTGGCGTGTGATCCCGCGCGTACTCGTAGAAGTTGTAGGAGAACATCGACCAGTTGTCCTGCAAGCTGCCTTGTACGCAGCAGTTATATTCGTCGCCCAACTTGTATAACTGCGCGGGATTGGCGACGGGCAGAGACTTCAGCAGAACGCCATGCACCAGAGTGAAGATCGCAGTATTTGCGCCTATGCCGATCGCCAGCGTGAGTAACGCCGTGATGGTGAATCCAGGCGAGTTGCGCAGTTGCCGCAGCGCATACCGGATGTCCTGACCCAAAGTCTGCATATTGCCTCCAGTCCCAAAGATTGTCATCGCAATTGCGCTGCCAATAGGAGTTGAAGTAAAACGCTCAGTTTGAGTCGCTTAGGCGGAGTCTGGCGAGAGGAAGTGTTCGATTTTGAACGTAGCGTACGAGCGCGAGCATTCGAAGCCGAGTGCGCGCACCAGCCAAAACACGACGCGCGTCGGTGTCGTTAAGTTGTTTTGATAAAAGATCTGTGGCCGAATGTTTGATTACGAATTCTTAAGAATCGACTACTCGGCTGCAGAGCAATGATCGGCTACCTACTGGGCCTTGATCTTGAAGATGCTTCCTGAGAGGTCTACCACGTACAGCTCTCCCGATTGATCCTGTCCGAACGAGCTAAGTTGCGTGCTTGTGGTAGCCAAAAGAGTGCGCGTCCAGTTATTGGGAGTCGTTTCTTGCAAGCCAAAAATCTTTCCGTTCAGGTCTCCGAAGACGTACGTGCCTTGCAGATTCGCGATTGAAGTACCATGGTAGACGTATCCGCCGATGACAGCGATGCCCACGGAGTGATCGTATTCAGCAATCGGGAGTGCGAGGCCGTTCATGTTGCATCCCGTTGCGGGATTGAAGCAGTGATTGCCTTCCATCGTATTCCAACCGTAATTTCCGCCCTTCTGCACGATATCGACTTCCTCAAATGAACCTTGACCGACGTCAGCAACGAACAGGCGGTTCGTGGGTCGATCGAAGGAGAAACGCCAGGGATTGCGAAATCCGTAAGCGTAGATCTCAGGCAAGCCGCCGCCGCTCACAAACGGATTGTCGGATGGAATTCGGTACTGGAGTCCTGCGCTCGTGCCGTCGACGTCGATGCGCATCATCTTGCCCAGCAGAGTTTGCTTGTTTTGGCCATTCCCATTTGGGTCTCCTCCACTTCCGCCATCACCAAGGCCGAAATACAAAAACCCGTCAGCAGCAAAGGCCAACTCCCCAGCCTTGTGATTCGTGAAGTTCCCAACCTGGTTCACAGTCAGCAAAATCCGCTCAGTGCTCGCGTCAGTTTGGTTGGAGGTTGCACTCGCGACAGAGTACTCAGCTATGACAGATTGAATCTGTCCTGTTTGAGTGCGCACGTAGTTCACGTAGAACTTGCGGCTTGAAGAAAAATTGGGATGAAAAGTGACACCGAGCAGTCCCATCTCGCCGCCAGTCGTAACCTTCGAACTTATGTCGAGGAAAGGCGGAGACAAGACACTACCGTTCTGAATGATCTTGATGCGTCCACCTTGCTCCACCACAAAGAGCCTTCCACTTCCATCATCAGGCACCGCGAGATCGAGCGGCGACGCGAGTCCGGAGACCACAAGATTGAGCGCAAGCCTTGCTGGAGGGCCGGAAGGGGTGAGCGTCGGATTCGGAGACGGCGATGAAGAGCTGCCTCCGCAGCTTGCCAGGAGGAACGCGGCGATAATAACTGCCGCAATGCGCGTTGCGTGAGAAGTTCGTTCAATCATGGCTTCGGACGATAGAGCGCGCTTTGCTTAGTTCATGGATACGCTACTCGCTCGATGGTTGTAAAGGATTCGAACCTAGTTTCGTAGTCAACAGTCGGAGGACTTTAATGATTGGCATTGGGTCAAACGGCCGCAGCTAGTAGAGACGCACCAGGCTGCGTCTCTGCATGAACGAGTGGCGGGTGCACTTGCCTCAGTCACTCCCAAGCCGTAGGCTAAAGGGTTTGCTCGACTGAGACAGACCTCCAATATGCCGGTTGAAACCGAAGCACCACCATTCACAACGACGGGAATCAAGGCTCCACGCGGTACGCAGCTTTCCTGCAAAGGTTGGCAGCCGGAAGCTGCAATGCGGATGCTCATGAACAACCTCGATGCGGAGGTTGCTGAGCGTCCACAGGATCTTGTTGTTTACGGTGGGACTGGCCGGGCGGCTCGCAATTGGGATTGCTATCACGCGATCGTTGCATCGCTCCGGGACCTCGAGAGTGACGAAACGCTTTTGGTGCAATCGGGCAAGCCGGTAGGTATCTTCAAAACTCACGACTACGCTCCGCGAGTACTCATCGCCAATTCAAATCTTGTTGGGCACTGGTCGAACTGGGAGAAGTTCAACGAACTGGAACGCGCTGGTCTCACAATGTACGGTCAGATGACCGCGGGTTCGTGGATCTACATTGGATCGCAGGGCATTGTTCAAGGCACGTTCGAAACCTTCGCAGCGGCAGGTGAGAAACATTTCGACGGTGATCTCGCAGGCAAGTTGATCGTCAGTGGCGGCATGGGAGGCATGGGCGGCGCTCAGCCACTAGCCGCAACAATGACGGGAGCCAGTTTCCTCGGCCTCGACGTCAATCCCGAACGTATCAAGAAGCGGCTGAAAACCGGTTATTGCGACTTCATGGTGAACAGCCTCGATGAAGCTCTGCGCATTCTCAAGAATTCGATTCGCAAGAAAGAAGCGGTTTCAGTTGGCCTCGTCGGGAACAGTGCTGAGGTGATCCCCGAACTGGCCGCGCGGGGCGTGAAGCCCGATCTGCTAACGGATCAAACTTCGGCTCACGATCCCCTGAATGGCTACATTCCTACTGGGCTCACGCTCGAAGCAGCGGATGAGCTGCGACGAAACGATCCGAAGGGCTATCTGCAGCGCTCGATGGATTCCATCGCGCGGCATGTCGAAGGCATGCTTGCGCTGCAGAAGTCGGGATCCGTAACCTTCGACTACGGCAACAATATTCGCACCTTTGCTTTCGAGCATGGCGTAAAGAACGCGTACGACTTCCCCGGATTCGTACCGGCATACATCCGTCCACTTTTCTGCGAGGGACGCGGTCCATTTCGTTGGGTAGCGCTCTCGGGTGAGCCTTCGGACATTGCCGTGACCGACGATCTGATTCTCGAGATGTTTCCCGAGAACCGCATTCTAAGCCGCTGGATCAACCTCGCGCGCAAGCGAATTCGCTTCCAGGGATTGCCTGCCCGCATCTGCTGGCTTGGTTACGGAGAGCGTGCCCAGTTTGGACTGGCGATGAACGATCTGGTGAAGCGCGGCAAAATCAAAGCCCCTATCGTGATCGGTCGCGATCACCTCGATTGCGGATCGGTGGCTTCACCATTTCGGGAAACCGAAGCTATGAAAGACGGCAGTGACGCCATCGCCGACTGGGCTTTTCTTAACGCCTTGCTCAATACCGCTAGCGGAGCGAGTTGGGTATCCATTCACAACGGCGGCGGCGTTGGCATCGGATATTCGCAGCATGCAGGTCAGGTAACGGTTGCCGACGGCACCGAACTGATGGCGAAGCGCATTGAGCGTGTTCTCACGAACGATCCCGGTATCGGAGTGGCCCGGCACGCTGATGCTGGGTATCAAGAGGCGGAAGCTTTCGCACGGCGCGCAGGCGTTCGCATACCAATGCAGGAGAAATCAGAGTCATCTTCACGCGGCAATTCTTCGGCCAGGGGCGACAAGCAAGAGTGAGCCCAATTCCAGCGCAGGGCATCGCGAAGCCTCTGCTTCTCACCAACCTCGGCCAGTTGCTCACCCTGAAGGACGCCAGCGGGCGCAACGAACCGCGGCGTGGCCGCCAGCTATCGGAGTTGGGCATCACCAACAAT
>Ga0126376_10002264_pt1 | contig 10863 bp, 6 predicted proteins | sample PanSoiMetPlot_15_FD_92760 | JGI IMG/M metagenome (GOLD analysis project Ga0126376, IMG submission 92760) | Tropical forest soil microbial communities from Panama - MetaG Plot_15 | ecosystem: Environmental > Terrestrial > Soil > Tropical forest > Bulk soil | place: Panama | collected 2016-02-17 | reverse complement strand
GGAGATCAGGTGGCGGTCGTGAAACTGAGTAATCAGATCGCCGACCTGGATCTTAAATTATTTGACTTCGACTCGGCCCTCAGCCAATCAAAGCAATCTCTCGAAACCGCCCGATTAGTCGCGAAATCCGGCGACGCAAAATTGCTGGTCGATACGTTGATTGTCTCCGGCCGCGTTTACATCAGCCAAACCCAAAGTTCCAACGCATTGCCGCTGTTGAAAGAAGCCCTGGAGCTGAGTACCAGTCTGGGATATCGCCAGGGTGAAGCTAACAGTCAGGCGCAACTTGCGTCTGCTTATTTTGAATTGGACCAACGTGACGAAGCCATCGCTAGTAACGATCAGGCCTTGCGACTCTCGCAGGAGGTTCAGGACAAACGCTGTGAAGCGTTTGCCGTGATGACACAAGCCTACCTCTTCATGTTGGCAGATAAGCCGGATGAAACGCTGGCCGCTCTCAAATACGGTGAACTTATCTGGCGTTCGCTGGACGACCGAGCTGAAATCGCAAACGTTTTGGTCGATCAAAATCTTCTCTCAATACGCCAGGGCCAATGGCAAGATGCGCTGAATTCGTTGCACGAGGCACAGGAGTTACTTGTAGACAAGGAAGCAGAACCATATCTCGCCGGGAAGATCGCAAACAGCTTCGGTGAGGTTTATGAAGCCTACGGACAGTTGGATACGGCGCTCAGTTATTATCGAGAAGCTCTGAACTATTTTCGCGATGGTGCCCACGATTTACGAGGGGCGGTGGAGGCGGGCAACAAAGTGGCACGCGTGCAAGCGCGACTCGGGTATTACGAAGAAGCGAAACAACAGATTGCGCAGAGCCTCGCCGCTGTTCAGGAGACGAAGAACGACCTCACCATCGGTTTATGCCACGAGAACTCAGGAAGAGTTTGGCTCGAAGCTAACTCGTATGAACCAGCGCGTCTCGAGTTTCTGGCGGCAATCTCCTACTACACGAGAAGTAAGAGTGAACGACCACAGGCGCGCGCTGAATACTACCTGGGCCAAACGGAACATCTGTTGGGAAACCTTGCCGCCGCGGGCGAAGCGTATCAGAAGGCGTTGCATTTCTTCACTAAGACCTCAGACTACACTAACGAAGCGGCGCTGCGCTTCGGACTGGGCAAGCTTGCGTTGCAACAAGGACGTCTCGATAAAGCGGAAGAACACCTCACCCGCTCCATTGAGTTAACAGAAACCCTGCGCGAGAACGCTTCGAGTAAAGATCTGCGGAGTGCTTTTCTCGATTCTGTTCACGATCGTTACGAAACTTACGTCGAATGGTTGATGACTGCGTACGAGCGAAATCGTACTAAGCAAAATGCAATTCGAGCGTTTGAAGCAGCAGAAGCAGGACGCGCCCGTTCGTTGCTCGATTCGCTTTATGGTTATCAACGAGAACTGCGACAGCCGAGTGACTCGTTGCTGTTACTTGAAGAAGAGAAATTACAAAAACAAGAACAGGGACTTGTTGACGAAAGAACCGCCTTGCTGAGCCACGGCGGACCGGAGAGCGAGCGAGCTGGCACGGAGCAAAAGCTGAGAGAAGTTCGCGCACAGTTGGAAGCCCTCGAAGCTCGAATCAACAGCAATTCGAAATTTAAGGATCTGCTGCGGTCTGCGCCCCTGACTTACGAGCAGATCCGAACGGATATCACGGACACGCAAACGTCACTCGTTTCTTACTCTCTAGGCCAAGGAAAGAGTTTTGCGTGGGTGGTTACAAAGGACGGCATCGACACTTATGAGTTGCCGGCCAAAAGCACCATCGAAGCTGCAGCAGGTCAACTGATCCAACAACTAAAGGCACCGCCTGCCGGTGACGCTGAAAAAGTCAAACTACAATCTGCAATCGATGACGTCAGTCGTCTGGTCATAGAACCACTCGCGGCGAAGCTAAACACTTCGCGTTTGATAGTTGTTGCTGACGGCGTCCTGCAATATGTTCCTTTCCAGATTTTGAAGACCTCCGCAGACGCGAACGAGCCGATGATCTCCAGGTTTGACATTGTCGATGCTCCCTCCGCTTCGGCGCTTGCCATCGTGCGACGTGAAAGGATGCACCGGCAGCCAGGCTCCAAACTGCTAATCGGATTTGGTGATGCAGTCTATTCAGCAGATTACTCACCACAGCCAATCAAAGCTGACACAACTACCGCGGGAACGTCGCGCGAGTATTCCAGGTTCCGTGATCTGCCTCGTCTCTTCAATGCGAAACGTGAGCTTCGCGAAATCGGCGATCTCGCGGGCAACGATGCTATGTTTTACGTGGAATACAATGCCACTCGCGCCAAGTTTTTGAACGCTGACTTGAGTCAATTTCGTATCTTGCACGTCGTTACGCATGGTGTGCTTGATGACAAGCATCCAGAGTTATCGGGTTTGGTGCTTTCACTCATTGATGGGAATGCGCGGCCCATCGACGGCTTCGTGAGTCTGGCTGACATTTATAAGCTGCGCGCACCGGTCGATCTGGTGGTGTTGAGCGCGTGTCACACTGCCCTGGGCCAGGAGCTTCGTGGTGAAGGTTTGGTTGGACTGACGCGCGGCTTCATGTATGCAGGCGCGTCCGGCGTTGTTGCGAGTCTTTGGAAAGTTGACGACCGCGCTACCGCAGAGTTGATGAAATATTTCTATGCCAACATGCTGCAACGCGGCATGGGACCAGCAGCCGCTTTACGTGCAGCTCAAAATGAGATCAGGAAACAACCAAAATGGAGTTCTCCATACTACTGGGCGGGATTTACATTCCAGGGTGATTACGATCTGACAATCAAGTCTGAACGCCCCGGCTTCAAGCATGAATGGTTGATTGTAAGCGTCGCTCTGATTTTCCTGCTGGCAGGTGCCGCGTATCTATTCTTACGCTACCGTCGCTACAAGAAGATTAAGCGAGTAGCTACTCAATATTGAACAGGTAGTCGCCAGGAATCTCGCGTTCTCCACCTTCAGGCGTCAGTGCCACAAGCTTTAGAGAATACTCGCCGCGCGGCAGGAGTTTTACGGGAACTTGAACCCAGACACCCTCAGGATCATGTTCGACAACCTTCACCGACTGGATCTCAGTCTTGTTGTCCAGTTCGGCGCGAAAGTTTGCACTCGGCGGTACATTCGCTGGGAGTAACAGCCGGATTTTTAGTTCACTTGCGTTGGCAGGTATGGTGAATTTTGTAGGTAAGGTCCCTTGTTCGCGATTATGGATGTTGCTGGCGAGCGTAGGACCAATCGCTGTTTGACCTGGTGAACGAGACAGAAAAACAGCCCCAACTATCACGATGGCAACCGCCGCAGTAGAGGTGGCAACGATCCATGAACGTTGCCGGAAGAGATTCTGCAGGCGCTCAAAGAAGGTTTGAGGACGCGCTGTTGGTAGTGTTGACGCTCCGAGCTGTCCTAACGCCGTTGCCAACGCGTACCTTTGTTTTCCTTCGGGTGAGGCAAGAAAATTACGTTCGAACCACTGATTCTCATCTCGACTCAGTTCATTCGCGTAGTATTCTTCAACTAACTCGTCCTTCGATACTTCCAGCTCCTGGAAAAGATCATCTTCGACCATCAACCGCTCTTCTATCTTCTGCTGTTCGTCTTCGCTTAGCTTTCCGAGAAGATAATCTCTGATTCTTGTTTGGTCATTGTTGTTAAGCGCCATCAGTAACTACTTTCCGGCCGCCGGGGAGAGCCTTCACTAGATATGTAGCCGGGGGCCAAAGTATTTCACTCATCCAAAAGCTCCAAACATTCCTGGATGCATGGTCGAAGACGCGCCTGGATGTGACAGACCTTGATTCTAAGCGCATTCATTGTAATCCCCAATTCTTCGGCCAGTTTCCGTCGAGTTCGAATTTTTTCCTGTTTGTCTTTTGCGTGATATTTGATCACCAACTGGCGCTCGTCCTGGGACGTGACTGTGTTCAGACATCGGTCGAGACAGGTAGATCTGCGTTCCAATTCGGTATTGTCAGGTTGTTCAAGAGGGGCGACGACAGGATTCGGCTTTAATTGTTCGAGGAAGATCTTCTTGGCAATTGCATAAATATAATGAGCAGGATCTCCCACATAGTTCTCAAGCAGCCAGTTGACTTTGAGTGAAGCCACATTGAAGCTTTGATCCGCAAGGTCTTCAGGGTCACAACACCCCTTGGCAGCAAAGATCCTGATTAGACGAAACTGGATTGTCTGGTATTTCTTTGCGGCTTGTTCGCGATCAGGGTTGAGCCAAAGCAGTAATTTGTCGAAAGTTTCCTTATTGGGAGGCGCTCTTCTACTCATGTAAGACAGTTTCGATCTTCAGTTGAGTCACTTGCGATGCAGACTCGCCTGGCCAGACAAATGCACCCGTCGAGATGATCTGCATGTAATTCCGTTGGACAGAACCGGATAGAGCGAGCAGGCGGAGCGTAATCACTTCATCAAGGGATGTCAATCAACGCCGCATCGGTCGCTCAAACGATACAATGAGTTGACGCATGAACTACACAGCGGAACAGATCATCGCGCTTGCGCCGGATGCGGCTTCGGCAAAGGCCGGAAGGAGTTTGGCGACGGCGAGCAAGTGGCAGAACGTCGGACAGGATGAGCGTGCCGTTTGGGGTGAGTGTCAGGGTAGCGGCGCGAGGCCTTATCAAACTGTCATCGATTTAAGCGAGCCTGCTTTCAAGTGCAGCTGTCCGAGTCGTAAATTTCCGTGCAAGCACGGGCTTGGTTTATTCCTTCTCATTGTGAACCAACCGACAATCAGCGCAACAACTGCTCCCGCGTGGGCCGCTGAGTGGCTCGCCAAACGCGATCAGCAAGCACAACGCAGAAGCGAAGCCGTGAAGAAAGCCGATGAAGAACCGGACGAGGAGACCCTCGCGCGCAGAGCTTCTCAAAAAACCAAACGCTCGCTCGATCGTGAGGCCAAAGTGGTCGCGGGCCTGAAGGAATTGGAACTATGGCTCCGCGATCTCGTGCGTTATGGGTTGGCGGCTGCCCAAACGCGGTCCTTTGATTATTGGGAACAGATGGCCGCGCGTTTGATCGATGCCCAGGCTCGGGGCCTCGCGCGACGCGTTCGCGAGTTATCGCGTGTGCCGCAATCCGGTGATGGCTGGATCGAAGAGTTGTTGTCACGAGTGAGCGCGCTCTTTCTGCTCTTGAAGGCGTACGAACGTATCGAAACACTTTCGGCCGCGACACAAGCAGACGTTCGCGTCGCGATCGGCTGGAATTACAAAGAAGACGAACTGCCCCGGGAGAACCTCGTCACCGATGAATGGCTCGTCCTTGGTCAACGCACTACGGGCGAAGAAGAACTGCGCGTGCGCCGCACCTGGCTTTGGGGCAAACGCACCGCGAGAAGCGCGCTCGTTTTGGACTTTGCTGCTCCGGGCCAACACCTCGCGTTGGATCTCTTTCCGGGAACAGCGAACGAAGCGGAGTTGATCTTTTATCCGAGCAATTATCCGTTGCGCGCCGCGCTTAAGAAGCGCGTCAACACCACGCGATCGTTAAATGGGATCTCCGGCTATTCGACCAGCGACGAGTTGTTAACGACGTACGCGGACGTGCTCGCGCTCAATCCATGGCTCGAAGCGATTCCAGCGCCGCTCGAGGCAGTTGTTCCAGTGCATCGCGGAGAACGATGTTTCGCGAGAGATAGCAGTGGCCGGCTCCTGTCGCTCAGAAGCGATTCAACATTGGGTTGGAAACTGTTGGCATTGAGCGGCGGCAATCCGATCAGGATCTTCGGAGAATGGAACGGACAATCACTCTTACCCATCAGCGCCTGGGCTGACGGCCGGCACGTGGAACTTCAATCCTAAGCATGCAAATCTGGGACGATATCCTCGCAACAGCAGTTGTTGGTACTGAGCAGCGTGAGCTCAAACTCGCTACGCGCGAAGATGAGTTGGGAAGTTTGCTCGCGCAAATCGATCACACAGATCGCGAAGGTTCGTTGTTGAGCGCAGCGTCAGTTCTAGCGTTGTATCGCAGCGCTGGTGTGGCGCCGCCCGCTGATGCGCATTCGTTGCCCGAGGTTTGTAGTAACGACGACGCGATCCGCGCCAGCGAGGCTTCGGGTCAACACCTCGCTCTGATGCTCGAGGGAGAATTTCGAGAGGTACTACCGGAATGGCTGACCGCCATGAGCAAGGCGCGCCAGCGAGTTCCTGAAGAACACTTGCCCGCATTGCTGGACCACGGACTCATGGAGATCTCTTTACGCCGGATGATCGCGGATGTAGTGGGCCAGCGCGGCGAGTGGCTGGCGGCGCAAAATCCCGAATGGCACTACGCTACTCGAAGAGAAGACAAAGATGTGTGGGAAATGGGAAGCCGTGAGGAGCGTTTGCTGTTGCTTGAACATCTGCGCACGGTAGATCCAACAAACACTCGCGAGCTACTCACAACCACGTGGCCGCAGGAGTCAGCAAAGGATCGAGTCGCTCTGCTCGAGAAGTTCGCGATTGGTTTGAGCTCCAGCGATGAACCGTTTCTCAACGAAGCGCTTCACGATCGCAGCGTGGAAGTGCGACGCGCGGTCCGCACGTTGCTCGCAGGGCTGCCGAACTCAGACTTCTCCCGACGTTTGCAAGAGCTCGCACATCAAATACTGAGTTTTAAGAAGCCGCTGATCGGAAAAGCCCGAATCGAAGTCACACTCCCCGAAGATCCGATTGCGTGGCTCAATTCAAACGACATCGAGATCGACACTCCGCCGCGCAGTGCAAGTCAATCCGTTGGACCGAAGGCCTGGGCGTTGAAAGAGATGATTTCACTGATCCCAGTGGCTCACTGGACCGAGTTCTGGAAGCGAACCCCGATCGAAATCATTCGCGCGGGCGACGAAAGTGAATGGCGCGAATCGTTTGCGTTGGGTTTTGTAACCGCTGCTCGCAGAGATCGCGATCCGGATTGGATTCAGGCGCTGGTCTTCTTCACCGCAACCGATCCAAAGCAACCTCCGCTGACTGATCTCGTCGCGTATTTACCGGCTGCTCGGCTCGAAGCTTTGAGTCTCGACGCACTCAAGTCTGAATCGGCGGAGCTCCATTCAGCTTTACCGTTGCTGTTGGCCCATCGCAGCGCCTGGAGCGATCAGTTGAGTCGAGCCGTCGTGAAGAGCATCAGGAAACGAATCGGCGGAGGCAAAGACAACATTGCCGATTGGCAAACTAAAGCCGCGCTGAAACAGTTTGCTCGATATGTTTCAGCCGCTTTGTACGACGAGCTCGCGTCTGGTTGGCCGGCTGAGTCTGAGTCATGGTCGGGTTGGTCCAGGGGCGTCAACGCTTTTCAAACGCTGCTCGCTTTTCGTCGCGACATGCATCGCGCAATCTCTGAAAAGGAACAAAACTCATGAGCGCAGTTTTGCGTCAACATGCTGAACAACAATTTGCCGACGAACTTCACGAGCTCGGCCGCGCCGACTCGCGACCACGTCCGCCAAACTGGCAACTCTCACCTTGGGCAGTCGCCAGGTACATTCTCGGCGACAAGCTCGACAACGGTTTCGAGGTCACACCGAAGTACATCGGCAATCCGCGCACGATCGAAATCGCGATCGCCACGCTCGCGACCGATCGCGCGTTGCTGCTGTTGGGCGTACCCGGCACCGCTAAGACGTGGGTTTCAGAACATCTCGCCGCGGCTATTTCCGGAGACTCTACGCTCGTTGTGCAGGGCACGGCAGGGACTTCCGAAGAAGCGATTCGCTATGGCTGGAACTACGCGCGTCTGCTCGCTGAAGGACCTTCAATCAACGCCCTCGTTCCTGGTCCAGTAAAACTCGCGATGCAGGCAGGCAAGATTGCGCGCGTCGAAGAGCTGACACGAATTCCTTCAGACGTGCAGGACACGCTGATCTCGATCTTGTCTGAGAAGTCGTTGCCGATTCCTGAGCTGAACAGTGAAGTGCAGGCAGTGAAAGGTTTCAACCTGATCGCAACTGCGAACAATCGCGACCGCGGCGTCAATGAATTATCGAGTGCTCTCAAACGTCGCTTCAACACGGTCGTGTTGCCGTTGCCAGAAACGCTCGAAGAGGAAGTCGAGATTGTCGAGCGCCGTGTGGAACAGATCGGCCGTGCGCTTGAATTGCCCGCCGAAGCTCCGGCGCTTGAAGAAATCCGGCGCGTGGTGACTGTGTTTCGAGAGTTACGCGGCGACGTGACGCTCGACGGCAAGACGAAGCTCAAGTCACCGAGCAGCACGCTCAGTACAGCCGAGGCAATCTCCGTAATCAATAACGGATTGTCACTTGCTGCTCACTTCGGCGACGGGCGTCTCCGTGCGCCCGACCTTGCGTCGAGTGTCATCGGCGCGGTCGTCAAAGATCCAGTACAGGATCGTGTCGTGTGGCAGGAGTATTTGGAAACTGTCGTGAAGGAACGCGACGGCTGGAAAGATCTGTATCGCGCCTTTCGAGAAGCATGAGCGTAACTGTTTTCGGTATCAGACATCATGGTCCAGGTTCAGCGCGCAGCCTTCGCGAAGCTCTGTGCGCACAGGCTCCGGACGTCATTCTTATTGAAGGCCCGCCCGATGCGAACGACTTGATCGCGCTTGCGGCTGATGCGCAGATGAGCCCGCCGGTCGCGTTGCTGATCTATCTGCCGAACGAGCCGAAACGAGCGGTCTACTATCCCTTCGCCGAGTTCTCACCGGAGTGGCAGGCGATTCAGTTTGGCCTGGCCCATAACACTCCGGTGCGTTTCATCGATCTGCCGCAGTCTCATCAGTTTGCCCTCGACGCGGAGGAGTCGAAGGCTCAGGAAGAGATTCGTCAGGATCCGTTGCGCTGGGTTGCCGAGGCGTCCGGGTACAGCGACAGCGAGCGCTGGTGGGAACAGATGATCGAACAGCGACGTGACAGCACCGAGTCGTTCAAAGCGATCCTGGAGCTGATGTCTGCGCTGCGTGAAGAGGTCGATTCGCCACCAGAGCGGCGCGAGGATTTGCGCGAAGCGTACATGCGCCAGAGCATTCGCGCGGCGGAGCGCGAGGGATTTCAAAGAACCGCTGTTATTTGTGGGGCGTGGCATGCGCCGGTTTTGCAAACAATGCCCGCTGCGAAGACGGATGCGGCGTTACTCAAAGGACTCGCGAAGGTAAAAGTCAGCGCGACGTGGGTTCCATGGACCATGGGCCGGCTGACTTACTGGAGCGGTTATGGCGCCGGGATCGAATCGCCGGGTTATTACCAGCACCTATGGTCCGTGCCTGACGAGGTTACGGTCCGCTGGATGATTCGCGTTGCGCAGTTACTCCGCGGGCAGGATCTCGATGCGTCGTCGGCAAGTGTCATCGAAGCTGTTCGTCTTGGCCACTCGCTGGCCGCGCTGCGAGATCGACCAGTGCCGGGGTTGTGTGAATTCAACGACGCTGTGCGAGCCGTGTTCTGTTTCGGCGACGACACTCCGATGCGACTGATTGCTGAAAAGCTAATTGTCGGCGAACTGTTGGGCCAGGTTCCCGAAGCAACCCCGAGTTTGCCGCTGCAGCAGGATCTGCAACGCGAACAAAAACGCTTGCGTTTACCGCCCGAAGCGACACAGCAACTCCGCGATCTCGATATGCGCAAGCCGAACGATCTCGATCGAAGCCGGCTGTTACATCGCTTGCGCCTGCTCAACATTCCGTGGGGAGTGATGGAGCGCGCGACCGGCAAAGGAACTTTTCGTGAGATGTGGCGCCTTCAGTGGCAACCGGAATTTGCTGTCTCTGTAATCGAGGCGAACGTTTGGGGCAATACTGTTTCCAGCGCTGCGAGTGCACGTTCTCGATCGGAGGCCGATCGTTTGCAGGAGCTGCCGGCATTGACCGCGCTCGTTGAAGACGCGTTGCTAGCGGACTTGCCCGAAGCTGTCGATCACATCATGACGCGCCTGGAGCAAGTCGCTGCGTTATCGAACGACATTCCGCATGCGATGGAAGCGCTGCCTGCACTGGCCGGTGTGTTGCGCTATGGCAACGTGCGACAGACAGACACTGCGATGGTCCGACATGTCGTGGAAGGGCTCATGACGCGCATCGTGATCGGATTGCCAAACGCCTGTTCGGCGCTCAACGACGACGCCGCGGAAGAGATGTATGTGCGGCTGGTGCAGGTTCACGGCGCGCTGTTGACTCTTCAGGATGCGGATCTATTGACGGACTGGAAAGGTGTGTTGGTCCAACTCCTGGACCAGGTAGATCTGCACGGACTGATCGCAGGTCGATGTTGTCGTGTGCTCTTCGATCAAAAGTTGTTGGAGGCCAGGGAGGTCGAACGCCGTATGGGTTTGGCGATTGCACCGGCGGTCGAGCCCGTTAAATCGATGGCGTGGATCGACGGCTTCTTGCGCAGCAGTGGCTTGATAGTTCTACACAACGAAGTGCTCTGGCGCATACTGGACGATTGGGTCGGCTCGGTGAAGAGCGAGATTTTTCCGCAACTGCTACCGTTGTTGCGACGCACCTTCTCGACCTTCACTGCACCCGAGCGCAGCCAGATCGGCGCGCTCGCGAGACGTGGTGGCGCCGCAAGATCAACGCAATCGACGACGTCCGACACGCTGGACGAAACTCGCGCGCGCAAAGTTTTACCCCTCGTCGCCCAAATTCTCGGCCTTGAATATCATGAAAGAGATTAGCCACAAAAAGGCACATAAGTCACAAAAACAAAATACAAGCAAACTGGTTGCTTTCTCTTTTGTGCCTTGTGTGCATTTTTGTGACTAAAAGAATGAACGCGAACGAAGAACAACTACGCCGCTGGCGCTTGATACTCGGAGCGAACGACGCCGACCACACGGGCTACGAGCTCGCCGGTCTCGATCTACAGATGGACCGCGCGCTCGAGGCGCTCTACGACTCAGAGCGCAGCGG
>Ga0126376_10002263_pt1 | contig 10873 bp, 8 predicted proteins | sample PanSoiMetPlot_15_FD_92760 | JGI IMG/M metagenome (GOLD analysis project Ga0126376, IMG submission 92760) | Tropical forest soil microbial communities from Panama - MetaG Plot_15 | ecosystem: Environmental > Terrestrial > Soil > Tropical forest > Bulk soil | place: Panama | collected 2016-02-17 | reverse complement strand
CGTGCCCCACGGGAGGAACTCACGTTCGGCTACCGCAAAGAATTCGTGATCTGGCTCGCCATTATGGCGGTGCTCGTGACGACCACGACGATCGTGCGCTACCAGTACCCGGCGCAGATCATCATCGATCCGCCACCTTAGCCACCCTCCGCAGTGCCGCGGCAGGATCGAATTCAAGGGCTTGCCCGAACTTCTATCAAGCTCCACCACCGTCACCCGGTGCAAACCGCGCTCGACCCTGGAAATGAATCTCTGAGGCCGCCCAAGTAATTCTGCAACCTGCGTCTGCGTCGGCATCGACGGCGCAACGGCGCAGGAATATGAGGCGAACCTCGAGGCCAACCTTAGAGATCTCCTGGAGCGATCAAATCCGGACGCTATGAAGCGCCACCGGTGCCCAGAACCTAGATTCCCAAGGCTGACGGTTGGCAAAGGCCGATCGGTATGCCGACATTCGAAGACAAGGTCGTACAGCGAGCAATCGCGTGGTACTGGAGGCCATTTACGAGCAGGACTTCCTGTCATGTTCATATGGCTTCAGGCCAGGGCGGTCGGCGCACCAGGCGCTGAGCACGATGTGTGGAATTATGGCGGCTGGCAATGTACGCGGTTGACTCGCGCGATGAAGTTCTGAGTTTCGAAGGTGTTCCTGGCCACTCGCCGGGGGCACCGATGCCCCAAATCCTCGCAAACGACGATAGCCTCTTGCTTGCTTATGAGATGGCGCCAAGCGGCGAGGAATATGCGATTGTCAGATTTATCCGGCCTCGCGCTCATTATTTCGGTTCACCAGGCGATGAAACCATGAGTGGACACCCGCTAGCGGAACGTGGTTTAAGGCCTTACGGAGTTTTTGAGGTCCGCAACTCTTCCTGGATACGTGCTCTGGAGCAAATGAACAGAGTCCATCCCGACCATAATGCGAGTCGCTTTGCTGCGCTCAGGCATTTTGTCTTCACCTTCCACGATAACACGTTCGAGTGTGTCGCAAACGGTGCGGTGTTGGCTGCAAAATTTTCAAACGAGGTTGAGACCGTAAAAACACTTCCGGGTCTGATGGCAAGCCATTTGTGCTAAACCGGTCCCGCTGAAGATCCTAGGGAACTGAACATTAGGTTGCCCGTCCGCGTGTCAGTACATTGCCCGCGCCCAAGATACGACAGCGGGCAATTTCTGACCTAAACCAACTTTGAAACCTGCCGGTCCGTCATTGGCCCAGGGCTGCCGATTCGGGCAATGCAGCAAAGTTGTCAGCTATCTGAGGTACTGGGGACGTGCCGCTCATGTTATTTGCAGGGCCGTTCGTGGCCCATCTCCGACGTCGTCGGCGCTCCCGGATTGCAATGCACATACTCCGTCGCGAGCGAAACCGTTAGCCCCACCCCGCGCGATTCGTGTAACTGAACGCTATGGAACGTGACGTCCGAGAGGATCTCACTCTGCTTTGATATTGGCGGCACGGATCACCTTGCCCCACTTCTCGGTTTCGGCGGTGATGAGCTGCGCGAATTCGAGCGGCGAGCTTGCAAAGGCTGCATAGCCCATCGCGGCGATGCGAGCTCTTATGGTGGAATCGGCGAGGCCTGCATTGACCTCCTTGTTGAGTTTTTCGATCACCGGAGTGGCGATATTACGCGGCGCGCCCAATCCCAGCCAAAGACTTGCCTCATAGCCCGGTACGAATTCGCCAAGAGTAGGAATGTCCGGCAGTATTTCCGAACGAGTTGAAGAAGTCACTCCTAGCGCGCGAAGTTTGCCCGCCCTGATCTGTTCGATGGAAGTGGAGAGAGTGTCAATCATGGCATGTGCCTCGCCAGCCAGCAGGCCAGTGAGTGCGGCCGGCGTTCCCCGATAAGGAACATGAACCATATCGACGCCGGCCATCATCTTGAAATATTCGCCGTAGATGTGCTGCGCGCTCCCGTTTCCTCCGGAGGCCATGTTCACCTTTCCCGGGTTGATTTTGGCATAGGCAATCAACTCGGCAACAGACCTCGCTGGGAAAGATGGGTTCACAACCATGACGCCGATCCCGCGGTGGATGGTCGCGATCGGCGCGATGTCTCGAATGAAATTGAAGTTGCGTTTGTCGAAAAGCGACTCGTTGTAGGCATTTCCGGCAGTAACCAGCAGCAGCGTGTAGCCGTCAGGAGCGGCACGCACAACCGCCTCGGTGGCAATGTTGCCGCCAGCGCCCGGTCGGTTTTCGACCACGAACGGTTGGCTGAGCCGCTCCGACAACCATTGACCGATTAGTCGTGCGAACAGATCTGGCGAGCTCCCGGCCGCGACACCGACGATGATGCGCACCGGCCGCAACGGATAGGCTTGCGCTTTTGCAATCGACGAAAATGCCGGCAGTGCGGCGGCACCTGCGGCCAGATGCAGGAATTTGCGGCGGGGAAGTTTTACATTCGCCATGTGTGCCCCCAGAAACAGCGCTCGCAGCGCGGACTGCGAAATACAGTGTGATAAATACCTGCCGACGGCATGATCGCTGCCGATGAAAAGGACCTTCGGCACACTCCAGGAGGACAGCTTCTCCTTACAAAGGTACCTCAGTTTTGCGGTGAGGCGAGGGGGGCGAATGTCTCTTCCTGGCGCTCAACGTCGGTTCGCAGCGCTGCCTCTTTCCGGAGTCGGAGGTAGGCCGGACTCCTCACACATCGCGAAAACGGCGCTCATGACCTCCGAACAAAGCTCGGGAAAGATACACGCAATTCTGCAGCTCGGCTGAGCAGCTTTGCCAATGAGCAACCCTCGGAGCACAGGCCTACCGCCGCTGCACGGGGGTCACGAGGCAACGTCCGTCATCGAAGAACAACTTGCCGCCACCGATCCAAAGCTCGTAGTAGGCGCCGTAGTCGAAGCGAATTCGATAGTAGTCTGACATGAAGTAGCGCTGCAGGTCGTAGTCGGCGGCCATCGCGTAGCATGCCTCTTGGAGACAGTAGAACCACGGGGTTTCAACATCTTTGTTGGAGCGAAGAAAGTCGCCGATTGTCTCGTATATCTCGATGTCAAGGTCGCTTGAATCCAGCGGCATCGGACCACGTTGTCCATGCTCATCGATCCACACCGTCGTCAGCGACGACAAGCGCTCGCGCAGTTCGTGGGCGCCCGCGAGCTCAGCAATTCCGGCCAGTTCTGCCACGTGTCGCTCAGCGAGCTCGATAAGTCTGTCCCGCTCCAAGGCGTTTCGCTGGAGAGGATGCAAATAGGGATACCAGCAGTTGTGGTCTCTCAGGCCGTCTCGATGCCGCGCGAAGAAATCGCTCAGCTTCGCGACGAAGCCGGCACCGTTCGGGAGAGCCGCAAATAAGTCTCCCCAATCCTCCCGCTCGAATAGGAGCAGGTCATTGATGAAGCCCATGAACGTGCTGGGATCGAAGTTCCGCCTGTCGAGGGTTTACCGGTGTCCAGGGGTGTCAAATCTGTGCCTTGGCGCGGCGCAGATGCTCATCAAGCCGCGGCATGATCTCGACGAAATTGCACGGCCGGTAACGATAATCGAGCTGGTGCACCAAAATCTCGTCCCACGCGTCCCGGCAGGCACCCGGCGAGCCCGGCAGGCAAAAGATGTAGGTCGCACCGGCGACGCCCGCGGTGGCGCGGGTCTGGATCGCCGAAGTCCCGATCTTGCCGTGGCTCACCATCAGAAACAGCGTCGAAAATCCATCCATGCGCTTTTCGAACAGCGGCTCCACGGCTTCGGGCGTCACGTCGCGCCCGGTGAAACCGGTGCCGCCGGTGGTGATGATGACATCGACAGCGGCGTCGGCGATCCAGGCTTCCACCCGGGTCCGAATCTTGTCGACGTCATCGGTAACGACCGCGCGCGCCGCCACCGCGTGGCCGGCTTTCGCGATCCGCTCCGCTAACGTCGCGCCGGAGGTGTCATCTTCGAATGAGCGAGAGTCGGAGACCGTGAGCACAGCAATCTTAAGCGGGATGAATTGCCTGCTCTCATCGATGCCGGGCATGGCGAAGAATCCAATCCGTCGAATCAATCAAGGTATGATGCGAGCCGAGTGGCGGCAAGCATTGAAGGCTCACAGGGATCGTCCAAGAAGTACGCACTCATGGCGAACCTCCCGCAGGCTCTTGCCTCCAATGTGGATCTCCCTCCGCGAGGAGAGTTTGAGCGACGCCGCGGCGAGCAGAGCCTTGAGATCTGAGCGAGGGAAGGGTGCAAAGCGTTGCAGCAGGATCGCGCGAGCTTTCCTGCGCCAGATGGCAAGAGGCTTAGCGATCCGGCGCACCGGCGCAGCCTGCTTTCTCGCCTTGACCTCCTTAAACTAGAGATTCGCCGACCTGAACGTGTTGCAGGCCGCGACCGTGCCGCTCCGATAGCCGGTCATGAACCAGCGCTGGCGCTGCTCCGCGCTGCCGTGGGTGAAGCTGTCCGGCACCACCCGCCCGGTCGCTTTGCGCTGCAGGGTGTCGTCGCCAATGGCGGAAGCTGTCTGCATCGCAGCTTCGATATCGCCGGCTTCGATGAGCGGCGGCTCGCCCTTGCGTTGCAGGCGCTCGTTCTCGTGTTTCGCCCAGACGCCGGCCAGGCAATCGGCCTGCAGCTCCACCCGGACCTGGAGGCGGTTCCCGCTCGCGCGATCCATGCCCTGCTGCTGCTGCTGCACTTTGGGAAGGATTCCCAGCAAATTCTGCACGTGATGGCCGACCTCGTGGGCGATCACATAGGCCTGCGAGAATTCGCATGCCTTGCCCTCGCAGCCGCGGAAACGGGACTCGATCTCGCGAAAGAACGAGGTGTCCAGATAGACCTTCTGGTCGGTCGGACAATAGAAGGGGCCCATCGCGCTTTGCGCCACGCCGCCGCACGCCGCCTGCGTCTGTCCCTGGTATAGGACGAGCACCGGCTTACGGTAAGTCTTGCCGTCCCGCTGGAAGATATCGGTCCATTCCGCGTCAATGTTGCCCAGCACCGTCGAGACGAATCTGCCGATGTCGTCGCTCGGCTTGCCGGTACGACGCGCATATCCGCCCGGCGGCTGCATCGGCTGCTGAACGTGCGTTCCGCCCGAAAGGATCTCCCCGCCGCTGATCAATATGCGCGGATCGATGCCGAGCGCCCAGCCGATCAGGCCGAGGATCACGATGGTGCCGATCCCGAGTCCGCCGCCGCCCATGGGCAGGCCAAAGCCGCCGCCAAACCCGCCGCCTGGTTCGCCGCGGCGATCCTCTATGTTGTCGCTCTGTTCGGTGTCGTCCAAACGCATTGTAGCGCTCCATCGCCTGGTTTTTGTTGCGCCAAGGCTTGTCGCTCGATGCCGCTCGGCAAATTCTGCCGGTATCCGGTCACGGGTGCGTCATAGCATTAAATTGGGATGCCCTGAACCGTTCAATCGTGAGCAATATGGGGATGGGCAACTTAAGGCGCCAGGGGATCGCTCTTTCACCTCCCCCGCAAGCCAGGGCACCAGAGCCGGTTAAGCTGATATTTACGCTTGGACCGTCATGATCGTGGGTGTCGGATGGAGGTCCTGCGTCGCCGACCGCGTTGCCAGAGTTAGAGTCCTGAACATGGTCATGCCGCGCAGCGGGGCGTCCAGCCGGGCGCCCCGCTTGATTCCCCAAGCCGGTCGTCAAGCTGGTCCCCAAGTTGTTGTACGACCGTTCCGATCGACGCTGCAGGTTTTGCACGGCGATTGCGTCACCGAGCTGGCGAAGCTGCCGGCGGGCTCTGTCGACCTCGTGTTCGCCGACCCGCCGTACAATCTGCAGCTTCAAGGCGATCTCAAGCGCCCCGACGATTCGCGCGTCGATGCCGTCAACGACCATTGGGACAAGTTCTCGGATTTTGCCGCCTACGACGATTTCACCCGCGCCTGGCTGACATCGTGCCGGCGGGTGATGAAGCCGAACGCGACCTTGTGGGTGATCGGTTCCTACCACAACATCTTTCGCGTCGGCGCGATATTGCAGGATCTCGGTTTCTGGATTCTCAACGACGTGATCTGGCGCAAGACCAATCCGATGCCGAATTTTCGCGGGCGGCGCTTCACCAATGCGCACGAGACGCTGATCTGGGCCTCGCGCGATGCTGCGGCGCGGCAATACACCTTCAACTACGAGGCTCTCAAAGCCGGCAACGAGGATATCCAGGTCCGCTCCGACTGGACCATTGCGCTGTGCACCGGCGAGGAGCGCCTCAAGGGGCGCGACAACAGGAAGCTCCATCCGACCCAGAAGCCGGAGGCGCTGCTTGCGCGCGTGATTCTGTCCTCGTCCCGCCCCGACGATCTCGTGCTCGACCCGTTCTGCGGCACCGGCACCACCGGCGCGGTGGCAAAACGCCTCGGCCGTTGCTTCATCGGCATCGAGCGCGACGAGACCTACGGGGAGACGGCCGCACGCCGCATCGCCGCCGTCAAGCCGCTGCCAGCGCCTTCGCTCGCCGCGTTCCAGACTGCCCGCGAGGCACCCCGCGTGCCGTTCCTGGCGCTGATCGAGCGCGGCCTGATCCTGCCCGGCGCCGACCTGTTCGACGCCAAGCGCCGGCACAAGGCCCTGGTGCGCGCCGATGGTGCCATCGCGTTCGGCGACGCCGTCGGCTCAATCCACCGCATCGGCGCGCTGGCGCAGGGTCTGGAGGCCTGCAACGGCTGGACCTTCTGGCACGTGGAGCGCAACGGCACGTTGACGCTGATCGATGCGCTGCGAGCGGAGATCAGGGCGGAAGGGATGCCGTGAGATTGAAGGGTAGGGCGCAATAGCGAAGCTTGTGGCGCCAACGATCGGCGGATTACGCTTCGCTAATCTGCCCTACGCACTTCGCGCTTCACAGCCTCATTCGCGGGTCAATACACTGAAAAGGAACGAACTGATCAGTTGTCCGAACACGGGTGGATTTCGATTCAGCCGGACGATAGAATCGACAAAAATTCTCTTTGAACGGTCGGTCTATTTACCACGGGAGGATCGGGATGCGAGTAGTTCGCGTGGGTTGCGTGCTTATCGCCGTCGCCATCGCCGCGCCTGACATGGCGGCGCATGCGCAGCAGGCCTCATATCCCAAGCCGACGGAACTCCCCAATCCATACCGCCTCGTGGAGGGCTGGCCGACTCTGCCCAAAGATATGAATGGTGGCCGCTGGGGCGAGGTCATCCGCGTGCATGTTGCCCACGATGGCAACATCTGGGTCTTTCATCGCTGCTTCAACGTCGTGCCGCCCGGCAGCGCTACCTGCATCAACCGGGGCGAGGCCAATCCGCCGATCCTGCAGTTCGATCCGTCAGGTCGGCTGCTCAAGAGTTTCGGGGCGGGACTGTTTGCCTATCCCCACGGCTTCACGGTGGACGACGACGGAAACCTGTGGGTGAGCGATGTCAACGATTCAGAAACGGTGCTCGGCATGTCGGCCAAGAACGCCGCCGGCGTCGTGATGGGGCAGGAGGTCCTGAAATTAAGCCCGGACGGCAAGGTTCTGATGATGCTCGGCAAGGAGGGCGTGGCCGGCAACGGGCCCGATACCTTCGACCGGCCGACGGGCGTCGCGATCGCGCCGAACGGTGACATCTTCGTGTCGGACGGCCATAACCCCAACAAGTTCAACAGCGCTCGCATTGTGAAATTCACCAAAGACGGGAAGTTCATCAAGACATGGGGCCGCAAAGGCAGCGCGCCCGGTGACTTCGACGAGCCTCATGACATCTTTCTCGGCGGCTCACAGCACCGTGTCTATGTCGCCGACCGGCGGAACAATCGCATTCAAGTGTTCGATCAGGACGGCAACTTTATCGTCGCATGGCACCAATTCGGCCAGCCAAGCTCCGTATTTGTTGGCAAGGACGATACCATCTACGTCGGCGCCTCATTCCGCGATCCGGCGGCCAAGAAAGGCGAGCTGAGGGGCATCGTCATCGGTGATGCCCGGGACGGATCACTCAAGGCCTTCATCCCCGATCCTTCCGACCTCGACAAGGTGGTGCGGGGGACGTCGGCATCGGGCATCGCGGCAGACGACGCCGGCAGCATTTTCGCGGCGGATGTCGGCACGCAGAATCTGAGGAAGTACGTCAAGGTCAAATAGGGACGCCAGAGGGTCTCGCGTCGTTTCAGAAGCCGAGATCGCGAAGTGGTGGCCGATCAGCCGGCGGTGAACATCAGGGGAGAGTGAGATGACCTCGATCCGAATTGCGATTGCCGCTGGTTCGCTCGGCGCAGCGCTGATGCTGATGCCCGGCGGCGCGCGGGCGTTCGACGACGCAAACTATCCGGACCTGAAGGGCCAATGGAACCGCCAGGAGATCCCGGGCATCGGCCCGTCATTTGACCCGACCAAGCGTCCCGGCCGTGCTCAGCAGGCGCCGCTGACGCCCGAGTATCAGAAGATTCTTGAAACAAGTCTCGCCGAACAGGCCGCCGGCGGCGGCGGGTTCGCCCCGGATTATCTATGCATCTCGTCCGGCATGCCGATGCGGATGACCGCCTATACGCCGCTGGAATTCATCGTCACCGCCGACACGACCCACATTGCGGGGCCGGACGGGTACATGCATCGCAGAATCTACACCGATGGCCGCGACTGGCCGGCGGACGTCGAGCCCAGCCGTATCGGCTATTCCATCGGCCGATGGATCGACGAGGATGGCGACGGAAAACTCGATACGCTCGTGGTCGAGACGCGGCATTTCAGAGGTCAGCGCGCTTTCGATCAGACCGGCATTCCGCTGCATGAGGACAATCAGACCATCGTCAAGGAGCGCATTTACCTCGACAATGCGAACCGCAACATCCTGCACAATGAGATCACCGTCTTTGACCACGCGCTGACCCGTCCGTGGTCGGTGCTGAAGAATTACGTGCGCGATCCCGGAACGCACCCAGTGTGGATTCCGTGGGACTGCGCGGAGGGCAACCCGCACGTGCGCATCGGCAACGAGGATTACATGGTGGGCGGCGACGGCCTGCTGATGCCGTCCAAGAAGGGCCAGCAGCCGCCTGATTTGCGCTATTTCAAGGAGACGCGGAAGTGACGGGATTAGCACGAGAGGCGATGCCCAGGGTAGGCAAAATCGCCCGCGTGCGGCGGTCGTAATTTAAGCGATCACCGCGTCGGAGATTTTGCCCACGCCGTCACACCTAGGCTCGACCCGACCGCGTGGGCAACGCGCCGGCGCGTTCGCCCGTAAGATGGACATCAGGGTCGGGCGCGTTGCCCACCCTACGCGCTGTACCTCTAGCCGATCGTTCACCTCACCGAGAATGGCAGTGCATACGGCCTTCCCAACGCCACGCCGGCCGTCACGGTCTGCACCGGCTTGAGATAGGCCCGGCCGTTGCGCGTGTTGTTGCGGGTATCGATGAACGCGACCTCCCCTTCCACCAACTCCATGATGGCGACGTCGCCTGGTGCGCCGATCTGCAGCGTGCCGAGCTTCGGCGCGCGGTTGATGATTCTTGCCGGATTGATGGTCGCCATGGCGACCACCTGCTCCAGCGTGAAGCCGAGGCCTAAGAACTTGCTCATCACCCTGGTCAGATACGGCATGCCGGGCGTGTTGCCGGAGACGACGTGAATATCGGACGATATGGTGTCGGGCGGGCAGCCCTGGGCGATCGCGGGCTCGGCCACCGTGTAGTCGAAGCTGCCGCCGCCATGACCGACGTCGAAGATGACGCCGCGCCGCTTGGCCGCGAGCGCCGCCGGCAGCAGCCGGCCGTCCTGCACGATGTTGGTGAAGGCGCCGGCAAGGTTCGGTGCGCCCGAATAGGCGTGGGTGAGGATGTCGCCGGGGCGCAGGAGATCGAGGATCTCGACCATCAGGGCGACGTTCTCGACCCCGCCGATATGCGCCATCACCCGGCCGCCGGTGCCGGCCATCTCGCATGCCGCGATCGCACGCTTGAGCGGCTCGGCGCCGTTGCGGGCGATCACGTTCTCGGACATACGCACCTTGACGCCGATGGCGATGTCGGCGTTCTCTGCCACCGTTTTGGCGCAGGCGTCCACCTGGGCGTAGTCGATATTGTAGAGTTCCGGCAGCGGAAACGGGGTAAGGCCGATATTGGCGATATGCACGAAGGCATAGAGGCGCGTTCGCGTCTGCGCCACGATGAAGCGCCGGAAGCCGGCGAAATTGTTGGCGCCGGCGTCGCCGGCCGACACGCAGGTGGTCGTGCATTGGAGCGCGATGAGTTCGTCCGCCGGAATGCCGATCGCGGACCCATAGGGATAGACATGGCAATGCAGGTCGACGAGGCCGGGCGTCACCAGCTTGCCGGCCGCATCGATCGTGCGCAGCGCCCTTGCCGCCGGGATGTCGGGTTCGACCGCTTCGATGACGCCATAGCGGATGCCGATGTCACGCCGGCCGCGCAGCGACTGGCTCGGATCGAGCACGTCGCCGCCCTTGATCACGAGATCGAACTTGTCGTCCGGCCCCACGGCGGCAAATGTGGGCTGCGCTGTGGCGGCGAGTGTGAAGGATGCGGCACCGGTCAGAAAGCGCCGGCGTGACGAAAGCATGGTGGTCCTCCCCGTGTCGTTATTCGAGGGTTATAGGTGTCTCATTATATCTGGTAAAAGTTTTGATGCGTGAGCCGCACTAGACCATTTTTTAAAAGATTGAATCGAGGAAGATGCATGATCGCATCGATCGCTTGCGCGCCCAAAAGCCTGGACTGCAACGGTTGCCAAGGGCACTTCGCGCCGCGTAGCGGGTTTACCCCTTGATAGGCGTTGCAGTCCAGGCTGCTTGCTCTGCAAGCGATCAATGCGATCATGCATCTTCTGGATATGGTCAACCTAAACGGAAAACGCACTAGTCCGGCTGCGATAGGTGAAACACGTTGCCCTCAGGATCCACGCCGTCGCACATCAACTGCGCAAATCCGGTTGAGATTTCT
>Ga0126376_10002262_pt1 | contig 10877 bp, 10 predicted proteins | sample PanSoiMetPlot_15_FD_92760 | JGI IMG/M metagenome (GOLD analysis project Ga0126376, IMG submission 92760) | Tropical forest soil microbial communities from Panama - MetaG Plot_15 | ecosystem: Environmental > Terrestrial > Soil > Tropical forest > Bulk soil | place: Panama | collected 2016-02-17 | reverse complement strand
ACGCGGCTGCGCTTTGCTCTGCCCGCATTATGCGCCGCCGCCCGCGCGAGCCACAAGGCGGCAAGGTTGAGACTTTTGTCGCGCGGGGCGCGCGGGTCGCTGCCCTCACACCCCCATGCCGCCGAGAATGGCGCCCTGGACCAGGAGGACCAGGAGCCAATGGCCAGCGTCGATGGCGGCGAGCTTGACGCCGCGCGCGCCAAACGCGTAGTTCACCGCCATCGTCGTCAGGACGAAACCGAACCACAGGAAGGCAGCCGAGACCACGCCGTTGCGCACCGTGACCTGTCCGAGGTGGCCGAGCACGCCGGCCAGCATCCAGGCGATGATCAGCTCGGCCACGAACGCGATGAGGAACGGGGCATAGGCGGCCGGACTGCCGCGCATGGCCTCGCGCCGGGCGCGAAACTCCTCCATCGTCTTGCCCTGCGCCGCCACCCAGGGTTTGGCCAGCACGCCGTACCACGCGGCACCCGCCAGCCACGACACGATGGCGGCGATCACGACCGCCAGGTAGTTCATCCCGGCAAAGGTCATGGCGAACCTCCTGTAGGGTGGGTTGAGGCGCGTGATGTCGGCGTCGCAGTAGTGTTCCGCATTGCGCGCCGAAACCCACCACTACGGCCGCCGGTGGGTTTCGGCGCGAGAAGCCGCGATCCATTCGAAAGCCGAGCGATGCGCCTCAACCCGCCCTACGGATCATATCACGCCGCCAGCGACCAAACGGAGGTGCGCTTGATCCCCTGGTCTTCCAGCTCGCGCGTCACCGGCACGGAATATTCGCACTGCCAGGTGAGTTTTTCGCGCGGCAAATAGCTCCGCCCGGGATCACCGACGAGCACGCGTGCGCCGAGCGCCGCATGGCGCGTCAGGTAGGCGAGCGCCCGCGCCGCCGTGCTCTGCTCATAAAACAGATCGCCGACCAAAACCACGTCGTAGCGCGAGCCCGCCGGCGGCGGCTGGTCGAGCAGGTCGGCGATGACGATGTCGACATAGACGCCGTTCGCCTCGGCATTGAGCGCGATCGCGGCGTCCGCCAGCGGATCGATGTCGGCGGCGATCACCGGCGCGGCGCCGGCCTTGGCCGCCGCGATGGCGACGAGCCCCGAGCCGGCCGCAAGGTCGAGCACGCGCCGGCCGCGCACGACGTCGAGATGGTCGAGGACGTAGCGCGCGAGCGCCTGGCCGCCCGCCCAGGCAAACGCCCAATAGGGCGGCGGCAGGCCGATGGCGCCGAGCTCCTCCTCGGTCTTCTCCCACAGCGGCACGGATTCGTCGGCGAGATGAAGCTCCAGCTCGGGCACGTGCGGCACCGGGCGCAGCCGCGTATTGGCGCGCATGAAGGCACGCGGGTCGGCGATGATCGGCATCCGCTCAGAGCTCGCGGTCGTTCCCGCGCAAGCGGGAACCCATGAACACAGGCCTCGCCATACGAACCTCGTCGGTGGTCATAGGTCCCCGCCTGCGCGGAGACGACAGGTCCTCAAGCTTTTACTCCACCCATCTCACAGATGATCTTCCACTCCTTGTCGGTCACCGGCTGCACCGACAGGCGCGGCTGGTGCACCAGCACCATGTCCTTGAGGCGCGGCTCGGCGCGCACGGCCGCGAGCGTCACCGGATTGGGCACCGGCTCGAGCGCCTTCACGTCGACGCACACGAACTTGCCCTCCTGGTCGGTCGGATCCGGATAGGCCTCGCGGATCACCTCGACGATGCCGACGATGCGCTTCTCGGCGCCGGTGTGATAGAAGAACGCGCGCTCGCCGCGCTGCATCTTCTTGAGATGGCTGCGGGCGCGGAAATTGCGCACGCCGGTCCACGGCTCGCCCTTGTTTCCCTTCTTGACCTGATGCTCCCAGCCGAACGTCTCGGGCTCGGTCTTCAGCAGCCAGTACGCCATTGCTTGTCTCCACTCGGCGCGGTCGTCCCCGCGAAGGCGGAGACCCATGAACACCGGCACAACATGTCGCGCAAGGCGGTGGTCCCCGCCTGCGCGGGGACAAGCATGGGTTCCCGCCTGCGCGGGAACGACTGCACCGCCGTGCCACTATCCCTCCGCCCGGAACGGCCGCGTCAGCAGCGCCTCGATGGCATCGTCGACGCCGAGCCGCTTGTCGAGGATTGCCGCCACCGCGCCGGCGATCGGCATGTCGACGCCGCGCGCGGCCGCCATCTCCACCAGCACCGAAGCCGTGAACGCGCCTTCGGCGAGCTTCTCACCCTCCGGTGCAAGCTCGGGCGCCTCCCCCTTGCCGAGCGCGACGCCGAGCGAAAAGTTGCGCGACTGTGCGCTCGAACAGGTGAGGACGAGATCGCCGAGCCCGGACAGCCCGGTGAGCGTTTCGATGCGCGCCCCATAGGCACGGCCGAAGCGGATCAGCTCGGCAAAGCCGCGCGTGGTGAGCGCCGCCGCGGCGCTGGCGCCCAGGCCCCGCCCCGCCACAATGCCGGCCGCGATCGCCAGCACGTTCTTGGCAGCGCCGCCGATCTCGACGCCGCGCACGTCGGTCGAGTGATAGGGACGGAACGTGGCCGAGCCGAGCGCCCGCGCCAGCGCCGCGGCCACCGCCTCGTCGGGCGCCGCCAGCGTCACGGCGGTGGGCAGGCCGCGTGCCACGTCGTGGGCGAAGCTCGGGCCGGACAGAATCGCCGGCACGACGACAGGCACGCATTCGGCGATAATCTCGGTCATGAAGCGCTGTGTGCCGCGCTCGATGCCCTTGGCGCAGGCGACCACCGGCACGCCCGGCCGCAATCGCGGGAGCGCGGCCACGACCGCGCGCAGCGCCTGTGCCGGCACGACGACGAGCACCGTGTCGGCGGCGGCCACGTCATCGAGCTCGGCGGTCGGTGTGACACATTCGTCGATCTCGAAGCCGCGCAAGCGCGGACTCTCGCGCCACGTGCGCATGGCCGCCGCGATCCCGGGGTTGCGCATCCACAGGACCACGTTGCGGCCGTCGCGCGCCGCGCAATTGGCGAGCGCCGTTCCCCACGCGCCGGCGCCCAGCACCGCGATGGTATCGAAGCTCACAGCCTTGCACCTTGCTCCACCTCTCCCCGCCGCGCGGGGAGAGGTCGACTTGCGAGCGCAGCGAAGCAAGTCGGGTGAGGGGGCGTGTCCGCGAGTCTCAGCCTGTGGGCAGGCCCCGTCACCCGCCCCCGGGCACTTCGTCCCGGGGGTTCGCTCCGCTTGCACTTCGCTCGGAATCCGACCTCTCCCCGCACGCGGGGAGAGGTAACGGAGCGTGCGGCACGGTCGCGCATCATGGCTGTGTCTCGGGCGTGAGCGGCGCGACCGGCGGCTGCAGCGGCCAGCGCGCGCGCGGGCTGACCTCGAGCGTGTCGGTGAGCCCGCGCGCCAGCCGCTCGGCGCCGGCCCAGGCGATGATGGCGCCATTGTCGGTGCACAGCGACCCGGGCGGCGCCACCAGGGGGACGCCGGCGCCGGCCGCCATGCTGCTGATGGCGGTGCGAATCTCCTGGTTGGCCGCCACACCGCCGGCGATGACCAGCGCGCGCGGCTCGCCGAACCGCGCGCGGAACACTCGCAAGCCCACGCGCAGCCGGTCGGTGACGATGTCGATCACGGCGGCCTGGAAAGCGGCGCACAGGTCGGCGACGTCCTTCGCCGTCAATGGCGCAATCTTCTGCGCTTCCAGCCGCAGCGCCGTTTTCAGGCCCGACAGCGAGAAGTCGGGCTCGGGCCGATCGACCATGGGCCGCGGCAGCGTGAACCGTTTGGCGTCGCCGCGCGCCGCCTCGAGCTCCACCTCCGGGCCGCCCGGATAGCGCAGGCCGAGGACCTTTGCGGTCTTGTCAAAGGCCTCGCCCAGCGCGTCGTCGCGCGTGGTGCCGAGCACCACGTAGCCGCCGACGTCGATCACGGCGACGATCTGCGTGTGGCCGCCCGATGCCAGGAACAGGCAGTAGGGAAACGCCGTGTTGTCGGTGAGCCGCGCCGTGAGCGCGTGCGCCTCGAGGTGATTGACGGCGACCAGCGGCTTTTCCGCCACCAGCGCGATCGCCTTGGCGGTGGTGAGCCCGACGATGACGCCGCCGATCAGCCCCGGACCGGCGGCCGCCGCGATGCCGTCGAGCCGCGAAAAGTTCATCTCCGCCTCGACCATCGCCTTGGCGATGACCAGGTCGAGCAACTCCACGTGCGCGCGCGCCGCGATCTCCGGCACCACGCCGCCATAGGCCGCATGCGCGGCCTGCGACAGCACGACGTTGGAGACGATCTCGCCGCTGCCGTCGGCGTGCCGGCGCACCACCGCGGCCGCGGTCTCGTCGCACGTGGTCTCGATGCCGAGCACCAGCATTGGATGTCCATTACCGTCGTAGGCGAGCTTGGGTTGAGGGTGTTATATCAATGGTCCCGGGCTTTGGCCCATCCCTCGTCATGGCCGAGCTTGTCCCGGCCATCCCGTTTCGTCTGGCACGGCCGTGCCACGCTGAGCGAGATGCCCGGCACGAGGCCGGACATGACAATGGGTGTGTATGTTGTGAGGTCCCATGGCGCAATTGCGCATCGGCACGCGCGGCTCGCCGCTGGCGCTGGCACAGGCCCGCGAGGTGCGGGCAAGGCTGGCCGCGGCGTTCAAGTTGGAGGTCGAGGCGATCGAGCTCAGCGTCATCCGCACCTCGGGCGACATGGTGCAGGACCGGCCGCTCACGGACATCGGCGGCAAGGGCCTGTTCACCAAGGAGATCGACCAGGCGCTGATCGACGGCGCCATCGACCTCGCCGTGCACTCCGCCAAGGACCTGCCAACCGTGCTGCCGACCGAGCTCACGATCGCGGGCTACCTGCCGCGCGAGGACGTGCGCGACGCCTTCATCAGCCGCTCGGCGCCAAGCCTTGCGGCTCTGCGCGCGGGCGCGGTCGTGGGTACCGCGTCGCTGCGGCGCCAGGCCATGGTGCGCCGCCTCCGGCCTGACCTGAACGTCACGCTGTTCCGCGGCAACGTCGAGACGCGCCTGCGCAAGCTCGACGACGGCGTGGTCGACGCCACGCTCCTTGCCATGGCGGGACTGAACCGGCTCGGCCGCAGCGACGCCGCCACCTCGGTGCTGAGCGTGGAGGAATTTCCGCCGGCCGTCGGCCAGGGCGCAATCGCCATCACGACGCGTCTCGATGACGCGCGCGTGCGTGGCATGGTCGCGACAATCGTCGATGCCGGCACCGGCCACGCGCTCGCCGCCGAGCGCGCGTTCCTGGCGGTGCTCGACGGCTCGTGCCGCACGCCCATCGCCGGCCACGCGGTCGCGACGGGAGACAGCATCGCGTTCCACGGCCTGATCCTGAGGCCCGACGGCAGCGAGGCTCTGGAGGCGCGCAGGCGCGGCGCGGTTGCGGAGGCAGCGTCGCTGGGCGCCGACGCCGGCAGCGAGCTCAAGCACCGCGCGCCCCCCGATTTCTTCCTGCATGGATGAGCCATGCGTCTTCTGGTCACGCGTCCCGGCGCCGATGCCGACCGTACCGCGCAGGTTTTGCGCGCACGCGGGCATGAGGCTGTCGTCGTGCCGGTGCTGCAATTGAACATCATTGCCGACGCGGCGCTCGGCGCCGGCCCGTTCGCCGCCATCGCGATGACCAGCGCCAACGCGGTGCGCGCGATCGCGCAGCATCCCGGCCGTGCCGCTCTGCTGGCGCTGCCGGCGTTCACGGTCGGCCGCCACACGGCGGCGGCCGCGCAAGCGGCGGGCTTTGCGTCCGTGACGTCGGCCGACGGCGGCCTGCCGGAGCTGACGCGCCTGATCGCGGCAAAAGTGTCGGGCGGCCGCCTGCTCTATCTGGCGCCGGAAGACCGCTCGGGCGATCTTGCCGCCGCGCTCGCGCCGCATGGCATCGCGGCCGACACGGCCGTGGTCTATCGCATGGCGACCAACCCGCTGCTGGCGCAGGACCTGGAGGCGGCGCTCGACGCGCGGCCGGACGGCGCGCTGCATTACTCGCGGCGCAGCGCCCAAACCTTTCTGGTCGGCGCTGGCACCGCCGACCGCCTCGACGCCGCGCTCCGCCTCACCCATTACTGCCTGTCGGCCGAGGTCGCGGCGCCCTTGCGCGCGGCCGGCGCCACCGCGGTCAAAGTCGCGCCGCGCCCGGAAGAATCGGCCCTATTGGAACTTCTGTAGGGTGGGTTGAGGCGCCAGGCACGGGCCGCGCAATTGACATCAACCATCGGCGCAGAAACCCCCCATTCTGAATCGCCCCCGGTGGGTTTCGGCGCGCCACGCAATGCCCCTGTCCACCGCCGAGCGCGGCGCCTCAACCCATCCTACGGCGTAAGGCGACGTTGCCGCCGTGGCCCGTCCGCAGTATGGCAAGGCGAACCCGAATCCCTCGCGGAGGATCAAAAATGACGAGCGATCCCAAGGGCTCGTCGTCGCCCGGCATTGCCAACCCCCGCCGCAAGCGCCCGGCCGTGACCATCGAGGGCAAGGCGACCGAGGTGACGGAAACGCCGGCCCCTGCTGCCGGCGCCGCGGCCAATGAGACTGCCGCCGCGCTGGGCGCGCCGGCCGCGCCGCCGGCCGACGCACCGGCGGAGTCCCTCGAGGCAACCGCCGCGGACGCGGAACTCGCCGCCGCGCCGGCGCTCGATCGCGAGGCATCCGGCGCACCGCCGGAGGCCGCGGTCCCGCCGCCGCCTTTGTCTGACGGCGAGCGGCCGGCCGCGGTCGCGCGCGACTGGACGGTGCTCGGCGTGGCGGGCGCACTGCTTGTCTTGCTCATCATCGCCGGCCTGTGGCTCGCCGGAGCGTTCGAGCGTAGCGAGGACGCCCAGCTGGAGAAGCGCCTGGCGCGCATGGAGTCGCAGTTGCTCCAGCTCGCGGACCAGAACGCCGCCGCGCCGGCCAGGCCGGCCGACGATTCAACGCTCGCGCGCGCCGCACAGCGGCTCGACGACATCGATGGCCGCATCGCCAGGCTGGAGACCACGCCGCCGCCGGCCGCCCCCGATGCCGGACTGGCCGAGCGCCTCGGCGCCCTCGACGCCGCTATACAAAACCTGACGCGGCGCGTGGCGGAGCCAAAACCCGGCAGCGACGCGGAGATGAAGGCGCTTTCGGATCGGCTGGCCGGGCTCGAAGCCACGACGAAGGCACTCACGGCACGCGTCGCCGAGGATGCCGGACGCGTCGACCAGGTCGCCGCGCAGGCGCAGGCCGCCGGCGCCCAGGCGACCGCCGCCAGCGAGCAGGCGGAGCAGAACCGCAGCCTGCGCACGATGCGGCCGGCGCTGCTGGCGGCGACGCTGCGCGATGCAGTCGCGCGCGGCGATGCCTATGCGCCCGAACTGGCGGAGCTCAAATCGCTGCTGCCGCAGGCGCAGCTGGCGCCGCTCGACGCGTTTGCCACAACCGGCGTGCCGACCGCGGCCGCGCTGGGCCGCGAGCTGGCCGGCCTGGTGCCGGGCCTGCGCGCGCGCGTCGCGCGGGCGGAAGCGCCGCCGGCCGGTGCCGGCGTGCTGGAGCGGCTGCAGGCGAGCGCGGCGCGGCTGGTGCGCATCCGCCCTATCGACGAGCCCACAGGCGACGATGCCGCCGCGGTGCTGGCGCGCCTCGAGGCGAGCGCGGCGCGCGGCGATCTCAAGGCAGTGCTTGCCGACCTCGCCAAGCTGCCGCCCGACGTGCGCGCACCGGCCGAGGCCTGGATGAAAAAGGCCGAGGCGCGCAACGCCGCCCTCGACACCGCGCAGCGCCTGGCGCGCGACACCGCCGCGGCCGTGGGGAAGGAATGAGCGGGATGGAATCAGGGAACTGCAATCCCGGCTGCCAGGAAGCACGCGAGCGCCGCAACACGCTCCACCTCTCCCCGCGTGCGGGGAGAGGTCGACTTGCGAGCGAAGCGTCAGCGCAGCGAAGCAAGTCGGGTGAGGGGGCATTTCCACAAGCTCAGACTCGCGGCCACGCCCCCTCACCCGGATTCCTTCGCTCCGCTCCGCTGCGCTCGGAATCCGACCTCTCCCCGCACGCGGGGAGAGGTGGAGCAAGCGGAACGGCCGAATGATCCGCGTCGTCCTCTATCTCATCCTTGTCGCGCTGGTGGCGATCGGCGCCGCGTGGCTGGCCGACCGGCCGGGCGAGGTCACCATTCTGTGGCTGGGCCACCGCATCGAGACCCAGGTGGCCGTGCTCGCCGGCGTGATGGCGCTGGTGGCGGCGCTGACCGTGCTGCTGTGGTCGCTCCTGCGCCTGCTTCTGCGTTCGTCCCACCTGATCGTGCGCGCCCGCGCGGCGCGGCGCCGCGTCCAGGCGCAGCGCGCCATCTCGCACGGCCTGATCGCCATCGGGGCGGGCGACACGCGCGCGGCGCAGCGCTTCGCGGCGCAGGCCGAGCAGCTTGCGGCGCAGGAGCCGCTGGCGCTGCTGCTCAGCGCACAGATGGCACAGGCGAGCGGCGACCGCGCCGGCGCCGAGCGCGCGTTCCGCGCCATGGCCGAGCGCTCGGATACCAAGCTGCTCGGCATGCGCGGGCTCTACGTGGAGGCGCAACGGCGCCAGGACGCGCTGGCGGCGCGCCATTATGCGGAAGCGGCCGCGCATGCGGCGCCGGCGCTGCCATGGGCGTCGCACGCGGTGCTCGCCGACCGCTCCGCCACGCAGGACTGGGCCGGCGCGCTCGGCGTACTGGAGCGCATGCGGCGGGCCGGGGTGATCGGCCGGGACACCCATCGCCGCCGGCGCGCGGTCCTGCTCACGGCGCTGGCGGAAGCCGAGAGCGATCCGGCACGCGCCAAGGGGCACGCGCTCGAAGCGGCAAAACTCGCGCCCGACCTGGTGCCGGCGGCCGCGCTGGCCGGAAGGCTGTGCGCCGAGGCCGGCGACCTGCGCCGGGCGACGCGCATCGTCGAGACCGCCTGGCGCGCCGAGCCGCATCCCGATCTCGCCGAGGTCTATGCGCATCTGCGCTTCGGCGACACGGCGCGCGACCGGCTGGCGCGCGTGCAGATTCTCGAGCGCCTGGCGCCGGGCAATGTCGAATCTGCGCTGGCCCTGGGGCGCGCCGCGATCGATGCCCGCGACTTCGCGGCGGCGCGCCACGCGCTCCTTCCGCTCACGGTGGCGCCGACGCAGCGCGTGGCGCTGATGATGGCCGAGCTCGAGGAGGCCGAGCACGGCGATATCGGGCGGGCGCGCGCCTGGATGGCGCGCGCGCTGCGCGCCGCGCGCGATCCGGCATGGATGGCCGACGGCGTCGTGTCCGACCACTGGCTGCCGGTGTCGCCGGTGACGGGCGAGCTCGACGCCTTCCACTGGCGCGCGCCGGTGAGCGAGATCGCGGCCCCGGTGATCGAGGAACGCATCGAGGAGCGCATCGAGGCGGCGCCGCCGCTGAGCGGCCCGGCGCGCGGCGACCTCGAGGCGGAGGTCGCCGATGCCGAGGAGGTACCGGCGCCGGCCGAGCCCACTGGCACGGCAACAACACCGGCGGCGTCCGCACCGGCATTGCCGCCAGCGCCGGCGTCAGCTTCGGCGGCGGCTGCGCCAGCGTCCGCTGCGACGCCAGCCTCCGCGGCTTCACCACAACAGTCGCTGCGTCCGCGTGCCAAGCCGGTGATGCCGCTGGTGCATGCGCCCGACGATCCCGGTCCCGACGACGGGCCGTCTCGGCCCGACCGAAGCTGGCGCTCGCTGTTTCGTCGGCAGGGCAACGGCGCGTGATCTCCGCCTTCGAGGTTGGAACAAAACAGGAACTTCTGTCAAGGCAACATCGACTTATTCACCGCGCGTTCATCCCGGAGCCGCGCCTCAATCCATTGTGAAGACGGGAAAATCGGAAACTTTTCGCAACGCTCCGGGCATTCGCGCGTTATCTCCCGAGGAGCGACCTCAACCAGAGGAGCGTGCGATGAACAAGCTTCTGTTTGCTGCTGTTGCGGCCACCACCCTTGGACTGGCCGCGCCTGCCAGTGCACAGTTTTTCGTCGGGGCAGACCCCGGCGGCGTGGGCGTGCAGGTCGGACCGGTGGGCGCCGGCGTGGGCCCGCGGTTCTACGGCGACCGCTGGCACCGCGGCTACGGCGCCTATGCGTACGGTGACTGCCGTGTGGTACGTGAACGCATCGTGACGCCGCGCGGCCGCGTGATCTTCAAGACGCGCCGTGTCTGCTATTAGACCCGACGCGTTGAACGAAAAGCATGGCCCCGGGCGTTCGTCCGGGGCCATTGCTGTATGTGCGCGCCAATGCGGCGCAGCGACGGCCACCGGCGCCGTTCACGCCGACTTTCGCCGCGCCACCCTCGCGGCCGCCGTGACGGCGGCCGCAACGCCTCGATTCGATCGGATGGCTGCCGGCTGCCGGGGCAGTGCCAGCCCATCGCGAAGGCCTGTCACAAACCATACGGCAACCATGCTGAGGCCGATCAGAGCGGCTGGAATGAACCAGGCACCCGGCTGCTGGCCTTCGTTCCCGATGACCTCGGTGAACCGCCAGATCCCGATGCCGAGCAGGATCGAGGCAGCGCCAACGCCGAGCCAGCAGAGCACGTCGCCCAACATCGCGGCGGCGGAACGCAGCCTGCGGACGAGAAGTAGGTCAGCGGCCAACGTCTTGACGGCGCCGTCCAAGGTCTTGACGCCGTCGTTGACGCCGCTGATTTGCCGGCCTTGCTGCCCCAGGAGCTCGGTGACGACACGCCATTTGTCGCACAATTCATCCAATTGCCGCTCCTGCTGGCGGCAGCGCCCCAGCAGGTACTCGAACTTTTGCTCCTGCAACTGATCGTTCTTGCAGATCTCGGCCAATTGACGCTCGTGCTGCCTCGACTGGTCGAGGAGGTGGTCGACATCCGCTCGCAACGGGTCGGCAGAGATTTTGGCAGCGTTCGTCATTGCTCCGTATACGCGGAGCGCCCCGGTT
>Ga0126376_10002261_pt1 | contig 10878 bp, 9 predicted proteins | sample PanSoiMetPlot_15_FD_92760 | JGI IMG/M metagenome (GOLD analysis project Ga0126376, IMG submission 92760) | Tropical forest soil microbial communities from Panama - MetaG Plot_15 | ecosystem: Environmental > Terrestrial > Soil > Tropical forest > Bulk soil | place: Panama | collected 2016-02-17 | reverse complement strand
CCGCGGAAGGGCCAGACGGCGAGGAGGTCGGCGCCGAGGAGGCCGAGGTGTCGGTTGTCCGCATCGAGGAGCACCGTCACGCCGGCGCAGTGGCGCGGCTGCGCCGCGCACTCCATGGCGAGCCGCAACGCGGCTGACCTGACGGCGCGCCGATGCCGGCGCGGCAACGGCTTGCGCCGACCGGCGAGCCGGCTATGGTGCCGGCGCCATCTGCTCGCGCCACCTAAGCTCGCGCCACCATAAGAAAGACAACACTGCCGTGACCGCAGAACGTGAGACGGGTTCGAGGCCTGACGGCGGCCGCTTTGCGGCCGCCACCGATGCGGTGGCGGCAGCCGACCGGCTGCTGCATCTGGCCAGGGCGAGCGTTAGGGCCGCCGCTGGCGGCGAAGCGGCGCAGTCCGCCCACCACGGCCTCGCCTGGCTCGCCACCTACGTCGAAGCGTTGCGCCAGATGCTGGGCTGGGCGCAACGCCTCGACGCCGCCGGCCGTTGTGGCGAGATCGAAGACCTGCTGTTGGGATGCGCCTTTGCCGAGTATCTGGCACAGCTCGCGGGCGGCATCCCGATGAGCCAGAACGAAACCGTCCGGCTTGCCGAGCTTGGCGTGGCGCGCGACCAGCGGCGCCGATTCGAGGATGCGGTCGCGGCGCTTATCGAGGGCGGCGGCGCCGTGCCGAAGGCACGCCTGGCAGCGCTGATCGCCCAACAGCCCGACGCCACCACCTTCGGCGATACCGGCCTCGACGACACCTTGCAGGCAATGCGCACGCAAATGCGCCGCTTTGCCGAAGCGGAAGTGCTGCCCCATGCCCACGCCTGGCACCTCGAGAACGCCTACATTCCCGCCGAGATCCTGCGCAAGCTCGGCGAACTGGGTGTGTTTGCGCTGACCTTGCCCGAGGCGTTTGGCGGCCTCGGCCTCGGCAAGGAGGCGATGTGCGTGGTGTCGGAGGAGCTGTCGCGGGGCTATATCGGGGTGGGCTCGCTCGGCACCCGCTCGGAGATCGCCGCCGAGCTCATTGTCGGCGCCGGTACCGAGCAGCAAAAGCAAAAATACCTGCCCAAAATCGCCTCCGGCGAGCTGCTGCCGACGGCGGTGTTCACCGAGCCCGACACCGGCTCCGACCTGGCCTCGCTCAAGACCCGCGCACACCGCGACGGCGACGTCTACAAGGTGACCGGCCAAAAGACCTGGATCACGCATCCGGTGCGCGCCGACCTGATGACGTTGTTGGTGCGCACCGATGCCAACGCCCCGGGCTACCGGGGCCTTTCCATGCTGCTCGCGGAAAAGCCACGCGGCGATGACGTCGACCCGTTCCCGGTCAACGGCATGTCGGGCAGCGAGATCGAGGTGCTCGGCTATCGCGGCATGAAGGAATTCGAGATCGCCTTCGATGGCTTCGAGGTACCGGTGGCACAGCTGCTCGGCGGCGTCGAGGGCCAAGGCTTCAAGCAGCTGATGACGACCTTCGAGGCCGCGCGTATCCAGACCGCTGCCCGCGCCATCGGCGTCGCCCAGTCGGCGATGGACCTGGCGCTCAACTATGCGCTGCAACGCCAGCAGTTCGGCAAAGCGATCTACGCCTTCCCGCGGGTCGCCAACAAGATCGTGATGATGGCCGTCGAGACCATGATCGCGCGCCAGCTCACCTACCACGCCGCGCGCGAGAAGGATGGCGGGCGTCGCTGCGACCTCGAAGCCGGCATGGCAAAGCTGCTCGCGGCCCGGATCGCTTGGGCCAATGCCGACAACACGGTGCAGATCCACGGCGGCAACGGCTTTGCGCTGGAATATCCCGCGAGCCGATTACTGTGCGATGCGCGCATCCTCAATATTTTCGAGGGCGCAGCCGAGATCCAGGCGCAGGTGATTGCCCGCCGCCTGATCGAAGGCGCCAACTAGCCGCGGCTCGCCCGCAACCTCGGCGGGGCCGTACCGGCACGCGCGCGATCAGCTTTCCTGGCGCTGCGGACGCGACAGCAGCGCCTCGATCGCCGCATCGACGCCGATGCGGCCATCGACGATGGCGTTGACGGCAGCGGAGATCGGCATTTCGACGCCCTGCTCGGCCGCCAGACGGACAATGGCCTCGGCGGTATAGACCCCCTCCGCCACCGAGCGGCGATTGCCCAATACGTCGCCCAGCACCTGCCCCTGGCCCAGCGCGCGGCCGAGGCTCATGTTGCGCGACTGCGGGCTGCCACAGGTCAACAATAGATCGCCAAGCCCGGAGAGGCCCATCAGCGTTTCCGGCCCGGCACCCAGCGCCTGCCCAAACCGTCGCAGCTCGGCAAATCCGCGCGTCACCAGGGCGGCGTGCGCGCTGGCGCCGAAGCCCTTGCCTTCGACGATGCCGGCAGCAATGGCGAGCACGTTCTTGACGGCGCCGCCAAGCTGCACCCCGGTCGGATCGCTGCTCCAGTAGATGCGCAGGTGCCGATAACCAATAGCGGCGGCCAAGCGTTGGCCCAAGCCAGCATCGGCGGTGGCCAGGCTGAGGGCCGCCGGCAGGCCGCGCGCCACATCGACGGCAAAGCTCGGGCCCGACAGCACGGCTTGCCTGGCGCCCGGCAAGGTCTCGCTCAGGACCTCGCCCAACAACTTGGACGTCGTCTGCTCAAGGCCCTTGGCGCAGATCACGATCGGCGTGCCTGCCGGCAGGTGCGGGGCAAGCTGAGCGGCAATGCCGCGCACGTGCTGGGCCGGTGCCACCATCAGCACCGCCTCCTGGCCGGCAACGTCGGCCAGATCCTGGCTGGCACGCAGCCCGGCATCGAGCCGCACGCCGGGCAGGAACAGCGTATTGGCGTGCTCCCGATTGATCTCATCGACGACCTCGGCTTCTCGCGCCCACAGCACCACCGTGCGCCCGGCCTGGCGCAAGGTCTGTCCCAGCGCCGTGCCCCACGCGCCACCGCCGATGATGCCAATCCTGTCGAAGGGCGCGGCCGCCATTGTGCCCGTCCGTTGTCTGTTGGCTGCGTGGCCCTGCTGATAGCACACCCTGCTCGAGCCGACAGCGCCCCGTGGCTGCAAGGCCGCCCGTCGTTGCCGAGCGGCTTGGCCGGGCGCCGCCGGTGACGGCGATGGGCCGCCGGCGACCCCTTAATGTTGAGGGGCCTCCCCTTGCCGAGCGCGACTGCCGGCGCGTCTCAGGGCGAAGGCATCGCCATCATGACGTCTTTTATGACGTGTTCGCCAGGTCTTTATGAGGTCTTTAAGAGGTCTTCATGATGAAGGGGTTACCGCCGCCCTGGCCGTTGTTGATCCACACGCTTTTTGACTGCAGATAGCCATCGATCGCTTCCATGCCGTTCTCGCGGCCGAGGCCCGACGCCTTGTAGCCGCCGAACGGCATGGTGAAACTCACGGCGCGGTAGGTGTTGACCCAGACGGTGCCGGCCCGGATCCGCCGGGCCATGGTGGTGGCGCGCTTGATCGATTGCGTCCACACGCCGGCCCCGAGGCCATAGGCGATGTCGTTGGCGATCGCTACCGCCTCCTCCTCATCCTTGAACTTGATGATCGACAACACCGGGCCGAACACCTCTTCCTGGGCAATGCGCATGGTGTTGTTGACGCCGGTAAAGATCGTGGGCTTGACGAAGTATTTGCCGCCGCCCTCCTCGCTGCCGGCCGGACCGCCGCCCAGCACGCAGCGGGCACCTTCGCCCTTGGCGATGTCGATATAGGAAAGAATCTTCTGGTACTGCGCCGGCGTCGTCACCGGCCCGACCTGGGTGTCGAGCTTGCCGGGATCACCGAGCCGCGCCATCCTGGCCATTGCCACCAGTTTGTCCACGAACTCATCGTGGATAGTTTCCTGCAGCAACAGCCGCGAGCCGGCGATGCAGGTTTGCCCGGTTGCGGCAAAGATGCCGGACACGGCGCCGCTCACCGCATCCTCGAGGATGCAGTCGTCGAACACGATGTTGGGCGACTTGCCACCGAGCTCGAGCGAGACCTTCTTGAAGGATTTGGCGGCGAGCTCGTTGACCCGGGCGCCGGTCACGGTGCCGCCGGTGAAGGCCACCTTGGCGACCTTGGGATGCGTCACCAGCGGCTCACCCACAACCGCGCCATAGCCGGTGACGACATTGATGACACCGGGCGGCAGCTCGGCCGGTTCGATCACGAGCTTCATGAACTCGAGCAGCGAGGCCGAGGTGAACTCCGACGGCTTCAGCACGACGGTGCAGCCTGCCGCCAGCGCCGGGGCCAGCTTCCAGCCCACCAGCATCAGCGGCGAGTTCCACGGCGTGATGAAGGCGCACACGCCGACCGGCTCGCGCAAAATGTAGTTGAAGTGATCGGGACGGTCGACCGGCACCACGGCACCTTGGATCTTGTCGGCGAGCCCGCCGTAGTAATAGAACCATTCGGGCAGGTACTTGGTCTGCGCGTGCATCTCCGACATCAGCTTGCCGTTGTCGCGCACCTCGATCTCGGCCAAATGCTGCGCGTGCTGTTCGATCAGCCCGGCGATCTTGCGCATGACCTTGCCGCGTGCGGTTGCCGACATCGCCGGCCATGGACCCTTGTCAAAGGCGCGCGCGGCCGCCTCGCAGGCGCGATCGACGTCGCGCTTGTCGCATTCGGGAATGGTGGCCCAGGCATCGCCCGTGTAGGGGTCGAAGCTCTTGAGGGAGTTGCCGGAAGCGGCATCGCACCACTGGCCATCGATGAAGGTCTGGTAAGCTTTGAGCGTACTCGGCCGATCTAGCATGGTGGCGTCTCCAGCGAGGGTGCAAGGGCGTCGGGGCTCGGGGGAAAGGCTAGTCGCACGCGGCCGGGCGTTCAAGCGCGCCGCCTTGAACGTTACTGCGGTGTAATGCCATCGCCTCGGTGCCGACACACGCCTCACCTATGGTCGGTTTTGGCCGGCTCGGCTGTTGCTGGCCGCGCTTGCGCTCGACCCCGGCAGGCAACGCCCGGCACGCCCGATGCACCCCACGCCACAGGCCAACACCCAAACCGGAGGAAGCCCCGATCGCCGGTTGCGTCCGTGAACCGACCAAGCGCCACAAGCCACGTGAGTAGCCACGTCCCTAGCCACGTGACGAGATCGGCCAGCAGTCTAAATCGCGAGATCGACCCTGGAACCCAAACGACCCCACATGTGATCGCGCGCCGACACCTTGATGGCGCCAGTAGGGAGAAGGTGGCAGCCCATGCCCACGCAGCGATTGATGCTTTGCCTCGTTGCCGCGCTCGCTTTGGCGGCGCCGCTCGCCGGCGCGGCCACCGCGCAGCTTCCGTTCGGCGCACCGGCATTGCCCGAAGCCGGCCTTGAGCGGCAGTGCAGCAAGGACTACGTGACGGCGCTCGAAGCCGAGGCCAGGGTGGTGGAGAAATTGCGCACCGCCGGCCCCGAGTTCGTCGGCCAGATCTGCCAGATCATCGAGCAGGGCAGCGCCCTTGTTGGTGGCGAACTGTCGGAGGGCACGCGCCAGCAGATCAAGACCCTGTTCGGCTTCGATCTCGACTTGCGCTTCATCAAGGCCCAGTGCCGGATCGGGCAGGGCAACCTCGACCGCGAGCTCACGACCAGGCTCGGTTTCCTCAAGTCCGAGATCTACCGCTGCAACGACAGCATTTGACGGACAACGTACCGCCGCGTTTGCCCCCTGCCCACGCCCGCGCGCCGGCGCCACGGGGGCCCGCGGCGGCCCAGCCGACGAAGACGCTCGACCACCTTGAACGTTCTGGCCTAGTCTGTCGTTGCGCTACCGATGAGGAGAGGCGTCATGGCACGCGACATGGCGGCGATCATTTTTGCCCTAGCTGTTGCGATCGGTGTTTGGTCGCCCCGCGCGCTGGCGGAAGATGACCAGGTCGATCTGTTGCTGGTTTTGGCCGTCGACATCTCGCGCAGCGTCGATGAGAAGAAGTTTCGCCTGCAGCGCGACGGTTACGCCACCGCCATCGTCGATCCGCGCGTGGTCAGCGCCATGCAGGCCGGTGGCTTCGGGCGCATCGCCATCTGCTACATGGAATGGGCGAGCGATCAGGATCAGCGGGTGGTCGTCGAATGGACGCCCATCGGCAGCGCCGGCGAAGCCCAGGGCGTCGCCCAGCGCATCCGCGATGCGCCGCGCTCGTTCATGGGTCGCACCGCCATTGGCGCGGCCATCGACTACAGCATGAACCTGTTGTCGCGCAGCCCGTTCGGAGCACCACGCCAGATCATCGATGTTTCCGGCGACGGCACCAACAATGCAGGGCGCGACGTAACCTTGGCGCGCGATGCGGCCATCGAACGCGGGGTCATCATCAATGGCCTGGTGATCCTGAGCGAGATCCCACTGCCCACCAATCCCATGCACACGCACCCGCCGGGCGGGCTCACGGCCTACTATGAGAACAACGTTATCGGCGGGCCCGGCGCCTTCGTCCTGGAAGCGCAGAACTTCGAATCGTTCGGGCAGCTGCTGATCCAAAAACTGATCAAGGAAATTGCCGGGTTGCAGGCATCGCCGCCGGGCTGAGGCGGCGCGCGTGCACCCCGGCCAGCCCCACACAACGGCTCCTCAGGAGAAGATCAAGGTGGCCAGCCAGCGGCCGCCGGCGAAGGCGCAAGCGGCGACGAGGCAGCCCGTCGAAAAGCTATAAAGGCCATTGACCAGCAGCAGTTCGGCGCTGCCGCCCTCGGCGTAGCGCGGATGCACCTTGTCGGGATCGGTGACGGCGAGAACCGCCAGCGCCGAGGCGGCGACCAGCCAGAACCACCACGGGGCGTTGGCCAAGCCGGCGGCAGCGGTGGCAAGGATGGCAAGGTGAGCAAGCATTGTGGATCTCCCGCGATATCAACAATGACGCCGCCTCTCGCGTGAGTCGGCCACCGCCGTAAAGCGGCCAACTTGCAACTGGGGAGATCGGCCGCGACCTGGGCCTCGAGGATCAGGCTGGACTGACGCCCGCCGGCTACACGGGCAGCGACTTGGCGGCCCAGGCGGTGGCGCGGCACCCGACCGCATCGGCGATGCCGGCGTGGCCGGCGCGAGCGAGATAGTCGACAAGCTCCTGCTTGAGGCGTGCCAATAGCCCCGGACCCTCGTAGATGAGCCCGGTATAGAGCTGCAGCAAGCTGGCGCCGGCCTCGAGCTTGGCGATCGCCGCCTCGCCGGCGTCGATGCCGCCGATGCCGATCAGAGGAATGGCACCGCGCACCAGTTCGTGCACCCGGGCCAGCACCACCGTCGAGCGGTAAAACAACGGGCGGCCCGACAATCCGCCGGCCTCGCTGGCAACCCGCGCCTCGGTCAGTCCGGAACGCGCCAATGTGGTGTTGCCGACGGCAATACCGTCAAGGCCTCGTGCCAGCACCACCTCGACGATGGCCGGCAAATCGGCTGCAGCAATGTCGGGGGCCAGCTTGACGATGATCGGCCGGCGCGGCTGGCCGGCCGCGACCAGCTCCGCGCGCGCCGCCAGCACGCGGCTCAGCAGCTGATCGAGCAGGGCGGGTGCCTGCAGATCGCGCAGCCCTGGCGTGTTGGGCGAGGAGACATTGACCGTGAGATAGCCGGCAACATCGCTGAAACGCCGAACGCCTTCGACGTAGTCGGCGCCGCGATCAGTGGCATCCCTGTTGGCCCCGACATTGACGCCAACGATGCCGGCCGCCGCCCGTGGCCGGCGCAGACGCGCATGCGCCGCAACGTGTCCGCCACTGTTGAAGCCCAGCCGGTTGATCACGGCCCGGTCACGAGGCAGGCGGAACAGCCGCGGGCGCGGATTGCCCGCCTGCGGCCGCGGCGTCACGGTGCCAATCTCGGTGTGGCCGAAGCCCATGCCGAGCACGGCTTCGGCCACGCGGGCATCCTTGTCGAAGCCGGCGGCGATGCCAAACGGGTTGCTAAAGCGCAGCCCCCACGCCGCAATCGCCAGGCGCGGATCGTCGGGCGTCGCCGGGCGGGGGTAAAGGCCGAGCTCGAGCGCCCGCAAGGTCAGCTCGTGGGCCTGCTCAGGGTCGAGCGCGGACAGCAGCTCTCGGGCGAGATCGAATACGGCGCCAAGCATCTTTTTTCATGTCCTTTGCGCGCGTTATCGGCCTTGGCGATGGTGCGCTTCGTCCAGCACAAAAATCCCAATCACGCAACTGCCGCATTGGCGGTTGCAAGGTCGTCGTGATCCATGCTGACAATGCGGCAAGGAAGCCAGAGTACGTACGTCATGATCTGCCAATTTTCTTCAGGGACGGTGCCGCTCGGCCAGCTTTTTAGCAATCCGGTGTTGATCGAGGCGCCCGGCTATCAGCGTCCGTTTGCCTGGACGCCGCAGGAGGCGGGCCAGCTGTTGGAGGACATTAGCCAGGCCCTAGAAGAAGCGGTCAGCGGCTATTTCCTCAGCTTCATGCTGTTCATCGAACGCAACCGGCCGCGCTCCCTGCTTCCGGCCTGGGCCCGCAGCCGCGGCGAGCGGGTGTTGGAAATCGTCGATGGCTTTCAGCGCTTGACATCGCTGACCATCCTGTTCTGCGTGCTGCGTGATCTCGACGCCGAACAGGGATTGCCGGTGAACGCACGGCTGGCGGGCACCATCGGCGGCGCCGCCCGGCGGCGGATGGCGTTACGGCCGGCCGAGGATGCCTTCTTCGAGCGCTACGTCCGCACCCCCGGCGCAAGCCGCATCAAGCCCGACCATGCGGGCCTGGCGCCTGCCGAGGCCCGCATGATCGCGGTGCGCGATCATTTCCTGGCCGAGCTTGCCGATCTGGAAGCGGCAGACCGACCGCGCTTCATCGATTTTCTGCTCGATCACTGCTGCGTGGCGTCGGTCATCACCGATGACATCGATCGTGCGCACCAGCTGTTCACGATCCTCAATGCCAGAGGCAAGCCGCTGGGGCGCAAGGATATTCTAAAGGCGGCGCTGTTGGGTGGCATCGCCGCCGGCGAGGCCAAGCGGGCGGCGGCGATCTGGCAGGAGCTGGAAGCGCGTTTGGGCGACGAACTCGAAAGCCTGTTCAGCTACGTGCGCAGCATGTATGGCCGCGCCGGCAGCCACGTGATCTCGAGCATCAAGCAGATCGCCGCCGATCATGGTGGCGCCCTGGCATTCCTCGAGCAGATCCTGAAGCCGGCGGCGACCGTGCTCGACGAGTTGCGCCGCGCCCAGCCCACGGCCGCCGGCCTCGCCAATAGCCTCGTCTATCTCAACCGCCTGCGCTTTTCCGATTGGATCCCGCCGGCCATGCTGTGGCGACTCAAGCGCGGCGACGACGGTGCGGAGTTCGCCTGGTTTATGGCCGCGCTCGACCGCCTGGCGCTGGGCATCCGTCTGCTCGGCCTTGGTGCGCACAAGCGGGCCAGCTGGTTCGGTGCGGTTACCACGGCAATCCGCAATGGCGACGACCTCAAGGCGGCCAATGGCGTGCTCAATTTTTCACGCGCCGACGTGCGCACCATCCAATACAATCTTCGCGACCTGCATGCGCGCGATCCCTCCACCGCCAAGCAGCTGTTGTTGCGGCTGACCGATCACATGGCGGGCGATCCGCAGTCGCTGTCGTTTCCCGACGACATGAGTGTCGAACACGTGCTGCCCAGAAAAACCGGCGCCAACAGCCAATGGCGCGGCTGGTTTCCCGATTCCAGCGAGCGCGAGGTCTACACCGAATCGTTGGGCAACCTGATGCTGGTGACCAAGTCGCAGAACGATCGCGCCGGCAACCAAGACTTCCAGCGCAAGCTCGAGGTCTATTTCAAGACCCCGGCGGCGCCGCAGCCGGCCCTGAACGAGGCGCTGCGCGGGCTCAGCGAGTGGAAAGCCCCGCAGATCAAGGCGCGCGAGGCGGAGCTCTTCCATCTGATCGAGGGCGTGTGGAACTTCGGCCTGAAACTCGCCGGCCGCGGCGGCCTCGAGGCCAGCACGCCATCGACGGCGCGCCGCCGCGCCTCGGGATGAGCCGCCACCAAACCAGCGCTCATGCCGGCCGTCACCGCCGTTTCTGGGCAAAGAAGGCCTGGATCGCCGCCCGCGGCTCGTCGCCCTTGTAGGCGTCGGCCAGCGCATCGATACCGGCCAAGATGCCCTCCTCGATCGAGACGCGTTGCCAGCGGTTGAGCAATGCCTTCTGCGCCCGGATCGCCTCGGGTCCGGCGCGCAGGATTGCCTCCAGCCAGTCGGCTATGGCGGTATCGAGCGCCGCCGCGGCCACCTGTTTCTCGATCAGGCCGATGCTGGCGGCTTCGGCGGCCGAATACAGGTTGCCGGTGAACAGCATCTCGCGGCTGCGCCCCCAGCCGATCAGCCCCGGCAGCAGCGCCGCTTCGATCACCGAGGGAAGTCCCACCTGTACCTCGGGCATGCCGAACTGGGCGTGGTCGGCGGCGGCGCGCAAATCGCAACTGGCGGCGATCTCGAGGCCGGCGCCGAGACAATAGCCGTTGATGCGGGCGATGACCGGCACCGGACAGTTGCGGATCGCGCTACAGGCCTGGTGCAGGCGGGTGATGAACAAACGTGCGCTGTCGCTCGACAGGGCACCCAGCTCGTTGAGATCGGCGCCGCCGATGAAGGCCTTGTCGCCGGCGCCGGTGATGATGACGGCACGCAACGAGGCGTCGGCGGCCAGATCGCTCAACACGGCGGTGAGCCGCACGATGATCGGCGTCGAAAGGCAGTTGAGGCGGCGCTGATTGTCAATGGTGACGACGGCGGTGCGCCCGCGCGGGCGATCTTCGAGCTTCACCTCGACGCCGGCTTCGGACATGCTGGCCTCCTGCTGCTCTCCTCAGTTTGACAGATCATTCGATGCCACTCCAGAACCGCGTCACGCCGGCGGGCGACATCATTGCCACCTCGCATCGCGGCTTGATGATGGGCAACCGCGGCGGCGCCTTTCATCGACCGGATCGCACCTTGGG
>Ga0126376_10002260_pt1 | contig 10878 bp, 11 predicted proteins | sample PanSoiMetPlot_15_FD_92760 | JGI IMG/M metagenome (GOLD analysis project Ga0126376, IMG submission 92760) | Tropical forest soil microbial communities from Panama - MetaG Plot_15 | ecosystem: Environmental > Terrestrial > Soil > Tropical forest > Bulk soil | place: Panama | collected 2016-02-17 | reverse complement strand
TGAACGATCTTTCCGACAAAGAAAAACAGGAAATCAAAACGGAGTTTGATGTCACTTCGACTTTGAAGAAGATGGGCCATGAGGTCTATCCCATCGGTCTCTTCAATCAACTCAACGTCATCGGCAACGCGCTGCTGGAACACAAACCTCACATCGCATTCAACCTGCTCGAAGAGTTTCACGGTTATCCGCTTTACGATCAGCACGTCGTCAGTTATCTCGAACTGATGAAGCAGGCTTACACTGGTTGTAATCCGCGTGGCATGACCCTGGCCCATGATAAAGCTCTCACGAAGATGATCCTCTCGTATCATCGTTTGCTCGTGCCGAACTTCGCGGTGTTTCCGATGAATCGAAAGGTGCGGCGTCCGAAGCGTTTGAAGTTTCCGTTGTTGGTTAAATCGATCAGCGAGGAAGGCTCCATCGGCATCGCGCAGGCGTCGGTCGTGCACGATGATGAAAAGCTGACGCAGCGCGTCGAGTTTATTCATCGCCAAAACAAGACCGCTGCGATCGCCGAGCAGTACATCAAGGGTCGCGAGATTTACGTGGGCGTGATTGGCAATCAAAACATTCAAACGTACGCGCCGTGGGAGCTCGTGATGGAGAAGTTGCCGGACGGGGCAGAGAACATCGCGACGCAGAAGGTCAAGTGGGATCCGGCGTACCAGGAGCGAGTTGGTGTTGCTACGAGAGTGGCGGAGTTGACGCCGGAACAGCACAAGACGCTCGAGCGCTTGTCGAAGCGAATCTATCGTTACCTGTTCCTGAGCGGGTATGCACGACTGGATTACCGGATGACCGAGGAAGGGCAGTTCTATTTACTGGAGGCGAATCCGAATCCTCAGATCGCGCACAACGAGGACTTTGCTGACTCGGCGGAGTACTCGGGAGTGCCGTACGATCAGTTACTTCAGAAGATCATCACTGTCGGGTTGAACTACGCCGGCCGCGCATAAACTGGAAAGGCTCGGCGTATTGCGCCTTTAATACAAGCATACAGACGAATCTAATTTCACGGTTGTTGGGAGTGGTCTGCCCCATGACGTTAGCTCTTACTCTGCTTTTTACGGTCAACTTATATCTTCGAATTGTGAGTGCGCAGAAGTTGTCCCACGCAAAGGCGCAAAGGCAAAACCCAAGGCACTGAGAATTTTTTTGTGCCTTGATTTTATCTTTGTGCCTTTGTGTGAAACCGTCCTGATTCTTTCAGATTGACCGACATTCGAACCGCGCGCGCCCTCTTCTCCCCATAAACACTGTTTCAATGTCGTAACTGATTCGTGACTTCTTTCAGTGCAAACCACTGTGCCGCAAGGCGTTTGGTCACGAAACAGTCACATTGCCGCTTGAACCACCCAAGTTCAGCCGCTAAGATGCCCAAGTCTTTTGCGGTGCCCTCCTCACTTAGCAATAACAAAAACTAGAAACTGAATAAGAGAAGGTAATTTCCTGTCTATGGTGCTTCAAAAACTGTTTCCTCGTGTCCTGATTGCCGGTTTGGCTCTCGCATTTTTGTCCACGTCAACATTTGCCCAAACTCGTCCACGAGTAACAGTGGCTAACAACGACCCTAATGAAGTGTCATGTTCGCCGGACGATACGGTTGTACTGTCAGCGGCTGTAGTCTCTGATTCGAAGCCTGTCTGGGAAGCCAAGCCGAAACCGACGATTGACGTTGCGCCGTCAGTCGGTGTTTCGAGTTCAGCGTTTCTTAAGTTTGAGCCATTGCTGATGGCTGCGATCGATGAGCGTTTGGGCTCGCCTTATCGCTGGGGCGCCACCGGACCAAACCGATTTGATTGTTCCGGATTTGTGTGGAGCATCTTCCAGGCGAGCGGAATCAACTTCGAACGAGAGAGCGCTCGCAACCTCTTTGCTCACTTCCAACCTCCACCGGAAGGCGAGCAGTACAAGTTTGGAACGCTCGTGTTCTTCAGTGGTTTGACACACGTCGGCGTAGTCGCTGACGAACACGGCTTCTATCACGCCTCACGGCACCACGGCGTCGTCTATGCAGAGTTTGATGAGTATTGGACGAAGCGCATCGACGGCTTCCGCCGCGTGCCGCTCCCAGTGCAGGTCGCTCAGAAATAAATCGGCTTATTTCGTATTTGGTATGGGAACAAATCCCGCGCGGTGGTCATCGTCGCGAGCTTCCCAGACAACAATGATCTTATCGATCGCCACGTAGCAGAGGTGGCCCTCATCGTCGCGCAGGTGCAGCACGCCCCTCTCCACCTTCACCACCTCGCCGCGCAAACTCGACGCGCCACCGCAGTACACATCGATCCTCTTGCCGATAAATCTTGAGAGAAAGTCTTCCACTGTCCTACTTCTTTCCGTTTCTGAACGTGATCTTCACCAGCGGAATAGTGTTCGGGTCGTCCTGTTGCTCACGTTCGAATTGCAGCAGATCGTAATAGGCACAGCGTTTCGTGATCGGAAACTCTCTGCACACGGCGGGTCGTGCGTGATAAATCGTGCAGCCGCGCGTTTCGGGATTGATGAACTGGCAGGCCTCGCCAAAAAGCGGATCGCGCTTGCGACGCAGCACTCTTTCCTTCTCGTAGATCTTCGTGTACCGCGACGTTGCCACTTCCTCGGTGACGCCAAAGTGTCTCGCCAGGCGCCGAATGTCGCGCGGCGTTACCTGAACGCGCTCGTACACTGAACAACAGTATGCGGGGCAGTCAACGCAGTCGTAATAACTCTTCTGCTTCACCTTCAAGGTTGTGTCACCCATGATCGCTCTTGATCTCCAGTTACCCTACCGTCGTTTTGATTTTTTATATTCAGCGAGCAGCAAGCTCATGAGCTGCTCCCGCTTCTCATAAAGACGTTTCGGCTCGCGCGGCTCATGACGAGTAAGAGCATAAGCCGTTATGAGCGGAAGCGCTACTGTAGAATCGAGATAACACACGACTGCATCAGGAAGTCGATCGGGATCGACCTTTCCCCACGAGACTGCTTCGCCTGGCGTGGCGCCCGAGAGTCCGCCTGTGTCCGGACGCGCGTCGGTAACTTGCAGAAAGTAATCGTGTCCGCGTTCGTCGATGCCGAGCACTTCCTGGATTTGTGGTTCAGTTTGAAGCAAAAAGTTTTTAGGTGAGCCACCGCCGAGAATGAAGACTCCCGAACGTCCTTTCTGTTTCTTGACTGCGCCGCGTTTTGCAGCGAGCACGATCGCTGCAGTCTCGTTCACGTCGAGCGATGGATCGAAAGCGAGTCGATTGCCTTGCAACGCTTTCGCCGCGACGTTCATGCCGATTGATGAATCGCCGGGTGAAGAAGTGTAAATCGGTACCGCATACTCATACGCCACTCCCAGCAGTGACTTCTCCGTGATGCCGAGCTTCTGTTCGCGCTCGTGAACGTATCGACCACACAGATAATGAAACTCGGCAGTCGACATCGGACGCTGAAACTCCGGAGCCTCGATTATCTTGCGAAAGAATGCGTCAGTATCGAGCAGCACCGAATAGTCGAAGAAGATGTCGTAAATGCGGACCACTTCTTCTTCGCGCAGGACCACGTCTGAAGTCTGCGCGTTGCCCTGGTGCATGGCGAGTCCGATGCCGAAGTGCGTATCGTGGTAAAGATTCGCGCCGGTGGAGATGATCCAATCAACGAAGCCGGCCTTGATCAGTGGAATCAACGCTGAGATGCCGAGACCCGCGGGTGTCAGTGCCCCAGTTAGCGAGAGGCCGATCGTCACTTCGGGTTCGAGCATCTTCTTGGTAAACAGATGACACGCTTCACGCAGGCGCGCGGCGTTGTAGGCAAGAAACGATTCGTCGATTAAATCTGCGGCTGCTACATTTTTCTCGATTGGCGCCGGATCGATCCGCTTACCGCTCAGGAATTTGCTCTTGTTTTTAGCCATTTGCTAAGTAGTCTGTGCCTTTTGCGATTCTTTGTCGTTTAACTCTTCAGCCTCTGTGTCCGGGGCTTTTTTCACGCGCAAACGAATTATCCGGCGTTCGTCGGCCTGGAGCACTTCAACCGCAAGACCGCGGAACGTCAACAACTCGCCGACATCAGGAACGTGTCCGGACTCGTTGATGACGAGTCCGGCAATCGTCGTGAAATCGTCGTCTTCGATCTCCATGTGGAACAGGCGCTCGATCTTCCCGATCTCAATCGACGCGAGCACCTCGTAACAACCTTCGCCGCATTCGACTATCTCTTCGAGTTCTTCACCCGCGATGTCCTCATCTTCGATCTCGCCGACGATCTCTTCGAGAATGTCTTCCACTGTGACGAGACCACAGACGCCGCCATACTCATCGATCACCATCGCGAGTTGCACGTGCGCTTTCTGCATCTCTTCGAGCAGCTCAGCGACCGGCTTGGTTTCAGGCACGTCATAAACGGCGCGCACGAGTGGCTTGATGCTCTCGTCTTCGCGTCCAGTGGCCCAACATTGCAGGAGGTCGCGCACGTAGATGATGCCTTCAACGTTGTCGATCTGATCGCGATAGACCGGCAGGCGTGAATACTTCGACTCGAGAATCACGTCACGTGCTTCACGGATTGTTGCTGTTGCGGGAACCGCAACGATGTCGGGCCGCGGCGTCATGACTTCACTCACGCGCGTGTCGCCAAATTCAATGATCGAATGGATCAGCTCGCCTTCTTCTTCTTCGAGAATTCCTTCTGCTTCGCCGACGTCGATCAGCGCCTGCAAGTCGCCGCTGTCGTCGTCCTCTTCCTCTTCTTCACCATCTTCTGCGACCTGATCCTTACGTCGCGAGCGATCGAACAGTCGCTGAAAAGGATCAGCGACAAACGCCATGAATGGAAAAAGCGGTCGCACCAGGGGAAGCAGGAAGAGCAGCGTGCCTTCGGGATTGTGCGTGGAAATGAAAAGTGGGATCAGTTGACGAAAGATACCGACCAGGATCAATCCGGCCAGCAGACCGACCGGAACAAAACGAGGATCCGGCAGCAGACCAAGCGAGATCGACGTGATGAGGACGGCGACGACGACGAGCAGAATCTGGATCGTCGCCGACAGTGCGAACCCAAAGCGCGGGCGATTCTCCAGTGCTTGTTGTAAGAAGGGTCTCGATCTTAATTCAGGCTTCTCACCGTTCTCGCCAATCAAACGGCGCAGACCCACGTCGCTCAACTGGGCGAAGGCCATATCGACCGTGGCCAGCACGGAGAGCACTATGAGCAGAACGAGCGCAAGCCCTATTTCAAGTTCCATCGATGGAGAAATAGTATGGACAGGATTGACAGGATTTACAAGATTAGCGTGTCAATCAATATCTAATTTCCTTCTCAACTGCAGCTCCAACCGATTCATCTCGCCGTTGTCAATTTCATGATCGTAACCGGAGAGATGCAGCAGACCGTGAAGTATCAACTGCGCGATTTCTTCATCAAGCTTCAGATCATTTTCTTTCGCCTGCGCTGCGGCAGTGTCGACCGAAACGGCGATGTCGCCGAGATCCGATTCGTCTGGTCCACCTGCCGGAAACGAAAGTACGTCGGTGGCTTTATCAACTCCGCGAAACTGCCGGTTCAACTCGCGGATCTTCCTATCAGAAACAAAAGCGATCGTGGCTGCTGATTCGCGCTTGCCAAGGGCTGCGAGTGCCTTCGTCGCGAAAGTGGACCACGCTCGAGTGTCGATCTGCAAACGACGTTGACGATTGACAACTTCGATCATCGTTTACATCTGGCTCTTCTTCGTTTGGTCTTCGTAGGCGCGAATGATCATCTGGACCAGCTTGTGGCGCACCACGTCTTTGTCAGTGAAGTAAACGAACTCGATACCTTCGAGGTGGGAAAGTATGCGTTCCGCTTCGATCAGGCCGCTGCGCTTGCCGGTGGGCAGATCGACCTGCGTTACGTCGCCCGTGATCACAGCCTTCGAGCCGAAGCCGATGCGCGTGAGAAACATCTTCATCTGTTCGCTGGTCGTGTTCTGTGCTTCGTCAAGGATGATGAATGCGTCCGAGAGCGTGCGGCCGCGCATGAAAGCGAGTGGCGCCACTTCGATCACGCGCTTCTCCAGCAGTCGCGTGACGCGCTCGTAATCGATGAGATCGAAGAGCGCGTCGTAAAGCGGTCTCAGGTATGGATCGACTTTGTCTTGCAGGTCGCCGGGAAGAAAGCCGAGTTTCTCGCCGGCTTCGACTGCAGGACGGGCCAGGACGATCCGGTTCACTTGTTTCTGCATCAACGCCTGGACCGCCATCGCCACGGCGAGATACGTCTTGCCCGTGCCGGCGACACCGATGCCAAACACGACGTCGCTGTCCTGAATAGCCTGAAGATATTTGCGCTGGTTGGCTGACTTCGGCGCGACTTGTTTCTTGCCTGCAGGGTTAAAGCGGGCTTTAGTGAAGTAATCGCGCAGGCTGAACGCGCGGTCTTCGGCGATCTGCGCAAACGCTTCGCGCAGTTCTTTGTCGGTGAAGTGTTTTCCTTCCTTGAAGAGGTCGGAAAAGTCTTCGAGGATGCGTTGGGCCGTTTCGACGTCGGCGGGGTCGCCGTCAATGGAAACGTCCTGTCCGCGGGCATCAATTCTGACGTCGAGTAGAGACTCCAGGTATTTGATGTTCTGATCGTGAACACCAAATAAAGTCTCCAGACCACGCGGCGGAAGCTCAATCTTTATCAAACTCTGTTAACTTCTCCTTCACGCAGCAGGACTGATTGGTACGGGTTGTGGGGGTGCGGTGAGCAGCAAATTGGTATGCATAGATTGCAAGTTCGACGCTACTACAGCCGCTTTCGAGTGTCAATAACCCGTAGCACTCATCTGATTTATAGCGGCCAAAAAATAATCAATTAGGCAAACTCGGTTGTGGGCGGTAGAGTAAATACCCGATGGATAACTATCTTTCAGTGCGCGCAATTTTCATAATTAGCTACATTTCCATTCGGCCCCGAGCTACCTGATGGCCCGTTGACATCTCGTGCGGTTAATCGGCCATCAACCAGAAAGTTGATGGCCTTTTCATTGGCAGCCACAAATGACAAATCGAATCGAAATTTACGACACCACTTTGCGGGACGGAACCCAGAGTGAGGCAATCAATTTCTCAGTCGCCGATAAATGCCGGGTCGCGGAAGCACTTGACGCGCTTGGAGTCGACTTCATCGAGGGTGGTTGGCCCGGTTCTAATCCGCGCGATGTTGCATTCTTTGCCGAGGCTCGTTCGCTAAACTTGCAGCACGCCCAAATCACTGCCTTCGGCGCGACGCGGCGGAAGAATCTGACGTGCCAGAGAGATCCCAGTATTCAGTCTCTGATCGAAGCAAACACGCCGGTAGTGACGATCTTCGGAAAGTCCTGGGAACTACACGTGCGAGAAGCACTGCGGATCGAGCTCGAAGAGAATCTCGAAATCATCGGCGACTCTGTGGGCTATCTCTCAGCCCGAGTTCCGTTGATGATTTACGACGCTGAACATTTCTTTGACGGCTATCGCTCGAACCCCGAATACGCACTGCGGACGCTGCTTGCAGCCGCCGAAGCAGGCGCCGCAAGAGTGGTGCTTTGCGATACGAATGGCGGCGGTCTTCCTCATGACGTGGAACGTATCACACGTGAAGTTAAAGAGAAGTTGCAAGTGCCGGTAGGAATTCACTGTCACAACGACGGCGAGCTCGCTATCGCAAACACTTTGGCGGCCGTTCGCGCCGGAGCGACCCACGTGCAAGGGACGATCAACGGATATGGCGAGCGTTGTGGGAATGCGAATCTGTGTGCCGTCATTCCCAACCTCGAGCTGAAGTTAGGACGTGAAGTGATCGGTGCCGAACGGTTGCGCAAGCTGCGCGACACGGCGTATTTCGTGAGTGAGGTCGCGAACCTGGCGCCCGCTTCATCGGCGGCCTTTGTCGGTGCGAGTGCGTTTGCTCACAAGGGCGGCGTTCACGTTTCTGCGGTGGAACGCAATCCAGCCACTTACGAACACATCGCTCCGGAGCTGATTGGTAATCGACGTCGCATCCTGATCTCTGACTTGTCGGGTCGCGCGAACCTGCAAGCGAAAGCTCGTGAGCTCAGCCTCGAGTTCGTCGGAGAAGAAAAAATTCTCGACGAGTTGAAGCGTCTGGAATATGAAGGGTTCGAGTTTGAAGGGGCGGAGGCTAGTTTCGAATTGTTGGTCCACAAATTGGGTAACGAGCCCGAGCCGTTTTTCGAATTGTTGTCGTACAGAGTTATCGACGAGCACCGCGCGGTGTCAACGCTATTGAGTGAAGCGACAGTGAAGATCAAGGTTGCTGACTGTGTCGAACACACTGCCGCGACCGGCACAGGTCCCGTAAACGCTCTCGATCAGGCGCTTCGTCGCGCCCTGGCGGAGTTCTATCCTTCTCTGGCGGAGATGCGTCTGATCGACTACAGGGTGCGTGTAATCAGCAGTTCTTTGACTGGTTCAGCAAGCCTCGTCCGCGTCCTGATTACTTCGAGCGATGGTAAGGCAAAGTGGACGACCGTGGGCGTCTCGGCCAACATCGTCGAGGCCAGTTGGCGTGGATTGGTCGATTCGGTCGAATACAAGCTGATGAAGGACGGCACGAAGCCGGCGCATGAAGGTGAGCTTCGGCTCACGGGAACCGGTTTCTGATAGCTTGACACTCGATGGGGCGATACCTATACTCCCTCACTTGCGCCGAGAGCGGTGGGCGCATTTGGTGAGGTTTCTGGGAGTTTTGGGAGATTTGAATGCCGAATCATAAATCAGCAGAGAAGCGCGTGCGACAGAGTGAGAAGCGACGCGTTATTAATCGTAGTCATAGGACGAAGGTTAGAACCTATATCAAGAAGGTACGTGCAGCGCTCGAGTCGGGCAAGACTGATGAGATTCAGCAGGTACTGCCTGAAGCCATTTCGGTGATCGACAAGTCGGTCCAGAAAGGCGTTATGCACAAGAATGCGGCCGCGCGTTATAAATCGCGGCTGACGGTTGGCGCCAATCAGGCAGCGGCCAAGTAATACTCGAGCCAAACTAGAATTTACCGAGGCGGATCGAATTTCGGTCCGCCTCGGTTTTTTATTTGTGAAGGAGCAGGCAATGAACTCTGAGCGTGAAATCGAGAGTGTGGTGCGCGGTTTTGAAACTTGTGAAACCGGTGCGGACCAGTTCAAACACAGGGATCACCTCGTGGTTGCGGTTTGGTACGTACATAACCTCGGAAAGGAAGCCGCACTCGAGCGCATGCGAGAAGGGTTGATGCGATTCATCGCTTACCACGAAATTGATCCGAACAAATATAAAGAGGATGTTACGAGGTTTTGGATTGAGCGGGTCGCGAAACGATTGGATGAACTAGGGAATGTATCGTTGATTGAGAAGTGCAACCAAATTTTAACTGCGGATTTTATGGATCGAGGCGGATTAACTTGCTAATTCGCAGACAAGCAGCTCGAGTTGGAGACGAGGTGTGGCCTGCGAGGTTTTGATTGCGAGATCCGCGGCGGCGGTGAGTTGAATGCCACGCGCAATCTTGGTGGTAGTGCTGCGTTGCAATGTTGAAATGTATGAGTCGCGTTTGAATGGTGGCAGGTTGATAGTGCGAAACACTTCTTCACGTCCACCACGCGCGAGCAGATGCTTGCCGAGGGCGAGTCGATGATAGTTGCCGGCGATCAGGCCGACGAGCATTACCGGTTCGGCGCCGTCTTCGAGCAGGCGATGAAGCGTTTCGAGTGCCTTTTTGCGATTGCCGGCGAGTAAATGATCGCCGAGCTCGAAGTTGGACAACTCACGCGAGCGTCCGATCAGTTCATCAATGAGATCGAGCGTGATGCGGCCGCTGTTCGCCGCCGCAGAGGCGAGTTTTTCGAGTTCGTTGGCGAGCGTCTGCACGTCAGTGCCAACCAAACGGATGAGCTCGCTCAAAACCTGATCGTCAGCAGAAACTTTCAACTCTTTCAGCTGCGACTTGGCCCATGCCTTTGCTTCCGCATCTTTCAAAGGAACGAACTCGACGACGGTGCAAGTATCAAGCAACACCTTGCTCGACTTCTTGCGTTTGTCGAGCTCGTCGGCGATGAAGATCATCACGGTGCTTGGCGAAGGGTTGTTGAGATAACGAATGAGAGTATCTTCGTCGGCTTCGCGTAGTCGTGCGAAGTCGCGAATGCGCACCACGCGCATGTCCGACATCATCGGCAACTGCTCCGCAGCGGCGATCGCAGACTGCACCGGATCGCTCAAAAGACTGAACGCAGACTCGTTGAACTCACGCAGCAACGTGCGACTGAGCGCGGCCTCAGTAATCGATTGGGCGGCGACGCGGCGCAAGTAGACTTCAGGGCCAAGCAGCAGGTACAGCGGCCGCAGACCCTCGCGCAAGGAACGATCGAGCTCGGTGCGAGAAAGCGGTTTCATTTCTTTAGTTCGACTGCGTTGATAAGAGTTGAGACGACGCTCTCGGCAAAGCTGCGCGCCATGCGCAGGACGGCCGGATCTTCCTCGTTGAAAAAGCTTCGCGGATCGCTCGCGAACTCATACTCGCCACGAATGACGAAGTTCTGATTGTCGTAAAGCACGCGATTCTCGGTTTGATCGCGCACCGTTACGGCAGCAACGATCGTGACTTCAAAAATTCGCGCGCGTCCTTTGTCGTCGAGCAGCACACCGCCGAAGTTGAAACTCTTAATAACACCTTCGATTACAGCGTCCGCGCCTTCACGTTGGCCCTGCACGCGCAGCCCACGGCCGCGATGCACGAGCTCTCGCATCACCGCGTCGGTGAAACGCGATTCAACCTTGTATCGCAGCGCCTGACTCTCCATCTGGAACGCCGGCACTGCGACTGTCTTGATGCGTGAAGGAAGTTGATTTTTCGTTACCGGTTTGTAGCATTCTGCAAAACCGGAAACGAAGAAGAGCATCAGGATGA
>Ga0126376_10002259_pt1 | contig 10880 bp, 11 predicted proteins | sample PanSoiMetPlot_15_FD_92760 | JGI IMG/M metagenome (GOLD analysis project Ga0126376, IMG submission 92760) | Tropical forest soil microbial communities from Panama - MetaG Plot_15 | ecosystem: Environmental > Terrestrial > Soil > Tropical forest > Bulk soil | place: Panama | collected 2016-02-17 | reverse complement strand
CGGATTTTCTGGTGCTGGCGGCGGGAGCGCGGAATCATTTGCTACCGGGAACGCGCGCGCTGCAGCGCGACGAACTCGAAATGACGCAGGGATATTTCATACCGATGGTAGCGGACGCGATTACGGTAAAGTTTTTGCCGCATTTTGACGGATACATCTGGTCATTCCCGCGCTGTGATCATTTGTCGATAGGGATTTGCGGGAGTATGGCTTCGCACACGAGCGGAGAGTTGCGCCGGCATTTGCAGGAATTCGTGCTAAGGCAAAATATCGCGACGGAAGGCGCACAGTTTTATTCGCACGTGCTGCCCTCGCCGCAAGAGCGGACACTCTCGCAAAGAACCGTAGTTGGGAAAAATTGGGCGCTGGTGGGCGACGCGGCGGCGTGGGTGGATCCGCTGACGGGCGAGGGGCTCTTTTACGCGATGCGGTCCGGCGAATTGCTGGGCAAGGCGCTGGCTGAAGGCAAGCCGCAAGTGTACACGGACTGGGTGGGAGCGGCGTTTGCGTCAGAGCTGGCTTTCGCGGCGCGCATAGTGCGGCGGTTTTATCGTGGGACGTTCCTTGGGACGGCGGTAACGACACGCATGGTGCAGTTTTTGCGGCGGAGCCCAGTGTTCCGGCAGTTAATGGCGGATATTTTCAGCGGCGCTCAGGACTACACCACGCTTAAAGAACGTGTCTGGGGTCACCTGGGGATGACACTAAGCGATTTCGTTTCATCTGTATTGAACTTGGATGGCAGCGCCGTGGCGAATAAGACAAGGGCGAGCGACGCGCCCGCACGCTGACGACGGAGTGCGCAACGATGTCCTTCCCCGAAGCTGAACCGCGAATCGAAAATGGGTTCCGCTTGCGCGGAACGGGAATTTCCCGCCTTGAAGTTTTCAGCGACGTAATTTTTGGGTTAGCGCTGACGCTGCTGGTTGTTTCGCTGCAAGTTCCGAAAAATTTTGGCGAGTTGCGCGTTTCCGTCCGCGGATTCGTGCCGTTTGCGATCTGCTTCGGACTTTTTTCCCTGTTGTGGCACGCCCATTATCAATTTTTTCGAAGATATGCGCTGCAAGACCGCACGACGTTGGCGCTGAATTCCGTGCTGCTGTTTGTGGTGCTCTTTTACGTGTACCCGCTTAAGTTTTTGTTTGGAGCGTTGGCCGGCGAATGGAGTGGAAACTTTTCGGCACAATTTCGAACGCCCAGCGAAATTCCTGAGCTTGTGCTTCTGTACGGCGTGGGGTTCGCCGCGGCGTTTTTGCTGGTTGCAGCTCTGCACGTGAATGCGTGGCGCCAGCGCGAAAAGCTGGAATTGAGCGGAACGGAACGGCTCATCACCATGGCGTCCGTTGTCGACGCCGTGGGTGTGGCGGGAGTGGGATTGCTTTCCTGCGCGCTGGGATTGCTGCTTCCGGCGCAGTACGCGGCGGACGCGGGATTTGCATATGGGTTAATTGTACCGTGGAAAATGTTGACGGGGATTTACTTTGGCCGGAAGGTGCGGCTGCTCGAGAAGTTAATCGAAGCGCCGGGATAGAAACGGTTTCGAAGAGCCGGAACAAAAATCATTCGCAAGCGTATATAAAACTAGAAGTGACGAGAGGAGTGCCGAGTGTACTGCTCAAAATGCGGCAGTGTGATTGCCGAGACGGTTATCGTTTGCCCGGTGTGTGGACAGCCGCAAGGAACGGGATTTGCTCAGCCAACACCGCCACTCTTGCAACCGACGGGACCACCAGTAGTCACACCACACTGGCAGCCCGCTCCGGTTGTTGCCTACGCGGGCTTTTGGCTGCGGTTCGTAGCATGGTTGCTTGACGGACTAATTCTCGGCGTGCCTACAGCCATCATCATTTTGATCATTGTGCTGAGCACAGGAGTTGGTACCTTCTTGCACAACTTCCCTAATCCGCCGAATCCTCCCAATCCTGATGAAGTCGCAAACGTCCTGGGCGCCGGCTTCATTCTCTCAATCATCATAGTTAGCTTGCTTGCAGTGATTGGCAAATGGCTGTATTTCGCCGGATTCGAAAGTTCGTCGTGGCAAGCAACGCCTGGGAAAAAAGTGCTGAACCTCGCAGTCACAGATTTGACCGGAGCGCGAGTGAGCTTCGGCCGGGCGACAGGAAGATTCTTTGCAAAGATTGTCACCAACCTCATCCCTCTGGGAATTGGATACATTCTCGCGGGGATCACGGAGCGCAAACAAGCTCTGCACGACATGATCGCGAGCACGCTGGTGCTGCGGCGCTAGTAAAAACAAAAAAGGACGGACCATTGGTCCATCCTTCAATCCAAAACAAACTTAGAAATACGGGCTAGGCCATGGGCCGGCGCGCGATCGGTTTGCGCACCGGTGGCGGGAGCATCGTGGCCATTTTGCGAATCATGGCAAGCACGAGCCGCTTGTCGCCGTCGGAAAGGGTGCTGCTATACCGCTTGATCTCCACGAGGAAGCGAATTTCGTCTTGCGAAAGCTCGCCAAGCATTTTTTGTGTTTCGCGGTCGCGGGGCGTCTCGGTACCGGGGAAAAAATCGGCGAGCGAAATATCCATCGCTTCCGCGATTTTCGCGAGGGTCTCGAGTGAGGGAACGGTGTGGCCGTTCTCCACGCGGGAAAGGTAGCAGCGCAAAAGCCCAGTGCGGCGCTCGATGTCCCCCTGTGACAAGCCGCGCTGGCTGCGATAGGTCTTAATGACTTCACCGATGTTGACTCTTGGTTTTTCTTTTGGCACGAGAGGTCCCCCCACTTAGGCTCTGTTAGCTTAGTGACTAACAGTAGAAGAGGCAAGGAAGAATTTCGAGTCATGTGCTTACAAAAAAGCAACAGGGCCCGGGAGGTCCGGGCCCTGTCGGGAAGAATCAAAAAAGCGCTGAGTCTTGTTAGCCCGCCGCGTTTACGCTAACCGGTTGTTGCAAGCGGAATTCTAGCAGAGTTTCGCTCGGAACCTTGACTTGCTGGCCCTTGGTAATGACCTGTACGGCTGCTCCAGCGCCACCGCCTGCTGCCGCGCCGATTGCCGCGCCCTTGCCGCCACCTGCGATACCGCCGATGATGGCGCCCAAAACCGCGCCACCGCCAACTTTCTTGGCCGTATCGCCGCCGCGGCCCTTGCCTTGCACGTTGTAGTCGCTGCTGACCAATGGATAGTCTTGACCATTAATGACGATGCGGGTCAGTTCGAGCTGCAATTCGGATTTACCAGAGAAGTTTCCCGCCTTCTCAGCCGTGGCGAGCCGGCCATAAACATCCGTGCCCTTCCGAGCGACAAGCTGGCCGTTTATGTTCAGGTCTGTTTCCAAGCTGGCATGGAAAATGTCGCCGACATGATTCTTGGACGAGTCCACGCCGTCAATCATGCGGACGAGCAACGATTGACCGGCGGGAATAGTAATCGAGCCGGAATTGTTTGTTTGAGCCGCCAAGTTGCTCGCTGGCGCAGGGACGGCGGCCGGAGCTGAGGCTGGAGCCGGTGCAGCAACAGGCGTGGCCGCCGGCTGGCTCGTGCCGCGCGTAAAGGTCAAAGCCACAATGTCGTTGGTCGAGAAAGCCTGCACTTCTCCATTCACTTCAAAGCGCAAGGTCGCTTGCGTGCCGCCAAGAAACTTACCTTGCAAGACCCGACCGTCTTTCAATTCCAGGGTGTCCGCAGCGGCCGCGCCGCCCAGAGCCGCGCCGAGAACCACTGCCGTTAAGAATTTTGTCCACTTCATACGGTGTCTCCTCGCATTTGGTGTCCGTAGATCACAATACACCTGCACCTCACATGTTTGATGATCCATTGCCGCCCGAGGTTGTTCTTTTAGTTTGGAACGGTGCGAGTTGCGTGTCAATTAGTCGCGGCGTAGAGGTCGTGTGCGATGGCAGCCATCAGGGCGGCGCTATCTTTTTTGTCGACCAGGCCACGGACGAGCAGAACCAGCACAAACGGGCGCTCGGCGTAAACGATAGCCGCGTCGTGGTTAATCCTGGTGATGTCGCCCGTTTTGTGGGCGATAGGAATGCCCTTCGGAAGGCCCGCCGGAATGGCGTCGTTAGATTTTTGCCCCTCCAGAATAGCGACCATCTCTTTCGATGACCCCGCGTCCACAGCCTTGCCTTCTGCAATCGCGGTCATGAGGACGGCCAGGCCACGTGCCGTGGTCGTGTTGTTCATCCCCTTTTGAAATGCCTTGCCGTCTTCGACGCCGCGAAGGACACTCATTCCATCCGCGCCAAGCGAGTGGACCTCCGCGCGTATGTTATCGACACCGAGTTTTTCGATCAAAAGATTTGCGGCCAAATTACTGCTGACGGTGATCATCAACTCCGCAAGCTGCGAGAGCGCGCGCGTTTGGCCTTCGGCCTTGTACAGGTCTAACTCGGAATCGTCGGCCGGGTCGAGTTTGTAAGGAGAGCCATCCACAATACTGCGAAATTCATTTTTGATGACAAGCGTGTCCGTCAGCTTGAACTCTCCTTCCTTTACTTGATGAAACAACTCTATTAGCACGGGTACCTTCATCGTGCTGGCCGCATGAAAGCTCTCATCAGCCCGCAAATACCACTCGTCTTTGCCATCGAGCGTGTGAAACGCGATGGCGACTTCGGCTCCGCTCTTTGCGACCCGCGCGAGGACGGATCTCTTTGCATCATCTAAATTGTGGGCCTGAGTGTAGCTGGCTGAAACCGGGCCAAGGGTGAGAACTAGAGTGCAGAGACAGCCTAATGTTCGATTCAAAATAGATTACTCTCCATTAACTGAAGTGTGATCGTGTGACGCCTAGCGCTATGGCTTTGCGGTTTTCGCGCCATCACCTGCCAGCCTGACGGGAAGCTTTATGCGCCCTATCACGTTCCATCCGTCGCAAAAAACCTGTGGATTCTTACCACCCAGCCCTGAATTATCGAACATCGCGCTTACTTGGCGGGATTCCCCGGGGAGAAGAGTGAAGTAATTTTCGTCCCAAAGAATGGGAACGACGTCCTGGCCGTTTCTGTCCTCAAGGCGCAGATGGGTCATGAAAGCAACCGCGTTCCCCACGTTTTTCAAATTAAGTGTGGCCCTGTCCCAGCCTTCGTGATGTTCGTATGCACTCTCGACAGAAACAAATGTATTGGGAAGGCCCTCCAGCCCCGTCAAATCCCCAAATTCCGCCTGCGGGGTGTACACCGTATCCTGGCGGCGTTTCCAATTGAGAGTGTCTTCCTTCGCAGACAGCCAATAAAAATTGTCGCTGACCAGTTTTCCGGCCAGATCGAACATCTGCAACTTTGTGAAGAATGTCATTGTGAGGCCTTCGGCTTTTGGCAAATCGAAGGCTTTCACGCTAGCGTCGGCGGGCACATCGACCTTTTCTACGTGCGATGCAAGCTCTTTCCCTTGCAAGTCGTAAATTTTGGCGACGACTTTCATGCCGGGATGTGCTTCGTAGGTGTCATTGACAATCGCGACTGCGTGGTCCGCATAGTCGTATTGAACGTGCAGCGGCTCCATGGCTTTCTTTGTGCCGAAATATCCGCCACCGGGAACGAGATAGTAGTCATAGAGATGCCAGATGAGCGACGGCCACGAATTGTTCAGCATCCACTGAATCACGCCCGTCGAAACGTATTTGTTGCGGCCATACGCTTCGAACATGGCGCGTTCACCGTCGTAGGTCATTGCTTGCGCTTTGCGTTCGTAATCTTCGAGCGATTTCGGTTCGCCGTAACGCCGCGTCAAACCGTCGTTGAAGACATTAACCGTCGTAAAACGCTCGCCGCCCGCGTGATAGTTCCATACTTCATCGATCGGCCAAAGATGATCCTTTGGAATGAATTTTCTTATGCTTTCCAGAGTGGGTATCGCCGGTCCAGGGCTCGTTTCCGTGTTGTAGCCGTGCGCTCCGCCGGCTTCCTTGTCCGCATACCAATAGACGGGCGGAACATATTCGTAGGGGCCGGTCATCTTGACTCCCGACGAGCCAGTGACCGGCGTAGGCTGTTCGCTGGCGCTCGACACCGAAGGATTGGGCCACTCCGCCGCTTTCAAAATATCCAAATACATGCGTTCGATCGCGGCAGGCGGCGGATTGTCACTGCCGTAAAGCCAAACGTAAACGCTAGGATGATTGCGCAGGCGCATCGCTTGATCCTTCATCGAAGCGCTAGCGATGGTGCGGGTTTCGTCGGTCCAGTCGTCCCACTTTTCCCAAGCGTCGCAGCAGGTCCAGCCGGGCATCACGAGGATGCCGAGCTCGTCGGTTTTGTCGAAAAATTCGTCGCGGTCGATGCGGCCTTCAAGCCGGATTGTGTTCAAGCCCATGTGGTTGACATAGCGAAGATCGGCATCGAGTTTTTTACTCATGGGCCGCAAAAACATATCGGGCGCCCATGCCGCGCCACGAATGAGTATGCGGCGGCCGTTGATTTTGAAGAGCCGATTGCCTTTGTCGGTGAGTTCGCTCGTGACTTCGCGAATGCCGAATTTCACTGAAGCAGTATCGGAGACGGTTCCTTTTGTTACGAATGAAAATTTCGCGGCGTACAGATTCGGCGTGCCAATAGTGTGCGGCCACCAGAGCTTCGGATTGGCGAGCCTAAGCTGCGGATAATTTGCGGCGTCGAAGCGAGTTGTCTTTGTTTCTCCGACTGCCAGTTCCACTTCCTGCTTGAGTTGTTTTCCGTCGACGTCGACAACCATCGCGCCTTTGACCGATTTGGTGGAGTCGTTGCGAAGCTCGGCGGCGAGAACAAGTTCTGCAGATTTGTACGTGGAATCGAGTTTGGAAGTCACGAATGGATGGCGGATTGCAACTGGCCCGGTTTCGGTTAGAAAAACTTCTTTCCAGATGCCCATGTCCTTGTCAGCAGGCGTGGGATTCCAGTCCACCCAGGTAATACCAAGGTCATTTTTCTGCGGAGCGAAAATCTCTAACGCGACTGCATTGGCCGCACCGGGCTTGAGCGAATTCGTCACGTCAAATTCGAAAATGCGATATGTACCGGCAACATCTTTGGCATCGGCGATTTTCTTACCATTGACCCAAACGTTGGCGCGGTAGTTGATTCCTGGAAAATGCAATGAGAGATGTTTTCCCGCTGCTGAAGCGGGGAGCGTGAATTCCGTGCGCCACCACCACGAACATTTGAAGGGGCTACCGTCGGGCATATCCTGCAAAGCAAAAAAGGACGCATTCGAATAATTCATGCCGGGCAAATTCTTTAGATTCGTCCCGTATGTGGGATCGGGATAGGTTTTGTCGTCAAAGAGCGTGCCAACGACCGTGTTGGGAACAGTTGTTCTGTGCCAGCTTTTGGCTGCGAAATTTGCAGATGAGATTTGCTCACCGGTTGCCTTTTCGTCGCAGGAAGATTGAATTTCCCAGTTCGAGTTAAGGGAAACCATCGAAGCCGGCCCGGGGTCCGGCTCAGCACCGAGCGCAATTTGGATTGAGATGAAGAGCGAGGCGAACAAGCAGAGCACGGCGGTCGGGCGGTTCCGGGACATAGTTTCCCTCAAGATTGGAATGTAAACCTGGCGTCAGGCAATCTTAAACCGATTCAAACCCTGCACAACGGAGAAATTTGGTTGGCTGGTTATGGATTCGTATCCACCCGGCCCTTTACTGGCTGCTCGGCGCGGGGATCTGCACTCGGGTCACGGGTTCGTAGTTATAAGTTGCGACGTAATCTTCGCCGATGACGCGATACGGGAGGTCGTCGCTCCCGAGACAAACTTTCACGCCTTTGAGAACCTGGTTATCGTAGGTCACTTCAAATTCCGAGCAGCGGTGGCCGTTGACGCGCTGCCCTCCAAGATATTTGATTTGCCCTTCCTTCAAAATTAAGCCGTACGCGACGTAGCCCAGTCCTTCGCCTTTTTTCATGGCGTCGCACTCGCGAACCGTATTTCGCAACATCGAAATGGGATGCCAGTCAGCGCGCGCATCATCCGCGTTCGCGTTCTCCCAATTGCTGGTGTTCCTGCCGTACTCCTTTCCCTCCACAAACAACATTTCCGACTCATGATGTGCCGTTGGCCGGCCTTGCGATAGCGACGAGCCGGACTCAATTCCTTCCGGGCTCAGATCATCTACTTCGTGGTCATAAAAATAGGAGCCTGCGCAGTCCAACGACATGGATTCTTTGAACTCGCCCATTTTCGTCGTGCGGTCGAGCACCACATTGAACTGGTTTGTCTTCATCGCAACTTTTTGCGACGCTTCGAACGCTTTCTTCCCGTCGTGAAATAGTCCGCAGGACGCCAGAGAAAGTGTGGCACAAAAGAAAAGAGCAATGCAGATTCGAGACATGGCCACCTCAAGCAAGATAGCGGTACTGAGTATGTCTCAAATCGTTGAACGGTCAGACTTTGAATTTCTTTGGTCCCGGAGGAGGGGGTCGAACCCACACGGTACTAAGTACCACTGGATTTTGAGTCCAGCGCGTCTGCCAGTTCCGCCACTCCGGGCTTACTTCTAACTCACTGATTCTTTTGGCTTGCGGGCATTCTCCTTTCGTTCATCGTTGCCCTGTTCTGGTGCAACTATGAATGAACTATGAATTACGGCCTTGGCTCCGGCTTCGATCTTGCGGGCCGCATCCCGAATGTCCGCTTCGCTCACGATATTGTAGCGCGAAAATACCGCGTCCGTCTTGTGGCCCGAAATTTCTCGCGCCGTCTTTTGCGGAACGCCTCGGCGAATCATGTTTCGCACAGCCGAGCGGCGAAAATCATGGAGCAACAATCCCGGCAGTCCCACCGCCTTCGTCAGTGCATCTCACGTTCCCCGGAAGTCCCGCACTGGCTCCCCGCTTCTGGTAAAGAGAAAATCTTCGGGCTGCTTCCCTTTCCGCAGTTCGGTTAGCAGGAGACGGCATTCCTCCGTAAGGACAACAATTCGTCCTTCGCCGTTCTTAGTCTCGCCGTTATAAAGGCTCACAGTGTCGTTGAGCAGGTCCACTTGCGAGCAGCGCATTTCAAGCAGCTCGCTCTTTCTGAATCCGAAGGTGTACGCCAGCGCGAGGAGTCCACGAAGCCACGGCTCTCTTGCTTCCTCCACCAGCTTCCGGCATTCCGTTTCCTCAACAAATCCCCGACGTTCGTTTCCTTTCTCAGAAACGATGTGCTTGTAAAACTTCGGAACGCGAGAAACCTTTTGCGGCTCCACGTCGAAACCAAGAGAAAACGCACGCCGCAAGAGCGCCAATTCTCTGTTTAGAGTGTCCAGGTCTGTGCTTGGCGTGATCTGACGGCATCCGCCGCACTCGAACTTGAACATTCCCTTCGGATACTCCGTCAGTCGCGCCGGCCAAAGCAGGCGCGATCTCAATTTACAGCAGGGACAATTAACGAGCGTGAAGTACGGATGGCCGTGCTTGTCTTTGTACAGCTTCTCTTTGTACTGAGGTGCTGGAACTGGCGTTGCGCTCATCGGAACTTCTCCTTTGGTAGAGGGGAAGTTTCGTAGAGGAAAAGAAGGGTCAGCAGAATAACGCAGTCTCAGGCGGACCAAACCGCTTTCACAAATCGGATGATTCCGACAAGGGCGCACAAGATCATCGCGACAACAAGTAGCACGCGAATGCTGCTAAAAAACATCGGGTGCTTGTTCTCCGGGATGCTCTTGTCTGAGGAGACGGAAATGATTAGTTGCAAAAGCCAGAGCACGGCTGCAAGCACAAGCCAAGCCCACCACGGTACATTGGCAGGTACATTGGCAATAGCGTCCATTTTGCAAGATAAGCCTTACTCTTCTTCCTTCCACATCTCGGTAATATGTACACCTGACTCTGCGACCACAGGTCCGTTTTTTGCAGTCAGCCCAATAGAACTCGAAAGATTTAGGAATCAGGCCATCATAGTCATGCTGTCCAGACTCAGGGCCAATGAGCATGATCGCGCTTCAACAGCCATTGAGTTGTCCGGTTGAAGTCAAGAGTTGGTGCTTGCCCCAACACTCGTCACTCTGGGGGTCACGGTCTTGCGCCTCGTGGGGGAACTGCGCGGCTGGCCGAGTCCGTGGTTCGCCAAGAACGATGCCATCGTGGGAATCACGTGGCTTCTGCCTCTGACCTTCGGAGTCTATTTCGCCTGGAAGTTATGTCGCGAGGGCGAGCGCCTTGAGCGCGTCGATCGGGCGTTTCTTCTCGGGCTTCTAGGCTTTGCATTGAACCAGTTGGTGGAGGCGACAGTCTTTCAGTATGCGGACATCAGCATTTACGGCATGCTAGTGATCCTGTGGACTGTTGCTATTATAAGCGCTTACTTGCAGTATCTGGCGTGGCCAGCTCTATGCAAGACTTTGATCGCCTATGGACTGGGGGCGAGGATTCCCGTCGTGGTCATCATGTTTTTCGCCCTCCTTGGTCATTGGGGCACTCACTACGACCGCCCGTCCGGACCCTTCACACTAACCTTTTGGCAAACGTTCCTGTTGTTCGGCTTCTTTGAAGAGTTAATTTATTGGGTTTCGTTCACGGTGACCTTCGGCTCGTTGGCGGGAAGCCTTGCCGCAGGGTTGGCCAAGCGGCGAACGCGGGAGTCGCAATCTGCCTTGTGACCAAGTTCCAGAAAATCGCATCTGTGACTCTGCAATTTAGGCCAGGTCTTAGTTAAGGGGTAGTCGCCGAAGTGGAATTGACGGTAGCGCAACTTACCCGACTAACCGCTTGTTGAAAAAAAACGGGAATTTCCGGCTTTTTAGTGGGAAGCGAACGGGGGCTTTGCACCCGTACCCCCAGGATTTAACGCTTTGATGCCTTCCCGATGAGGGGCTATTCAGTCCCAGTGCTTCACCTGCGGCCACAATTCCTTCAACGGCTGCTTGAGCCCTCGGCAATAGAACACGTCGGAATGCTCGTACGGCATCGAGTATGGGTGGTACACGCTCCCGACCTTCTGCACGCTCGCAAACAGTTG
>Ga0126376_10002258_pt1 | contig 10881 bp, 5 predicted proteins | sample PanSoiMetPlot_15_FD_92760 | JGI IMG/M metagenome (GOLD analysis project Ga0126376, IMG submission 92760) | Tropical forest soil microbial communities from Panama - MetaG Plot_15 | ecosystem: Environmental > Terrestrial > Soil > Tropical forest > Bulk soil | place: Panama | collected 2016-02-17 | reverse complement strand
ATCTTGAGAAGGTTCTTCCCAACGTGCAATTTCATCGAGGACAAAATACGATGCGGCAAATTGTTGAATCGCCGTTTGCGCTCGAGGAGGGCATCGTCGTCTATCGAATCCCACCGACCGTTTCACGATCATCGTGCATAATCTCCTAGGCGCTCTCGACGATTTCGCGTATACTCATCCTCCACAGGGGATGGGGTCACCCGTATAACCGCCACGGCCAGGCTGATGACTCCTACGCTCCTACTGCCGTAGCCGCAGGATTGTCGCCAGCGTGGTGGCAACCGGTCTGACGCAGCCTGAAACCATGGCCGGAACGGAGGACTCCTCGATGGAACCGATCTTTATTACCGCATCCCTGTGGCTCGCCCTCGCGGTTATCTCGGCTCTCCTAGCTTCCTCATTGCGCATATCAATCGCGTTGGTTGAAATCTGTGTCGGAGTCGCTGCTGCGGCGTCCACTGGCTGGTTTGGTTTGGACGATGTGCTTGCTGCCAACGCGGAGTGGGTGCGTTTCCTTGCGGCCTCCGGCGCTGTCGTGCTGACGTTCCTGGCCGGTGCGGAACTGGACCCCGACGTGATCCGTGTGAAGTTAGCTGAGGTGAGCGTCGTCGGACTCGTCGGGTTCGTCGCGCCGTTTCTCGGCTGTGCCGCCGTGGCCTATTACGGGTTGGGATGGGATCCCCAGGCGAGCTGGCTCGGCGGCGTGGCCCTTTCGACGACTTCCATGGCCGTGGTCTACGCAGTGATGTTGGAAACCGGCTTCAATAAGACGGAGTTTGGAAAAGGGATTCTCGGATCATGTTTCATCAATGATTTGGGAACGGTTATTGCGCTGGGTCTACTTTTCGCACCGTTTACTTACAAGACTATCGTGTTCATCATCGGTAGCGTGGTCGCACTTTTGTTGTTACCGCTCACGACTGCGTGGCTGACCAAGCACTATGCGTATCGTACCGCCGCCATCAGAACGAAATGGGTAATGCTGATCCTGTTCGGATTAGGCGCATTGGCTCTGTGGTCGGGGAGTGAAGCAGTCCTTCCTGCCTATCTCGCCGGTATGGTGCTCGCGGGAAGCGCGGCGAGAGATGCGCACTGGATGCGTCGGCTGCGGACGCTGACAGTTGGATTTCTCACCCCCTTCTACTTCCTTCGCGCCGGGACGCTCGTGTCCCTTCCAGCGTTGCTCGCGGCTCCGTTGGTCTTTCTCGCGTTGCTCATCGGCAAGGTGGCAGCAAAGATTTTCGGCCTCTATCCTTTCATCAGCGCCTTCCGCCGTGACTACAATGAACGGTGGTATTACACGCTCATGATGTCGACGGGGTTGACATTTGGGACTATCTCCGCCCTGTATGGGCTCGCACATGGGTTAGTCACGCAAGAGCAATATTCCTTTCTCGTGGCTGCTGTGATCGCAAGCGCGGTGGTGCCCACTATCATTGCGGGGCTTGCGTTCGTCCCGACTCATCTCCTCCCCAAAACAGAGCACCCAGGTAAAGCTGTTCGTCGAATCAATGGGCTGAGCGAGGAAGGTTAGGTGTGAGCGCGACTAGTGGGTCCAGATCTCCGCAGGGGTTGCTTTGAACGGATAGACATGGATCATCCATCCGCCGAGTTGTGGAACGAATCGCCCGCCTGCCTGCCGGCATTCTGATTCGGTCGCGATGGTTCCCTTAAAGCCGAACTGTCTTCTGGTCATGCGACGCCTACTGCCGTCCGGCGAAAAGCAAAGATTTACGTGAGCGTGCCATTGCGCGACGCTCAAGGGCACGCGCTCGTTCAACTGATCTTCACTCATGCCTCTGGGCGCGGTGTACATCGCCCCTTCGAGTTCGTACCCATTCTCGGTTTTTGTGTATAGGAGGGCAGTCGGTTCGGCCGCATCAAAGTGAAGCCTCGCCATGAACCGGCGTTTCTTATTCGCAAAGTGATAATGAGGCTGCTTGCGCTCAGGATGAAGCAGGATGTACCCGTCATTGATGGCTTCACGGTAGTCTTTATATTTGGCGAGTGCCTGCTGAAGTGTGTGGACAATCTGATCAGCTCGCTGGGCGTCATTGGGGTTCGCCGGCCGCAATGAGGTCCATCTCATATGAGGGCCGGTATGTTGCTGATGTGGAATCATGGATTCAATGGCGCCTGCGGAATGTTCATGATGGTCCATATCCATATTCTGGGCAGCAGGCTCTCCCTGCGTCGACTCACTTGATGGCGCTGAGAGTGCGTCGTGCATGGGAGTGAACAGGCTCATTGCCACTGCTGCCACACAACTTCGGAGGAGCATGTGGCGCATCAATTTTTGCAGGTCTTTACCAGACATTGTTTGTCCTCCTGGTGCGAAGGTCATTCTCTCTCTCAGTAACGGATGTCATCCGGCCCGGTTGACAGCCCCCGCGTGGAAGTCACGAATTTTCTCTCAGGCTGAGTGGGGTCACCACCTTCTGACGAAAATGCTGGCGGACGAGTGTCTCGACCGAAGAAAAGTGGCGATCGGGGAGATTTTTGAATCGCCGCTTGCAGTCGAGGAGGGCTTCGTCGGCCGTGTCGGGCGCGATAATTCTTATCAGCGGCCTGATAGAACAAGGGTGTGCGCAACGAATTCTGCTATGGTTTCATGAGCCAGAATGTTCGGATGGCGATCGTAGGGGCTTATTTCGTATCGCGCTCGGTCTGAGGGAAAATGCGGTAGGATAGTTGAGACGGCTGAGATATGCACGCCTCGACGGGCGAGCTCCCGCTGGACCTTGTCCACGACCTCCTCATCATCGTCGTAGTCCCAGAAGATGACGTGAAATTGGGCTCCTGGATAAGTTGTTTCGATCAGCTGTTTTGCGTCTCCTACGATTCCCCCAAAGACGGCCACATCCTCCGCATCGACTGGTCGGTGCGAGCGAAGCAACATCCGATAGAGAGCGCTCTGTTCGAGCCTGCTCTTTAGCGGAGCGGAGAGTTGCCGGTGTGTCGCCCTCAGCCGGTCCAAAGCGGTAACGGGCGGCACGTCGTCGAAATGGCCGACCTGCTGCACGTGGCCCTCTGCCTTCAGCAGGTAACGGGGACCGTGATGATCCCAGGCTTCGAGCCCCGCGGCACGGGAGACGTGGGTGGGAATGGCTTGATAGATGATATGGCTCGGTCGGCAGTGCCCTTGCGAATCGAGATAGTTGTGTTGGAGGGCTGTCAACATTTGCTGAGGGCCATAGCCTAAGAATCCAAAGTTCACCGTGCGATATCGCCCGCCCAGTTTCTGCCAGACCTGATACGGCATGGTCCGTTCGTCCGACATGCCTTCTCCGAAGGTGAAGGAGTCGCCGAAGAATGCGACACAGGGTGCATCCAACGGCGTCGCTGCGTCGGTGGGCGAGGCGGTCCGCAGTCCGTCCTGATTGATCGTATAGGTGACCTGATACAGCAGTCCGTGGCGAGCGCTGGTGCGATGTGAGAGGGCCTGTCCGGCCGCCGGCTTATATCCAAGGATCTCGTCCGCGAGGAAGAACCCCTCGCTGTATTGCATCTGGCGCTCCAGCGGTTCATTCATCCAGAAATAGGCTTCGCCGGCTCCACATGCGAGCGTGAGGACGGCGAGATTGACCCAAAGTGCCCGTATCCATGGGCGCCTGCTCACGCTCGTCGCGCAGACGAAGATGGTTGTTACAGCAACCCCTGCCCATACATATGGGGCCTCTGATGTGGGGGAGGCGAAGGTAGCGCAGGCAGCCACGAACGCAGCAAGTGCCGTGATCCCCGTCTCGCGCCTGAGTAAGAGGTGAGGGCTAGCGCGAGGAGGTGCCGCGAGGTTTGCATCGAGCGCCTCAATTCTCATCGCTCCAATCCTTCCGTAGCTACCATCGACGATGGTAGGGCGCTAAATCGTTCCAGAATATTTTGTGTCATGCGTTGGAGTGTAGCATTGACACGTGGATATTCGGAGAAGTCAGAATGATAATCGTCGAGGCCCCAGATCCATTGCATGGAACCGGCGTTGAACACGACGGCGCCACTTGGTGCGGTATAGACTGTGCTGGTGGCGAAGGCGGTTCCGACCGGCGAACGTGTGACCACGGTTGTCTCAGCCGGTGAGGAATCGGCGATGCCATCGACTTCATAGCCAAGCAACCCGGGAAGATGCGAGCCCCGTTCCAGCCCTGTCCCGCTCGTGATCCAGTGTGAAGACGCTTCAATGACCAGGTCTCCGTCGACCTCCGGTGTGCCTTCTAGATACATGCCGCCAATCAGGGAGGCTTCCGGCTGATTTACCGGTGCGGATCGCCACTTCGTCGTCGTGAGATGATTGTTCGTAGGATCTTGATCGAAGAGCACTGGGTCATTCGCGAGCGCCCGTTCTTTGTAGGCGACGAGGATTCGGTTGCGCTCACCATTTACCCGGCTTGGTTCGAGGCGAACTTGCCAGTATCCGGTGTTGGCAGAAAAAAACCCCAAATGCACGCCATGATCTCTGGCCTCCTCGAGGCGTCGTCGCATCTCCCATGTCCAGTATTCATCGTGTCCGATCGACAGGAAGGCGCGATGCGCTTGAAGAACATCGGCACGCTCGTGCACGTCAATATTTGTCGTGTAGGTGACGTCGTAGCCCCATCGCTCGAGCCAGCGCACCATGTTGTACTCCCATCCACGCAGGAAGGGACCGGCACCGGCCGCATCCGCTGCCTGCTCTTCAGGGCTGACGGCGTAGGGCCGATTGAAGGAGACGGCAACGGCTCTTCCCTGCGGACTGTTGTAGTCGTAGAGCGAGGCGCCGCCCCAATTGTTGTAGGCTTGAAACGTTGTGACACTGGACTGTACGAGATACGTTGACGGTCGTTGGTCGTCTCTCACGACAAAGAGAATGTAGCTTTCTTCGCCGATCGGCTCTGCAGTCAGTTTTACCAGATAATAACCGGAGAGCCAGTCGGTGGAATCCTGTTCGTTTGATGGAATCGTCAGCACGAAAGGATTCTCCCAACGACATTCGATGAGCCCTGTCGCTTGATCGCGATATGGTGCTGGCTGCTGCTGGCCAATGCGAGAGATAGGACCCAGCATCTGCCTGGCCCCGAGGCCTCCATACCAGCCCATTCGATAGATGGAGAGATGGTAGCTTGGTGCTGCGGTGTTGACAAACAGGTGGATGGCCTCCCCGCGATTCACGCTTGTGGCCGAAGCATAACCCTCGATCTCTTGATGGCGGGCTGGTTTCGTGATGACCCAATCGGCAGTTCCGGCTTTCTGATTTTCAATGGAGATCGGGGAGTATTGCTCAAGCGGACTGCCTAAAGTCAGCGGTGGCGACGAGAGTTCCACAATGACGAAGCAGACAAAGAGCGTGTCCCACGACAATCGTCCTGCCCGGAAGGCTCGCAAACCATGACTGAATATCAAGCCTGCCGACTGCTGAAGCCTCAGGAGCCTGTTCACAATGCGCCGACGCCATCCTTGGAAGAGGTCGTCTTTCAATTCGGCGAATCCGATGAACTGGCGGATGCCGTATACCATAAGGACGCTGTTCACAAGCGCAAAGGCTCCGGAAATCCAGCGACCCAGGTTGAAGTAGGAGAGGAAGAGGCTCATGCTCAAGAGCACCAGCGCAATTTCTAGTGCCAGATATAGTGGAGGAGTGCTGGTACGTCCTGAGATCTTCGGTGTTCTGCGGAATGGTGTTTTCGTTCCGAGAACGGCTTGCTGCATTGATTTGAATGCCCCGCCGAGGTGTACAGGGATCAGCAGGAGGTTCAGCGCATACACTCTCATAAGATCCCGCATCGGACGGTAACCAGCATGGGAAAGGTCCCTGGCATAGAGGATAAAGTAGGGAATCGCGGCCAACGGCAGCCAGGCGGTCATTAGTTCGGAAGAAAATGGGATCACTAGCAACAACAGGACACTTAGGGGAGTGAAGGCGAGGGAGATCAGGTAATGAATCTGCAGAAGCCCTTGTCTGGCCGTGGAGAGTTGCTTGGGTGAACGGAGTAAGAATCTGAGGAGTTTCGGAAGAATGATTAATCCTCCGTTCGCCCAACGTGCGCGTTGGACGGTCAGCGAGCCGAAGTCCGGAGGGGTCGCGCTATAGGCGAGTCGCTCCGGATAGTTGTAGAGTGTCCACCCTTTGGCGAGCAAGTCAACCGTTGACTCCGTGTCTTCGATGACGGTGCGTTCTTGGATGTAGCGACGAACGACTCCAGTATTCGTGGATTCTTCCACACAGATGTCTTCCAACGCTGACTTCCTCAGTAATGCGTTGGCACCAACCCAGAAGGTGGCGCCATATTGGGTGAAACCCTGATGGACGAAGTATTGGATATCGGTGGTGGCCCCGGCAGTTCGTTCCATCACTCCAGCGGGGTTGGGGAACGCGCTATATGGGGTTTGAATGACGGCTGTGCGGGCTTGTTCGGGCTCTTCCATGAGCTGAACCAGCGTGCTGGCGTACTGAGGCTTCAGAAGGCTGTCGGCATCGAGCGTGATCACGTAGGGTGTGTCCGGAATCAGGCTGCTGCCTGCCTGTCGAGTAGTTTCAACCACCGAAACACCGTTACTGCCCGGAACTGACCTCACTCGTTTGCCCATGAGTCCCAGGTAGCTGTTCAGGTTCATGGCCTTGTTTGGCTCATGGGACAAATTGCAATATTGCTTTCGTTCAAATACATCGAACTCGACCTGAAAGCGTCCGAGCAGGCGCGCATAGACCGCGGCGATCTCGTCAAGAATGGAGGAATCCTGGATAATCGAGTCCTGTTTCCTTTTGGCAAACCACTGGCCGGCCAGCTCCCGACACTCCTCGGCCGGCTTCGTAAGGATCTCTTCGACGAACCAGAGCTCTGAGTGAAACTCAGTGGTGAACTGCTTGGCTTGAGTCTCATACCACCGTGCCGTCCAAACCAGACATTCGGAGACTCTGACGCACTCGTCGTTGGGCGTCAGTCTGTTGGCCGATCGCCGCGCGAGAAAGTCGGTGCGTGCCCGAACGAGATGGTGGGCGGGTTCTTGCAGCAACGTCCGCAACTCGAAAGGGAGATTGCGACCGGCCCATAGGGCTTTCCGCTCCTCTGCCGTCTTCGGAGCGGGCGGATCATCCAGTAATAGGACTACTCGCTTGTTCGGGTAGTCTTGCAAGGCCGCAGACAAGAGGGTTTGACGAATGACGGAGATTTCTTCCTTGTATGAGGGGACCAGAATCGTGAGCGCGGGTGCCGAGTCATGAATAAAATGCGAAGCCGGTGTTAACGCGGACCTTGGCCGGGTCTGTGTCCGCTGCAAGCGGCCAAGCCGTGCTACCTGGTAACACAAATTGCCGTAAACCAACATTGCAGTCAGGCCAAAAAAGAGAATTGATTCGAGGAGGCGGCCGATCTGACCCTCAACAAGCGCGGTCCAACCTACGGTGCCTGTTGACCAGATGAGCAGAGCGGTGGCCGCAGCCGTAACAGCGAGCGAGACCCGCGTAAGTTTGATTTCAATGCTTCGTTGAGCCAGTACCATAGATAGGGCAAGAGCCCAGAGGAGCTGTAGCAAACTGGGTGCCGTATTAGCCATGAGCTTGGCGTTAAGAATGCCTTAATATTCTATGTGTTCTGTGTTGTCATTTTGAGGTGCTGTAGGGAAAAGCAGCCAGACTGCTCATGCTGTGGCCGGTCTGCTTGAAGCTACGGAAGGGTGGAAAACAGCTTCCAGAGCCGTTCCCTACTGTGTCGATATAGGCGGGTCATTTAGTCAGGTCAGACGCGTCGAGATGTATTGGGAGGATGTAATCTGTGACTTCCTCCTATAGCGTTGCGGTCATTTTGTCGGAAGCGTTGTCGAACCAACGTCTCAACCGAAGCGAAGTGCCGATCTGGTAGGTTCTTGAAGCGCCGTTTGCACTCGAGGAGGGCTTCGTCGGCCGTGGCGAACGGTTCGATCACGGATAATAGGTGGCTATGGTAGTCCATGAGCTTCAGTTCCACAGTTCTCACATGGCTGAGGTCTCCCGCGATGAACTGGACAGCTTTGGCCTGGTCACCGCTGGATTCGACCAGAGCTTGGAAGCAGAGACCCTTGAGTCGCTGAGTGACAGTGCTGCGGTCCCAGCCTAATGTCTTGGCGGTTAGCTGCATGTCAAAACCATGTTTCCTCAAACAATTCAGGACGGCGGCATCACTCGCCGGGTCTGGAAGAATCTGAGGCGGCTGGGCTCGACGAGATGGGAGCGCGCTGTCCTCTCCGAGTCGTAGAGATTCTTTCGTCAGCAGGTGACCATCACTGAGCGTTACGGCCTGTTCAAGACAATGCCGGATCTCTCGCACGTTTCCCTTCCACTCTTGCTCCATTAACACCCGCAGCGCCTCGTTCGAGAGCTTCGGAACAGGTTTCCCTAACTGGGTTGCGATCTCGCTCAGGAAGGAATCTGCGAGCAGCGGCACATCGGCCGGCCGCTCCCGCAGCGGAGGCAACCGGAACACCAGGCCAGTCAGGCGGAAGTAGAGGTCCTCGCGGAACCAACCTTCTGAGACACCACGCTGGAGATCGCGATTTGTCGCCGCCACGACGCGCACATCTACGGTGGTTGGGCTGGTTGCGCCGACACGATAAAACGACTTTTCTTGCAGCACCCGCAGCAGCTTGCTCTGGTGGTCCAACCGCAGGTCCCCGATTTCATCCAGGAAGATCGTCCCATGATTCGCCAGCTCGAAATACCCGCGCCGGTCCGAGGTCGCCCCGGTAAAACTGCCTTTGGTGTGACCGAACAATTCGCTTTCAAAGAGCTCTGGCGAGATGGCGGCCATGTTCACTGCGATAAACGTTTGGCCAGTCCGAGGGCTGAGCCGGTGGACAGCACGGGCAAACAATTCTTTCCCAGTCCCCGGCTCGCCTAGCAGGAGGACAGTCAGTGTCGATTTTGCGCCTTTCTTCAGATCGCGATAGAGGCGCAAGAGCCCGCGGTCTTGGGTGATAATCCCAAGCTGCCGGCATTCTTCGCGGAGGCGATCGAGCTCGGCATCACCCATCGTGATTGGATCACTCGTAGCCGCGCGCAGGTTGTGTAGCTGTTGTTCAAGCTTCTCCAGTTTCGTTCTCGCCTCTTCTTCTTGTCTCTGGACATCGACCAACTCAGTTCGGAGCAATTCAGCTGTACGCGACAGATTTTCTTGCTGACCGCTGGAGTGCGCAATCGTCACGCGCGCTTGCTCCAAATCCTCCTGTAGGGTTTCAGCGCGGGTTTCACGGAGGACCAGGGCTTCGCGCACGGCCGCGGCCTCCTGCTGCAGCCGCAACATGTCGCGCTCGAGGAGCCGCATTTGCTGGCTTGTCGTGAGATGGCTCCAAACGGTGGTGCCGACGAGAACGATCGCTGCCGCGGTCAATGGTAACGCAAGTGGCACCAAGAGATGTGCCAGGATCAGTGCCGCGACCATCACAGAGCCAAAGCCTAGCAGCACAGCTCCAGCGAGCAAAAGTCCATGCAATCCTCGAGAGTACAACAAGATCCACGCGACGAGGCCAGCGAGAGGAAGCGCGGCAACATAGCTACTGATCGCGCTGAGCCGGCAGACACGATTGTCCGTCAGGAGCATGTTCAACAGATGCAGATGGATCGTGGTGGGGGTAACATACAGGCCGCTTGGGAGTAGCCAAGTTGCTTGGGCTGGCGGATCAGGAAGCACGACCACAACTTTGTCTTTGAACCATTCGTTCAGTCGCTCTTCGTGGTTCGCTTCGATCTCCTCCCACAGCGTGAGGAATGAAAGGGTGGGGAACGAGCCGATCGAACCGTCTCCCACATAGTTCACGAGGACTGTCCCCTCGTTGTTTGATGAAGCGGTTTGCTTGTTGGTTTGTTCAAACAGGACGCGTCCGAATGCCGGAACTGCCCGCGTACCCAGTTCAACGGAGAAGGGAACGGAGCGCGCCACATGATCTTGGTGTGAGGCGACGAGCAGGTGACCGAGCACCATCGCATCCGAGGCCAGCGAGAGTTCGGAATCGAAGGGGTAGACAACCGGCCCGGCTGTTTTCGTGGCTTCCAACAACAGGGCATCGCTGGCGGCACCGCCGAGTTGAGCTGGACTGACGTACCTCAGCCGATGGTCGAGACCGATTACGACCGCGCCGGCTTCATGCACCTCATTGATGACACGAGCTAGGATCGCTCGATCCCATTGGCCGGATCCGAACTTGGATTCACTGGCTTGATCGCGTGTCACAAGCAGCAGAGATGGACTTACCTCAATGGATGCTCGGTGCCGGAGCCAGGCGTCGTAGATTGTCCAATCCAATGCCGTGAATGTGACGGGGGCGACGGTCGTGAGAGCAAGCGCAAGAAGCGTCGCCACCAGTCCTATCGTGCAAGCCTGAAGCCAGTGTGATTGGAGGAAGACACGCCAGGTTCTTGAGAAGTCAACCATGACAATAGGCTCTACGGTTGGAGCGACAACTCATCGAGTATTGATTTGATGTCCTGCTTTGGCAGTCCCTTGAGTTGGGCTTTCGCCTTCGACACGTCTGGAGTCATGCCAAGCCCCTTGCCGTAGATGAGCGCCAGGAATTTCTTTGCCGGCGCGAAGCCCTCGTTGGCCGTTGTCTCGAAGGAGGTCAAGATTCTCTTGTCGAAGGGAGCGAGGGTCGGCTCCCACCCCGTTACATACAGGCGAGCGAGTTCAGACTGGGCTACCTCACTGAGGGTATCGCTCTCTTGTAACAGCACTGACAAGGCCTCTTCGCCGCGATTCTGATTCAGCAGCGTCGTCCCCAGCGTCTCGCTCTCGCCATTGCGCGTCAGGTCAGGGAAATTGTCCCAGAGCTTGTCTCGATAGTCCCGAAAGGCCGCCAATGCTTCCTGGCGCTTGTTCACCGGCTGTGCCGAGGACAAGGCTTGGCGACGAAGTTGTGAGAGTGATGCCGCAGCCGGTTGAT
>Ga0126376_10002256_pt1 | contig 10882 bp, 5 predicted proteins | sample PanSoiMetPlot_15_FD_92760 | JGI IMG/M metagenome (GOLD analysis project Ga0126376, IMG submission 92760) | Tropical forest soil microbial communities from Panama - MetaG Plot_15 | ecosystem: Environmental > Terrestrial > Soil > Tropical forest > Bulk soil | place: Panama | collected 2016-02-17 | reverse complement strand
GGCCAAGGGCGAGCACAAGGCCTCGCACCGCGTCATCGCCGATCACTTGCGGGCGACGAGCTTCCTGATCGCGGACGGCGTCTTGCCGTCCAATGAGGGCCGCGGCTACGTGCTGCGCCGCATCATGCGGCGCGCCATGCGCCATGCGCGCTTGCTGGGGGCGAAGGACCCGCTGATGTACCGCCTGGTGCCCGAGCTGGTGCGGCAGATGGGGGAGGCCTATCCCGAGCTGATGCGCGCGCAGCCCCTGATCAGCGAGACCTTGAAGCTGGAGGAGACGCGCTTCCGCAAGACCTTGGACAAGGGGCTCAGCCTGTTGTCGGAGGCCAGCGCCACGCTGAAGCCGGGCGACGTGTTCGCCGGCGAGGTTGCGTTCAAGCTTTACGACACCTACGGCTTCCCGCTCGATTTGACGCAGGACGCCTTGAAGCCACGCGGCATCGATGTCGATCTTGACGCCTTTAATGCCGCCATGGAGCGCCAGAAAGAGGAGGCGCGCCGGGCCTGGAAGGGCTCCGGCGAGGCGGCAACCGAGACCATTTGGTTCGAGATCAAGGAAACGGCGGGCGCCACCGACTTTCTGGGCTACGAGACCGAGGAGGCGGAAGGAGAAATCCGCGCCATTGTCCACGACCGGGCCGCGGTGGCGATGCTGGGCACCGGTCAAGAGGGCGCCATCGTCCTCAACCAGACGCCGTTTTATGGCGAATCGGGCGGCCAGGTCGGCGACCAGGGCCTGATCAAGGGGCCCAACGGCGCTCGCTTCCAGGTGACCGGCACGCAAAAGCGGCTGGGCGATGTGGTCGTGCATTTCGGCCGGGTCGAGGCGGGCAGCTTCCGACCGGGCGATGCGGTCGAGCTCAGCGTCGATCACGAGCGCCGGTCCGAGACCCGCGCCAATCACTCCGCCACCCATCTGCTGCACGAGGCTCTGCGCCAGGTGTTGGGGCCGCACGTGGCACAAAAAGGCTCGCTGGTCGAGCCCGCCCGCCTGCGCTTCGACTTTTCGCATCCCAAGCCGATGACGGCGGCCGAGGTCGCCGCCGTCGAGAGCATGGCCAATGCCTTCGTGCTGCAGAATTCTGCGGTGGAGACCCGGCTGATGGCGCTCGAGGATGCGCTGGAGACCGGCGCCATGGCGCTGTTCGGGGAGAAGTATGGCGAAGAGGTTCGCGTCGTGTCGATGGGCATCGGCAGCAGCGGCGCCAAGGCCAGCAAGGCATGGTCGGTGGAACTGTGCGGTGGCACGCACGTAACCCGCACCGGCGACATCGGCCTCATTAAGGTGACGAGCGAGAGCGCCAGCGCCGCCGGGGTGCGCCGCATCGAGGCGCTGACCGCCGATGGCGCCCGCGCCTACCTGTCGGCCCAGGACGCGCGGGTGCGGGAACTGGGCGGCTTGCTCAGAGCCAAACCCGATGAGCTCGTGGAACGCGTGAAAACCTTGGTCGATGAGCGCAAGCAGCTCGAGCGGCAGCTGGGCGAGGCCAAGCGGCAGCTGGCGCTTGGTGGCGGCGGGGCCGGCGCCGGCGGCAATGGCGCCGCCGTGCCGGCCATCAGCGCGGTCGGTGACGTCAAGCTATTGGCGCGCACGGTGCTGGGCTTGAACCCCAAGGACCTGCGCGGCCTCATCGACGATGGCAAGAAGCAGATTGGATCGGGCGTGGTGGCCATCATCGGGGTCATGGAGGACGGCAAGGCCGGCCTCGCCGTCGGCGTCACCGACGATCTCACGGCACGCATCAACGCCGTCGATCTGGTCAAGGTCGGCGCCGAGGCCTTGGGCGGCAAGGGCGGCGGCGGCCGGCCGGATCTGGCGCAGGCCGGCGGCCCGGACGGGTCGAAGGCCGAATCGGCGCTGAAGGCGATCGCGGCCCGACTGGCGAGCTAACCGCTTGCGCGGGCGCTGCCCGAGCGGCGGATTGGCCCCTTGATTTGCGAGCGCCCGTCGCTACTTTGCCGGCGCAATGCGTTGAGCATCACACGAGGCCATGAATACGCAAACGGCAAAAGACTGGAGCGAGGCGCCGCTCACCGGACGCCTTGTGCTGGCCGATGGCACGGTGATCACCGGCCATGGCCTCGGCGCCGTCGGCGCGGCGGTGGGCGAGGTCTGTTTCAATACCGCCATCACCGGCTACCAGGAGATCCTGACCGACCCATCCTATGCCGGCCAGATCATCACCTTTACCTTCCCGCATATCGGCAACGTCGGTACCAATCAGGAGGACACGGAAACCTCCAACCTCGCCATGCGTTCGGGCGTGCGCGGCTGCGTGCTGCGCGCAGCGGTGACCGATGCTTCCAACTATCGCGCCAGCCAATCGCTGTCGCAGTGGCTCAAAGCGCGCGGCATCATTGCCCTCACCGGCGTCGATACCCGCGCGCTCACCGCACGCATCCGCAGCCAGGGCATGCCCAATGCGGTGATCGCGCACGATCCCTCAGGCAGGTTCGATCTCGCCAAGCTCAAGGCCGAAGCCAAGGCCTGGCCAGGCCTGCTTGGGCTCGACCTGGTGCCCGAAGTCACGGCCGGCCAGAGCTACAGCTGGGAGGAGATGCGCTGGGCCTGGGGCAAGGGCTATGGCCGCCAGCTGGCGCCGCAGCTCAATGTGGTGGCCGTCGACTACGGCCTCAAGCGCAACATTCTGCGCTGCCTGGCGAGCGCGGGATGCAAGGTCACCGTGGTGCCGGCTACCGCCAGCGCCGAGGACATCTTGCAGCGTCGGCCGGACGGCGTTTTTCTCTCCAACGGTCCGGGTGACCCGGCGGCAACCGGGGTTTACGCGGTGCCGGAAATCAAGAAGCTGATCGCGTCCGGCGTGCCGCTGTTCGGCATCTGCCTTGGTCACCAGATGCTGGGGCTGGCGATCGGCGCCAAGACTTGCAAGATGCATCAGGGTCATCACGGCGCCAATCATCCGGTCAAGGACTTTACCACCGGCAAGGTCGAGATCACCTCCATGAACCACGGCTTCACCGTGGATCGCGCCACCCTTCCCGCTGCTGCGGAAGAAACCCACGTGTCGCTGTTCGACCAGTCCAATTGCGGTCTGCGCCTGAAGGGCAAACCGGTGTTCTCGGTGCAGTACCATCCCGAGGCCTCGCCGGGTCCCGAAGACAGCCACTATTTGTTTGTGCGCTTCGGCAATCTGATGCGCGAGCGCAAGGGCCTGCCAACCTTGCCCGAGCGCCCCGGGCGCGCTTGAGGCGAGGGCGCCGCGCGCCGGCCTTGGCACCGCTTGGCGGCACGGCGCGGGCGGCAGCATGGGCAGAAATCGAATTGCAGGGCGAGCGGCGGACCGCCTATAGCCAAGCCCGCCGCGCTGCAATATGAAGCGGGCCCATGCCAAAGCGCACCGACATCAACTCCATCCTGATCATCGGCGCAGGCCCGATCGTCATCGGCCAGGCCTGCGAGTTCGATTATTCCGGCACCCAAGCCTGCCGTGCCCTCAAGGCCGAGGGCTTTCGCATCATCCTGGTCAATTCCAATCCGGCCACCATCATGACCGATCCGGAGCTGGCCGATGCGACCTATATTGAGCCGATTACGCCCGAGGTGGTGGCGGCGATCATCGAGCGCGAGCGGCCCGACGCCTTGCTTCCGACCATGGGCGGACAAACCGCTCTCAATACGGCGCTGAGCCTCGCTCGCCAGGGGGTGCTCAAACGCTTCGGCGTGGAAATGATCGGCGCCACCGCCGAGGCCATCGACAAGGCCGAAGATCGGCAGCTGTTTCGCGAGGCCATGACCCGCATCGGCCTCGCCACCCCCAAGTCAACGCTGGCCAACGCCAGCGAACTGAAGCGGCAGGACCGCACCCGACATGCCGCCGAGCTTGCCCGCATCGAGGGTCTGGCTGAGCCCGGCGAGCAGGCGGAGCAGCGCGCAAGCTACCTCAAGGCCTGGCAGGCGGCCGCCCACGACCGCCACAAGCGCTACCAAGAGCAGGCCCTACTCAAGGCCATGGAGGGTCTGTCGAGCATTGGCCTTCCCGCCATCATTCGGCCGTCGTTCACCCTGGGCGGCACCGGCGGCGGCATTGCCTATAACCGCGAGGAGTTTCGCGACATCGTCGAGCGCGGCCTGCAGGCCTCGCCCACCACCGAGGTGCTGGTGGAGGAAAGCGTGCTCGGCTGGAAAGAATTCGAGATGGAAGTGGTCCGTGACAAGGCGGACAACTGCATCATCGTCTGCTCGATTGAAAATGTCGATCCGATGGGCGTGCACACCGGTGACAGCATCACCGTCGCACCCGCCCTGACCTTGACCGACAAGGAATACCAGATCATGCGCAACGCCTCGATCGCGGTGCTGCGCGAGATCGGCGTGGAGACCGGCGGTTCCAACGTGCAGTTCGCTGTCAATCCCGATGACGGCCGGCTGGTGGTGATCGAGATGAACCCGCGCGTTTCGCGCTCCTCGGCCTTGGCCTCCAAGGCCACCGGCTTTCCGATCGCCAAGGTCGCCGCCAAGCTCGCCGTCGGTTACACGCTCGACGAATTGGAAAACGACATCACCGGCGGTGCCACCCCGGCTTCCTTCGAGCCGACCATTGATTACATCGTCACCAAGATTCCACGCTTCGCTTTCGAGAAGTTTCCCGGCGCGGAGCGCACCCTCACCACCTCAATGAAGTCGGTCGGCGAGGTGATGGCGATCGGCCGTAGCTTCGCGGAAAGCCTGCAGAAGGCGCTGCGTGGCTTGGAGACCGGCCTGACCGGGCTCGACGACATCGAGTTGTGGGGACTGGGGCAGGGCGACGACAAGAACGTGGTGCGAGCCGCGCTCGGCATGCCGACCCCCGACCGGCTGCTCAAGGTGGCGCAGGCGATGCGGCTGGGTTTCGACCACGAACAGATCTACGCCTGCTGCCGGATCGATCCCTGGTTCCTGGCGCGGATCCAGGAGATCGTCGATCTGGAGGCGCGTCTCAAGGCGCATGGGTTACCCGATGCCGCCGAGCCGCTGCGGGCGCTGAAGGCGATGGGCTTTTCCGATGCCCGGCTCGCCAAGCTGGTGGGTGCGAGCGAGGCCGAGGTGCGCCAGCGGCGCGCCGAGCTCGCCGTGCGTCCGGTGTTCAAGCGGATCGACACTTGTGCCGCCGAGTTCGCCTCGCCGACGGCCTACATGTACTCGACCTATGAACGCGGCTTGGTTGGCGCCCCGGTTGACGAAGCCGACCCCTCCGACCGCGACAAGGTCATCATTTTGGGCGGTGGGCCCAACCGTATCGGACAGGGGATCGAGTTCGACTACTGCTGCTGCCACGCCTGCTTTGCCTTGGCCAAGGCCGGTGTCGAGACCATTATGATCAACTGCAATCCCGAGACGGTCTCGACCGACTACGACACCTCCGACCGTTTATATTTCGAGCCGTTGACGGCCGAGGACGTGCTGGAAATCATCCACGTCGAGCGTTCGCGCGGCCGGCTCAAGGGCGTGATCGTGCAGTTTGGCGGACAGACACCGCTCAAGCTGGCGCGCGCCCTGGAAGAGGCCGGCGTGCCGATCCTCGGCACCTCGCCCGACGCCATCGACCTGGCCGAGGACCGCGACCGTTTCAAAGCTCTGATCGAGCGGCTGCGCTTGACGCAACCGGAAAGCGGCATTGCGCGCACGCCGGCGGAGGCGCGCCACGTCGCCGACGCGCTTGGCTATCCGGTGGTCATTCGTCCCTCCTACGTGCTCGGTGGTCGGGCCATGCAGATCGTCGCCGACAGCAGCGAGCTCGATCGCTACATCGCGCGGCTGTCGGAGACGCTCGACCAACCTTCCGATCTGGCGGTGTCGGCGGCGCGGCCGTTGCTGGTTGACCGCTATCTGAGCGGCGCCATCGAAATCGACGTCGATTGCCTCAGCGACGGTGCCGATACCTTTATCGCCGGCATCATGGAGCACATCGAGGAAGCCGGCATCCATTCCGGCGACAGCGCCTGCTCGCTGCCGCCGCATTCGCTGGATTCGGCGTTGATGGTGCGGTTGGAGAAACAGACGCGCGATCTGGCTCAGGCGCTCAACGTCGTCGGCCTTATGAACGTGCAGTACGCCGTCAAGGATCGGCAGATTTATGTGCTCGAGGTCAACCCGCGCGCCTCGCGCACGGTGCCGTTCGTCGCCAAGGTGATCGGCAAGCCGATTGCCGGCATCGCCGCCCGCATCATGAATGGTGAGCCGCTGGCCGCGTTCAAGCTCAAAGCCGTGAAGCTCACGCACGTCGGCGTCAAGGAGGCGGTGTTTCCCTTCGCCCGGTTCCCCGGCGTTGATCCGATCCTCGGCCCGGAGATGCGTTCAACCGGAGAGGTGATGGGCATCGATCACGTTTACGCTCTGGCGTTTGCCAAGAGCCAGCTTGGCGCCGGCAACGTATTGCCGCTCAGGGGTAGCGTGTTTGTGTCGCTGCGCGACCAAGACAAGGAGGAGATCCTGGGCGCGATGCGTGATCTAAGCGAGCATGGCTTTCGCATTCTGGCCACGCGCGGCACCAAGCGGGCGCTGCAGGCGCACGGCATTGCCTGCGAGCAGGTCAATAAGGTGCTCGAGGGCCGACCCCATATCGTCGATTTGATGAAGAACGGTGAGGTGCAGCTCGTTTTCAATACCACTGAAGGGGCAAAGGCCCTGGCCGATTCGAAGGATATCCGGCGTACCGCCTTGCTCAACCACATTCCATACTATACAACTTTAGCTGGCGCGCTTGCCGCGACTGAGGCCATTCTAGCGCTTGCTGCTGGCAGTCTTTCCGTGGCGCCGCTGCAATCTTATGTAAGCCAAGCATCCTGAGGATGTCATGGCCGGCGCTGTGATCGGGGCTGGCCAAACCCAGTAGACTGAGTGAGACTGTAGGGTGGTGCCGGCACGCGGCCGGACACCGGCTATTGCGAATGTGAGCCTAGGCTATGGAAAAAGTGCCGATGACGGTTGAGGGGTTCAAGAAGCTCGAAGCCGAATTGCACCGTCTCAAGGTCGAAGAACGTCCCCGCATTATCCAACAGATCGCGGACGCGCGCGAGCACGGCGATCTTTCCGAAAATGCTGAATACCATGCCGCCAAGGAGGCGCAGGGACTTAACGAAGCCAAGGTCGCCGAGCTCGAGGACAAGCTCGGCCGCGCCGAAGTGATCGACACTTCCAAGCTCACGGGCAGCACGGTCAAATTTGGGGCCACGGTCACCCTGGAGGACGAGGACTCCGGTGACAAGGTCAAGTACATGATTGTCGGCGAGCACGAAGCCAATGTGCGCGAGGGCAAGATTTCCATTGCCTCGCCGATTGCGCGCGCCCTGATCGGCAAGGGCAAGGGCGACAGCGCCGAAGTGACGACGCCGCGCGGCAGCCGCAGCTATGAAATACTCAAGATCGAGTATAAATAGGCGGTGGGGGCCCGGCGAGGACTGGGTGTCGCTTTTTTGCCCTGCGGCAATCCCCAGCACGCCGGCTTGCTACGCGATCTTGCTTGATCCGCAGCCACGAAGCGCCCATACTTTTAAACCATATTGACGACGAACGTTGCATAGCGCGCGGCATTACTGCGCTAAGCTGGGGGTTCGGCTTAGAGTTGGCGTGGGGCGCGTTGGCCGAAAGCGAGCGATGGGGAAGCTCTGGTCATTTTTGGGGGGGCGCCGCCGTGTGGGTTGGCTGGCGCTGAGCGTTGGCTTGGCCCTGGCGCTGTTGATCGCCGACGGGGCACTGGCCAGAAGTCGCGGGCGCGACCGGCGCGGCGACGATAGTTCGCTCAGCGGCGGGTCGCGTGGCGGCGATGCCTCTTCAGTCAGCTCGAGCGGACGCGGCAGCACGGATAGCGGTGGCACGCGCACCTCTGGTGGCAACTCCGGCGGCAGCGGCGACAGGAACGGCAAGTCGAAAGACGACGATGGCGACGACGATGCACGCGGCAACAACGCGGGCCGTCCGCAGCTTCCGGGCAAAGGCGCTAATGACCCGCCTGGAACCGTGGTCGAAATGCTGCAGCGAATGTTTGCCAACCAAGGCAACGCGCCGGGCGCCACAAGCGATGCCAAATCGGCCACGCGATCCGATGATGGGCGCAGCTCCGGCAAGTCCCAGGGCGGCGACAAGGGCGGCAAGACCGACAGCGCCAGCACGGCCGACGCCAACGCCAAGGATGCCAATACTGCCAATACTGCCAATACTAAGGATGCCAGCGCGAAAGACGCCAATGCGAAGACTGACGGCGCCGGCAAAAAGGATCAGCCGGCGACACCAACGATTGCCCGGGCGCCGTTAGCGCAGGACGCGCCGCAGGCCAAGCGGGCGCTGCAGCGTGCGCGTTCGCCATCCTTGTCCTGGCAGCGCGAGGCAAGCGCCAGCGATCTCTTTCGGCGCGATGAAGTGCTGGTGGTAAACGCCTCGCCCGCGGCCATGGCGCAGCTACAGTTTGCGCATGTGGAGAGCATCACCACGGGCGACACCACGATTTCCCGCTTTGTGGTGCCTGACGGACTGGATGCGATCGCGGCGCGGCAGGTGTTGCGTCAGGAGATGCCCAACGTGGCGTCGGCCTTCAACTACGTCTACCGGCCCTATGTGGCGGCAACGGAGGCGGGCGGCGGCATCTCCGGTCAGACTCAGCCGGTCAAGGGCGTAAAGGGCTGCAGCGCGGAGCGCTGCTACGGACCAGGCTTGATCAATTGGCAGCTGGAGCAAAGCTCCTGCACCGTCGAGATCGGGGTCGGCGTGATCGATACCGGCTTCGACAGCCAGCACCCCGCGTTCAAGGACCGCAAGATCAACTGGAGCACGGTGCTCGAAGGCAACAACGTCTCGGTGCAGACGTGGCATGGCACCGGTGTGCTGGCACTGTTGTCCGGCAACCCCCAGGGCAGTACGCCGGGGCTCATCCCACAAGCCACCTTCACCGCCACCAACACATTCTACGCCGATGGCAGCGGTCAACCCGCAACCGACACCACCACCCTGGTGAAGGCGCTCAAGCTGATGGAGACCTACAAGGTCAAGGTGGTCAACCTGAGCCTGGCTGGGCCGCAGGATGCGACGCTGCACAAGCAGATCAAAGCCATGAGCGAAAGCGGCGTGTTGTTCGTGGCGGCGGCCGGCAACGGCGGCCCGTTCGCGCTGCCAAGCTACCCTGCCGCCTATCCCGAGGTGATCGCGGTCACAGCGGTCGATCGTAATCTGGTGGGTTACCGACACGCCACCCGCGGCCCGCACATCGACTTGGCGGCGCCTGGCGTCGACATTTGGACCGCGCTTCCCGACAAGCGCGAAGGCCCGCAGACCGGAACTTCGTTCGCCGTCCCCTACGTGACCGCCGCAGCCGCAGCGGTCTATCCCAAGGAGGAGCTCACCTACCGCGGCCAGCCGCTGGATCCGAAGAAGGCGGTGCTGAGCCGGCTGACGACCCGTGATCTAGGTCCGGTCGGCCGTGACACCATCTACGGTCAGGGCCTGCTGCAAGCGCCGCCCAAGTGCGCCGACAAATCCAATCCAAATGCCGCCGTCGAGGTCAGTTCGGCGTGGTCGCCGACCTTGCAGCCGGTGCTGCAGCCAGAGCCACTACCGGCCTCGAGCCTGATGTCGCTCACCCCATCGGCCGAGGTGAGGTGGCCGGGCGTTGTGCAGCACCTCTCGTTCCAAGGCGACAACTGACAAGCCCGCGATCGCTGCCGTTGGATGCTGGTGTTGCTGCCGGCAACGGTTTAACGCGGCACCTGCCAACCGTCGGCGATCAGCTTGCGTTCATCGGCGGGCAGCAGCACCACGTCGCGCATCAGGGTCCCGAGCGTCCGTTCGATGCCACCGGCCTCGTTGCTCCGATCCGCCACCTTCCCGGCCGGCACATATCCATTCGCCTCGGACGTGCCGGCCGTCGGGGTTGCGGTCTTGAGCTGCCAGGCACCCGCCTCATCACGGCAGGCGATGCTTTTGAGGCCGCCTCCCTCCGCTGACAAGAGATCGTACTGGCGGCACCATTGCTTGGTCGTGCTCAAGAAGGTCCCGGTCGGCTTGAGTGTGACGAGTGCAGCCGCAACATTGCTTTCCGCGGTCTCGAGCGTCCGCTGCAGCTCAACGGCGAGCAGGCGCTGACCGGCTTGCTCGCGATCGGGCGCCCGGAGGTACCAGGGGAGAGCCGCCGCGCACATCAGTGCCAACATCGCCGCCAGCGACCATGCGGGGATAGGCAAGCGTGCCGACGCGGGCGCGGCGGGGCGCCGTTGCCGGGGCGCGAACCACCGCGTCTCCCCAGCATCGGGCTCTGGCTCGGACCTCGCCAGCACCTGGCGCAGGCGATCGGGGATCGGCGGCAGCCGGTCGAACGGCCGCGCCAGACCCCGATTGGTCAAAATAAAGCTTTCGAGCTTTTCAAGCAGCGCCGGATCCTGCCCCAACGCTTGCCGTACCAGGGGCCGTGCCTGGCGGGGCAGTACGCCGTCGGCATAGGCCATGAGATCGGCATCGGAAATCGTGATCATGGCCGCGACCCTGCTGTTGCTGCGGTAAGGCGTGGCTTAGCCGGCATGTCCAGCTCCGGCCGCAGCCCCTTGATTGGCCGCGGCGCCTTGAACAAGGGCATGGCTTTGGCCGGCGTTGCCGGGGGCCGCCTCGGGTCTTGTGCGATCGGATCCATCCACCTACCTCATGCGACCCTATTGCGCGATGCGCGACACAACCCGTGGCGCCCGTCTCCTGACCGAGTTCGTCGCCTTGTTCCAAATCTCCCACCAGGCTGGCATACCGCCTAAGTCTCAGCAGCACTTCGATTATCGGGTAGGAAACGCGTCCTCAGTACGCTGTCTGCCCGCAGACCGACGACCTAACGCATGGCGGGGAACTTTATTCTCGCAAACAACAAAACGCCTCCGGGGGTGTGGCATAACTACAAGGCTCGCCACGGCG